>QQTW01002720.1_pt1 | contig 12921 bp, 16 predicted proteins | sample 1904831 | NCBI WGS metagenome assembly QQTW01 (sample SAMN09435610, study PRJNA476489) | Subsurface metagenome, whole genome shotgun sequencing project. | reverse complement strand
CAGCCCAACTCACAACCGGTGCATGAGCGGGTGGAAGGGTTTCGGCGCGCGACTTGAGCCACTGTCCGGCGACAATGAGTGCGCTACCGATTCATCCTAAAGCACGTCTCCACGGCTTGGATTCAGTGAGTTCCAACAAGATGCGTGCCGTATCATCTCGACGGCCAAACTTCCGTCAAACATGACGATCTCCTCTCCATACCACCGCCTAAGTTAAACAGTTAACTGGTTAACAGGTTAATATATAGACAGGATGATTGTCAACCGTTAAGCTAGTTTAATGGTTAACAAAAAGCATGACCCGCAAGCGGCCCCCGAGCCGCTAGAGCGGGTACGTCAACTCCTTAACAGTTGGTCCACCCCAGGCAACGCGCGCGAGCCGACGGACGAATTCGACGCGCACGTCGCGACGCTCGACGTTAAGAGCCCCGCCGAAGCCGCCCAATTAAGGCAGTTGCGCGATGACGTGCGCACCGTCGTGGAGCGGTCGGACGATGCCGAGACGAGGCTCAACGCCTGGCTCGAGCGCCTCGAGGTGCGGCCTACTGTTGAAAGCGGCACGGTAAGTTTTCGCCACCAGACGGGCTTACCGGGAGACATTCTCGCAGTCGTTCTCGGCGCGATTCAATCGGGTACGTGGGAAAGGCTCAAAGCCTGTCCCGACTGCCACTGGGTTTTCTTCGACCATTCCCGCAATGGCAGCAAACGTTGGTGTCAGATGACAGCTGGAGGGCCGGAAGGACGCTCGTGCGGCAGTATCGCTAAGGTCAAACGCTACCGCACCCGGCATAAATAGCCCCAAGGCTGATGCTGTCTGGCTACGTACAAACAACGACGGAGGTACGAGCGTGAAAGCTTTAGAACAGGTTCTGGTTGCCAAGGCGGCGTTCGCTGAACCCGCGAACGTCGTCAAGGACATTCCCTTCGGGGTTGTCACGGCGCGCCCCCACGGGTTGCCCCACAGCCTTTACGAAGAGCTTTGGCACATCGACTACTGGCTGCGCTTCAGCTTGGCGATGATCCGGGGTGAAGGTCCCGTCCTACCCGTACACAGCTTGGAGGCTTTTCCCGCGGACAACGCCACCTTAGATGAAGCTTCGTGGCGAGAGCTGCTCGGCCGGGTACACAAGGGGTTAGACACCCTGGCGGGGTTAGCTCGGGACGAGACGGCGCTGGCACGGACCTTCCGCCCGGACAGGACGGTGGAGAGCGAGTTGACGGTCGTCGCAGCCCACAACGCTTACCACTTCGGACGGATGGTGATGCTGCGTCAACTGCTGGGGATTTGGCCCTCCGAGCTAGGTGACTCCTGGTAGGCGGTATTTTAAGTACCCAGTAAGGTTAGCCACCGACGATCCCAACCGTTATGCGGTGGTTGAGCGCTTCTTCGGCAGTGCGGCCTTATGCATCGAACGGGCCGCTTAGTTGCACAGCGGCGACGTATAGACCTAGCGAACGGACACAAGCGAAACAGGTCTTTCGCCGCCCTTTTGCCTCAGCCCGGCCCACTGCCCCCCAAGCACACTTCCTAAAACTATTACCGCCCCAAGAATCTGCACAACGGTAAGGCCCTGACCTAAAACAACGTATCCGAGTGCGGTCGCTACGACCGGACTCAAAAGCCCCAGGAAAGACACCGACACCCCGAGTGTCTCGATGCCCTTGAACCACAATGCGTACGCCAGCCCAGTTCCAATGAGACCCAGGTAGGTAAACCCCGTCACGTTGGTGAGCGTGAGCTGCGGCGGCAGGCCCTCGAGCAGCAGTGACAATATGGCGAGTACCACCCCTCCTACTACAAGCTGCCACCCCGTGAAGAGTAGGAGTGGCACAGGGCGCACCCAGCGCTTCGCCAGTACGACACCTGCGGCCATGCTTACCGCCCCGCCAAGCGCTGCGGCCACGCCTATCTGGTCGAGCTGCACCCCTGTCCCCAGTACCAGCAGGCCGACCCCGAACACTCCAGCGATTCCAGAGAGAAGCGTGAGTGTTGTGGGGCGCTGCGCTAACAGCGGCCAGGCCAGCCCCGCCACGAGCAGCGGTTGAATCGCTCCGAGGGTTGCAGCAACCCCACCAGGCAGCCGGTAAGCGGCGATAAACAGCAAAGCAAAGAAGAGGCCGATGTTGAGTACTCCCAACATACCTGCTCGGCACCACCACCAGCCCTTTGGCAGCTCTGCGTTACCTGCGACGATCCATAGTCCAATGGGTAGAGCGCGAAGTGCGCCGACGAGGAGGGGTCTATCGGGTGGTAGTAGCTCGGTGGTCACTAGGTAGGTGCTCCCCCAGATGATGGGGGCAAGTGCAGCTAACAGAAAAGGTCGGATCAAAGTGTTTACCTCTATATAAAGATACTTAAGGTAAAGGTAAATGTCAAGAATCTCGATATAGAGCTACAATAGCCTATGGCTGAAGACCATGTGGCAACCATTCTCGGGCAGTGGCAAAAGGAACGCCCCGACCTCGACCCGTCGCCAATGGCGATCATCGGGCGACTCTCAAGGCTCTCCAGACACATAGAGCGCGAGCTGGAAAATAACTTTAAGAGCTATGGCCTCCAAGGGGGTACCTTCGACCTGCTTGCGGCCCTGCGGCGAAGCGGCAAGCCGTATGCGCTGACACCCACCCAGCTTCAGAACGAGATGCTGCTCTCCTCGGGCGCGACCACACACAGGATCGACTTGCTAGAAAAGCGCAGGCTTATCGAGCGCACGGACGACCCGAACGACCGGCGCGGGACGCTTGTCAAGCTCACGAGAGAAGGCGTGGCGCTAGTGGATAAGGCGACTGAAGCGCATTTAGCACTCGAGCATGAGCTGCTCGCCCCGCTCACGAAGAAGCAGAAGGGGGACCTTGCAGGACTCCTGGCTGACTTAGTCATCACATTTGAATGACCGGGATGTTTGGTAAGCGCGGCAATGCCTGGAGAAAACTTTACGCAGGCGTGAATAGGCTCATGCTTTGCCTGAGCTCTTCTTCGACAAAGCAATCTTATGCGTTTCTAGGGCCGTAACGTCGCGTTGGACATAAAAAGCTTTTAGCAAGATACTGTTTCCAAATTGCTGTAGGGCTCGAATTGCTCAACCTTGAATCCTGTGGCTAAGGGCGGTAACAACCTTCAGCAAACTAGGTGTCTGAATTAGGAAACAGTATCTCAACTAAAGTGTTGCACACCAGTTGCTGGCTTCAGAAACGACGGTAATGAAACAAATGTCTGGTAGCCATCAGAGTATCTTAAGCTTCATGCTTGAGCAACGTTTCTTGAACGTGCGTCGCAGGCTGTTATGGGTAGATTGCGTAGCAGGATTAGTCGTTGGCTTGATGGTGGTACTTTTGAATGACAGGCTCAGCGTTTGGTACAACTTACCTCAGGCGTTGGTTTTTGCGCTTGGCATCATTAACCTGGCATACGGCACATACTCTCTCTCCTTAGTATTACGGAAGAAGCGACCTCTGAAGCTTTTACGCTTGCTGGTTGGCGGAAACCTCCTATGGACTGCTGTCTGTATAGGGCTAGTGCTCGCTTTTCACGGCACTGCCAGTCCGGTGGGACTCGTTCTCCTGTTAGGCGAGGGGCTGTTTGTGGGCGGGTTGGGGATCTTAGAGTGGCAGTCGCGGGAGTTATTGCTGACGGTCTAAGCGCATGCCAGTTAGCTCGTGGTTTCATAACTGAAAACTGGGTAGCTAAAAGCTTTTTCCCTGCGACCAAATCAGCAAAAGTGTTGCGGTATGCCTGGATCCTAGATGTCCGCCAACCACCTTGATACTGATACTGTCGGCGAAGTCCAGGTAGTCGAAAATGCCCTACCTATAGCCTTACCAAGCACCGTGTTTTAGGAGCTTTTGTCGGTACGCGAACGGGTGCGGCGGGGCTGTATTGAAGTCCAACCGACTTCGCCGACAGTATCACCACCTTTATCAGACACCCCAATTCTTGAGGCTATAGTTGAGCACAACCATGACCGCGCAAGCTCTTGCATGGCTCTTCCCGCTGGCGATAACGCTCCACAACCTTGAGGAGGGTGTCTGGCTCCCGAGTTGGTCCCGCCGCACGCCCATGTGGCGACCAGTGGACGCCGGGGAGTTCCGCTTCGCGCTGGTGGTGCTCACACTGCTCGCTTACCTCACAGCCTTCTGGAGTACGTCACAGGGAGCAAGGAGCGTTGGTGCCTATATACACGCGGGGTACATGCTCGCAATGCTACTTAACGTCTTCGTACCTCACCTAGCTGTCACGCTTGTAACAAGACGCCTCATGCCGGGCGTGGTGACCGGGGTTCTTTTTGTTGCTCCTGTGACTGCCACGGGTCTTTACCTCGCGCTCCGACGAGGAGGGTACATCACTCGAGACGACTTCTTACTGAGCGCGCCCCTAGTAGTTGCGGCGTTGCTTATCTCCTTGCCACTCCTCTTTCGGCTCGGACGGCTGGTGCTCGGACGGCGAGACGTCCGGTAATGATGTTCAGCCGTAGCCTTACGACGTTCTAGGTCTTGCAAAAACTCATGGGACATGTGTCTGACAACCGACAGCTAAACTGCGTCATGAGCAGTCTAGGGATGTGGCGCAATGACAAGTGGTAGCGCAGCTGCCGTCTCACCTATGCATACCCCGGAGTCGTTTTACGCTTCAGTCCCTGTGCAGCAACACCTGATTGAAGATGCGACCGTTGCTGTCAGGGTGTTCGGGCACGGTCCGGCGGTCGTCCTGATACACGGCTTCCCGGTCCACGGCTACACCTGGCGTAAACTCTTACCGAAACTTTCAGAAACGTTCAAGTGCTACGTGGTCGACTCACCGGGGTTAGGTGACAGTGACTGGCGTGACGACACCGATTTCACCTTCACCGCACAGGCGAGGCGCTTGCAAACGTTGTTTCAAGCCTTACAGCTTGAGAGCTACGCCCTTATCGCCCACGATGCTGGCGCGGTGCTAGCGCGGCTTATAGCCTTATCACAACCCCGACAGGTCCGGCGGTTAGTCCTCATCAATACCGATATTCCTTGGCACCGACCACCGTGGATACCGCTCTACCAACGGCTGATAGGTTTCCCCGGCGCGAGCAGAGTCTTCCAAGCGCTTATGCGGTCGCCTCTATACCTGCACTCGGATTTGGGCATGGGGCAGTTCTACTCCGATAAACGCTTGCTCGACGACCCCGCCAACAACCTTATGCTGAGCCTTTGGCGAAGTCCCTGCGGCGGGTTGAGGGCGCGCTGAGCTACCTCAGGGACGTCGAGTGGAGCGTCGTCGATTCGCTTCGGGAGCGACATGCAGAACTCAAGGTCGAGACTCTGTTCTTATGGGGCGTAGACGACAAGACCTTTCCGGTAGAACTTGGGGAAGAAATGTGTAAGCAGTTCGGGGGCAAAACGACGTTTAGGCGTGTAGCTGGCGCGTCGCTGATGCCGCACGAGGAGAAGCCTGATGAGGTGCTGGCGCACCTTGTGCCATTCTTGGCTTGAGTTCGTGCGTCTGAACAGCTTGACCGGAAGAGCTGGTGTCCATTCCCTTAAACTGGCTCGCGTCGGTCGCTCATGATGTTCGTCGGCTGGTTTATGCGTTCAACGGGCCGAACTGTCGCGCAACCGATTCCTAATCTGTAGGGACAAGGGCGGAGACGTGCGAGCTTAGTCGCTGCTAGGCTGGCGTGATATGCCCTCTAACCTTTTGAGAACGTTTGGCCTGCTGCACCGCTACCCCGTCTTCGGCCGCTTCTGGGCGGCCAAGCTGCTCTCGCTCTTCGGCGACGCCATGACCTTTATCGCCCTACCCTGGTTCGTCCTGCAAACCACGGGCTCAGCCACCGCCACCGCAGGAGTCCTCCTGAGCTTGCAACTCCCCGCCATCGTCACCGGTATGGTCGCAGGCTCGCTCATCGACCGTTTCCAACCCCGGCTGATTATGGGTCTCGACAATGCGCTTCGGACGCTCATCATCGGTCTTATTCCCGCGCTGTATTGGCTGGGCGGGCTTGAGCTATGGCTCCTCCTTCTGCTGGCAGTGTTCGCCGGTATGTTGCAGCCCGTCACCCTGGTGGGCTCACGGGCGCTTCTTCCTGACCTGGTGAAGGATGAGGACCTCAACGAGGCCAACATGCTCTGGGCTTTGAGCGTCAACCTGTCTATCGTGGTAGGACCGGCCTTAGCGGGGGTGCTGGTGGCCATGTTCGGTGGCCCTTCAGTCTTACTCATTGACGCGGGCACCTTTCTCGTCATGACACTCGCTACTTTCAGCTTGCCCAGCGTCACGCGTATACCGTCGGCAGGGAAAGCCGTTTGGGCGGAGCGGTTGGGATTGCGTCAACTGTGGGAGATAAAAGTCGTGCGTGTCACCACCCTGCTTAGCCTGGTGTTTTTCTTTTCTTATGGTCCCTTAGAGGCGGCCTTACCGCTCTACAGCGCAACTGTATTGGGAACAGACGCTCGTGGTTACGGACTCCTATGGACAGCTCTCGGAGCAGGCGCGCTTGTGGGAACGCTTCTGAGTTCGGCTGTTAGTCAACGGTTGCGCTTAGGGGTGGCTCTGCCTCTCATCGCGCTTTTGTGGGGCGCAAGCCTGTTGCCGATGGCACTTGTTGACGAACTCTGGGTAGCGTGTGCCTTTCTGGCGCTCGGTGGTCTGATGTGGGGGCCTTATACGCCGATGGAGACTACGCTGTTACAACGTACCGTGCCTAAAGCGCAGCTCGGTAGGGTATTTGGGGCACGCTCCACCCTACTCACTAGCGGTGCACCATTGGGGCTCGCCGTCGGCGGGGTGCTTCTGACGTTTGCGCCGTCCACGGCGCTGATCGCGCTCTCCGGCTTGGCTTGCGTTTTAGTGGGTGTGGCTGGGCTCGCATCACCGACCTTACGAACCTTGTCGCTTGCTCCGTCGACGCAAGGAGATAGCGAGCCCAGCCCCGCAGACAAACATCCGTAGCGTGTACGCGCTTAATGAGCGTTTCTTCAGCAGAGGAGCTTGTGCGTTCCTCGAGCCGTAGTGCTTTTTTAGAGTGCTGCATCTCTAAAGAAGCGTGTTCAAAACCTTTGGTTCGCTGGGGTGTTCTGCCCAGCTACAATTTCCTGCGGCCTTCGTGCTGTCACCATATCTAGCTGGAAAGTCCTTCCCCAGTTGGTTTGCCGTCAAGGCCAACTTATTGCGGTCATACACCGGTAAGAACGATGGCGGTCATTCGGCCCACCGTCGGACAGATGATCGGTCGCTATAAAGTTAAGTGTTGACTTTACTATCGTGCTCGCTTATACTCAACTAGATGCTTAACTATAGCGAGTCACTCGATAGCATCTTCCGCGCGCTCGCCGATCCTACGCGGCGGGGCATCGTGGAACGGCTAGCGGACGGCTCATTAAGCGTCAGCGCACTTGCAAAACACTATCCCGTATCGCTCCAAGCCGTTATGCAGCATTTGCAGGTGCTCGAGGAGAGCAACATTGTCAAGAGCGAGAAGGTGGGGCGCACGCGCACCTACTCGATTGAACCTTGGGCGCTCGAGACCATTGAGTCTTGGATCGACGAACGACGCAAAGGCTGGGAGCGCAACCTTGACCGCTTAGGTGAGTACCTCACCGCGGGGGAAGACGAAGGAGACTAGCGATGGACTACACCGCCGTACAGAACATGTTTTGCCTCGAACGCACCTATCCCACCGCGCGGGACAAGGTGTTTGCAGCCTGGGCATCTACGGGGCCAAAACGGCAGTGGTTCGGCGGACCACCCACGCCGGGGGGTGAGTACACCCTGGATTTCTCGGTAGGCGGCAGGGAGCGTCTCCGCGCTGAAGGTCCCGGCGGGCAGATCTTTGAATTGAACGCCGAATATCAGAACATCGTGCAAGGTACGAGGATCGTTTACACCTATGTGATGGACATGGGAGACCAGCGCATAAGTGCCTCGCTCGTCACGGTGGAGTTCCGTGACGACGCGGGAGGCACCAGACTCATATACACCGAGCAAGGTGTGTTTCTCGATGGGCTCGATAAGCCTCAGCAGCGTGAAAAAGGGACTGAACAGATGCTCGGCGCTCTAGGCGAGGTTGCCGCGAAGATCTAACCGCCTAGTTGTAAGTAAAGCAGCAACGTTCTTTCGAACTCAGCTCTACTTGGTCACGCCCTGAGACCAAGAGGGGGATCATATGTCGAATTCTGCTCAAAGCCAACGCAACCCTTGGCTTGGCTTGTCCGCCTTGGTCTTACCTTCATTTCTTGCTTCCATCGACGTGTCGATTATCTTGCTCGCATTGCCGAGCATTGCCGAGGCGCTCAACGCGGACGCGACACAGCAGCTTTGGATCATTGATATTTACGGCTTTCTGCTTTCCGGTTTCATGGTGACGATGGGCACGCTCGGCGACCGAATCGGGCGGCGCAGGGTGTTGATGGCGGGTGCGGCGCTTTTTGGCGCGGCGTCGGTGCTGGCGGCATTTTCCGGTAGTGCCGGTATGCTCATCGCCGCTCGTGCGCTGCTGGGTATCGGTGGGGCGACGATCATGCCCTCGAGCATGGCGCTCATCAGCAACCTCTTTCCAGGCGAGCACGAGCGCGGCGTGGCCTTTTCGATCTGGATGGCGTCTTTTATGGGCGGCATGGCGGGCGGACCCGTCATTGGCGGAATTCTACTGGAAAACTTCCACTGGGGGGCGCTGTTTCTCATCAACGTTCCGGTAATGGTCGCGTTCCTGGCGCTGGCACCTCGACTCCTAACGGAGTACCGCAATGCCGACTCAGCCCCTTTAGATCTTCCGAGCGTGGCGCTTTCATTAGCCACGATCCTCCCAACAACCTATGGTCTCAAAGAGCTGGCGAAGGGTCACGTCAACGTAGCGTCGCTACTTGTGATCCCTCTTGGGTTCGTCATGGGCGCGTGGTTCGTTCGTAGACAAACGAAGCTGAGCAATCCACTTTTGGACCTTCGACTCTTCAAGAACGCGAGGTTCCGCGCCGTGGTGCTCGCCACAACGGCGATTGCCTCGACGGGCATCACGATGCTGGCGACCACGAAGACCCTCCAGCTCGGCATGCACTTGCCACCCCTGCGCGCCGCTCTCTACATGCTCCCCGGCGTTCTCGCTTCGATTGCCGGAATGTTGCTTACACCGCATCTGGCGAAGCGGATTAATGCACAAGTTTTGATCCTGAGCGCCATCGCGGTGGCCTACTGTGGCGTAATCCTTTTAGGTAGTGCCCACCACGTCACCGACTTGCCGCGTTTGGTGCTGGGTTACATGCTGTTCCAGATCGGCTGTGCGCCGCTGGTGAGCCTCGGCAACGTCCTCATCATGGGCAGCGTGCCTTTGGAGAAGGTCGGTGCGGCATCGGCGATTTCCGGAACTAGCAGCGAGTTCGGCTTTGCCTTCGGCTTCGCAACACTAGGCACTTTGGCATCAGCCACGGCGCAGAGTATAAGGGGTGCAGGTTCAGAGGCGGCTCTTACAACGGAAGTTCAAGTCGTCGCTATGGGGGTCGTCGTTATGCTTCTATTCGCAGCCTGGATGGCGCGGAGAGCTTTCGCCCCAACTGCGCCCGTACCAATCGTCCCGCTAACAACGGACTAGGAAAATTGCCGGACGTCTGATAACTTTCAACCCTGGTATGCATACCAGGGTTTGATGCTTCAGTGCCGCCCAGCGTCTAAGCCCTATTATGAAGTCATCAACCTAAGATCGATCTGAGGGGTTACGGCCCTTCCCTTCGTCAAGCTTGCAGCAAAAGAGTCGTGTTGGATTGCGTACTGACTTATGCAGTAGTTGAGCGCTTCTTCGGCACTACGGCCTTATACGTGTAACGGGCCGGAATGTCGCACAGAGGTGCCCTACTCAGAACCACGCTTGACATATACCTATATGTGTATATAATGTGTTCATGGCCTGAGCAGCAACCACAACCGACGCGTTTAACGCGGTAGCCGAACCCCGGCGGCGGCAGATTTTAGATGCGCTTACGGGCGGGGAGCGCTCCGTCAACGACCTCGTCACACTGCTCGAGCTGGCGCAGCCGCACGTGTCCAGGCATTTGCGGGTGCTGAGGGAGGTGGGGCTGGTCGAGGTGCGTGACGACGGGCGGCAGAGGCTGTACCGGTTGAACGGTCGTTCGCTGAAGCCGATCTACGACTGGGTCAAGACCTATGAACGGACGTGGAACAAACGCTTCGATCATATGGATGTCGTGCTTGAAGAACTCAAGCAGATGAGGCGGAAGATGACGACGATGGCGAGTAAAGGTACGGCGACAGTGACGCTCCCAACGGACACGCAGATCCAGATCATTCGGGAGTTCACTGCACCCAAGCACCTGGTCTATAAGGCATGGACCACGCCCGAGCTGATCAAGCGCTGGTGGAGCGCGGACATGGGCGAGACGACGGTTGCTGAGATCGACCTGCGGGTCGGCGGCTCTTGGCGCTACGTGATGGTGACCTCTGACGGCTTCGAGGTCGGCTTCCACGGCGAGTACCGCGAGGTTATCCCGGACGAGCGGATCGTCTCGACCGAGGTTTACGAGGGCATGCCCGAGGGGGAGTCGCTCAACACAGCGACGTTCACCGAGGCGGACGGGCGCACGACCCTCACGATCCTCGTGCAGCACCAGAGTCAGGAACACCGCGACGCCCACATCAACTCCGGGATGGAGACCGGCTTGCAGAAGTCGCTCGCCTTCCTTGAGCAGGTCGCACGCTCACTTCGCTAAGCAAGTAGCTGCCCCACGGAGCCTCGAATAGCTCATGGTAATAACGAAGTTCAAACCTTCGACACAACGCGTTCCATGGTTCGGTCGCCCGACGTGGGTGAACTTCGGGCGACCTTGCTTATCTCAACATTACGACGATCCTAGAAAGGGTGGTGCTTATGTCCGAGGTAAACGTCTTCCCCATACTCGAATTAAAGCTCGAGCTTGTGCCGGTGCCGGTTTCAGACCTCGACCGCGCCAAAGCTTTTTATGCTGAGCAGCTCGGCTTCCACATAGACCACGAGGTTCCGCCCGGCGGCACCGTTCGCGTTGTTCAACTCACGCCCGCCGGGTCGGCATGCTCGATCCTCCTCGGGGCTGGGCTGCCCGGTGTCGAGATGCCTCCCGGCTCCCTCAGGGGGCTGCACTTGGTCGTCATGGATATAAACCAGACCCGTGAAGCACTCGTCAGCCGGGGCGTTGAAGTGAGTGAAGTCGATGATCAGGGAGGCATGAAGTACGCCTCACTCCGTGACCCCGACGGCAACACCTGGGCTTTGCAAGAGATGCCGACGCCTTGATTACAGGGGATGATAATGACCTGACCCCTCCTGGAATCAGTCTGGCACTATCAACGTGCCTGGATTCCTTCTAAGGGGTCAGGTCAGGCTACCTCGTCGAGATGAACTACCCCCGTCCGCCCGAAGTCACGCTGTTCATGTAACAGGTCGAGCCGCTTGGCCCGGTCGAGGCACGTGAACGCCTCGAAGGTCAACCACATCACCCGGGGTGCGTCCGGTGAGACGTTGTAGGTCGTGAAGGTGTCGTGCAGGCTTAGCGGGATGCCAGATTGGTGGAACTCTTGCCGGGTGAAGAGGGGCCAAGCCGGGAGGCGCTGCGCGAGCGCGTCGCTCATAAAAAAGGGTTGAGCATGTGGCACCCAGTTTCGCTGCCAAGCGGCTATGGTCGTCGGGTCTAGAGGGCAACCGGCGAAAGTCATCAACGTATCCTAGCGCAGACCCTTTGCAGTCCAAGAGACACCTGTCGATAAAGATACTTCAGCGAACGGTTCGGTTGCTAAACTATGGCAAACGCGTTTTTGGAGGTCGCATGGGTAGACGGTTCGTAGTAAGGGTCATTCTGTTCGTCCTACTCGTGGTGCTCGGCGCGTGCCGCCAAGGGGCTGAGCCAGCACAGCCCAGCGACCAGACCGCACCTATCCAGACGAACCAGACCGCCTACACACTCGAGGTGAGTGAGCCCTACGCCCAGTTCAGCATGACGGCGACCTACATTAACCGCACAAAGACGCCTATCTACGTTGAGACCTGCGGCCCCTCCTATCCGTTTAACTTCAGCTTCGAGAAGTTCTCCGGCAAGCGGTGGGAGACCACCCAGGAGTCGGCTACGCCCGGCTGCGCAAGTGCGCTGTTCCCGCATGAGGTGCGCCCCGGCGAGCAGTTCACGCAGACTTTCGAGAACCTCGTGTTCGACCTCGTCCCCAACCTGAAGGGCACTCACCGAATCGTTTGGGGGAATGTCAAGGCAACACCAGGAGAGAGCTCACCCTTGTTGCCGAAAGCCGCGCGCGTCTCCAACGCCTTCGTGCTCGAGGCTCCGTAAACTGAGTGACAAACATCATTATCAGCTACGAAGGTACGCGCCGCAGCACGAAAGATTGGAAGTGAAACCCAGCCTCCCGCTCCGCACTGACCGCCACCTGCCGGAAGTACACCAGCTCGAAGTGCTCCGTCACCCGCTCGAGCAGGTCGCGGTCTCTGTAGTAGGCGAAGAAGCGCTTGAGCTCGTGTCGGTCGTCGGGCCAGATGCCCTCGAAGTCGTTCCCGCCGTACACCCCGAGGTAGAACAGGCCGCCCGGGCTCATTAAGTCACGCATGCGGCTCAGCACAGCGGGCAGGTCGGCTTTAGGCACGTGCAAAAGGCTATTCAGGGCATACACCGCGTCGAAAGTACGCCCTGGGAAGTCGAGGTGCAAAAAGTCCATGACGTGCGCCTCGAGGCCCTTGACGCGGCAGCGCTCGACCATCGCCGGGGAGAGGTCGGTGCAGGTCACCTCTAAGCCATTATCACGGAAGAAGGTGCCGTCACGGCCGGGGCCGGAGCCTAGCTCGAGAAGTGTCCGGGCGTGCTGGTCACGGACCATGTCGAGGAACACCTTCCGTTCTCTTGCCTTCCAGGGGGGGGTCAGGTCATTATCATCCCCTGTAATCAAGGCGTCGGCATCTCTTGCAAAGC
>QQTW01002719.1_pt1 | contig 12921 bp, 10 predicted proteins | sample 1904831 | NCBI WGS metagenome assembly QQTW01 (sample SAMN09435610, study PRJNA476489) | Subsurface metagenome, whole genome shotgun sequencing project. | reverse complement strand
CTTGCTGAGAAATTTATTGAAAAGCTCAAACAAAACAGCGCGATTCAAGAACTAGCAATATGTCCGCTCTTGCTTCAGATGCTGTGTTTTGTGTTTGAAGAATCATCTGACTTTCCTTCTAACCGTTCAGAGGTGTATCAAAAAGGACTGGATATCTTGCTAAAGACATGGGATGCCTTTCGCAATATTGAGCGAGACAAGGTCTGCAAAAGGCTATCATTCCAGCAAAAGGAAAATATACTCTGTCAAATTGCCCTGATGACCTTTGAGCGGGGTGAGTACTTCTTTAGACAACAAGAACTAGAGCAGCACATCGCTGATTACCTCCGTAATTTACATGGTAGCAGTAAAGACGAGGAGGCGTTGCAACTCGAAAGCTCTGCTGTGCTCAAATTAATTGAAGCCCAACATGGGTTATTAGTGGAACGGGCACGGGGAATTTACTCGTTCTCCCATTTGACGTTTCATGAGTATTTCACTGCCAGAGAAATTGTTGCTTTTTCAGATCCGCAGGCATTAGAGACAGCTTTGAAACGGCTGACAGGCCGCATCACGGATAAACGTTGGCGCGAAGTCTTTTTGTTGACTTTTGGCATGTTGCGTTCTGCCGACTATCTGCTGCAGTTGATGAAGCGTCATAGCCGGGGATGAGCAATTACAAGCATTTCTGTGCTCGGTAAGCCAAAAATCCCGTGCCGTGCCTGCTCGCTACAAAGCAGTGACTGTGCGGGCCTTTTATCTTGACCTTGAGCTTGCCCGTACCCTTGACCTGGTCGGGGGAACCCTAGCCTATGACCTTGACCGTGCCCTAGCCCATCACCGTGTCATTGCTCCTGATCTTAAGCGCTCACTGCAACAACTCAACGAGCAACTACCCGACCCGGATAAAGACACAGCTCGATTTCAGGCATGGTGGAAAACGTTCGGTGGGGCTTGGACTGAAAAATTAAGAGCTGTGATGATAAAGCATCGCCACATCGGTCACGATTGGCGGTTTAGCAAGAAACAGCAGGATAAGCTTCGGCAATACTACGATGCCAACAAGTTGCTGGTGGACTGCCTGAATAGCGATTGTTATGTGAGTCGGGCAGTGCGGGATGCGATTGAGGAGACGTTGTTGTTACCGACTACAGAGGCTAATCTTGGCTGTCACCCGATAAACTTTCCCGGAGATCGCCATTCCACTGCTGCCGTGCAATAGGCACCGCAAGCGTTCTTTGAAAATACCTTTGACTTTATTGGCTAAGTGAATAGTCTTAAGTTACCTCAAAACAGTACAAGCGTTTTAGTGGTTCGAGTCACTAGAACGCTTTATGTAAGCTGTATTCCTGAAGGCGGCACCCAGATTTGAACTGGGGGATGGAGGTTTTGCAGACCTCTGCCTTACCACTTGGCTATGCCGCCAGAGTCCAGATAATCAATCTTACCAAAATTTTATAGCGAATTACACCTTTTTCTGAGCCAATAACCTTGATTGAGTGCCAAAGGTTTGGTGCTACTTGCCTCTCAAGGGAGCAATCAGAAACTAAGTGATACAAAGTAAAAAAACGCACCCACTCTTAGACTAATTTCTATATCTAGATGGTATTTTCGGTTAATTTGATTGTATAAAATGAAAATTTTTTCATATGAGATTACCACAGGCTACGTAGGCTTGTATGTGATCGCAATCACACATAAAACCGTTATAGATCGCAAAATTGATATATATCGAAAAGTAGTATAAAGATACACAACATTTCATCTGTTTCAGCTTCTAGTAGGTTTTAGCTCCCAACTTCAACCACTGATTCGGGTTCCAAAGCAAGCACTTCCACGCGCATTACTTTTCCCCAACCTCTTATCTGAATACGTACTGGGATCTGACGCCGGTTTCCAAGAAGTTGCTACTTTGAATCGCTCGCTCGCTTTACTCGAAATCAATTACTTTCCCGTTTAGCAATTGCGTTTTAAAAAGAAAACTGGCATCTACAATCATGCATCAAGTCTCTCCCCTATTAATCGCTCAAGTCACTGACATACATCTGTTTGCAGATGAAGATCAGAAACTGCTGGGGCTTCCCACTATACAATCTTTTCAAACAGTTATAGAGCGGTTACAAAGGCTGCAGCCTCAACCAGATGTGCTGCTGCTAACGGGAGACTTGTCCCAAGATGGTACGCCCGCATCTTACGAACTCCTACAAAACCTGCTGAGTCCGCTGAAAATGCCGACCTATTGGTTACCTGGTAATCATGACTGCGTCAACGCCATGCAGCAGGTCTTAAATCGTGCACCCATTTCCCCTCGTAAAGCTTTTAAGCGGGGAGGCTGGAATTTTATATTAATTAACTCCGGTGTGCCTGGGTGTGTACACGGTCAACTCTCCTTAGAAACACTGGATTGGCTGGAATTACGGTTAAAACTTATGGGCGATCGCCCCACTGTAATAGCGCTACACCATCCGCCTTTTCGCGTAAATTCAGATTGGCTTGATACTAGCACACTTCAGAATCCACAGGAACTTTTTGCCGTTTTGGAGCGCCATTCTCAAGTAAAGCTGGTTTTGTTTGGTCACATTCACCAGGAATTTAACCATCAGCGTCACGGCGTCCATTACCTGGGTACTCCCTCTACTTCCATACAGTTTGAGCCCCAGAGCTCGAAATTTTCCCTGGACCATAAATACCCTGGGTTTCGGCTGCTTAACCTTTATGCCGATGGCAGCTGGGAGACTTGGATTGAGCGCGTGGCTTACGCTCATCAGTTGAATCGGGCAGCAACCGGCTATTAACTCAAGAAATTCACACCTCCCTTAAACCTTCACCTCATCCGCAAAACTGCCCCGGCGGACAAAGTGAAATGGGCCCGCATAAGAACCCCAGATATGATCATTGGTTTCTGGATCGCGCCCTCGGTCGAGGCTGGTAAACTTGTCTTGGTCAATCTCAAATTCACTATCGAGATAGGTTTTTGTACCTTTGCGGAATACGATGCAGGCTCTACCGGGTTCAACCGAGCCTTTGAAGCTGTGACCAGTCCACTCTACAATCATGTTACAGCCTGGTAATTTCTCCAACCGTTCAGTTGTTAAGGCTTTAAGGCGCTCTGTAGCGCGGGCTGCACCGTAGAATTGTTCTTCTTGCTTGACGGTGTAGTTTTCGATTTCGATGTGTGAGCCCACGTCAACCAACTTCAAAACCCGCACTCGATAGGGGTCGTTTAGCATATAGTCATAAGCTTGTTCGACATAAAAGCTCACGCCAGAAAGGACTTCTAAGGGGAGGGGGCGCATACACACGCGAATGTGAGCAAAAAAGGGAGGATTCTCAAAAGCTTGTTCTTGGTTGCTGAAATCAGCTGCCATCCAGCGAGCTAAAGTTACGATATCCGTAGAATGAGTCATTACCTTAATTGATCGCAATGCTGTTGCTTGAGGATAATCTGCGATTATTTTAGAACTTACTACTGTTCTCGACCCCTTACTTTTGGATAATTTTTTGCAGCTCGTCATAGACAACAAATTTTATTAAGCCACAAGGGTTGTTCTTATATGCGGGAGTCGTCTGCTCCAACTAGACTTTTTCAAGTTATGACGGCAATGCTGCGACGGGGAAATGTTGGCATTACTGCCACTATGTTCTGGCTCTGGCTGTGTTGCAGTTCAGCAGCGTCTTCAGATAGTCAGAAGTCCAATCCGAATGAATTTCCTGTTAACCCTCTAGAAATTACCACGCCCGATCCACTGCTACCCCGACGTACTTTAGGTCAACCGTTAACCCTCCTAGAACGTTTAAACCTTTCGGCTGCGCTGGATAAATTGAATCAACAAGCACAAGCCAAGCTGAATACAGGGGATAGAGCGGGAGCATTTCAAATTTGGAACCGGGAACTGCGATTGCGGCGGGCACTGGGCTTTTCGGCAGAAGTAGAAGCTTTGGGGCGGGTAGGTGCGATCGCTTGGAATGAAAATCAAAAAACACAGGTGCAAATTATCACTGGGCGACTGCAAGCGATTCAGCAGCAGCTCAAATCCCAGCCATCAAGTGATTTAAATCTTTTGCGAGCGCTGGCAGTTGCCCAGGAGCAAGTGCGATCGCCAAAACTTGCACTGGAGGTTTATGAACAAATTCTGGCAGCGGCGCAACAGCGGCAAGATACAGTACTAAAAGAGACGACGCTGAGGATGATTGCGGAATTACACCTGGGCTGGTTTGAGTATCCTCAAGCAGCTGCTACTTATAAACAATTGCTGGGTTTAGCAAAAGCCAAAAACGATCGAGTCAACCAGGTAATATATCTTCAACAACTGGCTTACATCTATGAACGATTAAAAGACTATCAGCAAGCAGTGACGGTAAAGCAACAACTAGCAGAATTTTATCTCAATGAAAAACAGTTTACTCAAATACCAGCACTGCGGTTAAGGATCGCCTCAGATTACGAAGCCCTTGGTCAGCTAGCGTCAGCATTTAAAAACTATCAAGAAGCTTATGCCTCAGCTTGGTCATTGCAGCAGTACTACCGCGCCGGTGACGCGTTGCGGAAATTAGTTGCGCTCTACCGTTCTCAGGGACAAATAGACGAGGCTTTGGAAACCAGCCAAATTCTTTTACAGGCAGATCAACTTGCCTCTAACTTTTACGGTTTGATGAATACGTATGACCAAATAGGACAGCTATATCTCAAGCGCGGTAATAACTCAGAAGCCTTGGCAGCGTTTCAAAAAGGCTTGGAATTTGCTAAACAACTGAATTATCAACAGACTTACTTTGCTCAACAGATTTCGCAGCTTACTAAATAGATATTAGCTACCTAGACAGGTTAGCCCTAGACAGTTTAGCTCCACGGAAGTTGGCATCAGCCAAGGTAGCACCCTCAAGATCAGCGCTATACAGCTTGGCACCAGTAAAGTTAACACCTGTGAGATTGGTATCATTCAAGCTAGCATCACTCGCAAATACTTGCGTCAGATTTGCTCCTTTTAGATTGGCACCAGTTAAATCAGCACCCTCTAAGTTGGCAGCAGCTAGGTTAGCATCTTTTAAATTGGCATCCCTTAAGTCAGCACCAATTAAGTGAGCACCGCCCAGGTTCGCCTTTGTCAAATCACACCCGGCACATTGCCCGGTTTCTAACACCTGTCTGACATGAGCGGGGTTTTCAGCTTTAACCGGAGCTGCTATGCATATTGTGCTCACTAGAGCTGCGGCAGCTAGAATCTCCAGTTTCATCATCATTACCTCAAAATCGTCAGAAGCTAGTAAATAGCTTTGTATACATATTCGCTTAACTAACAGGCTCTTGCCTTCCTACGTTAGGAGGAGATAAGAGGGTGAAATTCTTGGTTGCACTGCTTAAGTAAGTTCTTTTTGCCTCCCTCCCCGGTAGTAATATTGATTATTCTATATATCTACCAATGGGCTTAATTGTTCCTGGCGGCAAAAGGGGGGAGCAGGGGGAACTCAAGAGCCAGTCTACATTTCTCACTTCCGTCCGCAGAACTGCCGTAGTCCCCTTTCGGGAAATCGGGGCGAATGGGGGGTTATTTCAATCCCTAATAGGGTTTTATACAACACAGATGCCTCTGACCTAGATATAATACCACATTTAGTGAGACAAAATGTACTCGCTCCACATAAAAACCGCTATAACTAAACAAAGTTAGCTGAAAAGGATGACAAATAAATAAGAAACACTTAACCAAAGTCCCGGTCGTTTTGAACTGTACCTGTTTAGAGTGGCTTAATTAGCCACGAAGGAGCTTCATCAATGTGGTGTAGGTGGAGAACAATAATCCCGGCTGTTACATTTGGTATAACAGCCAGCTTAGTTAGCTACGAATTTTCAGTTGCCCAGAACCAGAATTACACGCCAAGCGAATTCCGCGCCGTCTTGAGGGGATTGGGATATAGCGTCCCCCAGGAGGGAGAATCCTTAACGGATCAGGCGACTCAAAATGTCATCCGCGAGTTTCAGCAGCGCTACAACTTAAAAGTTGACGGCGTAGCAGACGGGACTGTACAACAGGTAGCAGCGGATTTGATGCAAAATCTTCAGGGGAGTTTGAACCTCGTTGTCAAACCTAGTCCCCCACTACCTCGCAATCAGTCTTATACCCCAGAGATAGCGGCAGCGGTTCAGCAGTTCCAGACACAATTTAACTTGCCAGCGACTGGCATTGCTACCTTAGACACCCGCTATAGACTCGAGCAAGAGGCAAGAACGATTCTAGGCAAACAGCCACTACCGTCACCCTCACCGGGGATGTCACCCTCACCGGGGATGTCGCCTTCACCGGGGATGTCGCCCTCACCGGATGTGTCGCCTTCACCGGGGATGTCGCCCTCACCGGATGTGTCACCCTCACCGGGGATGTCGCCCATACCGGATGTGACACCTTCACCGGGTGTGTCGCCCATACCGGATGTGACACCTTCACCGGGTGTGTCGCCCATACCGGATGTGACACCCTCACCGGATATGTCGCCCATACCGGATGTGACACCTTCACCGGATGTGTCGCCCTCACCGGATGTGATACCTTCACCGGATGTGACACCATCCCCCTAATCTAAAAGTCTTAAGACTCAGCGCCGCCTAGCTCACATCGGCTCAGATGGATCTGGAAACGGCCTTCCCTTCGGAGTTGGTAAAGCTGGGCGGCGATCGCCATAGGGCATGGGGATGTACTGCACGCTGGGACGTCCCCCCTGTGGTTGTGGATAGAACTCCATTAATTTGTAGATTGAATCGGGCAGCCCCACAGTGATTGGCAGCCCCATTTCTGTTGCTTCCTCAACTGTGATCGGATAGTCGTGGGTAACTCGTCCGGTCGTCAGTGCTTCGATAATAGATTCAATGTTTTCCGGCTGAATTTTCGGTTGTGGGATAGCGTCTTTCAAAAGAGTTCGGACAAACCGCTGCACCTGCTGAATCGCTTTACGTGACAAATCTGCCATGATCAGCGTTTGATCATCTATTTCACCAATCGGTTTATCTTCAATAACTTTGAGGATACTTGCGGCTGGGAAGTTACCCAACTGAGGGTCAACTGGTCCTAGGACGGCGTTGGCATCCATCACGATTTCGTCAGATGCCAATGCCAACATAGTGCCGCCGCTCATAGCGTAGTGCGGTACAAAAACGCTAACTTTTGCTGGATGGCGGATTAGCGCTCTAGCGATTTGCTCAGTTGCCAAGACCAAGCCACCCGGCGTATGCAAAATTAAGTCAATCGGAACATTCGGTGGGGTAAGGCGAATCGCTCGTAGCACCTGTTCCGAGTCTTCTATAGTGATGTAGCGCGATATAGGAATTCCCAGTAAACTGACCGACTCTTGCCGGTGAATCAGCAAAATTACCCGGCTGTTACGCCCTTGCTCGAATTCTCGTAAGGCTTGAACGCGGCGAAACTCGATTTGGCGGCGTTGCCACACTGGTTGGAGCGAAGAGAGAGCGAGGAAAATCCAAAATAAATCAAAGAAACTAAACATGATTTATGGGCAAAAGTACACTAGTGCCCATAATTGTTTCAATTTTTGGCTTACACAAGCTCTATCAAATGGATGAAAGCGCTGCACCTCAGCTTCGAGCGATACCCTCTTGACGGGCGGCTCGTTGCACAGCAGCGGCGACGGCAGTGACGACTCGCTCGTCGAAGACGGAAGGGATGATGTGTTCGCGGTTCAGGTCTGAAGGTTTTACCAGCGCAGCGATCGCAGTAGCTGCTTCCATATACATAGTAGTCGTAATCGTCGCTGCCCGACAGTCTAAAGCACCACGAAACACACCAGGGAAAGCTAAAACGTTGTTGATCTGATTCGGGTAGTCACTCCGACCAGTCGCTATCACAGCTACATCGTCTTTTACTAGTTCCGGCTGAATTTCGGGAATCGGATTCGCCATCGCAAAGATAATCTGATCTTTCGCCATCGAGCGCACCATTTCCGGGGTAAGCACGCCAGGTACGCTCACGCCGATGAAGACATCCGCTCCTACCAAGGCACCCGCTAGAAAACCCATCTGGGGAACGGCAAACTCTCGCTTTTCCTCGGTCAAGTCGGGACGCTGAGTTGAAAGAATGCCTTTGGAGTCGCACATCCAGATGTTTTCTGCCCCAGCTTTGCGGAGTAACCGAGCGATCGCTACCCCAGCAGCCCCAGCACCGTTAATCACGATCCGGACTTGATTTATTGACTTATTAACCAAGCGCAGAGCGTTGAGCAACGCTGCCAGGGTGACAATCGCCGTGCCGTGCTGATCGTCGTGAAAAACGGGGATATCTAACTGCTGCCGCAGCAAATTCTCAATCTCAAAGCAGCGAGGGGCGGCGATATCTTCTAAATTCACACCTCCGAAGACCGGAGCAATTTGTTTGACGGTTTCGACAATGCTGTTAGTGTCTTGACTAGCAAGGCAGATCGGAAAGGCATCTATCCCGGCAAATTCTTTAAAGAGCATTGCTTTGCCCTCCATCACTGGCAGGGCAGCAGCTGGACCAAGATTTCCCAATCCCAAGACAGCGCTGCCATCAGTGACAATAGCAACGGTGTTTTGCTTGATGGTTAAGTTGTGGACTTGTTCTGGATCTTGGGCGATCGCGTTACAAATCCGACCCACTCCAGGCGTGTAAGCCATTGCTAGATCCGCCAGGCTCTTGATCGCAATTTTACTGCCAATGCTGATTTTGCCGCCGCGATGCAAGTTGAAGGTGCGGTCATAGACATTTATCACCTTGATATCTGGCAATGCCTTAACCGCTTGCACGATTATCTCAGCGTGTTCACTGCTGGCGGCATCGACGGTAATATCCCGTATAGAAATTTGGCGGGTTTGCTCGATTAAGTCAATTTGACCGAGATTGCCGCCACTGTTCGCGATCGCGTGCGTCAAGTTAGCAAACATACCCACGCGATTCGGAATCTCCAGGCGGAGCGTCAAACTAAAGCTAGAGTTAGGGGTCAGGTCTACCATGCTGAGTAACTTTATTCCTTTGTTCCAAGTCTCACTGCTTACTATTTCAGCCAGACTACTACAGAAAATGAGGGGCGAGCTGCTGCACCTAGCCTAAAGGAGCAAGCATCTGGTGATTGTACCCTCTTACACAAATTACTCTACTGCCACAACCATATCGAGACAGCACCATGAAAGCAGCAGTAGAGAGTAAACAACAAAGGCAAAGTTTTGCGTTTTAATAAACTTATCCCGATCAATTAAAACCTACCAATGCCATCTCCCGAACAAAAACGCTCAGAATCCGAGGGATTGAATCTTATCTTATTCACTATTCCCCAGTCCACTCTATTACAGCTCACGGCTGGATCTGCACTAATTGCTTTATTGGGTGGTAAAGCGGCAGCGCAAACTTTGCAAGCTATCGGTCAAGCAAGTGAAGAATTGTTTCGGGGCGATCGCCTGCCTGTCCTCAAGTTCCCAGTTGAAACAGAATCTGAGTCCGGTTAACACGCTTGTTGCGTTGAATTAAAAGATTGTTACCTATGAACTACTTAAGATGGAGTTAAGTCTTAGAATTGGTGATTATTCCTGATTAAGCACAACAGCCGCTATGAGTTCGCTCCTCCACTCCTCAGATCAGGCATTGATTATCACCTCTCCGTTGGATCTGTTTCTACGCCATCGCCTCCAAGTAGTGGAAGACTTGTGGGAGTCTGTTCTTCGTCAAGAGTGCGGTCAAGCACTGGTGGATCTCCTAAAGCAGCTGCGTGCCCTGTGTTCCCCAGAGGGACAAGCAACTAACGACCAAGCGGCGGAAGTCGTTAGATTGATTGAACAGCTCGACCTCAACGAAGCGATCCGAGCTGCTCGTGCCTTTGCACTGTATTTCCAGCTAATTAACATAGTCGAGCAGCACTACGAACAGCGCCAGCAACTGATTCGCTCTTTACGCCACAGGATACCGACACAGAAGCTAAGCGCTCCATCTCTGCCGCTATGCACGGATTTAGAGTTACAGTCGGAACCACTCAAGGGGACAATGGGGGCAGATCTGTTGGAAAAAAGCTGGCAAGCTAAAGATACAGAAAAGCAAAACAAAGACACGTTGCAGGCGTTGTTTCCCTATCTGCACGAGATGAATGTGCCGCCCCAGCAAATCCAGCGACTGATTGACCAGCTAGATATTCAGTTGGTGTTTACGGCTCACCCGACAGAGATTGTCCGTCCGACAATCCGAGACAAGCAGCGGCGCATGGCTAAGCTCCTGCAACAGATGGATCAGGCGGAGGAAGGACAAGGAAGCATGAGCAGGGCTGACTCCTGGGAAGCAGCGGCATTAGACGAACAATTGACTGAGGAAATTCGCCTGTGGTGGCGCACAGATGAACTGCACCAATTCAAGCCCACAGTGCTGGATGAGGTGGAATATGCCCTCCACTACTTCGAGTCAGTCTTATTTGATGCCATTCCTCAACTACATCAACGGTTCAAGCACGCCCTTGCTACCAGCTTTCCCTGGCTGAGTCCGCCTGCCAAGAACTTCTGCAAGTTTGGCTCTTGGGTCGGGGCAGATCGGGATGGCAACCCATCGGTGACATCCCAGGTTACCTGGCAAACAGCTTGCTATCAGCGCCAAAAGGTAATGGAAAAGTATATTCAATCTGTGAAGCGGTTGATTGACCTGTTGAGTTTATCAATGCACTGGAGTGATGTGTTGCCAGACCTGCTGGAATCCCTGGAGCAGGAGAAGTCCCAAATGGGCGAAGTATACGAAGCGCTGGCGCTTCGTTACCGGCAAGAACCGTATCGGCTGAAGCTGTCGTATGTGCTAAAACGGTTGGAAAACACGCGCGATCGCAATGCTCGCTACAATGACAGCGCTCCGCAAAAACGGGAAATACCAGAAAGCAATCCCCAAGCAATTTACCAGTCTGGGTCAGAGTTTTTAGAAGAGCTGCGGATGATTCAGCACAATCTTACGGAGACGGGTCTGAGCTGCCGTGAGTTGGAAAACCTGATCTGCCAGGTAGAAATTTATGACTTTAACCTGGCTCATCTCGACATCCGGCAGGAGTCGTCCCGCCATGCGGACGCCTTGAATGAAATTCTGGAATACTTGCAAGTTTTGCCTCGACCCTACCACGAACTATCCGAAGCAGAGCGAGTAGCCTGGCTGACAACAGAACTGCAAACCCGTCGCCCCTTAATCCCACCGGAACTGCCGTTTTCGGACAAAACCAAAGAGCTGATTGAAACCTTCCGCGTCGTGCGATCGCTGCAACTTGAGTTTGGCCCCAACATCTGCCAAACTTACATCATCAGCATGAGCCACGAAGCCAGCGACCTGCTGGAAGTGTTGCTACTAGCCAAGGAAGCAGCACTCTATGACCCCGCCACAGCCATCGGCACCCTCCAAGTCGTCCCCCTGTTTGAAACTGTGGAAGACTTGCAACGTGCTCCTAGCGTCATGCAACAGCTGTTTGAACTGCCCCTGTACCGCGCTTTCCTTGGCAATCACTCATTACCTTCCAACCCTCACTTGCAAGAGGTGATGCTGGGCTACTCTGATAGCAACAAAGACTCTGGGTTCTTAAGCAGCAACTGGGAAATCCACAAGGCTCAAAAAGCCCTACAGCACATAGCTGAGCAGTATGGGGTGAATTTGCGAATTTTTCACGGACGCGGCGGCTCTGTAGGTCGCGGCGGCGGTCCTGCTTATAAAGCGATTTTGGCCCAGCCCGGTCACAGCATCAATGGGCGGATCAAGATTACCGAACAGGGGGAAGTGTTGGCATCCAAGTACTCGTTGCCGGAGTTGGCTCTCTACAACCTGGAAACCATCAGCACTGCCGTTATTCAAGCTAGCCTGCTGCGGACTGGTTTTGATGATATCAAACCCTGGAATGAGATTATGGAAGAACTGTCAGCGCGCTCAAGGCGACACTATCGCGCCCTGATCTATGAACAACCCGATTTCATTGACTTCTTCCACTCTGTCACACCGATTGATGAAATCAGTCAACTGCAAATCAGCTCCCGCCCTGCCCGTCGTCAAGGTGGTAAGAAAGATTTAAGCAGTCTGCGGGCGATTCCCTGGGTATTCAGCTGGACGCAAACCCGTTTTCTGCTGCCTTCCTGGTACGGCGTCGGCACAGCTTTGCAGGAGTTTGTGAACGAGGAGCCTGAAGAACACCTGAAGCTGCTGCGCTACTTTTATGTGAAGTGGCCCTTCTTTAACATGGTGATTTCTAAAGCAGAGATGACCCTGGCAAAAGTAGATATTCAGATGGCATACCACTACGTCCAGGAATTGTCACAACCTGAAGACAAGGCCCGTTTTGAACGCGTTTATGAGCAGCTCGCCAACGAATACTATCTTACCCGCGACTTAGTGTTGAGTATTACCGGTCACAAACGGCTTTTGGATGGCGATCCGGTTCTTCAGCGCTCTGTACAGTTACGTAACGGCACAATTGTCCCGCTGGGATTTTTGCAGGTTTCCCTCCTAAAACGGTTGCGCCAGTGTGGTAATCCAGCAACTTCTGGCGTTATCCACTCTCGTTACAGTAAGGGTGAGTTGCTCCGAGGGGCATTATTAACTATCAACGGTATTGCTGCTGGAATGCGAAATACGGGCTGAGAGGAGAGATGATCTTGAGCAGGGGGAGCAGGGGGAGTAGGGGGAGCAGGGGGAGCAGGGGGAGCAGGGGAAGCAGGGGGATCAAAAGTGTGACAGCTTATGAGCAACCTGCTTAAACAAAAACGGGTTCTGATTTGCACCTTCGTGGCGCTGGCGTCGGGATTAATCAGTTCCTATGTGGGTGGGCAAATGAGCATGAAAGCCCACATATACAAATGCCAGACGCAGCCTTGGGGCTTGAAAACGGTATGCAACGCCTGGGTTGTACCGGGGGCTGTTTGGCAAGGCAGCACAACAGGGTTATGGGTGGGTTGGATCTTGGGGGCGTTTGTCAGTGGCTTGG
>QQTW01002718.1_pt1 | contig 12928 bp, 14 predicted proteins | sample 1904831 | NCBI WGS metagenome assembly QQTW01 (sample SAMN09435610, study PRJNA476489) | Subsurface metagenome, whole genome shotgun sequencing project. | reverse complement strand
CTACGCGTACGCGGTGTGTAAGCGTAACGTCGCCTAATCTTTGCCTTGTTTTGCCCTCTCTTCGTAGGCTGGCGTGCCATAGAGACAGCCCGGATCCGCGAACGGCCTCTACCCGTGCCGGGAAATTGTATCGCAAACTTGCTACAAGAATGTCTTTCCCATATACTGTACCCTAACCGGTGAATGTTAACGCTGACTTGATACGATCTAATATCTTGGTATTAGTTCACAAACTCCGTGCGACGTGTTGTTGCATCAGGTGCAGGTCAAGGATGACCAGTTGCAAGATCGCCTGGAATCCGAATCGCCGATTTGCGCAGCGCCAAGCGGCGGGGTTGAAAAGTGAAGCAGCCAAAGAACGCAGTGGGCAGTTGGATGACTGGCATGAAGAAGCTGATTTTAGGCTGCTTTGCCATTGCCTTTCGACAACCCTTTATCCTTCAAGACTGCCTGCATTTTGCCAATGCATCAGAACTCTTTAGTCGAAGATACTGTACTGACAGATCTCCATCATGACTGGCCTTGAGCCGGAACTAACGTACTTGAATCGACCTGTTCACCTAATCAACGGGCAAAGTTCTCAGCAATTTACATGACTGAATGATCCTTGCCCTAGAGAGGTAGAGAAACTATAAGCAGTAGTAAATGAATATATAATTAACTAAAGACTATAAATTTATATAGATAAAGAGTCTTCCTATAGGTTATAGGTACTAAGCCTAAATAGGCCGTTATATTAGGGAATATAGTAATAAGTAATAAATCTAACTAATTAGATACGCTTAGTCAGCGTTTACTATAGAAATGTAAAAGAACTTCCTACATATAGGTATAAGGAGCCTGATGCAGGCTCACAGTGTGTTAGGATGTAATATAGCAGGCATATGTCTTCTCTCCCGCAGCTGAATGAGAAGGACCGTAGTTTGAGTAGTTATTGTGGCTCCGGTTGCGGAATCGCGCCATATGATGGAGCAGGTGCATCTGGCGATGTACATGCTCCATTATGGTATTGTGCGTGTAGCTATGATTTTCTAGTCTAGTGCTTGATAGCTGATATAGACGTTGACGATGGTGTTTGAGGCTCTTTGAAAGTGAGATCCAACGGGCGAATATAGGGGAATGATAGTAAAACAGGGTAAAAGACGGGTAACGGACCCTATATCGTACTTTGCGGACAATGCCATGCAAGGCCCGATCACCCACTGGGAGGTAACCCATACGGCACAAAACCAAAGTGGTTTATGAGTTTGTAAAGGCTTTGGCGTTTTTAGAGCTGTTGAACGTCCATGCTGTTTAATCCATCCCCTGACATCACTTGCGTTACCTATATATTAAGTATTATCTGCGTTTTTTGTAGCGATTATGAGAGGAGATGTAAGGATATGATAATGGAATGAATACTGCATGGGTCTAATACTGATATCTAATTTCCGCAGGGTTGAATTTGTCACCTTGGGGTCTATCTAAGATTAAGCCCTTTCCTGCCTAGAAGCCCGATAGATGAAGCAATATTGGATGTTGGTGTTGGAGAAACGGCAGGAAACTTAATCAAAACCTTATTAGTAGCCTAATCAGCACCTCAGCAACTTCCGTACCTTCATTTTTATCTCCTTCTCTACTAAACACTACCGTAGAGGCACTATATCTACCTTCTGCACCTAACTCAGTACTAAGTATAACTAATACTGTCGTGGAATAACTATTCTATTAGTACCTATCGAGACCGCACCTCAATCAGCGCCCCTAGCAGCTTCCGCACCTCCACCAGCACCTCCTGCCTCACCACCCTGAAAAGCTATCGAGAAATCGAGAATCTACCCCCCTCGCCTCCCTCCATTAAAGGTGACCTGCATCTCCTGTACCATCTCCGCCGAAATCCAGCTATGCAGCAATTACATTATCACCAAAGCGACCCCTCGAGACTCTCACCCTCAGCAGCTGCATTTATGCCTACGAAACCCGAGACATCTCCCTTAGCTCGCCTAGCCTACTTGCCGCGGCATAAACGAGCCTATATAACAATTAACGGGCTATTCAACAAATTCAAATCAATTGGACATCAACGTCTCGCCCCAATTAAATCGAATATCTCCGATCAACATTTAGAACGTTCAATTCGATCCTACCAAGTCCTGGAGAATCCATGACAAATGCCCACATAAAAAAGGAAAGGCAGCGTCCTCCCTGCTGCATCGCGCCAGCAAGCCTGAGAACATCGACGGGCACACTACGCATGTGCCATAGTAGTCGTGTCGCATACCTCCAACGAGGTACAGCAGTGCCTGCAATAATGACTGAACCACAGTCCCATGCCCGCATTTCTTACAGGTGTTGTCCATGTAGGGTGCCCATGGCGCTGATGAGATTCTTGACAAATAGGGTCGCTAGGATTGATGCTGACAAGACTGGCGGGGCGGCAGGGGAGCTGACATGGTAGGCTTAGGAGGGCTTGCAAAGGGGGGTGGCGGCGAGGTTGCGGAGTTGCGCTGAGTCAGCCTTGTACAGTTTGGTTTGCTTGCTTCTGATTGGCTGGCATTTAGTAGGTGCAATGGAGCTGATTCTAAGCCGTTTGAACGTTGAATTCTGATTGGCTGGCGGCGAATTGGGCATGCTTTGCTCCATATTAACTTGAATTTGTAGAATAGCTCGTCAATCGTCATGTAGGCTCGTTTATGCGGTGGCAGGTAGGCTAGGCGAGCAGAGGGAAATGTCTCGGATTTCTTAGGCACAAATGCAGCTGCTGAGGGTGAGAGCTCTAGAGGGGTCGCCGGATGTGTTGGCGAAGGCTTTGATGATGATATGATTGCTGCATAGCTCGATTTAGGCGGAGATGGTATAGGAGATGCAGGTGACTTCAAAGGTGTTAATGGAGGCCAGGGGGGTGGATTCTCGATTGTCTCGATGGTTTTTGAGGTGGTGAGGCAGGAGGTGCTGGTGGAGGTGCGGCCTAGAGAGGTGCTGCCGCAATGGATGGGTGTTTGACTGATTTAGGTGCAGGGAAGGCGGAGAAGGTGGAGCTGGTGGTTATGGGGTTGGAGAAGCTGCTGGGGGTGCTGATTGACCTAGGGGAACAGAGGTTGCTGAGGGTGCTAATTGAGGTAAGGGGAATAGAGGCTGCTGGGGGTGTGATTCCTGCTGTTTCTCCAAGGCGACAGCCTGCATTGCTAGGGTTCGTTCAAATGCAGGGCTCTCGCTCAGATGAGCCCTTAACGTCGTGATCTAATTAGACCCATATTGCCTTATACCAATCGGAGATCTGGTTTTTGCACCAATCGCAGATGGCTAAAGTAAGTCAGTATCATGTAGATAGCTTCTGAAGCCTGCATCGATAATTTGACTCTTGGGTCGGGTGAGATATAAGGCCACAATTGGGTGAGGGTCTGGAGCCAGCTTTGACGAGTGCCCCTGGTGTGATAGGGTTCGTTGTAAGAAGGCATAGTAGGAGAGCTCATAGGTTATAAGTATAAAATGGTGGTACAGCGCTGAGAGGTCTCGGTGGATGAGAGGTTTGCTGTGAGGGAATCAAACCTTTATTGACGGCGGTGACGTAGGAGGCTCAGTTGAAGATGTAGACGACGTAGGTTCTCGTGAATTTGGCTGAGGTTTTGGTGGAGGTTTGACGAGATGTTTGGTTTGTGCGGATTTTGGTAGAGGCTACCGGATGAGTGCGAGGTGATGGCTTAAAAGACTACAGAGAAGCTGTAGATAAAGCTGGCCTACATTCGATGACGTAATGTGATCAAAAGCTCATCCGTTGCTGCTATTTGTCACGGCTCAGAAGCTCAGTGCTAAATAATATGAGCTGGATGAAGGTTGATTGCTATGCGCAATTACTGAACGTTATCTTCGAGATTTCTTAGCGTCTTGGCGCCAAGTTAAGGCTGAATAATGCCTATTCAGGTTTAGGGCCACAATGCTTGGTATTTTCCATGAGTGGGGATGCCGAGGCGGTAAAACTGTCTGTGCTCCGGTATGCCATGGCTCCACTCGTACGTGACAGCTGCATTATAACAACACTGGTCATGATGTTCTAAAAGGACTGTCTGTGCCTAGAACTGGCACCTCTCGCAAGGGCTCTCTATTAGCTATATCACACAATCCGAGTCTTGACCCCAGCATTTCGAATCATCTAAGAATCCCAACGGATAGCCATTAACCAAAGGAAACTCAACAGCCCAGCCATAGCACCCACAAACGGCAGGACTTTGCTCCTCAAACTAATCGCCTTCTCCTCTACTCCTTTCGTCCCCGAAGCTTCCTCCGCCCTTTGCCGGTCCAGGTCCCTTTCGTCATCAGCCCAAGCCATCTTTCCTTTCGCAAATTCCGGACCCACATCTACGTAATCGAGTTTCGGTGCCTTGCGGATCAGCTCCCCCATCTGATCCGCGATCCGTCGGTCGGGCTGGTAGGGAATAACCCACGTGGCGAGAAAGCGGAGAAAGACGTTGTCCCACGCTTGAAGCTTCGTGAGCATCGATGAGAATTGCATGACTTCGTTCATCCGTGGCTCGCGCTCTTTCTGATATGCGGCGAACATACTATTGAGGGCTGCTTTGGAGGGCCGGGCGCCCGCGTGCTTAGCGAGAGTGTGGTGCAAATGGTTGCAGAGGACGATAACGGATTCCATCGAGGAATTACCGCCGAGGGCAATGTTGGGGGTTATCTGTGAAGATTTGGTACAACCTTCATGCGGGATACTGCAAGGATGCGAGATATTGCCAGGATACGATTACTGACCTTGTGTGCTGAATCGCCAGCCAGGACTATCCGACCGAAATGCCAATGCTTCAGGATTCCCTCTTCAAGAGATATTAGAGAGCCACGGGTCCGCTTCTTCCACAATTCGCCAAATACCGTCGTGTCTGATATAGGATGATCGGCGATCTCAGCCGCAGCGGCCTCGGCGTCTTCGATGGTAAAACGCTCACGTTTCGGCCAGGTGAATGATTCCTTGAAACGGATAAAAACGAAATAGTAAACCTTGTCGGGCTGTGTAAGGATAAGGAACGAGTATCCTTGATTATGGACGCATGTCATCGTGCGATCGCCCATGCCCAGAACCGGAGGTCCCATGCCGATCAGACATTTCCAGCCAGTTCTCATAGCTTCGCGGAATTGATTTTAGCAGATGCTTTTCGCGCAGTTGGACAGGATTGGATCATTACATTGCTTCTCCTGTACCGTGATAAGGCCAGGTACAGAGCTGTTGGCCAGACTCCACATGGTTTCCCGGATCAGACTATGCACTCCATCACAGCCGATGATCATGTCACCTTTTTCACTTGTGCCGTCTGCTAGCCTTGCCTCAACACCATCGTCGTTATCGTATATATCTGTCACCTTGGTACCGAGGCGGACAAGCGAACGATCGGGCAGAGCTTCATACAGGATCTTCAAAAAGATGCGGCGCTCAAGGACGAGCATGCCCTGTCCATGGCTAAGTCTCAGTCAGTATGAAACACCTCAATTGTACAGCAAAGGATTGTATGATCAGCAATAGGTGGAAGATATACTTTTCTATGACATGGCTAAAGAACTTGCTATCAATAATAGCTCTACCGTCTGGCATTCGATTGACAGATCGGTGCATAGGTGAGCATGCATCTTTGGCCGCTTGCAAGCATCCTATCTGTTGTAGGATACGTGCCCCATGAGGGTGAATGGCGATACTCGCTCCTGTGGCAGGAGCAGCCTCGTTGTTTCGTTCAAGCACCACATAATTTATACCCGCTTTATGAAGAGCATGGGCTGCTGTAAGACCGGCGACGCCTCCGCCAACGACGATGACTCTGAATGCCGTTGAGGGCCTGTCGTTCATAATGTCCTGTTGATCTGGTGCAAGAAATTACAAGCCTTGTCTTCGTCACCAACGTGCTCTACAAGAGGCGTAAAACTGTGCGTATGGATTCGTCGAAATCGATGCAATTGCAACACCCATCGGCATGAGAAGAGATCAAATAAGTAACAGGATCGCTGACAGGTGTCAGCTTCAATTTGCTGTTGCGGCTTCCAGCCCCCCGAGCTTCGTGCCAGTTGCGGGCCGAGCCATCCAAAAAGTGTCCTTGCACGCTTACTCTAAGCAGGTCCAGGCAATGTTCTCTGAGCTGATCAAAGAAGATTGAGACTCACTGACAAAGCAAATAGTATACGGCACGTAATATGCTTACCCGCGCGTGCATGTCAAGGTCCGCCCATCGGGCCACTTTGCCGCGATTGCTTTTTCTCATCGTCCGAGGTTCATCATATCTGGAAGCGGCAAGGTGATATAGTTTATTGGGATTGTCCGTATGTATTTCTTGATTCATCTTCGCATGGAATAGGCCTTGCAGGTCGAGCCTTTGATGGGCGGAAGTCGGTTGTAGTTGTATTAATGCAGGCAGAATTTGGGTTCCGGATGATCCGGGTAATCATGAGCAACGAGATGTAGCTTGATGTGATGACACCCTGAGCGGAAAAACAAATGCATTGCTGTAGATAATTTTGCCCGCTTTGGTCCCGGAGGTGGATACCACAAACACGAAATGTGGGTTCTGGCACGAGCATGTCCTTAGTTGGGATCATCTTGCCTCGGCGTGGTAGGAAATTCGTCCGCTCCGACATAGTATACCGCCAGGTTAGTAGGAAACCTGGGTCGTACACTTGAGATCGCTTATGTGCATCACCAAATAGGATTCAAAGCGTGAGACGAACAACGTAATCTCTTGCTTAGTAAGTCCCTCTTTCGCTTGTAGTTGATTCCCCGGAGTCCGATGATGACTGTATCAAGAGCCGGGAGGTTACGGAGCGAGATGGATCATCCCAACTCACCGCTTCCCTAAAACTCGAGATGAACTGCCCAGAGAGAAGTCGGCTCGTGCGGGCGAAAAACCCACGAGACACTCATCTAGAATATAAGTAGCCGGTCTCTTACGCCAGATTGATCAACGGCCTAGATGAGCTAGATGAGAGTGCTGGACTACAGATACTTGCCAATGATCATCAATTCCTTAATGCGAAGTCGTCTGTCCTCTTGCCAGGGCTTGGCTTTCATGTGGGAGCTTGTATTGTTGTTGAGCGTCAAGCATTGTTGTTGAGCGCCAAGCGTATCTAGGATCGTATCATGTCTGGTCTTTTATAATAATAGCGTTTGCGTTATCATCTATGGCTGCCTGACGATTGTTAGTGTGGAGCCGGGATTAGAAAATTGCCAGCCCCTGATCCTGAAGGAATTTTGCCCTGTATGGTACGCGAGTGGGTGGCAAGACTGGCAGTGGCCAAGGTCTGTGTGAACAGAATAACTTCGAAGAGGTATTGTATTATAGGGTCAAGATATGGACGCTAGAACTGGTCCCATTCGTCGGCTCATCGATCCGGAGAATGCGGTATTACTGGTGTTGGAAGTATCTCGCATGTTCTAGGGAGGTGAATTTGGCAGAAAGAGCCAAGCGGTCCCTGAGTGTTCCTGGCACCTCCCTATTTGATACATCCAGCCCACTTGTCGCCTGATTGGCTTGGGATCTGCAGATAAAGTGCTTATTAGCTGCAGCGGTGAGTAATTTCCAGAGTAATTCAGTTGGGCAACCGACAAGAATCCGCTAAAATTAAGATAGTTGGAAAAAGAAAAGAGTGGGGGTGGATGCTGCGAAAAAAAGAAGGCTGCATGTCCTACCTGCTAGAACGCTCTCAACGGCTTGCCGCGGATGCAGCCTCGACATGTGGCCCCCCTGATGGTGTGAGTTTCAATTGCTATGGCCCGCATTTTGTAGACATGGAGACATCCTACTAGTGGTTGAGAGGCTCTGTCTAGGTGAGCTCGGACATAGGGGGGAACAGTGGAGGATAGTATTGGATGCTTGACAGGTTGCAGTACAATGGCATTGCTAACACTGAAAGAAACCGTCTATCTCGTTGAAGAAAGCGTCAGAAAACACAACTACAAAAGCCAAACCAAGGGCAGAGAAAGCTGTGCGACGTCCTACCAATCCATCAAACGCAAATGTGATCGCATACAAAAGCCTAGTGTTAAATCCTCTAAGTTCCCTTACGCCGTCGCTCCGCTTCCGCGTTCTCTTGTTCCCTTTTCTCTTGCTCACGCCTCTGAGCAGCCTGCTGCTTCTTCTGGCTCATGGCAAGCTTCTCTTCTTCGGTTACGCTTGACATGTTAGCAACTATCATAGTAACAATCAACTTCTGTCAGACGTACCAGCAGTCTGCTGCTCCATTCCGATAGGTTGCACACTGCCTCCGGCCGACTGCGTATGGGCCTGGAAGGCGGTGGCCCCCAAGATCACAATAGATTTTGGCTTGTCCACGACATAAAAGTGCTCCGAGTGCGATTTGCCCAGTTCCTTCTTGTGCCAACGCAGATCTACTTCGCCGACAGGAGTATGCACCACGCCTTTGGCATCTGTGGCTGGATTCTTCTTGCAAAGTGTATGCTTTTCCCCTATTTGATCGAGCATACCTTTGGAAACGATACTGAAAGGAAGCGATGGGTCGACAAAAGCTCGGATTTCGCCTTCGCTGCCTGCGGACTCTCTAGCAGTTTCTTGCTCGTCTGGAAACACGACTATATCGATATGTCTCTGGGCCTCCTGAGGTTGAAGTCAGCCTTGCTAATAGCACAGATTCGAGGAACCTCGAATATACCATAAGAGTCAAATGTGGACTTTCGCTTGGGGTGTCCCTACGAAGCCAAGCTAATCGCCAAATATATTTCGAAAGGTAATCCAGACTGGAGGCTTCCTGATAGACTGAGCGGATGACGATCGCGTGGTGATCCTCTGCGATAATACCGGGTAAAGTCATGCTGGGGGATAAGGGGAAACCCCGCATTCACCAGTGCCTTTAAGGTAATGGATTCGAAGAGCCGCAAAACCAGGCTGAGAGACCTGTCAAGGGATGCGATGACCGTGCCCGATGTCGTCAACGAGTTCGATTTTCCGACAGCCTGACGGTGCCGTGTGGCACAAGAATGTGAAAATCTTGATTGATCTGCAAGCCACAAGGCGAATGGCATGCTGTGTTTGCTCGCTCTGACATGTCTTGATATTTGCACACGTGTCGTACTTCCCTGGAGTTAAAGATGCGGTAGGTATCGATTGCACCGACGATTCTTGACGTATAAACATGCTGGGATGTCTGATTATGGTTTTGATTAGCTTCGAGCTTCAATTCGAAGTGCTAAGGCGAGGCTAGGACGAGATTCGATATTTAGGTGCTGCGAAAAGCTCACGAAAACCAAGACTCTTGGCTCGCAGGAAAGAATTTGTGTCGGATTTCCCGCAAGCCAAGGGTAGCACTTGCGCTAGCGCTCACATTGACTGTTGCCCCGCTTCGTTCTGCGTTACCCGGGCCATTCGTTTGAGCCTCTGTCCGGACCACTGGAGACGTGTAATTCGTCGGTGATAAGATCGGATAACACTCTTTAGATGGACTGAAACTTCCTAAAGAGTTGTAGAGAGAATTAAAGCATTCTAGGCTCTATATATATAGGCCCATAGCTCTACGAAAGAGCACATCCGTACTAACAGCTGGTAGAATTCAGCATGCATGGATCTAACGATGCTGTGCAATGCTCCATCTGCAAAGTCATCAAGTGTTGCCGCAATAATTAGTTACTCGGTAGATCGTCCAATCAGATAGTAAGTTTCCAAGTACTTGCTTCTAACATGTTAAAGTCAAGCGTGCTGGTTGTAAGCTATGCCATTTTAAGGAAACCACTTGTGAAGTGGGCTTTGGCGGATATTGTAAGTTGATCGAGGGTGAATGAGGGATCGAGCTCAAGTGGAGTACGTTGGCCCGGAAACTAAAGAACCAGGAGCTAAAGATAATCAGGCATAGCGGAAAACATGCGGCTCTTTCGCAAAAGCCCGAACATTATTGAGCCTGCATGGCTGCGATCCTCTAGAACTCCACCCAAAACATCTCAAGGTGCCTCCAGGCCTCCACCATATGTCCGTTCTAGAAAACCCCCCCCCCCGTTTTGTCTAACTTTCGCTCACGATTGTGTTGGATTAACGCCAGGCCCCAATGCAGTTGATCCAAACAGGTTAAAGCTGTTGGCGTACTGTATCCCGAAGTTCTGTCTTCTGCTCAGGTACTGGCGGGTTGTGGCACGCGTACGTCTCCTTCGGCGGTAGTTAACCAGACACTTTTATTCTTCTTATAGAAGCCAATCTTTTTGATCGTGTAGCGACCAAGCAAGACATCAAAGTCCTTGGAATATTGGTCATTAAAGACCAGGAACGGCGTGGTATAAGTCTTGTGAAAGCCAACAACATGCCAGCTGAGTGTGATCTGCCCTTCTGGACGGTACTCGCCCCCAAGTGGGTGAATGCATTTTCCTGTGTATTTCTCGGGTTGCAGGCCAAGATCCACCACCACCTGATGACTGATCGCATCCACGTCTGCACAGGTATCCAGGCAGGCAACTCGCTGCTTAATGTGATCTTTGTGGTGGATACCCATGTAGAACGCTCTTTCAAACCACAGCTGCCGACTCGTGTTGCTGGACGATAAACCTTCCTCAGATAAAGATGTACTTGATCCCGATGAACCCAAAGCGTGGATGGTAGCGGCTGCCGGCGTTGCAACGTCGTTGCCCGTCGATTGAACATGTTGCTGACTTCTTTGTTCCACCATGGATTCTTGTGCCGTGTCTTGCTGGTCGATTGGACTGTTTGCGTCTGCTTTCAGAGTTGAGGGACCCTGTGCATCGGCCTGGACAAGCCTCGAGCTTTCGGGATGTTCCTTGTGACCCTCTATGGGTAAGGTGAGATTAGCTTTTGCCATTGCCTGCAAGTATCCGCCAAACACCTGCTTACGCTGTTCTAGCGAATCAAAGCCCCCTTCCTGCGGGTTCCCGGACCCCTTCGGAATCTGATTGCTTGGTTTATGAGCTGTACGCAATATGGAAGGGTCCAACGATCCATTTCTTTCTGCCTTTGGGTTCTGTATGAAAGGTTGACGGTTAGTACGAGCCCTTCACAAAGAGTATGTAGTCTTCCCACCTGCATGTCGAGGCCCCGTGAAGTCCTCAGCTGATGGAACTTCCTTTTAAGGAAGCTTCGCAATCCTCGGCCGTGTCCGCGTTTCCGTCGTTGTCTAGACGTCCTCTGCCCTATTGTTACTTGGGTGTTCCCACCAGGACCTTCGAGAGTGCCGTGCTCCTCTGATACAAAGCTCTTCTCCTTACTCTTGTTGCTTCGTTTTGTAGGAGGTGTACCGTTGGCTTGGTCTGTTACCGTTGACGGGGTTTCACTTTTTGGAGTGTATGACCTTGTTGCGGATGACGTAGGAGCCTTCTGTTTCCAGATTCCTAGGAAGTAACCACTTATCAGTGAGCTCGAGGTTGCTTGAGTGACAGACATACTGTTGGATGACGTTTTCCTCAAGCATGAAACCATTAGTCGATGTTTTGAGTTTGCAATCTGGTTGATGAACCGTTGATGGAGGAGGCGGCGGCTCTAAAAGGCTTTGGTGGGATGGGAGAGCGAGACGAATACGGCTGAATGGACAAGGAACCGGTGTACAGCCACCGAGGTAAGGATCTAAGCTTCAACCCTCGGTACCACGCGCGTGCAGGATTTAAGAGTACAGACTGATAAGGAAGATTGTTGGAGGGGAAGAAAAGGGAATGCTGGGGAGACTGCGGGGGCTGCCGGACGATAAGGTACCACCTTAAGCTCTGGCAACATTGGCCCAATGCCATTGCCCTATCAACGTGGGGCTGTGGATGACAATGCTGCCCAAGGCATCTGACAAGGCTCAGACACCAGGCTTGTTCTCTTATGAATCTGCTTTCGCTCCGCAGTGATTGGATGCCTCAACCTCGTCTCATAACTCAGTGTGCCCGATAGATACCGCAGCACTGGGACTATCGGCTCGATACTACTCGGTTTTGATGGTCAAATTTACCATGTCCACTGGTCCATTGACTCCATATATCATATACAACTCGAACACAGCCCGGACCCCACATATCATTGTCGTTGCGTTGTCGACCACGCTCTGTGGACGAAATGGCAAGCTATAATAAGCTCGCCACATTGATGGGCCGCCATCAGGAGTTGGCTTCTTTCAGGCGATTCCGAAGACTTAACGCGAAGTCCCTACTCTATATGCAGGCCGAGATTTTGCACCTAGAAAGCGAGCTTGGTGCCATCGAGGGAGAGGACCAACGGTCCGGGGACAAGGTCCGCTCATCGTTGCATACATCGGTTTTCAACTTGAAGGAATCTTGTGGCAGCCCACACGATGTTCAGTGGAAGAAAGTGTTAAATATACGAGACAAGCTTGAGCGATACAGTAAGTCCAGCAAGGAAACTTCGAGTTTTGATATCAACCATAGTAAAAGATAAAGCTCTTCTCCTTTTTTCACAAGTCCAAGCACTCCCGGACCCCTGTACTCGCGACATCGATACGCTACAGGAGTGGCTCAACCGACCCGAAGGAGGCGATTTCTTCCTACGGGGTCGTGAGGCTGATACTTGGAATGAGGAGCGCGACATTCTGACCATGTCACGCTATCAAGCAGACAGAGATTGTCTGACTGGATTTATCAATGATATACTAATTCCATGGTATCATCATTTTCGCACCCGATGGAGCAAGGTAGAATCCTACTCTCACATCTGCTCAGGGGTCACAAGCTAAATAATGCCAACATTAAGAGTGGAAAGAGTAATGATCTGAGCGGCGTTTGGCACTACCCGTACGGTCCGATGGTAGCATGTGTCAACGCGATCAGCACATTGCTTTCGTCGTTGTTGCCCAGTGCCTCCATCTTCGCCACAGGTCGGGGTTTCTTACCAAATACGCCAGCCAACTGCTAGGATCGCGTGTCGGCTGGGTGTTCCATCGAACCATGAACGTTATGCTGTCTCTGTGCTTTGAAAAACACATTAGGTGAGTGACAACGGCATGTACGAAAGCCGACGAACGACAA
>QQTW01002717.1_pt1 | contig 12928 bp, 15 predicted proteins | sample 1904831 | NCBI WGS metagenome assembly QQTW01 (sample SAMN09435610, study PRJNA476489) | Subsurface metagenome, whole genome shotgun sequencing project. | reverse complement strand
TAGCAAGAACGCTTTGAAAAAGGCACAGAAAGAGAAAGAGAAGGCTGAGAAGAAAGTAACCACGGAATATGATCGTTCAAAAACAGGTTAATGATTTATGAGGGAGTCGTTTGTCCCAACGTAGTTAAAGTTCAGGGTCCAGGCGTCTTTGATGACTAAACTCAGTTTCTGTACATAATAAATCCCGTGGAGGCTGCTGGGGTACGGAACAACGTGGTACTTTGCTGGCTCACTGGGGATCTATGAACAATTTGTAATTACAAGCAGAGAATATATGCGCGAACCCGACCAGTACAAACCACATGACATAGTGTGTACGAACAGTATTTCATGGTGAAACTCCAGCACCAATCCGTCTATGCTCAGGATACGATCTTGAAGACACCAACGATTTCCCTCTTTTAGACAAGCCCAGCTCTGAAATTAGTGTCCAGTGTAGCTATCTTTGAATTCTTGGAGTGCCCTTTACCATGCTATATGCCCGCGCCGACTATCATCCAACAAAAGAACGATGTCTCCTGCTTAAGGCAGGCATTGCATGTAGGGGCCTAGTGCTTCCAAGTGATACTATATTCTACGTGTCAGTCAGCAGCAGCAAGAGTCATATTTCATATGGCACGTTGAAGTCGTGCGAGACTCGTGTGCCTTTAGTTCAGGAGCCATAGAACGCAAGAGTCAGCGCGCCCCAAATAAAGCGTCTTTCGAGATCCAGCAGACATACCACTGGCAAAGAACTCGAGATGAGACTTGTTGCATAGTACGGTTCGTCAAGCAACGCTCCTTTCACACCGCGTATATTTGTGCCATGCCTAGCAGCGGCCGCTTCTAGCTCACGCATGGTTCATTTACTGCACCGGCTCATTCAAGTTCACAATTGATGCGACGACGGCGTTGGTGCATACTGAAATTCAACAGCGTCAGTGAACGATTATCGCTTGTTCATCGTTCGGCAACATGCTGGCTTGGGACAGTATGGGCGACACATCGTCCTCCGACCGAGGTCCATAATCTTTCCACAATGGCCAGGTCTTGCCTTCTACCGCACTATCAAGAAATATAAACCTCCTGCAAATTCTCTTGACTTCGAGCCACTCCGTTACTCCAAGCTGCAATGCAGTCTGCCGAAGTTGTGCACCTGCACACTCCCTCTCTTGAGATCGAACGCACCCAGAAGCAGTGATGATCATGACCCACAACAGGACTTCTCCGAGCTGATCGCCGCCCCAAGAAGTCTCGAGATCTGTGAGATAGAGAGAATCCCTGAGCTGGTGTAATATCTGGATTGAGAGGTTGGACATGAGTGGAACGTCGCGCTGGAATGCAGAAACATAGAAATGGACCGCCAGACGGACACATTCTCGCATATGATCCTGCATAGTCATTTGATGCCGGCTCAAAGATTCTCTCTCTTTCATGTAGACAAGCCTGAGAGACATTTTGTTGCACTGGTCGCCAAATATACGCTGCTGCGCCTCATTCCAGCTTCTTCGAGAGCCGATGACTGAGTTGAGAGCAACAACAGCCTCACAAGTATCCAGCAGCATGTCCGGCAGGAAGCCAACATTGTTGAGTTCACGAAAAGCTGAACCCCATTCAGGATCATAGGCTTCGACGTCTGGCACGTCGTCCACAGCAGGGTAAGCAAGGAATCCATAGGGATATTTCAGTTGTGGAGGGACATCTTCCCACCATATCGTGGCAGCACCTGCCACACAGCTGGAGATGATATACTTGAGCTGTCCAACCATGCCAAGACTTTCAAGCCCACCCCTGGCTTCAGCACTCCTCTGGAGGGCGGTCAGATGCGTGATGAAGTGCAGTCGGTCGCCGAAGATGAGATGACATATCACCATGCGACCAATCGATCCAATTACGCCATCGGAAAATCGTAACGCAGGATCGTTCAGGCATCTCTGAACGTGGTTGATGGTCTTCCCGTGATGGAATAATGCGTCATCAGAAAGTCCACGAGTAGATGCGAACGAGTAATGAGCTGCAGCAATGGCTAGTACCCCGTGTAAGAGACCGGGATCATGTATAGCATATCGTAGCCAAGTCTGCTTGGGCAACGTGAAGCGCCAGGAAAGCGCCTGGAAGTAATGTGTCATATAGCGACTCTCCTTGGTACCCAAAGAGACTGCACAGGTATCGAAAGGGTCCATCAGACATATCCCTATATCAGAAGGCAGAGAAGAATTCCATGATGATTGTGAGTTTGTGCTACCAGAGTTTACTTGTTGGGCGACTGGTACACCACCGGAGGAGCCATTCTCCCATTGTTGCAAAGTATCATCCTGAATCTTCGTCGAACTTCCCGGTCTGCCATTCTCTTTACAAGCTTCTACTTTGGAACTCTTTGCAGCTTCCTCGACTGTATTTGAAGGGGGCAAGTTTCGCTTGTTGACCTTCTTTGCGCTTTTCGTGGCTCTGCTTGCTGACTGCATACCGCACGAGGGTTGAGACGGACGTCCTCTTGACTTTTTAGAACCTTTTACCTGCTCGTTCTCCAACACGATTTCGAAGTTGCTGTCTCTCTGAACCTGAGCGCGTTGCAGGCGACGCTGTTCCCAGACTTGCTGCATGGCATGACTGCGGATAAGACTCCTAGCGGCAGACCCTCGGGATGTGCCACGCCTCGAATGTGGGATACCGGTTTCAACGAAGGTGAAATTGGAATGGGTTTCCATGTTTCTGCTATCACTGAATAGAAGAATGATAATCAGAACTGAGAGAGAGATCAAATTATATAGACAAATGGCTGTATTATCGAACAGAATAGCGTCGAACTGAAACTGTGATGGAGATGCATATGGACAACGAGCACTTTGCAGATATGCATAGCACTGCTTCCTTCGAACACGTCGAGCGCAAGGACAGTCGGCAGCCGAAGCGTCAACAAGAGCTATGACTGATGATCTATTGTATAACCAAGGCGACTTCTGTAAGCAGAAGCACAGAAGTAACGGTGACTAGCGCAGTATTCGATGCGTAAGGATGATTTGTGTTGCATTTGAGAGCGCAACACCTTCGCTGGCTTCGACGCCAAATATCAATGCTCGTGAGTGCAGCGCATTACAATACATTCGAAGACGGATTGTGGCAGACGGGAGTCCGGCTCCAACAAATGCTGCTGTTTATGATAGAATGCGAATTAGAATTGAAGGAGAGGAAACGAGGTAATGGGCGAGGTAACCGGGCGATGTCGAAGTCAAAGACGTATGGCTTGGCATGGATGAGTGCTTCTGGACCTGCAGAGCTCAAGGTGGGCAACTGACCGACCCACTCACACTGTGTCGTGGTGGAGTCATCCTTTGAATATAATCACTGGTCCGCCACTTTGCGACACAGTACTTTACTCGGCCGGGATGGGGGGGCTAAGTCAGCAGTACCATCTAATCAGATAATAGAATCTCTCACGGTTCAGTCACATGGTTCTGTCGACCGGCCAATGATCCAAGCAACTTCGGTTAGCTAATTCTGGACCTTGGATATGTCACACAAGCGGTGGTGAACCTCTATTCGCCAGGACGCCATCATTGAAAACGCCATGGGTGTCTGGGGAAATGTCCCTTGATCCCAAAATCGGTTGGACTTCGCAGTATCCCGACGACTCCCCTGATCCATGCAAAAGTGAGACACTGCACGAGAACGGAAGTCGGAATCATTCCTGTCTTGTCCGCTTTGCGCCGTGAGGGTTCCACGAAGAGTCACCCGGCCCACCTGCTTGGCCCTGGTTGAAAAAGGCAGGATTGAACTGAGCGTTACCGCCTTGAAAACCTCCGGGCCCTTGCATTCCCATGCCCGCCATCATTGGGTTCATTGCTCCTCCCATACCCATTCCCATCCCCATCCCGCCTATCCCGCCCATCATTGGCATTCCACCTGCCATGTTTGCGCCGCGGCCACCACGCATACCTCCCATGCCTCCTCGATTGTTCATCATGCCGCCTCCGCGGTTGTTGAATCCTCCGAAGTTGTTCATGCCACCCACGTTGTTCTGGAATCCTCCGCCCATCGCAGGATTGAAGCCACCCATTGGATTCGAGAAATTTCTGTTGTTGTTGAAGCCACCACCCATGTTGTTGCTGTTCATACTTCCTCTGTTATAACCTCCCCCACCACGCCCGCCTCGGAAACCGCCGCTTGTGCTGTTATAGTTATTCGGCGGTGGTCCAGGAGAGTTGTAGGAACCACCAGACGGCGTTCTCTGTGGACGATCGTCTTTCCCTCGTGCAGGTCCGTCTTTGGGGTAGGTCTTGAAAGGATTCTGGTGTGGATTGGAATACGTAACGGCATATTTTCTGCTCCCAGCTTGGCTGCCAACCAGTGACTCGATCTGTTGCTTCATGGCTGAAGCTGCTTGCAAGCTAGTGAAGTCGACAAAGGCTTGTCTGTCCCTGATGTTAGCCATACTTGACCTTGGCGAGGAGCTGTACAGGTCTACATACCCTTTGCTCTTGCCATTCACTTTATGCTCACTGAAAGTCACGTCTTTCAACTCATCTTCGCACTCTGCTTGGTTAGCCCAACCTCGAACATCGTCTTCTGTTGTCCACCAATGTAGGTCCGAGATCATGACAGCGAGAGTAGCACCTGGGTCGACGGGTCGGTCGTCCGAGCTCTCTTTCCTTTTGGTACCTTGATGTGAAGTAGGAGTGTTCTGCTGTGAGTGGGTGGACTGTAATGTGGCCGTCGTTGAAGCGTTGTACTGCGCATCGCCGTTCAGCGTTGAGGTTGTCGTGCTGGGATCTTCTAGCTTGATACTGTCCTCATCAACCGGACGTTCGTCGTTGGGGCCATCAAGATTAAAGTCAGTATCTTCCTGCTTATAGTCTCCCTCATTGCCTTCTGTTTCCCCATCTCCATAGATATCAATGTCAAAGTTGTCTTCTTCTGACGCCATGGTTAATGGGTAGAAAAGTTTTCAATTGTCTGTCTGCTGTCTTTATACACAAGACTTGCTGGGAGGAGATGATGAAAATCACAGAATCTAGATAGACATAGACAATTAGCAAGGAGAGACATGAGAACCCTGGTGCCTTGGTCATCCATTCGGCGCGTCGCGTCTATTCCGACGGACTCAACGTGATTCGACCACAATGCTGAACATAAAGCTCCGAGAGAGCGATGGTATGAAAAGATACGTACAGCGGAATTGAGACAAGGCTGTTGTAAACACGCGATATGCGGCAGAGCCTTTCAAGCTTATGGCCAAATCTGAATGACGTGGGATCTGACTGCCTTCGATGGCAAGTGCAGAGACATAGAAGTCTAGGAGAACCGATACAACGATGCTTCAATATTGTACCAGCAGGTCTTCAGGCCTGATTCAACGCCGCAGAAGATGTCGCCAACAGGTCTCAATGTGAAGCAAAACTCAAAGGAAGCAAGGAAGACGACCAGGTGTTAGTAGAGCAGTGTTCTTCTGGAAGGGTTAGACACCGTTAGGAGTAAGTCAACCTTAGCCTTGTGCTGCTCGACTTCTAAAGTGTACTTTAGCCTGCGTTGGGATGGAGAGATGTCGCGGTAGCAATGACTACTTGGGATTCTCTGATGGAAGGACGTCGGGATGGAAATGTGTTGGAACTCGAAGGGAAGATGGTAAGTAATGAGGACGAGGAGCCCGCATCCGATCTGTGACAGCAAACTATTGCCAAGAGATGCAGCCCCCAGCCGCCCAAAGCTTCAATTAAACTCGGGAGTAACGGATCCAGGGCTAGTACGTACTGCACCCCGGAAATTCCATCCAGGACAGATTTCGACTTTGAATTATTTCCCCTGCTACATCATCTTTTCAGGTAACCTCAACAAGCCTCTCATTTCTCGTTCACAGCCTCTACCATCGGACCGAGAGAATCTGTTTTTTACCAGCGCCTCCATACCCTTTTCCGCCTGCGATCCGCCATCCCGATCCCGATCTTCTCGCCTCCTCTTCCTTTCCACATTGACAACATGTCAGAGACATTACAAGAGCTGGCGGATGTGCCTAAGGACTTTCTAAGAGATGGCACACAGTTCCTGAACAGATGCACAAAGCGTATGTACACTGGGAAAAGCAACCCAGATATTCTCCTTCATCTTTTTCATCCCAAACCTCCTCCTCCTCCAATTCCACATGAACACTTCGAGCAGTCTGTCTCCAGAAAACCCCGTGCTAACACACTTCATGACTCTCTAGCCGACAAGCGAGAATTCATCAAAATCTCACAGGCGGTCGGATTCGGCTTCTTGATAATGGGAGCGATCGGCTACGTGATCAAACTCAGTGAGCCTTCCAAGCCGCCGGAACCACAGCCCTACACAATTTCGCCAGGAGATTGTCTCGACATGTATTCTTTGCTGACACTCACTTCTCTACAGTACATATACCGGTGAATAATATATTGGTGGGAGGAGCATGACGACGGTCATGACGATGGTCATGACGGACACTGGCTAGATAGCGAAGAGGTAGGGAGGAAAGCAGTTCAATGCTTGAATCAAGCGTAAGCGTGGCCTTCAGTGCAATCTTTTTTACAGCGACAAGAAGTGATGCAGCTCACTCTCACGTGGAGATTTCCGACGCAGAAGTTCGAAAACAGCTCCATAAAATCCTTCGTACTGTGCATTGCGAAACTCTTGCAAATCCTCGGGGCTACCCTCGAGTTTCGCAATGTACAGTATCATTTGAAGATCTGGGATTGGCTCTCGCAGCAGATATTCATTGCGGGCATGCAAATATGTATTCTGAGTGAGGGAGGTTGCCTTATCGTCATTATATACCCCCCTTAAAAATGTCCTCATCTGTTCCTGCGTTTCCCATGTCATGGATTAATGCTGAAATCCATCAAAGTCCGCTACCAAATGCATCCTCCACATTCACCATTCATGTGTATATTGACCGTATATGTCCCGCCCTCCGAGCACATGCGCATCCTAGCCATGTGCCAAAAAATTGAATAGGTCGGCCCCCGGCCATCCCAACCTTAGTCAGTCCACCCTTCTAGGCGCTCCACTACTCGCCTCTCCCAAAAATTCTCCCAACCCTCCTCCCTAATTGTCACCAACCCGCACCCGTTCCATCTTCATCCCCAGCAACCCCGCCATCCTGGCCATACCTCGCAGGCGGGACCACCCTACTCCTAAGCCCGCCCCTCGGGCCTCTTGTCTTGCGCGTGTGCTCATTGTAGTCTTCCTTGATGTCAAGGCGGGCATTGTAGTTTGTGCTGAAGGGTGGGTCGCCCTCGTCATCTTCCATACCGTCGTTCCAGCTATGAAGGGAGACAGTACCGTTGGCCATGCCCCAGCCATTCCAGGATGTTGCTAGAAACGAAGGAATGGTCAGAAATTTGGTGGATTGTTAGTCGGTAAAGACAGTGTTGAAGCATTGAGAGGGAATAGGAATAGTGAAGATCGGACTTACCAGCTAGCACAGGGGCATAAGGATGCCAGCTCGCATCTCTGACGCATGTCTTCCATCCGCTGGCATGACGATTGAGCTCGTATCCGTAGCTTACCACGTCCGGATGGCGAGGTCGAGTGCCTAGAGTCGCCTTGGCGACGTCGACTTTGCCTTTGACGGTCCCATCCATGTTCCAGATCCAGACACTGCCGTCCTCGCTACCGCTGTATACGTATCTGGAATTTGTGCTTCCAGCAGGACTAAAGTGGCATCGTATGAGCGTCTTGAGGACGCTATGGCCTCTAAATGTAACAACTGAACAGTCATGCGGGTTCGGCGTGTAGTCCATGGGGTCGTAAGAACTGAATCTGTAGTCGAAGTTCGTTGCGTAATACTGGAGTTTGACGCCCTTGAACTTGTTAGGGCTCATCATCTTCCTCAAATCCCAGAGCTTCATCATTTGGTCTTTGCCATTACTCAGGACATATCTGCCATCGCCTTTGCTGTCGACATACGTAATACCCTCAGTGTGGCCAACGAAGACACCAGCCTCTCGTCCATCAGCCATGGACCGGCGATCCCATACTCGGAGAGTTTGGTCGTCTGAACCAGAATAAAGGATGTGAGGAGATGAGGTGTCACCGAAACAGACCGCGTTCACATCATCATCGTGGTTAGCTAGCTTGAGGACGGATTGGCGAGTCTCGAGATCATAGACTACGACTGTGTGGTCGGAAGTACCGGCGACGATCTCGCGGCCATCACCAGAAAAGCGGAGACTCCAGATGCCAAATCCTCCACGACCCCAATGTGAGGTCGCTCTCGTCGAACCTGCACCAGCAGATGGCGCAAAATTGGTGAAGTCAAGAAGCGTTGGGTCGGAGGGGTCAGAAGGGTCAGTCGGGGCGAGACAAACCATATGTCTGATTGAAGAGTAGGCTAGCCAGCGGTTGTCAGGTGAGAGAGTGGCGTCGGTGATAGTCCATTGGCCAAAGGGGTAGTCCACAGTCTTGTAGTACCTCCATTCATAAGGGTTGGAAGTGTCGTACATTCGAACCTTGAAATTCTGTGTGCAAGAGAAGAAGAAATTGCCATCATCAGAAAACTGACCACTATAAGCTCGAGAATCGTAGTGGATGATCTTGTCAGCAACAGTTGTAAGAGGCACCATTTCCTGCAAATAGACTCAGCGGGCTTCCTGAAAGATGATAGTTCGAGGCCAATATACCTGGCTAATTAGACGATTTGCTCGCCGATAACTTCCCCGTGCGTCGTCACCAAGTCTTCTCCACATCAATCTCTCGCTTATGTTCCTCTTTCGTTTCCTTGATATGTCTCCAAAGTGATCCCGTGAGCCATAGATTCCAGACCTCATAAGTTCTCTTCCCTCGTCGCTAGGAATTCTCGGATATTTATTCTCACAGTTCTGGGGTTTACGCCTCCGCCGCGAGCCAAAACGCCCATTTCGAGCCTCGCCATCGTCATCTTCCTCGTCATCAACACTAGTATTTGCAGCTCGTCCACTAAACACTCCACGAGTGAGTAACTGTCGAAAAGGCGCATTGGTGCGGAGTATCTCTAGCAGCTGTGCTGAGGTCACTGCTACAGCGTCAGCATCATTGTGGTTGTGCTGAGATAGTAACCATACCTCGTACTGCATCATTTCTCTGCCGTTGCGAGGCGTCAGTCTGGTCGGTCTCCGTCTCTTCCTCCTCGGCATCTTCTATATTTCCATTTGTGACGGAGAACTCGATCTCCACGCCGCTCATATCACCCTGCGCATCTGTTCCATGTCAATTGCGAGCAAGACTAGTTTGGGAAGATTCCCATGCGTACCGACATACTCACTTTCGTCATCCTCTTCGTCTTGGTCTTCCTCGCCTTCCTCGTCAATCAAGTCGCTTTGCTCGCTAGAAGGCTCAAATTCGATGTCGTCATCTTCATCGTCCAATAAGTCTGCAATTGTCAAAATGCCAGGCGAAGGCGCTTCAGGGGACGGGCTAAGACCATCCCTGTCATTGGACGGACTTTGAGCAGTTGCAGCAGAGGGAGACATGATGACTGCTATGCGGGGTGCAGACAGATGGTGAGAATGGAATTCACGAAGTCTGGAGATGCACTAAATGTACTGCACTTCGGCGATAGGTGGTAGATCTGTCTCTTAAGTCCGTTCGTTGATCGATAACTTCCGTATTGGTACTAGTTCACACATAGAGGTCCTTGGCCGTAGACTAGCTCTGGCAACAACTTCATTCTTGGACGCAGATGTCAAGGTTGCTCAACTATTAGATCGAGTAACCGGATTTTGGAGCTTTGATTGGTATAATGTTCTAGAGAGATGACCACAAACTTGAATCCATGTCTCGAACTCGCTATTTCCAATAACGTGCCCGATGAAGTGACGTTGATGGAATGATTACAGAGATCTTAAGCGAGCTACATCACCGTGGTTGCTGCACCTTTCTTGCTTTCTATCGCTCTCTATTATCGGGGTCAGTCATTATCTGCCGGAGCTTTGTCCGATCAAATGTCAGAAGTCGAAAATCACTTTACAGTCTTCATCAGGCTGCCTTTCAATAGAGGGGACTTTGTTGACCCTCCACCGGTACGTATGTTACACCAGTGAAAATAGACTCTATTGTTGATTCCCTGACAGGTAGCCTGGAACGCAGCCAAGGAGAAAGAGCTATGGGAGATCATTTCACGACAGTCAAAAAGCAACGAGATTAATTGTATGCCTCAGGTCCCTGTTCAACAACTCACTGCTGATGCTCGGTAGGGAAGGAACTGTACGTCTTCATGCACCAAATTTACGACCAATTCTGATTATAGCTGTTCAACAGAGCCGAAAAATTCGATGTTACCCAACCTTTCCTTCTTCAGCAAGCAGCATGGCTGTACGAACGTCAGCTATCCCAGGTGAGGGCTCAGATGCGCAAGGTAGGATCGCGACAGTCGTCCAACCCTTCGCCTGCCCCAGATTCCATGTCGGAAAGTGCCTTCGGTGGACAGGCGATGAAGCGAGATGGGAGTGGAGGTATATTGCCCGGTAACCTACTTGTCAGGGACTGACAATGCCTAGGCTCACGAGTCCCTTCACGATTATCAGCACAGGCCACAGATAGTCCTTCTCTAAGAGGAGAAGTCAGCGTTCCAGGGACTCCGAATAAAGCCAAAGGTATGAATTTCAGTTCAAGTTCTTGTCAAGCTGACAAAACCTCCAGTTCCCCAAATTTTGAGACTAGGGTCAGCTGCAATCGCGTCTCATTCTCGGAGTGGCTCAATTACAGAGCAAAAAGGTTCGCTTCCTACTTCGCGACACGCTTCTAAGGATGCATCCACCAAGCCAGCTGACCTCCACTCGCGGGCAACGACAATTCAAGAGAAGCCTCTAGCAGGATCTCCTAAAGAAATGCAGCTGTCTTCTCCTTCTTCATCTGAACAGTCGGATGATGAGATAGCCTCTAAGCCCACTGTCAGCAGCCGTCTAAAGCCGTCTTCGGCTCGAAATAGGCATCACCCCACACGCAAGCATCAACCACCGCCATCGGACGAGGGAGGAGATGGTGAGGATGAGGATGATTCTTCACCTTTCCTTCCATTCGCCGCCGCGTCAAGCGCCAGTACACATCACCAGACCCAAGACCCGAGCGCAACCCTTCGCGGCGGCTTCGGCTCACCACCACGTGCAGTCCGGCCGAATACTGCCCGCAGAGGCACAATGGAGCGAATTCCTTCTTCTAGCGCCAGACCTACTATGCCTGTGCCGCAGCAGCAGATGACTTCATCCGCTAGCTCCAATTCCTCTGGACCTGGCAGCTCCGCAGCCGCAGTTCGACCATCGCAGCTACCTGCGCCTCGGCACAGTGAGCCACCTTCCCGCTCTGCTGCTCCACTGAGCCCCCGACGTGCCGCTGAGCTTGCAGCCGCTGGACTTTCGCCTCTTCGCAGACCTGGAAGTGGTAGAGAAGGGAGCGATGGTAGTCCGAGTATGGGCAGCAGCTTCTCCGACCTTGACGATGCCAGTGTGACGCAAAGTGCTTTAGAAGAGGCGCTACTAAGTAACATGCAGCACGGGGGTAGTGGAGGTGTAGCAAGCCGGATGAGTACGATAAGTCAAGCCTTGCGGTCACGCGTTTTTGATCAAGGAAGGAAATAACAACACAACCCTTTCACTGACACACCGAAGCTTCTTCTGACATGTAAGCAGCTAGCTCAACGGCGTGTTTCTCAACAAGCTGGAGACCAAAGAGTGTAGTTCGTGGTTAGTTCACTGTCAAATCATCTTCTCAAGGGATGCCTCACAAGAGTATTTCAAGTACAACTGTACAATGATTTCCTGTCGAGAAACGCAATCCGGCGTCTCAGCTATTCACTGTTTGCATGTGCATTAAATCATCACATATGCTTCTCATCAACTCGATCGGTTGTCTTAGATACAAACTTTGGATATCAATTAATGCTTTTTGAGAGCTTTACGGCCTCGAAGAGTCCTTCACGCGTAAATGATAGTTTCCATGTGGATGAAGACGGGCTTTCATTGTCACTACTGCAGCTGCCAAACACTTCCATCTGTCCACCCTCTAAGATAAATAGACAGCCACGCAACTCGCAACGCGAGCAGCACATCTCTGAGTGACAGAATCTTCACTATCTCCAAGGCACACAACGGGTTTGAGAATCCCACCAAAGCAGAAGCGAGATTCTGAGACTTTATTAACAGGCTACCACCATTCCAAGGTACGACTATCCACTTTCTTGAAGGCCTGCTTTTGACCACGGCCAACCTCGACTGACCTTGCTGCCTCAGCTATTTCGCTTTCCACCGCCTATCTCACCTCGCACATAATGTCAGACTCCTATGATTCACACGATCCAGCTACCTTTCTTTCTCTACCCACCGAGGTCCGTTGCATGATCTACAAGGAGGTCTTTGCAGGAGCAAAAATCGTCTTGCCGGCCGCGAATGTCCGGCGCCGCTCACGACGCCTGAACGGCAAGCTCATCTCAATTCTGCAAGTTTGCCGCCTCTGTCATCTGGAGGCCGCTCCGGTTCTTTACTCGAATGCAGTCATGGAAATAGCAGGTCCTTTCGCGATAGGAACTCTAGAACGAGGACTGCGAAACGAGCACTTTCATCGGATCCGGGCAATCGTGTCGAACATTCTAGCTCTGGACGGGAAAAAGATGGGGCGGCACCTGAGAGAATTCCCTGCTTTGAAGAAGATGACTTTCAGGCTTGATTGGGGATCTGCAGTTCCTAGGATCTCGGGAAGGCAAGCAATTCAAGTGGCTATCTCTTCGGAGGTATCTAGGGTGAAGGCCTCGCCAGCGTACCTGTGGATCGAGTGGCTCGTGCGCAGTGGCATTTCGGTACACATCACCTTCAAGGTCTGGCAGTGGACTATACCTCGTACCTTAGTAAAGCCTCCCATTTATGCTCAAAGACGGCGCTTACCTAGTATCAGGTCCATTATATTGACTACAACTTCAACGACGACGTGACGGTCATCTCTCCCGATGATCCATTTGAGTAGCAAGCTATGT
>QQTW01002716.1_pt1 | contig 12931 bp, 8 predicted proteins | sample 1904831 | NCBI WGS metagenome assembly QQTW01 (sample SAMN09435610, study PRJNA476489) | Subsurface metagenome, whole genome shotgun sequencing project. | reverse complement strand
GGAGCCGGTAGACCGGTTTCGGCAAAGGTGCCCACATTGTAATCGATGGTCTCTACTCGTAAGTTGAGGTTTAGAACGGTCTTTTCATAATTCAGAATCGTGCGGTTTAATACCGGATAAACTACCTCCACATATCCTCCTTGCTGCCTATTCCCGAAAGCGGGTCCGGCCGTAATAGGTACATTGATCATCACTAAAGCAAATTCACCGTTTATAACCGCATTCTGAACCTTGGTATTGAAATCCAGGGCATAAATGCCCATCTTTCTTTTAGCATCTAACACCACCCCATCTCTGCGGAAGGTATTGTAAGTACCTCCGTAATAGGATAATCCTATTTCCCCAACCTGCCGGTGTTTAAAACCCACTTTGCCAGTCAGCATCGGGGCGCCGTTGTTGTCTTCCCCGAACATCTCCGGGTTCTTGCCGGCTCCTAAAAATGTCCGGCCCTCGGCACTAAGAATAATGTCGTCCCGCAATCCGTTTACCAGGTAAGCATCATAAGTGAACACCTTGTTGCGCCCGTACAGTTTGCCGTGAATGCCAAAACCTACTTCCGAAAGGGTACTCGGAATTAACTGAGTGGCTACCAGCGGTCGCTCAATAAATTCCCATAGGGGACTGTCGTGTTTCTGGTTGAAAGCACCAATGGGAGCCACAATAATCCCAGTGCGCAAATTAAAAGCCGGGTTAATCTCAAAATCTACCAAGGCGGTTTCGAGGCTAATTTCTGCCGTACCGTGCTCAAACTCTAATTCGGATAAAAATTTAATCCGGTGGGCAATGGTCGAATAAAGGAAGATATTAAACCTGCGTAATTCCATGGAAAAGCCTTCGGAAACGCCATCGCTAGAAAAATAGTTGGTATTGCCCTCTACGTAGCCCCCCACGGCCGTGCTGGTTTTGCCCATGGTGATAAAAGGCCGGTTATAGATAGCATCCTGCACGACTACGTTTTGCGAAGTATCCTGGGGGCTACGGGTAAAGAGGCTGTCGATCTGAGCAAAAGCTGGTAATTCCGCCATCAGCATAATGCCAGTAAGCGTTAAACTTCTTTTTATTACTCCTAGTGGGCAAGAGATGTAAAACTTTTTCATAGTTGAATGTAAATTTTCTCTTGATCCGTATTAACTGCAAACTTCTGTAAATCGCGTTCCGAAGGTCCATGAACTACTTTTCCCGTGGCCGTATATTCACTGCCGTGGCAAGGGCAAATCAGGTAATCATTGGCCGGGTTAACCTCGCAGCCTTTGTGCATGCAGTGCAACAGTACGGCTGAATACTCCTCCTCTGGTAACTTGCGCAGATAGATAGGTTCGGCAAAGCGATCTGATTTCACCAAGACCCAGGCATGTTCTAAAAAATCGGATTTATTAACCGCGAGCTTATTTCCCGTAAGGGTATTAGGGATGTAGTAAGCGGCTTTGCAACCTTGCAGCAAGGTACTCAGCCCTATCCCCGACAAACAGAGAGCGCCACATTTTTTCAAAAACTCAATTCTCTCCATGACTATAGTGATTTGAGAAATTTAATGAGGTTTTGCTTTTCGGCCGCCGAGAGTCCATTATAGTTTTCCCGGCTCTTCGCGCTCTCGCCGCCGTGTAGATTAATGGCTTCCTCCAAGGATTTTGCCCGGCCGTCGTGCAGTAAAAATGCGCGGTCACCCTGGGAATCTTCCGCTAACCCAATCCCCCAGAGTGGGGCTGTGCGCCATTCGCTGGTCCGGGCGGAACCTTCCGTATAGTTGTCGTCTAACCCGGGACCCATATCGTGCATCAGCAAATCCGTGTAAGGATGAAACTCTTTATTAGTCAACGTCTCAATGTCAGAGAGACCAGTTTTGAGGGTAGGCTGGTGACAGGTGCCGCAACCGATTTGCGAGAAAAGCTTCTCTCCCTTTAGCACCTCCGGATTATTGGCGTCCCGTCGTTCCGGCGCTTTCAAGGTCCGCAGATAAAATACCGTGTTACGCACGACACTAGCCGGCACTTCGGGATCAGGAAAGTCGTCCCCAGTATGGTTGCCAATCAGTTCGTTGTATAAGTCTTCCATCAGAAAATCGGAAGTAATACCCATATCGAGTAGGTAAGCATTAGCCGTTTGTTGCAGTAAATCAATGGCACCGGCTTTCTTACCGAACCGGCCAATGTACCGGCCGAGGTTATCTTTAATATGAAAGCTTTGCGGTACGAAAAAGTCGGGAGGATAAAAATAGTTAGGTACTCCCGAAATACCGTCGCTATTGGCATCGTCCGGGTCAGCCATAGCCAGGATATCGGCATCAGTAACGGCCGCCAGATAGCCTAACCCTGTAACGGCCGGCGGAGTTAATCTAGTGAATCCCTTAATGCCAGTGGTCGGCAATACCTCCGCGGTGTAACCCGTAATAGCGCGGTGTTGCAATTGCGAGGCACCAACGGAGATCATCGGATCGAAGTCTAATCCATCCGCCCGATTAAACCGGGTAAGCGTACTAGACAAGTGGCCTTTTCCATCTCCAATATGGCAGCTCTCGCAGGAATTCGACACAAAGATGGGACCTAACCCATCGAGCACTCCAAATGTGCGCCCAAATTCTTCGTCTCCTTTAATATGATTTTGTAACTGCTGGAACGAGATATCCGGAATAGGTTCGCCTAAAAGCGTATTAGGTGCTGGCACATTAGGTAAGACTTCTTCACAAGCCACGAATGCAATGGAACAAAGGAAGATGCCGATACTGATCTGAAGTAGTATTACTTTTGTCATAAAATAGCGTTAAAGAGATTAGAAAAACCTAACCATAAATTTAATACATTCTAAATTATTTTGTTAGATATGTAAATGTATAAAAGTTAGGCTTTACTAACAATTTAATTTTTTAAAATATTTGTATCTTTGTGCTAATGTTATCCTATACTGAAGAAAATTATCTAAAAACCCTGTTGCAGTTGACTGTAGAGAACAATAGTCAAGAAAAAGCCGGCACCAACGAACTGGCTGCGCAGCTGGGAGTAAAGCCCGCTACGGCTACCGATATGCTCAAAAAGCTAAAAGCAAAAAGCCTGATTGATTACCAGAAGTACGGGAAAATTTCTTTGACGGCAGAAGGAAGAAAAAGTGCCATTGACGTTTTGCGCAAACACCGTTTGTGGGAAACCTTTCTTTACGAAAAATTGGAGTTCACCTGGGACGAAGTGCACGAAGTGGCCGAGCAATTGGAGCACATAAACAGCCAAAAGCTGGTGGATAAGTTAGATAAATTTTTGGGTTATCCTGAATTTGATCCTCACGGAGACGCTATTCCGAATGCCAAAGGAGAAATAAAAGTGCAGTCTAAAAAAACTCTTTCGCAGGCCGAAGTAGGCAGCACCTGTTTAATGGTGGCGGTAAAAGATAATTCGGCGCCTTTTTTACAATATGTGGTAAAGGTAGGATTGGGAATTAACAATCAAATAAAAATACTCTCCAAACAACCCTACGATGCCATATTGGAAATAGAGGTAAACGAAAAAAAATCAACTGTAAGTCAGAAGTTTGCCGAAAACATTTTTATTGTTTAAAGTAACGAGCGGTTTATAAAGAGCCTTCCTATTACGCATACTACCCCTACATTGTAATACTGGAAACGTAATAATCGTTATATAAAAACAAACGGCCCTTTCGCCTGCTAGTGTCTTATCCTGAATTAATTTGCCATAAGAGTTACAAAAAAACTATTAGTAAAAAACTCAGTAATCCTAGATCTTTTTTACTGCTTTTCTTTTGAATCAGCGCCACTTGTAAAGGTAAGAATGGGTCCAAATTGATTAATATAGCCTTTTAATAATTTTTTGCAATTAAAGGTCAGAAAGACTCGCAGGATAATCCAGGTCTGATTACTAGGTGAGATATTTTTAAATTTTTACCTGGAGCGTTACATAATAGCCTCTGGGATCCGAAGGCAGAATGCCGGGACCGGGATACCCATCGGCCCGCCGGGTAAAATACCGGGCATTGCCCAGGTTATTAACGCTACCGAATATTCCCAACCACTTCCATTGATAACTGACGCTTATATCCATTATCTGGTACGCCGGTACGGCTCCATCCACCGCAGTAGGCGTAAACTCGGCATTGGTGGCATCAGAGTATTGTTTCGCGACGTACGAGTACTGATAGGTAACATTAAATTTTTTATCTCCGAAAGAAAGCCCGGTCCGAACGAGAAGGGGTGGGACAAACTCTACTTTTTTATTACTGATTGCGGTTTCCTGAGTATTCAGGTAACGGGCATCAATCGCGGCAAAGTTGGTGTAAACCGCTAATTTGTACCGGCTTTTTCCTGGGCTAAGAGCTTTGAGCAGATCGGCTTCTACCAAGCCTTCGAAACCTATATTGCGGCTGTCTGCCACATTGGTTCGGAGGCGGTAAACCATATTATCTTCGTTTTTGGTGAACACGGAGCCGATTCGATCATTGTATTTTAAATAAAAAGCACTCAGATCATAAAAAAGCCAGTCATTTAATTTACCCCTTAATCCACCATCAGCGGTATAACCAGTTTCGTCTTTTAACAAGGAATCTACCCGGGCATTTTCGTTTTGGACCCGTAAATCGTTAAAGTTAATGGACCGATAATTCTGGGAAACATTAGCGTAAAGCTCCATTCCTATTGTTAACTGGTAAGAAGAACCAATGCCGAATAGCGCAAAGGACCGGTTATTTTCTTTTTGCTCGTTCACTTTTACATTCGGCACAAAGCGCATCTGCTTGTAATAATAGCCATTGGCCTTGGTAGAAATATATTCTACCCGTACCCCCGGCGTTATATTCCATTTATCCGACAGTTGAAAGATATTCTCGGCAAAGGCGGCCAGGTTAGTGCCCGGAAAGCGGTAACTAGAGCTATTCGGTTCCGCCGTTAAGTAATTGAACTGCGGGCCAGCTCCGGCATCGGCATCGCCCTGGTTGAGGAATGTTAATCCCCGGTATAAGCGCACCCCCGTCAGAAACGTGCTGCGTTGCTGCTTTAAGAGCGGATACTGATGCAGTAACCGGATTTCGGAGCCATAATTTTTATATTGGTCGGCCAGTAAATCGCGGGGGCCACCCGGGTCAGGGCGGTTGATGTAACTTAAGATGCCTAAAGCCTCGCGGCCGGCGTGTAAGGTATAACTGCGCCAATTAAGCTTGGTATTATCCGTAAACTGGTAGTCGAGCGACAAGCTGGCCAGATTCCAGTTTACCCGGAACCAGTTTCTGTCTCTCACGGATAGAGCGGGGTTGCTTTTGAAATCAGCATCCGTGAGCCCTCCGGGTTGCTGGGCCAAATAGTGCATAAAAGTATATTCTCCGGTTACCTTTAATTTTCCCGTGAGAGCGTAATCGACGTGGGCGTACGCCGCATTCTGGTCGAAGTGACTGTTGGGCCGCCAGCTATCGCCTTTCTTGTATTGGTAATAAGTATAATAATTTAGTTTTTTAACGGTGCCCCCAAAGCTGTTGAACGAATTAAAGAAATTAAAAGAACCCACCGTTTGACGGCTCACAAAAGTAAAAGGTTTATCGGGAGGGCCTTTTTTTAATCTAAAATTGATTAGCCCGCCAAATTGAGTACCGTATTGCAAGCTGGCAGCTCCTCGGATTATTTCTATTTTCTCGACAGCTTCGGTGGGAGGCGTATAATAACTTTCCGGATAACCTAAGGCATCGGCACTAATATCATAACCATTCTGGCGGGTATTAAAGTTAGATACCCGGCTGGGGTTCAGGCCGCGGCCGCCAATACCTAATTGCAGACCGCCCCCATCATTTTCCCAGATATTTAACCCGGCAATGCGGCTGTACACCTGGCGGGCATTGTTGGTAGCCAGGTTAGCGTTAATGTTACCAATATTAATCACCTCAGTCTTTTTCCCCGCATAAATAGCCAGACCTTCGACTTGGCGCAGATTGCCGGCCGCTTGCTCATTCGCTTCCGTAACGGTTATTTCGTTTAGCGTGGAATCCGCAAAAATTAAATTTATACGGAGCGTTACGTTTTGGTTCGACAAGTTTACCTCCTCCCGGTATTCTTTGGCCCCCACATACGTAATTTTTAATTCGTAACGACCAGCGGGTATGGTGCCAAATTCGAAATAACCATTAGCTTGGCTACTGATTTTAAGCTTTAAAGGCTGCAACGTTACAGTGGCTCCTACGGCGGGCGTGTCGTTAAAGGCAATTTTTCCGCTAATAGTAAACGGTTGCGCCGTGGCAAAAAAGGGAACGAAGAGTACTAAGACTAAGCTTATAAATTTCATGCTAATACTATTCAGACTTTTGAAAAGGCAATACCCAAGTATAATGGGTCCAGCTTAAAGATTGCCGGGCCAGGTTTACGTTTGGGTCGATAAACAACCGGGAGCGGCGACCGTTCAGGGCTACGTAGCATTCGGCGTACACCGCGGGCTCTTTTACTCCCCGGCGCGTATACGTTTCGGCTAAGTAATGCGCAAACCGCAGCAGCATATCGGGTTGCGTACTCATCATTTTTTCCTGTAAAGCAGTAAGGTGTTCGCGGTTATTTACTTCGTAGGTTTTTCCGGTAGCCGGCTCTTTTACGTAAAAGAAAACATTGCCTGATTTTTCCATTAACATGACGCGCCACGAAAACCGGAACCCTTCTTCGGACCAGAATAAAGGACCCGGGTACAACACGTAGCGAAAAGGAATTAGAATTTGAAAAAAGAAATAAATTCCCAACAGCCCTAACCAGAAATGTTTAGCCACCGGGTGATAAGTCGCCGCACGGAAAGAACTGCTGCCTTCTTTTTTAATGCCTCCTAAAGAGTTAACAGACTCTAACAACCAATGCTGAAAATCTGAACTTAAAAACACCAGGCTCACCCCGATCATCACGTAAGGAAAAACGCCGATACCCGGAAAAAAAAGAGCGGTAGCCAAATGAAACACTACCACAAAAAAGTACGCGACCGGCCTGGTTTTCCGGTTAAGTAAAAAGAAAACAATGCATAAATCGTATAAAGCGCCAAACCAGCTAAAAAGATACGCTACCCAGGATTGATACATAAGTGGGCCAATCAGGAACAAGTGGCTTTTGGCTGGTAGCCATATTTTCATGGGCAAAGCCTCTAACAGCCAGTCCGGATGCAGCTTGGCAATCCCGGCAAAAAAATAAACCAGACCCACCTGCAGTCGGATAATACCGACTACCCAAAGGGGAACAGAAATTATTTGGCGGGTTATACTAAAACGGACATCGAGCGAAAAATACCGGTTAGCCGGTAACCAAATTAATAAAAAGCTAATCAGGCTAATAAAGTAATAATGATTCAGGTAATTAGTACTGTCAATGAGCTCCACGTAGGTAAAAGCGGCAAAAAACAGGCTACACGCTGCCCGGTAAAACCAACCCAAAGTTATGAGCAGGGCCGCTACCACCATGCCGGCAAATAAAAGGTGCATCCCGGTATAACCCAACGGACGCACCCATTCAAAACCCTGGTAAGTGAAAAAAAAAGCAGGCTTCAGGTATAGTTCGGTTATCCAACCCTTGAGCCAGAAACGAACCAGGCTGGCCAGTAGCATCAGGCCAAACAAGACCCGAAAAATAATGAGCGGAGCAATAGAAATAGGTTGTTGCAGGCGATTCCATAAACCTGACGTTTCCGATAAACCTTTGGTAAAATTAATCGCCGTCACTATCCTGGTAAGTTATGCGTACGCCTGTGGCCGATGCCACATCCGTTTTCAGGAGCGTCAGTAAGTTTTGCATTTCGCGGTAAGCGGCATCCACTAACTCTTTATGGCTGGTAAAAGCCGTGGCCAGCGGGTCCGGAATGGCTTTCAGTTTAGCAATCGTGACCTCAAATTGCTGGAGCACATCCGCATTCAATTGTTCTTTTTGCAGGGCTACTAGGTAATCGGCGATTCCTTTGCCGCTTTCGACCCCAATATACGCCTTTTTAACACTAGTCAGATTTTCGACGGCCAGCGCGCCGGAAAAACCGGCATAATAGGCCTCGCTTTTATCGGCAAATACCATTCCCCCGGATTGCTTGCCGTAAGGCCACCCAATTCGCGGGCCTTTTAACTGATCTAGTTCATAAGCAAATTGGTTAATCATAAATCCAATCGGGCTACCCACATCCGCCCGGGTATTAGAAATAAATTGGGCCCGGTAAGTAGTATTCCAATCGGTAAGTACGGTGCTAACTAAGGTCTTCATGCGGGTCAGGATATTCTGCACGTATTTTTTGCGGTTAGCACCCGCCGTTTCCTTAAATTTTTGTACCGCCTGGTCCGAAAACAACAAGTAGTCCAGCGCGGGAAAACCTTGCTGGGTAGTAGCCGCATTCACTTCTAGATTATAAGTACCACTAGTGCTATTATTTTCTATGGCGGCCACATCGGCCGGAAAGGTATTCAGGAAATTATTTAACAACACTGCTTCTGCCGGCCCTATTTGAAATACCGAAACCCGTTGAAACTGTAAATAGGCATCTTTAAATACCGGCTTTACTAATTGCTGGTTAGCAGCACTCGGATCCGCCAGAAAAACGTTAAGAGCAGTTTCCAGGGCCAGCAGCTGCTGTTGCATGCCGGTATAAGCCGGAATGATCATCTTATCGGCGTAACTGGTTAGCATGGTCGTTTTATCAAAACCATTTTCGGGTACTGCTTCTGTACTGTCATTATCTGTACAAGCACTTACAAAGAAGGAAATAGCTACCATAAAGAGTAGCAGCAGCTTTTTCCCGGCCAAGTTCATTGTTATAAGCTTCATTACTTAGAATAAAATTAGTGTTTATTTACCAGCGGTTAGGTTTGCTCTTACTATAAGCATCTTTTATTAATAGAGAGCACGTCTTTGTTGTTCCTTTAACTAAATGACAAAATCCCGGCGATTAAAATCACCGAGATTTTGCGTAGATATACTACTAGCGCGATTATAAACCGTAGGTAGTTTTCAAAATTGTTTCTGCTTCTTTCAGTTTAGTAAAGCCCGGCTCATTCACCAGGGCATAAAAGTTGGTATTCAGAATACCTAGCAACTTCTGGTAATTGGCTTCGGTTAACTTACTGCCCGCGGCGCGGTACTTCAAGGCCAGTACAAAACCATACCCTTCTGATAAAGCGTGAAATTGCGTTCCCAGATTTCCTACACTAGCCGAAGCCTGCGGACTAGTAACATAAGCCAAAGCCGAAAGGGCCGCTAACTTTTCCCAGGTTTCCTGAATAATTTTAACTTGCTGGTCGCGCACCGCGTAATCTTTGACGTCAATAGCGGCCCGGCCTTTTCGGAAAGCCTCGAATAAGGTACCACCGGCTTTAATTGGCTTACCTCTTTCGCCTAAATACCCACCCCATAAAAGCGGCCGGTTAGCATCCGTATTGGCGTATACCTTGGCGGTATCATAATCGGCCGGAACACCCAGGTAACCAAAAGCTTCGTCCCAACGCCGTTGCATAGCCGTAGTTCCGCCCGCAGCAGTGGTATTATTTTCCGCCGCAATGGTGGCCAAAATAGTCATGGCTTCTTTGAAGAACAGACTGCCCATCATTCCTTTAGCCACGGCTTGGTTATATTCTAATCCTTGCGGACCTACTAAAATCTTACCGGTACCACGGGGGATAAAACCCGCCGTACCATCCGTAGCCGGAGTAGCATTCGCGTTACTATTAGCTACCCGCTGATCAATAAAACCTTTAAAAGCAGGAGCATCGGCCGTTTTTTCCGCCAGGCTTACGCCGGCAGCATTCAACTGGGTATTAGCAAAAGGTGCGTTGGCATTATTAAATAAGTTGTCTGCTTTGGCTTGGTCCAGAATAGTCGTAGCCCCCGCTCCCAAGTAGGAATTCAATTCCACGGCCATTTGAATCCGGTTGGTGGAAGTGCTGTAATCTGCTCCCGCAAAATTATAAGTTGTTGGCACGGTATAGACCGGAATCGTATCCTGATCTTCTTCTTTTTCTGAACACGAAGTAAAAGCAGCGCAAGCGGCTAATCTTAGAACAACAAAAGCTTTATTTTTAAAAGTAGTAAACATAGGCATTATAATATTATTTTTATTTAGACTTATTTTAAATAGTATTGCAAATCTAAAAGCCCTTCCTATACCATGCAAGCATTATTTAGAATTAATTTAAATAAAGAGCTGCTGTTTTCTTTAACCTGTTAATTGTCTCGAGAAGGTGGGAATAAAGGCGAGAGGCACTTTTAAGATAGAGGATATCCAGGAATTAGGATTAACGTAGATAACCACTAGCTTTTTTCGAGATGAGACATAGGGCTAAAAATGATCTTTTGTAGGAGAAGAGAAAAATAAGTTACAGGGAGCGAAGCAGGCCTCATCATCTAATTTGCTGGCAGATAGCGCACGACAATCTCATTTGCCGTACTAAGTAGGCACTTAGGAGCGAATCTATGTTATTTGGTTAATAAGGAACGGCAGGCCAAGTATAAGCCTAATTCGACTGTAGTCAGACTCGAAGCGCAAAACGGTGACCTGTGGGGGCAAACCTGTTAAAACACGTTGAAATAGCTTCTAAGAAACTTTGGCTGGCTTAGCTGCAATATAAGTTTAAAACAGCTAAAATACCGCCATCATAGTAAGCATAGTATACTTTTATAATTTAAAGTAAATTTAGTCAAGTGTTCGCAAGGAAGTAAAGAGTAGGAATAGCGAAAAGAGGTAAAAGCAACGGTATGAACAAAAAAACACTTTGGTGCATCATTTTCTTGTTTTTCACCAACTGGTTGTATGGCCAATAAGGAGAATTAACCTACCAAAAATATTGCGCTGGATGCCATGGCGGCAAATTAGAGGGTAATTCTGCTAGTAAGTTGATTAAAAACGATTGGGCTTACGGCAAGGGACGGGATGCCATCCATCGGAATATCAAATCCGGCATTCCCAATACCGAAATGATTGGCTGGGGAACGGTTTTGAAAGATGAGCAAATAGCAGCGGTGGTAGATTTTATACTGGCTGCCCAAGAAAGAAAAACTACCGTTAAAGCTCCTATTCCGGACCGGATTATTACCCAAGAGTATGCCCTTAAAGTAGAAAAGCTGGTTACAGAAGGGATCCAAACTCCCTGGGGAATTGAATTTGTGGATAAAAACAAGGCCTTGATTACCGAGAAAAGTGGCAACATCCGGTGGCTAATCAATGGTAAGTTAGACCCGCGGCCCATTCGGGGGCTTCCGCAAACCCATACCCAAAGTGGTACGGGAGGTTACCTGGATCTTGCTTTGGACCCCCAATTCTCTAAAAATGGCTGGATTTATATTGGTTATAGCCACACCAATGGTGATATAACTGATAAAAAAGCGCCGGGCATGACTAAAATTATCCGGGGCAAAATTAAAAATTACCAATGGACCGACGAGCAAACCTTATTTGCGGTGCCAGATTCTTTGATGGTGGTGGGAGGTGACCGATGGGGATGCCGATTTTTATTCGATAAAGATGGCTTGCTTTATTTCACCATCGGCGATATGGGACAAGCGATGGATTCGCAAGATTTAAGCCGGGCCACTGGTAAAGTATTCCGTATTCATCCGGATGGTTCTATTCCTAAAAATAACCCTTTTATAAAAGTGTCCCACGCCTTACCGGCTATATTTACGATCGGAAACCGCAATGTCCAAGGCCTGGCCCAACATCCGGTTACCGGGGACATCTGGGCCACCGAGCATGGGCCCAGAGGAGGCGATGAATTAAATATTTTAAAAAAAGGCGCCAATTACGGGTGGCCCGTTATAACGTATGGGGTTAATTACGATGGTAAAATTGTTTCCGACAAGGATCACCAGGAAGGAATGGAGCAACCTATTACGCAATGGACGCCTTCCATTGCCGTTTGTCCGGCCGAGTTCTGCATCAGTCCCTTATTTGCTAAGTGGAAAAATAACCTAATGGTAGGCGCACTGGCTTACGAAGAATTGCACCGGCTCATTGTTGATAAGAATAAAGTTACTACTAGAGAAATGATCTTTAAAGGGTTTGGGCGAGTGCGGGATATTAAAACCGGTTTAGACGGGGCAATGTATATTATTTTAAATAAGCCAGATATGATTCTTCGGATTACTCCGGAATAATTAAATATTAATTCTATGTATATCTATGAAGTAATCATTAAGTAGTTCATGTTGTATTAAAAATAAATGGCAAAGCCAATTTGGAAACCCGCTGTGCGGATCGTCGGTTTCCCAATAAGGCATCAGTCCAATGATAGCGGTAGTTGACCCGTAAGGTGGTGATTCGGGAGTCAAAAAGCACTTCTGTTCAAACAGGCTCCCACTTTCAGGCAGAGACTAAACCTTTTGGTGTATTTGCCCCTAGTCTCTCACCACTAGAGGCAAAGTCTCTTTCAATTAATCGGCTGTATTGTAGTTGGCTGGCTATAATATTTCTTCCGGAACCAATACGCCAGGTTTACCAGCGCGATTAAAGCGGGAACTTCAATGAGCGGGCCTACTACTCCCGCAAAAGCTTGCCCGGAATTCAACCCGAAAACACCAATCGCCACGGCAATCGCCAATTCAAAGTTGTTACCGGTAGCGGTAAAAGCCACCGAAGCATTCTGCGCGTAATTCGCTCCCAAAGCTTTGCCTAGGTAAATGCTGACCACAAACATGATGGCAAAGTAAATCACCAAGGGAATGGCAATCCGGATTACATCCAAAGGTATGCGGACAATCAGGTTACCCTTTAAACTAAACATTACCACAATAGTAAACAGCAAAGCAATTAAAGTAATCGGGCTAATTTTAGGAATAAATACTTGCTGGTACCACGCATCTCCTTTTAACCGGCGTAAGATGAAGCTGGATAGAAAACCCAGCAAAAAAGGTATGCCTAAGTAAATGCCTACGCTTTCGGCAATAGCACCCATGCTGATATCGACTATCTTCCCTTCCAGCCCAAACCAGGTCGGTAGCACCGTAATAAACACGTAG
>QQTW01002715.1_pt1 | contig 12936 bp, 10 predicted proteins | sample 1904831 | NCBI WGS metagenome assembly QQTW01 (sample SAMN09435610, study PRJNA476489) | Subsurface metagenome, whole genome shotgun sequencing project. | reverse complement strand
AAGAGGATGGCAGACTTTAAATGGCGACGAGGCTCAACAATTTGCTCGATTCCAAGATCGGGAAAAGGGCGACTTGGGACGAGTTGCTAGTAATAACGTCTATGGCTTTAGCGGCGGGAGTCACCGAACAACTACCGCAATTGCCTAAAGAAAACCTCCTAGCCGAACCTGAGGGCAAAGACACCGCCCCCGCCGTCGCTTGGGCAACTTTAGAAATTGCCAAACGCTATGGGGAAGACGCAATTGTGGGCTTTTTTCCCGCCGATCCTTGGATTGAAGATCCGCTTAGTTTTCAGCAAACTTTACGGGCGGCGGTGGAATTAGTGGCAACAGAAATTGCGATCGCAACTTTAGGCGTAAAGCCAAGTTATCCTTCTACAGGCTACGGTTATATCGAGCAAGGCGAACAAACTGGGACTTTTGGCGGCTTACCTGTCTATCGCGTCAATCGTTTTACCGAAAAACCCGACCGCCAAACTGCCGAATCATTTATTGCTACCGGGCAATTTAGCTGGAATAGCGGCATGTTTATTTTTAAAGCTGGAGTAGTTATTGAAGAACTATATACCCACGCCCCCGAAATTATCCAACCCATAGCCACCCAAGGGGTGGCAGCTTATGCCAGCTTACCTAAAATTAGCATCGACTATGCTTTGATGGAAAAAACAAAACTAGCCTATGTATTGCCTGTAGACTTTGCTTGGGACGATTTGGGCGATTGGAATGCCATTGAGCGGTTATTGAAAACCGACGCGCCGAATGTAGAAGTAGCAAGTCATGTAGGTTTAGATACTACAGGCTCGTTGCTTTACGCCACTGATAAAAATGAAGTAATCGTTACCATTGGTTTAGAGGATGTGGTGGTCGTGCGTGATCGCAACGTGACTTTAATTGTCAAAAAAGACCGCACTCAAGAAATTAAAAAAGTTCTAGAAATACTCAACAGCGAGCCAAAATTTAGAGATTTGTTATAAAGCTCTAAAAAGTAAACTCCTGATAGAGGTGCTAAAGCGGCTTTTTGAGTTACAACCAAACAATCTTGACGGGTGACTTTTTTTGTAACTAGCCTCGTTTGATTCTCCAATTGCTTGTATTACAACATTGGTAAGCTCTGCTCCAAACTGACTATTTTTCGGTTTTCAAAACTATTGTTTCCCTTATTTAATTCAACTTGTGTTTTTAACTCAAACTACTTCCCGTCAACGCGAAATTATTGAAGTTGTCCTCCGTAATGGCTGGGACTATATGCGCCGAATCCTAACTGGTGGCAAAGCCGACGAACCACAGTTGCCTACTCCCGCCGTATTACGGAATATTTTGGTAGATTTGGGGCCGGTTTATGTCAAACTCGGTCAACTATTGAGTACGCGCCCGGATTTACTACCTTCTGCTTATATTGACGAACTGTCAACCCTTCAAGACGAAGTACCCGCCGTCCCTTGGGCAGATATTGAAGTGCTATTGCGACAACAATTAAGCCAGCCAATGGATGAAACTTTTTCTAGCTTTAGCGCTATTCCAGTGGCGGCAGGTTCCATTGCTCAAACTCACCGCGCTACTTTAGTAGATGGTCGGGAAGTTGCCGTAAAAGTGCAGCGTCCTGGGATCGATCTTACTATTGCTCAAGATATTGCTTTAATTCGCGGTGTCGCCGATTTAGTTGCTCGTACTGAATTTGGCCAAAGTTACGAGGTGGATTCTTTAGCTGAAGAATTTGCTACGGCGTTGCAAGCAGAATTAGATTTTAAACGCGAAGCAAGTTTTACTGACCAATTGCGGCAAAACTTGGCAGATAGTCGCTGGTTTGACTCAAAACGCTTGGTAGTAGCAGAAATTTTCTGGTCTTTGACCACAGAAAAAATTATGGTAATGGAATGGTTAGATGGAGTTCCTTTACTATCGGCTACCTTAAATAGCGATCGCGATGGCATTGATTCTAGTATTGAACGCGGGCAAATTACTTCTTTACTATTTCGTTGCTTTTTTCAGCAGGTATATATTGACGGTTTTTTTCATGCTGACCCTCACCCTGGCAACTTATTTTATCTCAAAGATGGGCGCGTAGCTTTACTAGACTGCGGTATGGTCGGTAGGTTAGATCCGCGCACTCAACAGATTTTAACTGAAATGTTGCTGGCAATTGTAGATTTAGATGCTCAACGGTGCAGCCAGTTAACGTTGCAATTGGCAGATTCTGCTCAACCTGTGATTTTATCGCGGTTGGAAAATGACTACGACCGAATGTTGCGGAAATACTATAATTTAAGTCTTTCTCAAATCAATTTTAGTCAGGTATTTTACGAAGTTCTGCAAGTTGCTCGTAACAATAAAATCCGCCTTCCTAGTAATCTTGGGCTGTATGCAAAGACTTTAGCAAATTTAGAAGGAGTTACTCGTAAGTTTAACCCAAAAGTTAATTTATTAGATGAAATTAAACCCTTAATTACTGACTTATTTAGGAGACAATTATTAGGAGCAAATCCCCTCCAATCGCTGCTAAGAACCGCTTTAGATGTTAAAAGCTTATCTCTCCAATCACCGCGACACATTGAATTATTATTAGATCGAGTGACTTCGGAAACTTTGCAATGGAACTTATCGTTGCGCGGACTTGATGGACTGCGTCGTAGTGTAGATGATTCTGCTAATCGCCTGTCTTTTAGTATTTTGGTAGGTTCGCTAATTATGGGGGCGGCAATTATTTCTAGTAAGGCCCAAACAAGCGATTTGTCGTTACCAAGTAGCATACTATTTGCTGCGGCTAGTTTGTTGGGGTTGTGGCTGGTTTTTAGTATTATGCGTTCTGGCGGATTAAAAAACTCTAAATAGGAAAATTAAAAGTTAATTAATAAAAGGCAATTATTGGCTTTTATGTAGTTGCCCTTTATTTTTATGAAAGTATAAAAATGACAAATTAGTAAAAGAATCTAGGTTTGTTTAACTATCATTAATTGCTCGGTACTACCTAATTGAGGACTGCCAAACATTAGCAAAACATCGAAATTTTTGCTGAATAATCCTATATCTAATGAATGAGTATACTATTTACTTAGTGTACGAACCTTAAGGAGAGGATATCTGTCTTAGGCAACAACAGTGATTGAGAAGTATTTTATAAAGAGCGCTAGTAAACTGTATCTAGCTCGAAAGTGCTGCCATGGCAGTATTTTTGAGCAATGTGTGAAGATCGAAGATTTTGAGGTGAGGAGAAGTGGTAAGACAGATATTCAATAGCTTTTGTTTAGCTAGTACCGTAGTTGTATTTGTAAATTCGTCGGTTAGAGCTAATCAGGTATCGGCGGATGCTGTGGAAGGCATTTCTAAAAAGCCCCAAGCTATTAACCTAAAGGCGGGCAATTCCTGGCAGAGACTCAAACAAGTACGACGGGCATTAACGATCGCCCAAACACCGCCAAATCAAAATACGCCAGGTTTTCCGCAAAATCTGCGTTCCGTACCGCCAGCTAATACTGAGGTTTCGCCTCGAAGCATTCCCGCACCAAGCAAACTTAACCCAAGTCCAAATCCGTTACAGTTTCCAACTAAACCTGAAGAAGTCCGACTTGAAGCAGCAGAAGCAATTAGCTTGCAACAAGCATTAGAGTTAGCACGGCGCAATAATCGACCCTTGCAAGTGGCTTTGTTGACTCTAGAGCGCAGTCGCGCCAATGTAAGAGAAGCTCAAGCAGAGGAGTACCCAACTTTAAGCATCCAAGGAGGACTAAATAGCAGAGGAAGCAATGTATTTAGCAATACAAATAATAGTACCACTAGCATCAATGGCAACGACCAGCTATTGCAATTGCTCAACCAAAGTGGGAGTAGTAGTGGTGGAAGTTCTACGGCCTTAAGTGGCACGGTAGAATTAGGTTATAACGTCTATACGGCTGGTGCTAGAACTGCCCGGATCCGCGCCGCCGAGGAACAACTACGCTTTGACCAACTAGACGTTGAACGCTTGACAGAGCAACTGCGCTTGGATGTATCTAACGATTACTACGACTTGCAACAAGCCGACGAACAAGTACGTATTAACAGAGCCGCAGTTACCAACGCCGAAGCTAGTTTACGCGATGCTCAAGCGCGAGAACAAGCAGGAGTAGGGACTAGGTTCGATGTTTTGCAATCGCAAGTTCAACTTGCCAATGCCAATCAAGAATTGACGAACGCTTTAAGCGAACAACAAATTGCCCGTCGTCAGTTGGTAAACCGTTTGAGTTTAGCTCAAACTGCCAATGCGATCGCCTCAGATCCTGTAGAAATAGCTGGAGTTTGGAACTTATCATTGGAAGAAAGCATTATTGTGGCTTTTCAAAATCGTGCGGAGTTACAACAGCAATTAGCGCAGCGCAATATCAGCGAACAAAATCGGCGCATTGCGCTGGCAAGTATTAGACCTAGAGTTGCCGTTAGTAGTAGCTACAATATCAGCGATACTTTTAATGACGATCGCAGCTTTGGCGATGACTATTCCCTCGGCGCAAATGTAACTTGGAACTTGTATGATGGCGGTGCAGCCAGAGCTAGTGCTAGAGCGCAAGAAGCAAATATTGCGATTTCTGAAACAAATTTTGCCGATACTCGCAACCAAGTAAGGTTTGAAGTAGAAGAAGCTTATAGTAATTTGCAATCAAATTTAGCGAACATTCAAACGGCTTCCGTGGGCTTGGAGCAAGCTAGGGAAGCTCTGCGTCTAGCAAGATTGCGCTTCCAAGCTGGGGTAGGTATTCAAACAGAAGTAATTGATGCTGAAGATAATTTAACTCAAGCTGAAGGCAATCGAGTTACAGCTATTTTAAACTACAACCGAGCTTTGGCAAGTTTGGCTAGAGCAATTAGTAATAATTCATCCCAGTAACTTATCAATAGCAAAATTCGGCACTCTAGTTTAGAAATGCTACCCTTATCTCTATCGGGATGCTTTAATGTCATAATTCCTGTAGAGATCGAAACATTATTTAAAGTTGGTTGAGGCGTTTTTGTGCCGAATCGGAATCATTGGCTGTCATTACTGGTTATTTTTGGTTGTTGGGGAGTTAGTTTACCTGCTAACGGACAAGCACTTGTTCCCTACACCGTGCAACTCAATAGCACAGAACTAGAAAAGCAAGGCTTGGGTTTAGCCCAAGAAGCAGCGCAGTTAGCACAGTTTCAACAGTACGAACTAGCTTTACCACGAGCAAGGTTAGCAACTCAGTTAGCACCCAAAAGTTACCAATCGTGGTTGCTATTGGGGGGTTTGTATTTGCAAACCAATAAATTTACAGAAGCTGTCGCTCCTTTGCAAAAAGCAAAAACTCTAGATCCCAAAAATCCAGCAATTTTGTTTGCTTTGGGTTCGGCAAATTTTGGTCAAGAACAGTACCAAGCAGCAGTGGATAATATACTTGCAGGCTTAAAGCTTAAACCCAACGATCCAGAAGCTTTGTTCGATTTGGGTAATTCTTACTACAAGCTCAATCGCTTATCGGAAGCAATTGCTCAGTACGATAAAGCTGTGGCTGGCAATCAAAAATTTTGGCCGGCAATTAACAATATCGGTTTGATTAAATACGAGCAAGGAGATACCGCAGGCGCGATCGCTTCTTGGCAAAATGCCCTAAAAATTGACAAGCAAGCCGCCGAGCCGCAACTAGCTATAGCTGTTGCTCTTTACGCTCAAGGCGAACAGCAGCGCGGTTTAGCCGCAGGAGTTGCGGCTTTAAAAATAGACAGTCGTTACGGCGAGTTGGAGTTTCTTAAGCAAAACCTTTGGGGAACTCGATTGCTGAACGATACCAGAAAATTGCTGGCTTCTCCCCGCATTCGTTCTACTTTACAAGGACTCCCCGCCTCACCCCCACAAGCAACTCCTTCACCGACACCCTAATAGTTAAACTTTTTGCTCGTAAATCAACGCCCTTATCTTCAATGCTTTTCCCAAAAATAGAGCCGAACTCAGAAGTTGGTTAATCGTATCCCAAAATTGGTATAAAGGCGAGGGATTGAGGGCGATTTTAATTAAATTTAGAGGTTTACTGTAAGTTTATTAATTTATAGACTAGGAAATATTAGCGAATAAACTTCAAGCTTTCGGCATCTTTAGCAAATAAATCAGTAAAAATACTCATTACTGTGCGCGATCGCACTTTAATATTTGTACTTACTCCCATTCCCGATTGCAATGCTACTGCTCGTCCATTAATTAACAACGATTGTCTTTCTAGTTGAACTTTAGCTGGAAAGCGATAGAAAGGATAAACGTCATCTGGTGGTAAAGCATCCGAACCAATCCAAACTAGCTTACCCTTGACATCGCCAAATTCACTAAAAGGAAAAGAATCGATGCGGACATCTACATTCATTCCCACTCGTACAAACCCAATATCGCGATTAGTAATAAATACTTTTGCTGTTAAAGCATCTCCTGGCACTATTTTCAGAATTGGTTGGCTGCTACTGGCGACAAAGCCTGGATTATGCACTTGTAAATCAAATACTATGCCGCTTTCTGGTGCGGTAATGTCTTGATACTGCAAAGTTAAATTGGCTTGGCTTAACTGGCTGTCTATTTCGGCTAGGTGCTTATTATTTTCAACGAGTACCTTGGTTAATTGAGTATCAATTTCCGCGATACTTTTGTTATTGGCGGCAATTTGGTTTAATAAATCTTTGCGGTCGAAAGCTAAAATATTTTGGCTTTTAGATTGGGCTTCGCTAATTGCTAGTTTGAGCCTTGTTTGTTCTTGAGTACTTTTGTCAACTTCCGCTAAATCGGTTTGTACTTCCTGTTGCTGCTTGAGAAATTGAATTTTTGAAATTGCCCCAGTTTCAGCTAGAGAAGCAATATCATGTAAAATCCCTCGATCTATGTTTAAAGTATTTTTGAGATTAGTAAGTTGAATATCTGCTTGGCTTAATTGTGCTTTTAGCTGAAAAATAACTAACTTAGAAGCGACTTCTCGTGACTGTAACTCAGTTTGACTTGATTGCAGGCGCTCAAGTTGTTCTTTATTTAAGCTATTTATCACCTTGCGATCGCCTAATTCACCTCGATAGAGTTTATTTTCGGCCACTAAAGCCGCCCGGTTTTTAGTTAAAGAAATAATTTCAAGTTTAGGTTGTATGCCTGCATACCATAAAGAAGTGTCGTCAGTATTATTTATTTGCGAACTATAAAATTGATTTTCCTGAAGCAAAGAATTACGAACTAGCTTTAGCGCTGCGCTTTGGGATCTAGCCGCCGTCGGATCGAAACTCAAGAGGCGATCGCCTTTTTGCACTCTTTGCCCGTCAGCGACGTATATAGCCTTGACGACACCATCTACAGGAGATTGTACTTCTTTGACGGTTCCTGTTGGTTCTAGCTTACCTGTAGCAGGAATAGCTTGCTCGATTTTGGCAACGCACGCCAGGGCGATCGCTCCTATAGTTACCGTTAGTAGCGACAATAAAATTAGCCTTGATAAAATTGGCGATTGTTGTAGTATTACTGGGCAATCGAACTGTTGAGAACTTTGGGTGAAACTATTTTCTACAAGCCGGGTAGAATCTATTTTTTTATTATTCCTTAGCTTCAGCTTGGGCAACTTCTCTATTTCTGCTGACTTGGAGTAGCGATTAAATTCGTTGCTGTTATTTGTACTCATATTTGTTAACTCTTTATAAAAAAGTAGATATTCAAATAGTTGCGCGATCGCTCTTTAACTGCTAACTGCTGCTTGCTGTTGATACAAGCAGTAATAACGCCCTTTCATTGCCATCAATTGTTCGTGGGTTCCTTTTTCGGCTATCGTCCCCGCATCCATCATGACAATTACATCTGCATTGCGAATTGTTGCCAAGCGGTGAGTAATAAAAAATACAGTTTTGCCTGTAAAGGCGGCGGCTAAATTTAGGCAGACCGAGCGCTCGGTGTTATAGTCTAAAGCGCTAGTAGCTTCATCTAATATTAATAATTTTGGGTTTTGCAATACGGTTCTTGCGATCGCAATTCGCTGTTTTTGTCCCCCAGATAAAGCCGCGCCACGTTCGCCTACTCTAGTGTTGTAACCTTGAGGCAAAGACATAATAAAATCGTGAGCGAAAGCTATTTTTGCTGCTTCAATAATATCTTCAGAATTAGCACCAGGATTAGTTAAAGCAATGTTTTCCTGTACCGTGCCGTCAAATAATAAAGTATCTTGCAGCACTACGCCTATTTGACTGCGTAAGGAATAAAGTTCTACTTTGCTAATATCGTAGCCATCAATGAAGATTTTACCGCTATTTAGTTCATACAAACGGGGCAAAATTTTTGTTAATGTACTTTTTCCCGCACCACTATAACCCACCACCCCCACAAATGTACCGGAATTAACTTCTAAGTTAATGTTTTTTAGTTGCTTTTCTCCACTCTCTGCAAAGCGAAAAGAGACATTTTCATACCTTACATTGCCGCTAATTTCTGGCATGGGAATATTATTTTTTCCTGTTTTTTCTACCTCTGTAGGTGTATCGAGAATATCGCTAATACGTTCTAAGGATAGAGCCGTTTCTTGAAAATTTTGCCACAGTTGAATTAGTCTTAGTAAAGGGCTTGTCGTATAACCAGCAATAATTCTAAAAGCAATCAATTGTCCCAAGCTTAGTTGGTTTTCTAAAACTAAATAAGCTCCTACCCACAGTAATAACAGTCCCGATAACTTGTTTAAAAACCCACTAATTGAACTTGTGGTAGTTGAAGTAACCACACTTTTAAAACCCGCGCTTATGTACCGAGCATAATGTTCTTGCCACTGCCATCTAGAGCGTAATTCGATGTTTTGGGCTTTCACAGTTTGAATACCAGAAACAACCTCCACTAAATACGATTGAGTTTGAGCATTGCGTTCGGCTTTGGTACGCGATTGCTGTCTAATTATTGGTGAAGCAACTAAAGTGAGAATTGCAAATAAGGGAACAGTAGCTAAAGCAACAAGTGTGAGAATCCAGCTATAGAATAGCATGACAACAATATAAATTACAGAGAAAACCGCATCTAAGACAACCGTTAAAGCTGTTCCGGTCAAAAACTGTCTAATACTTTCTAATTCGTTAACGCGACTAGCTAATTCTCCCACCGGACGGCGTTCAAAATAACGCAGAGGTAAACGCAACAAATGGTCAATTACCTGTGCGCCCAAAGCTAAATCTATCCGATTGGTAGTGTCAACAAATAAGTTAGTTCTTAAATTGGCAATTATAGCTTCAAATACTGCGATAACTACAACAAAAGTTCCTAAAACGTGCAGAGTTTGAGCGCTATTTTGAATAATAACGGTATCAATAATTACTTGAGTAACTAAAGGATTAGCTAAAGCAAATAATTGAACAAAAAAGGAAGCAATAAATACTTCAAGCAATACTTGGCGATAGCGGTAGAGAGAAGGTAAAAACCACGATAAACCAAAAGGTTTTGTAGGAGTGTCTGCCGTAGGTTGCAGCAATAGAACTTGCCCTTGTTCTCCCCAAAGCTCAATAAAAACAGCAACTTTAAGGCGATGAATTCCTGTTTCGGGTACAGCCAAAACTAACTCGGTTTCACTAGCTTTATAGAGCAAAGCAAAAGAATCAAGCCAATTAATTATTGCTGGCGTTGGCAACCTGGCGATCGCCATTGCTGGTATATCTACTAATTGAGCTTTGATACTCATTAATTCTGCTACTGCACCACATAACGGTAACGAAATACTGCCGTGACGCTCTAAAGAATTAGCCAAAGCTCGGCGCAGCAATTCTTGACGAAAAGGCATACTAAAGTGCTGACTAAGCATTTGAAAACAAGCTAGGGTGGCGTTTAAAGAGCCTTTAGCGTGGATGTAAGGATATTTTGGGCGTTGTTTAGTTTCTAGAGCTTCTGGACGCTCAGGAGCGTAGGGAATATCCAGATTAGCAAGGTCATCTATAGTAGTTACTTCTCGAACTATAGAAAGCGGAAAGCCCACTATACGAGCATTAGGAGGCGTTACTTTAATGTATTCTAAAGCAGAATTAGTAGCAAGTCGATCGCCCACAGCAAAATTAGTTGTACCGCCACTGAGCAACCACAGTAAGTTTGGGTCTAATAAATGTAAGGAAGTTTTACCTCCAGGTAAATTGACGACAACGGCAGTTTCTACAGCGCTTAGAGCCAATTGTTTCAAATTACTGTCCGTTGCTGCTTGACGCTGGAGTTCTACGCCTAGCAAATCAAAAACTTCAATTAGAGCGCAATGGTTATCAAAAGCCGCCGCTACTTCTGGTTCTTGTTCTAGTAAAGTTAAAAAGTTTTCTGCCTTGATAGTCAAACAAATAACTTCACTAGCTGCTAAAACCGTTTCGCATGGAACTTCGCGCAATAAGCTAATCCAGCCTATAGTATCACCCCTAGAAAGTAATTTGAGAGTTTCGGGGGCAATGTTTCCTGGCGTGTAAGCTAATAACCGCGCTTGTCCGCTACAGAGAATGCTAACATTTGCGGGCATAGCCTCGCGGACGGCAATTGTTTGTCCTAAGTGGTAGCGCAACAATTGACTATTTGCTATTAATCGCTCTCTAGACTTAAGAGAGAGTTGGTCAAAAGGTGGCGTATTACCTAAAAATTCACTAAGAGCAACGGTACTATCTATCATAATCCTACTACTTTTTAAAGGGCGGTATTTATTGGATTTATTTGTTCGTTAAGCCATTGCTGAAACAATTGGTTGAGTAATTTTTGGCGCATAGCTCGATCGAAAACTGCGGGAATAAATTTTTCTAGGCGTACAACTAAAAACCAATCTCCAAAGCGAGTTGGCGGCAAAAGTTGACTAGGCTTGCTAAGGGTCAACATTTTTGCAAGTAGCGGGTGCGGTACGCCTAATTCTACAGGTCCAATTAGTCCGCTTGTTTGTGCTTCTACACCTTCGGAGTATTGCGCCGCACATTCAGCAAAAGATTGTTCTTTGGCTTGGATGCGAAAATATAATTCTTGCGCCAATTCTGGTGTTTTGGTGCGAAGTACCGAATAAATAACTCGATCTAGCTTGGATTTATGAGCCAGAAAAAACGATTCTAGTTTATTTTCCCAGGTAATAATCTTGAACTTTTCAATTTTTGATTCTCTAATTGCTACCGCTTCAAGTTGAGTTGCAGACATCGAATAATGCTGTAAAAAAACTTGTCTTTCGGTAATGTTGATTATTTGATGTTTTGTATAGTATTCTTCAATCGCGATCGCACTTTCGGCGGTAGATATTTGAATAGATGCGATCGCTCGATCTATAAGTATTTCGCGCCTTAGCTGAGGTAACATTTGATACTCAGTCAACAGCGAAATGAGTTCAACAGGATTTAAAGTGCGATCGCCTATTTGTAATACTGAAGACATAAATTATATTCAATCGATCGAGATTAGCTTACCCACTTAGGCAGTAGTTCTAACGGCAATAGCAAAAATATCTATGGGAAAACTTCAATTAATAATTAAAAGACTATTATTGTAGCGATCTTTAAGTAAATAGACTTTTGCCTATAACTTCATTGATAGGCTAATATCTTCATCTAAACCCAAAATATAAAGCTTGACTATGGTTAATTGCAAAATCTTGGTCAAAAACCGGGCGCATCGGTTCGTCACAATAGTAGAGGTGGGTAGGCGCAAGTCACGTGGATTATATTTATGGGCGTGATGCCAAGACTGTCCCTCCCAATACCAAATCTTATAATTGGGATAGGACTCGTCAATTTATAAGTCCTTTTTAGGCATGATAAAAGGAAATTTTCTATATACCATCAATGCTTGGAGATGAAACAGAATTTTTCTATATATCCTGTATGGGGATATTATACAGAATTTTTGCTTAAATTTTTGGTTATTCTGCCAATAAGGAAATGATTTCGGCAACAGTTGAAAGGCGATCGCGCTCGTTGTAAATTTAACGCTCCCAGCCATATTCAATCAGTTTCGATTGGCTATTTAATTAAGTAAGCGTTCTAACACCAACAACAAAAATATTTTCTGTGAAATATTAATTGACGAAGCGACAAAAAACTATTGCTAACTGAAAAAATAACTTACTAACGTATTTTTACTATAATTAGTATGTTTTGTTGATAAGAAATATGAACCAAGTACATATATCAATAGTTGAATACGAAGATCGAGATCCAGAAACGGGAAGTTATATAGTCAAAAAAATACCGAGCGGTGAAGTATTGCTCGTACCTGCTATTTCCAGCATATATATTTTAAAGTTGGAAAAAGGGCAACCACTAATACTAATTCAACCACCCGGACATCCCGAAGGTTATTTAATCCCACCGATTTAAGCTTTCGCCTAAAATTTTGGAGAATAGGGCGGTACTTCTTGATAAGTATCCGCCGCTTTAACTTTATTTTGCTTGCGCCACCAGCGATCTAAAGAAAAAATGTTGTATTGGCACGTTGCCAGCAAAATAAATAACACAATGCCATAGACAAGTTGGCTGACGGCGGCTTGCCAATTTTGTACAGATGTTACTCCCATCATTAGCATAACCATTAAAGCAAAAGTCACGATTAATGCTAGGCGCGTTGCTAGTCCAAGAGTAATTAAAATACCTACCGCTAATTCAACAATTGGTACTAAAAAAGCGTTAATGCGTACTAAAGGTTCGGGAAAATAGGAGCCATCTAAAGTTTTAACGGTTTCTTCCACAAAGCCGGGAATGTTGCCAATGCGGGTAAAACCATGATTGAAAAAATTAACACCAAGGAGCAGGCGTAAAAATAAGTAAGCTAGGGCAAGATCCTTTGGTTTTAAACCAATAGTTGCTTTGTCTATCATTATCAAGCCTCAAATAGTAATAATTATTTATGTTTTAAAGATTTGCTAATAACTTCCGTTGTTAAGAGGCGATGGGGAGACATAATTAAGCGTACCGGGCGATCGCGTAACAAATAAGTTTGCAGCCACGAGAGCAGCACAACTAATCGAT
>QQTW01002714.1_pt1 | contig 12938 bp, 9 predicted proteins | sample 1904831 | NCBI WGS metagenome assembly QQTW01 (sample SAMN09435610, study PRJNA476489) | Subsurface metagenome, whole genome shotgun sequencing project. | reverse complement strand
CTGCCGACTACCGATCACCGAGAGGGTCTGCGGTGTGTCACGGATGCTTTGAAGTGCTTCGAGGCAGAAGGCCTGCCTGTGCCGGAGGAATGTCGTATGTCGAGTTACCCTTCATGATTTCCCATTCCAATGCGTGGCTTTGGCTGACGGTTGGAAGCCGCTGGCAAGGTCCTCCCCGAATGAGGCTGCATGAAATGTGAAGGATGTCGGGATAACATTAGATCGCTGGGTTGCGGTAATAAAGGCCAGCTCTCAGGGACACTCTCGCGTTGGGAGTAAGGGATTTCTGATCCAGCTCTGGGCTGAATGTTTCAAGACTTTGCCTTCAACCTTTTCGGGGATCTACTGCGCCGGTAAGCTCCCTAGAAAATCCTTGCAACTCTCGTTACGCATTGAAGATTGCTTAACCTTCGTTTCAAAATAGATGGTGCATAAACGAACAGCAGGTTCGGGCAAGCTCATGTCCCCGATGCGTATCGACCATCAGAGTCCGGATAAGTTCATCAGCAAGACGAGTGGTGAGTAGAGCGCATCCAGAAACCTACATGAAGAGAGAAGAAAAAGGTATCTCACCCAAGATGTGGAAGCGGACGGAAAGGTGGCAAGTGATGAGCAAATAATCAAATTAACTGCCTCCACTCTCCGGAAGGGGTGACAACGCGAGAGGAGACTCTTTTCCATGGGGCAAAGCCGAATAAGAGGTCTGAAAACGGAGTGCTGCATCATGTCAGGAGTGGAGACGGTGCGCACACGTTTAAGTAAACCATGAGCCCAAGATGTAACATGCTCGGAAATCTAGAACCGCACCCGTACAGCTTCAGTCACCGAATAGAGACTAAGACATACCAGTAAGGCTAATCGACAAAGCCGTAGGCTCTTCCTCCTAACCTGCGCGGCTGGATCAAGTCAGAGGCTAGGAAAGCCAATGTCCAACCCGGTCTACGTTTGAATTGTGATGAACAGCAAAGGAGGCACACAAAGGTCCGCGATCATCAGTGAGGTTAAATCTTCTGGTGTCAATTTTCATTCCTCTACAGATATCTGCCCTTCAGGACGTCCCCTACATTCGAGGACCGCCCCCGGTTTCTAGCACCAATATTTGAGGTTAGGCAGGCCCAGAAAGATTGGCAAAGAAATCATCTATATGTTTCCTAGACCCGCCAACCGGCCATGTTTGCACAGACACTGGAAAAGGCGGAAGGAAGAAAGGTTCCACTCGTCCTAAGGCTCGGTGGATAGGATAGGCTGGAAGCGGGATATAGTGAGATAGACTGTTGAGCGTGTATGTAGATGAAATTCGAGAGCCTGAATAGCTATCTAGTAGCCACACAAGTGTAACTGAGGTGGGGAGAGACCCGGTATGTTTCATTCAAGACCAAGAACAGGACGAGACGCACAAGTCAAGAGATGAAAATTGCTAAGCACGCCATGCTTGAAACAAAAGATGCCAGCCAGTGGCATCCTGCCACACAAGACACATATGAGATGGACACAAGTAAAACACACACATATGCAAAAACAACATACACCCCGTTCTCCGCGCCCCGTCAACCCAAAAACTACCATAACCCTGCCCTTCATATGACGTGAAAAATCCAGTCTAATCCCCCCACACACACATCCCGCCGCACGGATCTCTCCTGCGGGCAGCACATCCCAAGCACACGCACACACACGAAGCTCTCCCCAGGAAGCGAGCGTTTCCGCTGCTCCGCACAGATCGAGCCGACTCAAACTCCGGTGCCCCAGCAGACTCGACTAAGAAACTCGGATTCCGTCCCTCAACACTCCCTCGCGAACGGGCGGAGACGGCAGTAGGAGTCGGCCGTTTCAGACGTGTCCTTTGCTACTGCGTCGTGGGTTCTGCCGGCTGTTCTGCGACGCATAGGCTCGACGAGGTTGTTGCCCGATCAGACATTAAGAGCAAAATAAGTGGTAAAGCAGCCAGCTACGACCGACTGGTAGTGAAAAAGGTCAGGTTGCAAAGAAGAGAAAAAACAACGCTACCCGTGCGCCGGACCATTGGGCCGATGTACAAATGCACAGGCATATGGAGAAAAGATGGACAGGGAAACCAGCAGATGCAGGCAGATCATTAGGCAGATGAGCGAGGTCGATCCAACGGCGATGACGGGAAGGAAGAGATTTGCCGAGAGTTGAGAGGAGGTGCGATATGCATTCATCGTGAATCTGGCTGGTGCATTTGCAAGCCGATGTCACTCGGAAAAATTGACATCCCGTCATGCAGAAGTCCCAGACAGAGTCAAGCCGATTCAAGTCAAGATAGCAATTCAGAAGAGCTACGTCTTGATCTTCTGCTCATGCCACACCGACTGGTCCGGCCTGAGGCTGGCAGGATCGATCGTCCCATAGTTGACCAGGCCCTGCAAGTCGATGTCGGCCGGCGAATGCTCCTCCGGTATCGAGTTCCGGAAAGGCAGGGCCAGGCTCTTCGAGTACATCTCTGACAGCGAAAGCGCATCCTCCTGATTGCCGTGGTTGTCGTGGCTCATCGGATACAGATCCGCGGAGGCGGACCGGTCGAGCGCGGCCAAGGGAGGCGACTGATTCGCGATGACGGGATCCCCGGGAGACAGAGCGGAGAGAGGCGAGGCCGAGTGGTTCATCATGCCGGCGGGGTCCACCATGGGCGAGAGGTAAGGTAGGCTGTACGAAGAAGTGAAAGGAGGACCGCTGTCGGACGGAGGGCCGGCAGCGAAGAAAGCAGGGGTGCCGTACTCGGACGGAGAGTTGGCCGTCGTTGCTGACATGGGATACTGCCGGAGGTCGAAGGTGAAGTTGGCCGAGGTGTCGATGCTGAGGTTGGGCGCGACAGGACCGAAGGCTTGATGATGCTGGGGGATGGGCGAGTAGATGTCCGGCTGGGACATGTGATGCTGAGGATGCTCGTGCTGGATGAGAAACGACGGCATCGGGTTGCGCAGCATGGACAGGTCCACAGCGACAGGGACGGACCGGCTACGCTGCCGCTTGTGTCCGCGAGGCGGGTGCAGGCTGGGTCCGAAAGCGCTGTCCTGGAAGACATTGATGTGGGGGTGAGCCATGTGGTTGGGCTGAGAGGCAGGCCGGTGGTTGATGGGTGAAACGGGAGCTGACACAGCCAGTGCGTTGGGGTCGAAGTGGTTAAACCGGTTCTGGAAGGACTCGAGCGAAACCAGCTTGGCGAGCTGACCGCTCAGCACTTTCGGATATCCTCCGAGGTGGTGAACGAGCACCCGCGACGCCTGGTGCTCCTCGGTGAAGTCGCCGCACTGGAGGAAGCCGCCGGAGCCCGAGTCGTCCATGAAGAAGTTGGGGGGTCGGTTGAGCTCGACGATGAGCCCGCCAGGTCTTTGGGAAGCACCCTCGGCGTTTGTGACACCGTCTCCGGTGTCGAGGCTGATGTTCCTGATGTGCGAGAACGGATACTCGATCTTGTAGCCGGCTGAGTCGTTGTTGATGTAGTAGGTGACGCAGGCCTTGTCTGGCGAGTAGAAGATGACGAGATCCATGGCGCTCTGTCCGACCCGACGCCACGAACCTATGCTGAGAGAGCGACAGGCGAAGTGGTGAATGACTGTGTTGCTGTCGTCAGCGGTCTTTGGCTTTTTCATAGGGCTGTAGGCACAGAGATACTGACCGACTTTGTTGGAGCTCGAGTCGGCATTGAAGAGCATGGCACCTCCTCCGTAAGGGGTCGAGCCGCTCCCGCACCGACCGAGCAAGTCCCTGCCGAGCGGCTTACCCGACTCCAGAGCCTGGAGCGCCAGATATCTGCGCATTGACTCGGGGATGTCGTTGCAGTCCTCTCCGCTTTCGATGCTCTTCTTGGCAATGTTCTTGATCTTTGCCCGTCTGCACACACCGATGAATTAGCGAGGGCCAGACAAACACGCAGAAGCTCGCGCTCACCTGTTCTGGAACCAAATCTGGACGGACCGTTCCGTCATGTTGATCTCCTGGGCGATGCGCTCGCGGACCATGGCAGTCGGCGTCGGGTTCTTGTTGAATTCCATCTCGAGGGTGATGAGCTGGTCCTGAGTGGCCCGCTGCCGCTTCTGGTTCTTCTGCTGCTGCGTCAAGGTGCTCTTGCGGGATGGTCTGCGCGGAGGAGGATGTGAGGGACTGCCACCGCCCATGGCGGTCGGAGAGGGGGTGTTTGACATTGCCGCAGCCTCGTACATGGCGAGGTCGGGATGGATCATGTGTAGGGTGTTTGTGGCGCCGTGTATGTGAAAAGAGTGGGAGTCGAAGTGGTTGCGGAAGCCCGCAGGTTGTGCAGCGGCTGCCGTTGCGAAGGAGAAAGTCGGCACAGTCGGCCTGAGCCAAGCCGTGACCGAGATAGACGAAGATATTCGAAGCGGATTGTTCGAACAAGCAATATCCCTCGACTGCTTTGTCAACAGAATATGGGTTCAGTCTATAAGAATCGGATGCACCATCCAGGTGAGTATCAGAGTGGTTGAGGTAGGTAAGTGGGTGGTTAAACCGTCTCCGCTGGTTCCAAGCAGTGAAGAGGCTGATCGACCGTGAGCGATTCTGTCGAAAGGAGCTGCAAGTCCGCCGTGGGAGCAGGTGAGGTGTCGAGTGTCGAGTGTCAAGGATCAGGGTAAAATAGATGAATCAAGGATAGAAATTGACAGTGATGATGCAGTCTGTAATGAACGTGGTGGAGCCGCAACGAGTGCAGGCGTCCGGGACAACAAAGGTGACTCCTGGTCAGAGAGAGCACACCAGCTGGGAGAAAAGGAGGTCTCGTTAGAAAACCAAAGAAGCGAAGGACAAGAGAATGTAATCGCAGCCGGACACCAAGAGAGAGATGGCGTCGGTAGCGGGAAAAGTCAATTGAAGCTGAACGAGCGAGAAGCAGAGAGAGAAAGGTGAGGAGAGAAGGGAGCGAAGGCAGAGGGGAAGAGGGTGGGAGAAAGAGAAGTATCAGGGAGAAGGAAAGGGAGGGCGGAAAAGAAAAGGTGTGAGTGTGGGAGTTGGGAGTGGAAGTACCGTGTGTGTGCGTGCGTGCATACAGGATACTTTAACTTGTGACTTCGGTAGGTGCCAGACCTCTGGAGAGGTGCGGGAACAGGTCGGGCCAGGGCACCCGGGAGTCGTCAGGTCCTCCGCGCAGCGGAAAGGGGTACTCGTGGTCTCATATGATATCCTACGAAGCACATGTACTCTCTATCCAGGCAGGGCATCCAGGTACCCAGAGGAGACGATCCGTCAACGGCGGCATAAGCGGCGAGTCCAGTCGCAGGCCGTCAGCGCCTATTCTTCCCTACAAGCTTTCAACCCCCCAAGAAGAGCGACAAGGGCCCCACGCAGTAAAGGGCGACGGCCGGCGGTGACTGGCCACAACCGGCATCCGGCGGGCTTTGGAGGCAGAGCGGTCCCGGCGCAAAGAAGAAAGAGGCCTTCCTTCCACCTGCGTCTCCTGGGGAGAAAAGGGCGGAGAAAGATGTGTGAAGGACTGAAGACATACATGCACATACACCGCTTGTCCGCTGACGAGCACTTCCAGCTCTCGAGTTTCCGAATCCAAGTTGAGCCAGTACTATGTAGGCGAGAAAGGAAGAGCGCCGCAACAGCCGTTGAGCGAAGCGCCCACGCCCGCGCCTCCGACGACGATAATCGACAAAACGGCGGCCTAAGGGGGGGAGGGACAGGGGGGACCTGTCGCGATGGCCGCCTGCAGGCACGCTAGAAAGGGCGCATCAGGCACGTCAGGTACCGACACACGGACCTCTCAGCTTCCTCAGGCTGCCCGGCACCAAGCGATCGGCCTTCCCGCGCCCCTTCCACCCAGACCTCTCCTTCTTTCTCTCTTGTCTCCTTCTCGTGATACTCTTCTTGGATGGACTATGTGGTCTGCTTGCTTACGGCAGCTCCAGTTCTTCGAAGGGCTTGTCAGTCCCCTTAAGCCTGTTGAAGAAACACACACGCGACTCACGATCGGTAGAGTTAGCCTGCGGTCTCATGCATCCGACCTCTCCTCATCTGGGAATCGGCTCTTGGCTTTCTTGTCCATCGCCATCGTCCTCGAACCTCAGGCCAGGCGTGCAAATCCAGCGGGTGAGCAGCCCGTTCCGTCCCGGACATAGCGCTATGAGCTGTAGCTTATTTGCAGGTCCGAAGGATTCACGCCATCGCAAGGACTGTGCTCCGTACTGTGGTAAAGACCCGATCCCAGTAGCAGCATCAAGCCGCCGGCCAATGGCAACCATGCTGTATCTTCCATGCATGCTTATTCCCCTGCGCCTTTCTCCGCTCCGCCGTCCCATCCATCCATCCATCCCGATCACTCCGCACATGCTGGGCAGGACCTGATGAGAACAAAACCAAACTCCCACTTTCTCGCCTCCAGCTGTCCCAAACACTCCAGAAGGCGTCTCCGCATCCCTCGTCTCCGACCAGATGCTTCCTGCCGCATCCGTCGATGACGGACGACAGCGGACAGACAGCACATGCTCGCCCTGTTTCACCATCGCGGTACATGTCTACGTGCACACCGCAGTGGCCTCGTTCGAGAGGGGGGCAACGTCGGAAACTAGAAGTTCGGTGGTCGAGTAACCCAGCACGCGACGACGCGTCTCACTCGAAGCAGAAGATCGCAAGAGCGGAGGAGAGGAAGCAGAAGGAAGAAGGGGGCTTCCGTGCTCGACGTCACCGTGCCCTGCCCTTTGCAGCAATCGATATCGGCCGGTCGGGGCACAGCTGCGATCCTCTCTTCTCGAAGCGAGCCTCGAGCTGCACTACGCACCATGTATGACTATGTGGGTATGTGCCTGAACATGGGCCTGCTGGACGATACGCAAGAGCTCTTCCCGGCGCCGCTGGCGATAGGCACCTAGGCTCCTGCGCTGCGTAAAGCACCTGTATGCAGTCATCGGCACCGTCTGGAGTCCACATAGTAATACACACGCCGACGCGATCAGTTGCTGACACCGAGGACACCTCCATAAACACTCATGCACTGCGCACGAGCAAAAGGCCGCGATCCAGAAGTTCGCCTGTAACGACGTCGCACCAAGAGTGCAAGCCTTGGGATGTACCCGCAGGACCCCTGCTCCCCGGTCGGCAGTCAGGTACCCGGTCAGGCCGCGCCCGATCCGACTTGGCTCCAGCTTGAGCTGAGCTGCCCCTTGCAAGGTTCCCATCCCAAGGTTCCCTCTCTCCGCGCTGCGGTGTGGGGCTCGGGGCGGCCTTTGATCAACTGAGCTGGCTGACGCGACGTGCTTCAACGTATCTGTTAGACTCCCATGGGCAGTGATGAAAGCGACGGCGGGTGTCGAAGAGTGTCATTCTGCGAAGCTATAAAAGTGGTGAAATCTAGCAGAAGAAGTTTCCATAGATGCAGGTACACACATGACGAAAAAATCATGACGTTCGGGCTTTTCCTGCTGTTTTGAGGCTTTCTCAGCCTGCAGCGAAACATTGGAGACCCCTGAATTTGCGCCCAGGCACGGAATGGCCACGCGCTTGCCGCCCCATGACGCCCTTCGGGCCTCTTCGTCTATGTCGCCTTTTAAGCAGGGCCATAAGAGCACTTGAGGAGTGGAGGTTTCTTCTTTCGTTCTAGCGCTTCTTACGTTGCTTGCACTTGCAGTGGGGGGTCGAACGGAAATAGAGTGTGCCAAGAGTTGTAAAGTCTGCCCTCTGTACCCGCTACTCGCGACCATTGATGATGAGGAAGCTTTGAAAGAGGCGTGGAAGCTGGTGGACCAACATGTAGTAGATAGCGTGCTGGCGAGCATGGAGGATCGAGTAAAGCGGTGGCGGCAAATGGGTGGCACACAAGAGACTAGGAGCTTCCAAAATCGCTCAAAAGTTAGCTTTACTATGTAGCTTCAACATTATATGTTTGTATACAATACTAATACTGTAGTAGGTGGTGCTGAATAATTGAATATATATGCTTGCTGGATATTGGCGGGGAAATGTTAATGGGTTGATACCGCGCATCACGGACACTTTTGCGATAGTACTGTAGCTATTCTTCTACCCGCACTTCTGCATTCTGCACCTCGTGTAAACAGGCGGTTGGCTCTGTGAGGGCATTGGATACCATTCGATGGATTTATGTATATCGGTTCTCCTATGTCGGTCCTCGGCCCCGTATCGCCCTTTCAGCTCTCTGCATTGGAGGCACACTAGAGCTGCATCACTAATGACTTCTTGCCCTTTACCAGAGCCATTCCACAAGATTGCTTTGGAGCCGTGCGGGGTTAACAAGCTATCAGTCCAACAGCCGCTGGAAATTTGCCTTTCTCCCAAAGACGATACCGGCTCACAACTTACCGACCACTTTAAGCAGCGGGAAGTACTTGGCGCTGGTTGATCTGGAAGGCCTTGGAAACCTTGTGCATCTTGACCCCGGCAGTTATGGCAGACTGTGGCCTTTCACGCGATGTCACAGCCGACTATAAGCGATATTTGAAGGAGGCATCAGACCACTACAGGAAAGCCGAATGGGAGAATATGAGTAAAGCGCTTGAGCGGGCGAAGGAATGCTGCAATGAGCCCGGATTTCCGGACAGAACCCGTTGCAAAGAAAAGATCTATGAGCAGTACGGGAGCCTCATGAGAAGATACGGCCGATACAAGGACGCTGCCATCATCCTAGAAAATGCGCTCAAACTTAACCAAGAGGATGACGATTGCTCATTCGAGGAGCTCATTGCTGCCGCCGAGGCGGACGACCGTAGCATTCTGGAGAATGCTGACGATGTTGGGCAAGTAAACAGTCTCGAACGTCTATATATCTGTGCTTGGTGAGCTTGAAACGGTGTACCGTCACCTTGACAGCCCGACGAACGCAGCACGTGCTTTTGACTTTCAGTATCAACTCGCCAGCCGACTCGGATGGAAAGCCGAGGCCGAAGCATGCCGAGCGATTGGAAATGCGGGAATGGTCAAATACGAAATGGCAATGCGTGAACAGACGTTTTCCGGCCGCGACGAGCTTCTGGGAAAGCGATCCGAGATATTGAGGAGCGACTCAGGCGAGCCAAGTCATTGCAGAGCAGGCTAGCGCAGTATGGGGACGACAGAGAGGCCCAGGAGCTCAGTGCGAAAGTACATCAGTGGGAATCAATTGGGGTCGTCCGTCTCGTGCTGTGCTATATCGCCGCGCGAGATCCAGAGAAGGCGTTGAAATATGGTGAGTGGGGTACTGAGCTCTGCAGTACCTTGACGGACCCAACAATGCGAGCCCATGGACGATTCTATCACGGTTACGCGTTGTGGCATAACAATCGGAGAGACGAGGCAAGAAACTACTTCTCCTTCTGGAGTGCAGACGAGGACCGAGACAAGTGTACGCCAGCCATTGCGTTCTGCAAAGAACCGTCTGAGGAATACAGACGATACCTCCGATTCCTGGTCGAAGCAGGCGTTGAGATGCTCCACATAGATGAGCAAGGCTACAGCGCGCTCGATTACGCTGTTTTTGCTGACGGCAAGGAGACGACAGAGATCCTCATCAGCAGCATTAAAGGCAACCCTTCTGACGTGCGAGAGTTGAGACATCAAGCGAACCTGCGCAGATACTACCGCGTGATATTACAGGAACACTTTCGACCAGCTCTTCGCTCCGACGGCGACCTGATCGGAGCCGTCAAGGAGCAATATGCTCGGCTCTTGGATGAGCAGCCCAAAATGGCTTCGATTTTCGACCGATTGAAGTACGTGAACTATTCAACTTTCAAAACCATGGAAAGCTTCCTTGATACCACGAGCCTGGCATTGTCCAGGAATACCAAAGCGGCAGGGCCACTTGGAAGAGTGTGCTCATAACTTTCATTTCATACAGATGGATCGGCAAACCTGGTTCGGGTGAGCCTGACGACTCTCGCAATACTCAGTACCGTCGTGTGTGCGATGCCTTGAAAAGCTTAGGAAACGCGAAGGGATTCCGGAAGATCGCTTCGGTATTTGGCTGGTGATTCTACGGATATGTACTGTCCTACGATAGGACCTCATCACTAACTCTGCTACAGGACATTGCGTGTATCGATCAAACCAATAAGGGTCCAGGCATCGCCACTTTACCGTTAGTCATCGCGCAGTGTAACTACATGGTCAGCTTGGTTGACACCGTGGGCGAGTACCTTTAATATACCCGGGCTTGGTGCTGTGCTGAAGCATTGTTGATGGAGACTTTAGAAAATTTGTACAGAAAACATCAGCGCTTTGAGCATCTTCTCATCAACCCCAAAATACCCGGCAAAGTATTGGCAATTTGAGGCCTTCTTAACAAGGAATGACTGTCTCGTCTGACAAGCCGCAGATTCAGTTTCTCGAGTCAGACCAGACTCTTGGATCAGAATGGTAAGTTATGAAGTTGAGGTGCAGATGTAGGATGGATGGACCGATGAATGATATAAAATCACAAGGGGGAGTAATGACTTGATCTCATTCTACCCAGGAATAGACCGTGTAGTGGAACGACATCTAGCGAAGCCCGACAATTAAAGAGACTTTCTGGAACCAATCTCCGTACTTGCGTACGCCTTCGTGCTTTATAGTAGTGCGTTCAAGGTATCTTGCAAAGCATGAAGTTGATTAGCATCGGGATCTGAGGGTAGTTGTGGTAACTCTGTATCTCTTCAGGCTTCTTACCTCCATCGAACGAAGTCTCCTAGTCCTTCACAATGGCGAGACTAGCAGCAGCGAACGGATTCAAGAGGTCCTGAATCGTATGATGAAACCAAGTCTGTAAAGTAAGTTTCAGCACGGGCATCAGGCTATCTTGATAACAACATACGAGGGGTTGGGATTGGCCTCTAAGAGCTTGACTTTGAACAGGTTTGACACCGAGGTATTTGTTGACCCTGATCCATTGGCGCTGCTCTTGGTGACCGCTCTCGGTGTTTTCGAAGAGCTCCATGACTCGATGCGCGGCTGGCTTGTGGAAACATGGGTGAAGATTCACAAATACGGCTCTGTCAAGCATTAGTATGATAGCATTCGCTTTGTTCGCAGGACTCAACACAAGCACTACGGACCGGCCATTGTCCTTGAGGATCTTCGACAAAAAGTTTGCCAAAGGTTCCAGGTCCATCAATTCCTTCAAATCATGCCGCCGGCCACAGTATCGAGCCCAAGATGCCCTGTAAGCACGAAACGACAAGATGATTGGCAGTAACTTGCCGATCGTTCCATCCATGCTCCTTTGCGAACTGCTCTAACTCCCCAGCATTAATTAAATCCAGTTGACGAAATGTAATATGTCTACCGGCCTGTTCAGTGCGCTGTTGTGCATATTTCAATTGGTTGGCACTGTAATCTGTTCGACCACACCATCCCGGGCAAGCTCTCGAGCGACCATACCATTTCCTGTTCCTAAGTCTAGCACCCGGTCACCTTTCTTGAGATCTTGACCAACAAGGTCATTGAAAGTCGGTAAATTGAGATATTGGAACAGATCATTGCCCCTATCGCCCAGCTTGTCGTCCCAGAAAGCTGCGTTGGCATCTCAAGCATCTAAATTTGCAGTCCTCGCTCCTGATATGTCGGCATCTGCCGAAGTGATCATAATAGGAAAGCTTAACTCAAGTGCGTAGGTAAACACTAGATACTATTCGAAAGTTGGTGCTGCTGGATCCTACTTTGCGTGTTTGCTACCTACCTTCCAAGGGCTTGTCTTGGTGGTCGAGGTCTGATAGCGCTACGCTGCCGCGCTACCGGCCCACTTTTCCCGGCCTACCTGTTAAACTATCCATCCTGAAGCAGTATGTTTAAACATTGTCATGATCGGCGTATCCCTTCAATATCTATGGAGGCGCTGATGGTTTAGTGGTAAAATTCGGCATTGCCATTGCCGAGCCCCGAGTTCGATTCTCGGTTAGCGCAAGATAAGATAAGAAAAATACCTACGTAATTTCTTTTCTTTTTTTAAACAAAGCTTGTGTTGTTTTATTATCAAAAATTCTGTCCACCAAGAGATTTCCTGAGGGTTTTCCCTCTTTTTACAAAACTTCTACTCGGGTTGGATTTCGAGGTTAAGAAAACACACCTTAGTTACTTTCTTCTTTATTTATCTTAGGGTGAGAAAAGGTCATCACCTCGCTTCTGACTCTCATATCTGTCCATGTTTTACCCGTCATTTGCACTCATGCAGGACAAGACTCTCTGCTCAAGGCGAGCCCGTTCATAAAACGGGAAGCTGATGCAGCTGAGCCTCAATCATTGTGCATCCATCGAAAGGACGATGAGGTGAAGCATGCTATTAACATATCTCTGAAATCTGAGAATGGATGGTGGTGTGACGAAAATCTGGTCACCCAGTTAAATAGTTGCGGCTGTACGGGCCGATGGAACTACGTTCAAAATTTCGAGAAAGCAACGGAACAGCAACGGAGAAACAGTCGCGACGATGTGATATATGGGGTCGGATGAGCTCGATACACGTCGACTGTATCGAGCACTTGTTGACGAAGTGCAAAACTGACTTTCAACATGGCCAACTGGAGTGGGAAGAATGTGTAAGTTCCTATACTCTTTGTATATCCGCTCCCCGCTGAAAGCTAAATATTATTCTAGCGTTTCATGGAAACGGGGCCCTTTGGGAAGGCTTTGGTTGATAGTATGATAGATTAACTGGTGACAAGGAGATTATGGGTGTCTTCTTTTCTGCAGTAATCCTGAGGCCGACCATAGCGAAAGAGCGACGCCTTTCATGACGATATACAGCCACGGAGTTGCGTTGATACATCTGCGCCAACAGGCAGCCGCAGCGCAAGGCTGGCCGACTCTGCGCTCCAAGAACCATCCACCAATAATATTTTGAGTGATAGAGCGATGGAACGGCACAGCCTCATCTTTACACAACATCCATCGTCTGGTGCGCAGCCCAGACTTTATGAAGTCAACAATGGATCCTCTCACGATCACGTCGGCAGTCATATCGTTATCAGCACGATGCGTGAAGACCGCATTCG
>QQTW01002713.1_pt1 | contig 12944 bp, 11 predicted proteins | sample 1904831 | NCBI WGS metagenome assembly QQTW01 (sample SAMN09435610, study PRJNA476489) | Subsurface metagenome, whole genome shotgun sequencing project. | reverse complement strand
GGAGAAGGAAGAGATGAGAAATGGGTGAACCAGAGGTAATGGTTTGATAGAACCATCACTTTTATTTATGAGCATGTCAGTTTCAGTCAGCGGGTTTCGATTGTGACATGATTCGATGCTCGACTGGGAACGTAGGAACTTTTCTGAACCACAGGAAGCAGGAAAGAGAAGAGCTGGCTGGAAAATAACGAACCGAGTTAAGTTCGATGAAGTAGAGAGGGAGAGAAGATAGGAGTCATGGATCATGGGGAGTGAGTCAAAGCGAGAATAGTCGTCTTAGGAAAAGGAAGAGCTCAGAAGACTAATTATCAAAATTGAATGGATCATGGATGACATAGATGTCAGCATAGAAGAGAGAAAATAACGTACCACAACTAGCAACGAACCACGGATCAGTCAACCTCACACTCGGAAAACGACGTAGATTCTGTTTGTAGACCAGATGTGACAGGATACTCCAGCTGGTTAATTTCCAAGGAAACCGATCGATGATGATCAATAAGGTCAAAATGACGATGATGGCGTTCATGAGGTATGTTAAGAGACGCTTCGAGAGGACGGTGTGTTCTTCGACCAGTTCGGAGAGGTAGTATAGACTTGATGCTTTATGCCTCTTGGCTCAGTATTGTTGGACCATGGAGGGGCAGAGAGCGGCGGGGTTAAGGGAAGAGGGCTGCGAAAGGAGATGGTGTGAGGGAGATTTTAGGGTGGAACATATATACCTAGAGCTAAGGTCACGAATATAAAGCCTAGACCGGTTCCGAGGATGCTCAAAGCTGGGAGGATCCACATCTTGATTTCTTTATTGTTGACAATGGTGGACTGGTTGGTAGTTATTTGAGTGGATAGTGGAGAGCGGCCACACATTCGCAATCGTTGTTCGTTTCTTTACTCTCCCTACGTTGGATACCTTTCTGGCGTGTCGCTGCCGGAAGAATTGGGCAACCTTAAGTTAGGAAATAGGTTGCTTATGCCATGTTGATCACATCCTTGGGACGAGAACGGAATTGGGAGAGGTGGAAGTGTATAGTTCTTCCAGCACGCATAGCTTCCGAATGGCTGCCGTATAGGTCTTCCAGGCGCGGAGAGTTAGCTCTGTCCAGAATATATTGTAGAGCGGCTGCTTTGAAGTATGTCTTGAACTGAGCTTGAATGGCTCACCTGGAGTGTCAGATGTTGATTGGAACTTCCGCAAGCATGCGTCCATTCATAAGCTTATCGATAGACGGCTTCGAGAAAGGCTGACGGTTCGATGGAATTACCGGATGCGGAAGTATGATTACTTCTGCAACTCCACTTCAAGCTGCCACTTTCCAATCCCCACACTCCCCACCAAGCTTCCAACTTCCCCACTACAATCACTGCTCCGTCATCAGATTGTATGTTTGTTGGGCTCGACACATAAATGTACACTTTATCGCACATGATAGTAACGCCATTTTGGAGTTACAGTGGGTTTAGCTCTTCTGGAAATATACTACAACGTAATTCGCCGCATTCGAAATCTACACTCACGTAGATGTGCGAACTACCTCAATTATATCGATAAACACGGCACACTTACATATCTCGACCTTTCACAAATATTCCGAGTGGTTTCCAGTCTGCAAAGACATCAATCCAATATGTCTCGACCCGAAGAGACTCTGTAAATATCCCCCCATCCCATTCTCCATCCCCCCCCCTCCATCTTCTCCCTTCCCCGTATTGTTTCTCCTGGTTCAATATGCTGATGAAATATGATTATCTAGCCCAGCAGATCTCTACTACTCCCCCGCTGAAGCTCACAAATACACCACCTCATCCCGAATCCGGTCGATCCAAACACAAATGACCCTTCGAGCCATATCTCTCCTGGGCTTGACAACTCCCTCATACATCCTCGATATTGGTTGCGGGACGTGTCTCTCCGGGTCCATCCTTTCTTCTCTCCCTCCCTCAGCCGGGGGTCCACATACGTGGGTGGGAATGGACATTTCGAGCGCGATGTTATCAGCGGCATTAGAAAGAAACAATACAGATACCAATGCCGGAGGTAGCAATGATCATAGCAATAATGATGGTGACGATAAAGTCCAAGGAGACCTGCTCTTATCAGACATCGGCCACGGCATCCCTTTCCGGCCGGGCACTTTCGACGGCGCCATTTCCATCAGCGCAATACAATGGTTATGCAACGCCGACTCGAGCGTTGCTTCACCCGTTCAGCGTCTCAATACGTTTTTCTCGACTTTGTATGCTTCGTTGCGGAGGGGTGCGAGAGCGGTTTGCCAGTTTTACCCCCGGGATGAGGTTCAACGGAGTATGATCTCCAGCGCGGCTATCAGGGCGGGGTTCGGGGCGGGGATATTGGAGGATGATCCTGGGACAAAGAACGCCAAGTTGTATCTTGTGTTGACTGTGGGTGGAGGGATGGTGGAGGATATCACGGGTGTGGTGAGGGGGTTGGAAGATGTAGATGTGATGGATTCGAGGAGGGGGAAGGGTGGTGCTGGTGGGCAGGGAAAGAATGGGAAGAAAATGAGGGAGAAGCAAAAGGGGAGTAAAGCGTGGATATTGAAGAAGAAGGAACAGATGGAGAGGAGAGGGAAGGTGGTGAAAGCGACGTCGAAATATACTGGGAGGAAAAGAGGACCGAAGTTTTAATTGCATTCGATGGTGAATAAGATTCTCGATACTGTAAGTTATAGATCATTGAATGGATGATGAATCGACGACGACGATAGACGATCCTTTGTCAACAATACTTCGAGGGCGGCCACACGCCAGTGACATAAAAGATGAGGCGGCGCAGTTGTATTCAGCAGTAATCATCCGTCGTCATTACCATGGGAATTAAGCCAATCTTCATCATAAGTGCGCTGGAAACAAAGTCGTCATCATCGTCGTCATTGCGATGAAGATCTTCGTCTCGATGCTGTCTTCAGTGCGAATTACGGAGACAATTGGATGGATCTCTAACGATGCCTTAATTTCATGTGACATAGTCCCTCCTCGGCCGCAGTAAATCCGCTGGAGTAACCTACATCCGCACAAAAGGACCAAGAAATGTGTTCAGAGGAAGTATGAACAGACACCACAACCGCTGCTAGGGAATCGTCATGACAAGCTGTTACGGAGGTGGGCGTCGTACTCGTACAGCTGGATGAAGCAGAGAATGAAGAAGATGAAGTTGAAGTTGATGTCCCCTGCGGCGGCGAAAACAGCGACGACCACCACTCGCCCGATGAAGCTCTTAGTTTTTCCATGGCTATAACCAATACATGTTAGCTAACCATCCATCCATCCATCTATCAAACAATAGATGAAAAAAATATTCGATAGACGTCCCATAGACGCTGAAACGAGAGATCTTACCGAAGGTTCAGGAGGATAAAGCGCCAACCAAACCAGCCGGGCATACGGACCGAGGACCTCTTCATAACCTTCCCAAGGGAGATGATACACGCTGAAACCGACTCAAGAAAGTTTTCGTACCAAATCTTTAATCTCTTCGTCGTCCAACTCAAGTTGGCGTAATATGTCCTCAAAGAATTGACGAATAGCTTCCCTGTTTGAGTCTTGTGCTGGAGGTTCAGGAGGTTGACTGAGTGGGGGGAGATGGCGAATTGGAGGAGGAGGAGGAGAAGGAGGAGCCAAGGGATACTGCTAGAGTTGGGAAGGAGGACGGTGAATTGAATAAGCACCGGCAACCATGTTGGGAAGTGGGAATTGAAAACAATCCAAATTAAATCCTAATCGCCGGGAAATACTCACCAAAAGGTCAGGATGGATGGTATACCACACCAGTTGGCCGAATCGAAGATCTGGGACGCGTTCATAGTCGTCTTGCTCCCAATGCCATACGCCGTGCCCGTTCTCGGGGAGTGTGGGAAGATATCTTTCGATTTGTTCTTCTGTGCACGCTAGATAACGGAGGATGTCCACGAAAAACTGACGGGTGGTGTCCTCGTCTGCGTCTTGTGCTGGAACGCTGGGAGGGGGGCCGAGTTCGGTGGATTCATTGGGAGGAGGAGGAGGAGGAGCAGCCATGGTATGAGGTGGATAATGTTGAACATTTATGATAGCCCGGAGCCCGATCGATCGGGGGCACGGTAGTCCCATTCCCCGTTTAGTTGCGATTAGAACTAACTAGTCAATTCAAACCCGATCAATAACCCTTTGCGGATACACACACGGCACATAGACACCGCTCCATCAGACATGATTGATTAACAGACCTGATAGCATAGCAAGGGGTATGAACAGTTTCCGTCAAAACGAACGAACCCTGAAAATAAAAGGAACGAAAACAACGAACTATACATCCAATAAACCACGACGCCATATTAACTCCCGCTGATCTCGTCATCTCGGGGCGAGGGTGGTATAGACGACTAAACAAGGTGGGGATAAAATAATAATCGAACGAGGAAGAAACTAGAAATTAGAAACCAGAGTAGACAGACCTCTGGAAGGGAACAGAAGAGGAGTGCGCTAAAAAGCGAGCGAAGACGGGGAAGTGGGGGAAGTGGTGGTTATTTACAAGGGGAACAGAAAAGTAATAATAACAGACAATATTCAGACACACCGCGATGGTGATGGACATCAGAAGCGACGTCAATATCCATATCCCATTTCAACAATCATTAGCTTCGCTTCATTTTCATTTTGTCATTTTCCGTTCTCATTCCTCAGCGATGCCTATGTTTTCCGATCATTGATTAGCCAAGCCTCGGAGGACGAGGAGAAAGGAGGGAGAGTGATTTGTACAATAGAAACTGACACTACTCACCACCTGCCATTTGACTATTACTCATTCTAGACATCGCGCTCATACTTTTCGGATCGACCATCAACATCGAACTCTCCCTCCTCTTGGCCTTCACGTCGCGATCATGACCAGTGGAAGCTGATGAGGGGTTCAAGCCACTGCCACCTCTCACTGAACCGTATTCTTGCCCGTTCATTGGTGCCATCGAGGATGGATTAGGGTTGCCTGGTGTGAACAAGTATTGTCCAAATCGGGGTGGTTCATGCGTGGGCTGCATCGGAGTAAATCCCGCAAGGGGCGAGGGCGAAGCAGGAAGCGCCGAGGTCGGAACCATACTAGGAGTTCGAGGGAAGGACGGCTGGTTATATGCCGGCGTCGGTAGATCCTGGAAGAGCTGTCGACGAGGAGATCGAATGTCGTCCGGGCTCATCTCGGGTGCGGCGGCCACGACTTCGACGGCAGGAATCATGCTTTCGTCCGGTCGGACGCCGAAGACGGTGTTGAAGTCGCTGAGGAACATTGACAATACAGGAGCGGGGATGTTGAGGGTTGGTGAGAAGACGATGCCCACTGTTCCAAATTAGTCGGATGGGCTTTATTTAAGTTTTGGGGAAATGAGTAGTCAAGACTCACCATTCCGGACAGTCATTCTGTTCATGTCCGAATTGTCGACAATGGTAATCAAAAACGAAGACAGCGCGCGAAGCAGCGACTGGTTGGCTCGCGGCAGCTTGCGCACCAGACTGCTCAGCGCGTCGATTTTGGCTGCCTTGGTGTCGAGTTCTATTCAATCGGTTAGCTAGACCATCAATGGGAGGAGCGTCAGCTCTTATAAAAACATACCGAGAACGTGCAGGAAATCAAGATGCAACTCTCTTGTCAACACCGACGAGGGCAGCTCACGCAGGTACATCTTCAACAGGGACGCCACGGCATGCACATCGTAGTGATGCTCTTCCAACAAAAAGTTCACATCGCCCTCTGTATCAAACCGCTGACGCAGTGCTTTGATCACCACGTTGGACCCGCTCAGTCGGAAGATACCCTCCTCGCTCGCCGCGTCTTGGGCATCCAGATATTCAATGCATCGATATACCACCGCCGGCAGATAAACGTCGATGCCCACCGGTTGAGCATACTCGGCCGCCTCCGCGAGAGGCGTGCCAAACACCGGTCGAACGGGTCGACTGCGATCGATATGATATGCCTGATGCAGGCTCGACTGCGACGATGTACCCGATTTATCCTGAATGAGCGTGTCGGACGACGACCTTGCTTTGAACCCGAAGATGCTCCGCTTCTTCTGTTCTCGTCGGTCGGCCAGGTTCAACGGCTGCGGTTTATTACCCCACGCACCCGCATCTTGGATCTTGACACCGTTGGTCGGTCCCGAGATATGCGTTCGATGCAGCTGCGAATGGATCGATTCCTCTTGTTGTCCATCCGGAGAAAGATGCACTGGTGGTTCTGCCTGCACGGTCTCCTCGTAGCTGACTGCCCGTAGACCGTCCCCATGCAAACTCGTCGGACTGTCCTTGGTCATCGACGGCTTCTTGCCATGATCGGCCGATTTCTTCTTGTGGGGAAGTGTTGGCCTCGGCGTGGCTGGAGATGTCTCCTCTTCCGAGTCGCTGTCGTCCACGTAATGCAACAGGGCCACCACCCACTCGTCTCGCTCGGCGTCACTTTCCGCGCACAGCAGATGTCGCACATAATTCGACGAGTCCTTCTTTTTCGGTTCGAGAATCAAAAACGCATGTCGGTACTCGTTATCCGGGTCGTTGGCATCCCCTCGAGCCGGCGAATGTTCACTGCCTTGCCCTGACTGCTTGCCGATGCGAGCATTCTTCAGTCGGATTGTGCCGAGATGTGGTCCGCCTGGTGACTCGTAGTATCGCAGCGTCGGACCGTCGAGCGAGAAGAATCGAGCCTTCCATCCTCCAAAGTTCTTCCCTCGCTTCGTCAGATATCCTTCCTTCTTGATTCGCCCTTCTGGACCAAGCAGATATGATACGTTGGTGTTACTGCTGGCCGGCTCCGTGGACGAGCCGGACTCCCGTCGACTGGGGTCCAACGTATTTTTGCGCAGAAAATCACAGACGGCCGTGGCAACCTTGGGGATCGATGCACACCGCATGACAGCGTCCAGATATCGATCCAGCGCTGCTCGTCTCGCGTCCACTCGGGCGGGAGCGTGTCCACTAAACAGATTTCGATCCGGGAAGCTCGCAGACAGCTCCGGTACCCCTTTCAGCTCCTGCTCCAGCTGCGATAACGCGCTCACGTCCTTCTCGACCTTCCACAACTCAGTGCCGTCGGTTCGAGAAAACACGCCCAGGGTCATCACCGCATTGGGCTCCCAGATCTTGGCTCGTGCCGAGTCATTGCTCGCCTTGGACGGTTTGAGCCGTGATGACGAGACCTTGACTTCCACCGACGACAGATTCTCCGCATTCAGTTGCTGGCTCGGATGATCCCGGGGAGGGTTGTTTTTCGAGTTCTTCGTTTGTGAATGAGAGGACGTGGGCGGCTGTGAATTCTGCTCGAATTCCCTACTGTCCACCGACGACAATGTGCTGTCCAAGCTGGCCAATGACTGCTGCGGCGGAGGTATGATGGCGGACGGGGTGGGAGGGACCAGCACGGACGGTGTCATGGGAGGTAAAGTGAGAGACTGCATCGGTGCGCGAGGGGATGACGGCAAGCCGAACGTGCCCGGGCGAGGAGACAGTCCCGGAGAGGCAATCGAAGCCATGCCTTGATAGTCTCGTGGCATGCGCGGTCTGGGCGAGTTTGGTGGACGATCGGTCGGCCGAGGACTAGTCGGCAGACCGGGACTCAAGGGTGTGGGTGACACGATTCGTGGCGTGCCCAGGCCACCATTGAACGGCGTTGACGCTCCGGGAACCGATCGAGGGGAGGAAATCTGAGGTGGAGGATGAAATGGCGAGAGCAGATTGGCCGCACTGGGACTGGAATCGGACGCCGGAGAGTCTTCGGCTGGTGGTGGTGGAGGTGGTGGAGCTGACGGAGGAGGAGCAGCAGCTTCCGATTTACCACCCTGACTTCTCTTCCCTGACGACGACTTGGCCTTCTTGCCCTGTGACCGACTCTGCCGTTCTTGCTCCTGCTCCTTCATCATGGCCGCCTCACGCGCACGATCGTCCGCTTCGCGCGTCTTCCGCCGTCCACGTTCAAACACCGGAATCTCGTGCGGTTCCAGCAGGTCATCCGAATCCGACCCCGACTGCTCATCCGCCTTTATGTTTTCCAACCGTGCCACGGCGGTTTTGTTTGGTGTCAGTTTGAGCGGGGCCGGGGGCGCCTTGCGAGCCACCGAACCTGAGCCACGTCGCTGCTCGAGCTCGGGTGATGGTTCGCTGACGGCGACAAACGGAAGCATTGGTGGTTGTTCAAGCGGAGCAATCGCGCGCTTATCATTCGCCGCACGACGGAAGGATGGATCCTCACTCTTGTGCGAGGCGGGCGAGGGCTCTTCGGGGGACAATGTCCGGACTTCGCTCGCGCTCTCGCTGTCTTGAGGCGACAACGGTGCGGTCCCCATCCGGCCGGTTTGCGCCAGGGATGAGATTCCGCTGCCGGTTTTTTCACTTCGCGCGGTGTCACGGCGGTCCGAGGTCGAACTCTCTCGACTGGCCGGAGGAGTCGGGCCATGAGGGGTGCGCACGGCGTCCGCGGTGCCCGTCGTGGATTGCTCATCGTCTCCCGCCGACGGTTGCCGGCGGCCCGTCTCAGCCTGCGCATGCAACTTATTCGACAGCTGGTCGAGCCCGTCACCATCTCCACGAGCGGGCATGGTCGGCACGCTCGCATCCGAGTTCGACTGGGCCGGCGGACTCCCTCGGGTCAGATGCTCCTTGAGCTTCTTCCGATATCGCTCCTTGTCGCTCAATGCCCGCTCCAGATCCTTGTTCAGCCCGAGGATCATGGTCCGCTGCTTATCGACGAGCCGCCAGAGCTGTGCGTTCTGCGCGGCGGACGACTGTTTGTCCCGGAGCAGGTATTGAATCGCGGCCTCGGGAGACCCGGCCGCGGTGGAGAGGGTTGCGATATCGGCCAGATCGCATTCAATGGAGTCCTGCGATGACTTTCGCGATTGGGAGGCTGGCGAGAAGATGGACGAGAGGGCCGAGTCGATGGATGATTTGCGCACCGACGGCCAGTCGTCCAGCGAATGGGAGATGGAGGAGAGTCTCATCTTGGGTAGGGGTGCCGGGTTGGAGGCAGGCACGCCGGGGTCGGGGGAGTTGGTCAACAAGGTCGGCGCCGACGAGTTGCGCAGCTGAACCAGCTTCACCGGACGAGCAGGTGCGCCGACGCTGGCGTCGGCGATGGTTTCGCCTTCGGGCAACGATGGCATCCGCGGACGATGGAAGGATGATGCCCGCGCCTCACCCGACAACGACACCTCGAGCGCTTCCGGTGAGCTGGTCGCTGGAGCGAACGAAGGAGACGGAGTATACGAATCGGCCGCCGGGGCCGGCGGAGGTTGATGAGACGGCGGCGGTGGAAACGTCAGACTGCTCGGACCGGCCGAGATGGGATGGGGATGATGACGGTGGTCTTGGTGGATCACGATCGGACTGGCCGTCTGGACCAGATGCAGCGGACTGGGCGCGGCGACCGAACGAACCCCTCGAACGTCCACGGGAGGTGTGCGATATGAGTCGGCCGGTTGCGACGAGGAGATATGCTCGGATCGAGCGTGGTGGAGCTCTTGCGCCATGTCGCGCTCATTCCCTGCCGACGACGCCTGGGCAGGAGCAGGGCCGAAACCGATGGGATCTCGAACAGGTTGGCGGACGAGATGCGACATGCCCCCTCCGTCAACCCCTTCCTTTCTCCAGCTCTCTCGATCGTCCTCGAGCAAGCGCGCGGAGCGGAAGCAGTGTCGATCACCCTGGGCGGGCGTGGACCCTGAGCGAAACCACGGTTCGACCGATAATGCTCCTGGTCCCTATTTTCCCTTGTCCCTTTTGCGAGCACTAGGGATCTCGTCGGGGGACTTTCCTCGGCGCCCTGCAAATCAGCTTCCAGGCGCCACGAGTCGCCGGGCAGGTGAAACGGCCGACGAGACAATGGCCGTCGGTGGTGGCCGGGCGCACGCTCTGCGGCGCACCGCGCTCATGAAGCAAAAGGAGCGATGGACGACAGCCAAGGTCCGGTCAATGCGCCCGAGCAACCTATTGATGAACGTCTGGACGTCCCAATGGAAGATGGTCGGTCAGCCGGCGGGCGGCAGCTGATGTCGATGTCGATGATGATGTTGGGATGCAGGTTGATGGCTAAGCAGCAAAGAAGGGCTACGATGCGCCGGCCGCTGTATGGTTGGTCGTTCGTCGAATGGGGCCCTTGTCCACTCGGTCCGTCCGGGCCAACCAGCCAGGCACCCGGATGTGCCGCAATTGGACCTCGTTAAGCGCCCAGGGGCGGCGCGGGGGAAGGAAAGGGATCCTGGTCAAGGAAAAGGGAAGGTTTGGCGATGCAAGCCCGGGGCGACCGGAGGGGGGATGAAATGGGCCCAAAGAAGAGAGAAGGAACAAGGGGATTTTTGGCAAAAAGGAAAAGGGGCGGATAGGTCGATTTTATCCAAGCATAGCGCGGTGGAAGGCTTGGCTCTGGTCGAATTGGTCATGGATGGTCCGAGATGATTCTTGGCTCGATGGTTGCTCCTCTGAGGCGTGAGGTTCCTCTGCCACGCCTGCTATTGTCCGCTAGATAGGGATAGTCCTGTAGAGAGAGAGGTTCTTAGCAGTTGTATCAAAGCTCGTCCTTGGGCCCGCCGGTCTTCCGTCAACGGACATGAACGGGTTGGGGCGGGTTGGTAGGGGGCCAGCAGATGGAAATCTGGGGAAGATCTGCACGTAACCAACGACACGAAAGACCACTTCGCCGTGATGTTACAGAATGGGGACTACAGTATAAATTTGCACACGCGGGGAAGGAAAAGGGGCTATAGAGCAAGAGGAGTAGCAGTATAAAACTGGACGAGCAAGTGGACCCGAAGCGTCTGTAACGACAGCAGCGTCACGCAAGCAACACCATCCTCAAGGATACAGGGACGCAAGAAACAACGCACACGCCCCGATGTGCCCAAAGGGCTGATGACCATGATTAAACTTAAGAATCAACGACGGTGCCAAACTCAACCGCATCAGGGTTGGTCGTTGACGAACGAGACCAGCCGTCTCCGCCCACGCCCACCTGACTAAAATGCAAGGGCCATGATAGGGAAGCAGAAGACGAAGACGAAGCCAAAGAAGAAGAAGATGCAGAGCATGCAGATAACAGAACGGAAAGGTAAGTATGGAAAGAAAGGGAGCCACGAGTACCTCCCTAGATCCCCGAAAACGATCACGAAATAGATTTCTCGAATAAAGAGAGAAGAGGAGAGGGAGACAGCCACAGAAGGATGAAAGAACGGCACGGAGGATATTCAATATGGATGGGACAAAGAGCAACAAGGCAAATCGAGTCGATCATGTCTTGCAAGCGCGATGCTTCATTTATATCCGGCTGGAACCGAGACGGACGCTCCGATGCAGGTACCGAACGAACAGCGTTGCTCGTGCTGGGCGCTTGGCGCTTGGAAAGGACCCGATCGATGATCTTCCTCGTCACGAACGGAATTGAAACGTTACCGTGGTTGCCCGTTCACTTCGCCGAAGATGTTGCTGAGCCGCCGAGTACTGACGAGGCGCATTCGCCTTCGAGTTTGCGCCGCGCGACGCAGATGCGATGCGATGCGATGCGCTGCGCGGTGATGAGGCGTCGCGTAGGAGCAAAAATGGTCCCCTCATCCCGGTCGTCCCGATCTGGGCCTTTGGAAACCCGTGAAAGCACGGACTCACCGCAATTAAATCCCAGGATTCTTTTTCAGAAGAAAGGTCCCTTCTTCGTTCCTTCCATGATGGAACTTTCTTGTTGGAACTTTCATCGGCCGATCATGCGAGGAGCACAATCGATAACATGACCCGTCTCGGAGATTGCGCGCTTCACGTCAACGGCGAGGCTTGGCCTTCTTATTCTTCTTCTTCTTCTTCTTCATCACACGCATCAACCCCTTATCCTAGCAGGAAGGAGAGCGAAGATAGAGAAAGCTTGGTCGTGATCGACTCATGGACGGTTGAACTCTGATATTTTGTCTGCGTTTGATGGTTAACCTTGATCACTGCTGTGCGTACAGTTCGAGTACTGTCAAACCTGGATATAACAATATTTTCGCTGTAGATAGCGATAGGATCGCTGATGCCCGTGGAATCTGTATCATGAACAAGGATATCATCTGTACCCGACATATCGTTAGCTCCGCTCACTTTCAGTGTAGAACTGTGCCGAATATGCCTACTTCAAAGGCATTTGACCATAAAAACCAAAGACTAATCCCTTAACCACCGAATTGTTCAGGTGCCGTTCCGATAACGATAACCTGACTATAACGATGTTTTTTCTATCCGAACCCAATCGTTATATCCAGCTTTAACTGTATCGATGAATGGTTTGTGGGCGGTTGAAATCGCAACTGACCGAGTAACTATAATCTTCCATCAATGAGACTCGAGTGGAATCTGTTCACTTCGCACCATCACAACATGGATCTTCCTCCCAAACTTCCAGCACCGGATGCTGATGAGGAGGTAACCTGTCAATTTCTCGCAGACCTCCTAGATTGGTTTGGAGCGAAGGAGGAAGAAATTGAGCAGTCGTTGCCACAACTTCCTCTAACCGGTTCCGGCCTGTATGGCATGGACAAAGAAGGCTTCATTCGTGCTCTTGGCCCGTCAGGGCCGCCAGTCTTTAACACCCTCCATCCCGAGATTTGGGTAAGAATTTCTCAAGAATATCAGTGAAATCTTTTCCACTAACATTGATTGCAGGAACGCCCACGGCCAAGAGCTTCATGGCACGAGCGGTGGGTGGTTCATTTCCTTCCATTTCATTTGATGTTCATCTCGTTCGAGGTGATTCATGAGCTGACATGACTTGTATGTAGAGAGACAACAAAATCATCCATTATCTGGCAACCTTCTCGTGACAAGTCGTCGCGGTCCTCACCGTGTGTTGTTTCCATCTGTACGACGCCCACCACAGCACATGACCATTGTAATTCCTCCAATCGTTTTTGATCTCGGTTTATATATTCTCTAGGCTCTTTTCCTGGTCCTTTTTC
>QQTW01002712.1_pt1 | contig 12948 bp, 7 predicted proteins | sample 1904831 | NCBI WGS metagenome assembly QQTW01 (sample SAMN09435610, study PRJNA476489) | Subsurface metagenome, whole genome shotgun sequencing project. | reverse complement strand
GTTTCATTGTTCATTTCTTCGGCTCTTGATTGTCAACCTTCATTTCATTGTTAAATTGGGCCCCTCCTCTTCACCCATGACCTTTCCATTGTACACTTCTTTCAAAATCATTTGACTCACCACCATCTTTACTCACCACACTCCCTCCCATATCCGAACCCACATCGCTCCTTAATTTACGTTCAGAGAATCTCTTGAATTATCAGCATATCCACGAATCATCATGATCTTCACCTCTCGGGCACTCCTTGCGCTGGCCGCTACCACTTGCACCGTCTCCGCCACAAAGCTCTATGTGTCTTCTTACACAGGGAATATCACCACTTTCGACTTCACCAAGACCCCCAATGCAACTTACAACCTCGCTCGTCTCGATACCGCTACTGGTTGCTCCCCTAATGCCTCATGGCTCCAGATCGATGTCAAACACCGAAACCTCTTCTGCCTAGACGAAGGTATCATTGTCGCCAATGGCTCCCTCACTTCCTTCAAGATCGATGATGGCAGAAACGGCGCCCTCAAACTCGTGGAACACGCCGCTGTCCCTGCAGCTCCAGTTAATTCCGCCCTCTACTATGGCCCCAATGGCACTCAGTTGCTGGCAGTCGCACATTACACCCACGCTCTCACCACCTACACCATCAACCCCGTCGCCGCATCATTCGTGCCTTTTCAAACCTTCAACTTCACAATGGAAAAGCCCGGTCCTAAACCTCAACAAGCCGCGCCCCACCCCCATCAAGTCGTTATCGATCCCCAGAAGAAATACCTCATCATCCCCGACCTGGGTGCCGATCTTCTTCGCGTCTTCTACATCAACTCCACAACCCTTCAGCTCTCCGAACGTCCTTCCATCCCCGTCGAGAAGGGCTCGGGACCCCGCCATGGCGTCTTCCATACCACTCGCCGCACCGTCAACAGCAGAGGTCAAACACACTACTACCTCCTCACCGAAATCTCGTCGAAGATAATGGGATATAATGTCATCTATCTGCCCAACAATGGCGGATTGCAATTCACCCCCTCCGTCTCACCAGTCTTGGCCTACACAACCAGCGCCTTGAACGCAGCCATCGCAGCCGGCAACGCTCCCGCCGAGATCGCCCTCGCTCAGACCAACACCGGAGGCAACCAACTCATCGTCTCCAACCGTAATGCGACTTTCTTCAGCGACGTCAAGAACCCGGATCCCGCAAATTCCACCACCATCATCTCGGACTCGCTGGCGACGTTTGAGCTCCCTAAATCCTCCCCCAGAAATGCAACCGGGATAGAGGAACAGCAAATCAAATCCCTTGCTCTTACCCCCGCGGGCGGTCTCTTCCCGAGGCATTTTGCGTTGAATGCCCGGGGCGATAAGATCGCGGTGGGGTTGCAGCGGAGTGGAAGGGTGGTGGTTTATGAGCGGTGCACGGATACTGGTGTTATTGGTAAAGATCCTGTTGCGGGATTTGAGGGCTTGGGCGAGGTTAGTAGTATCGTCTGGGATGACCGAAAACCGAAAGCCGGGTTGGGAGCTTGAGGAGAGGGTTTGGGGATACGTGATCCCTGTCTCTTATCTTTCTCTTCTTCTTTCTATCGGAGCAAGGTTATAGGGATTTGTGAATATGTTGCGGAGATGAGGACGGTTTCCGCAGGATATATAAAACAACTCATGGCGGTAACGGTCGAATTGATGCTCAATTCTTTGATATCTACCCTGTCATACAATTTTTTTACCGTGCTCTGTATGATACTCCGATTCCTTCAAAGTTCCCCCTCTCTGCTGGCCCCCTCGGCCCCTTCTACATCTACAATGTAAGACGCCCAATTCCAAGTCCCCGACGTCCCGTACTCTCATCAATTGCAAAGGAAACTTCATTTCTGCCTCGGTATCTCCGTTGTCCGGTTCTTGCTCCTCTTATCCGATTCCCTGATCCACCCAGGCAACACTTATCCCGTCACGGCAACTTCGTCACCCACGGTGCTGTACTGTGCTGTGCTGTGCTGCTGTTACTCAAGTCTTTAATCGTAGAGAGATGATATTGCGCTACCGCGATGGCGATAATGATCGGCGGCGCCAGTCCGTTTCTCGGAGTGACATTCCTCGCGGGAAATGGTTGGTAGGTGTCGAGACCTCGGATGGTCATTGAATATTGGATTAGGAGCCACAGTCATTGTGGGACACCCCACCCCGTTTTGGTAGCGACGGCAAGGATTTCGAGCTTTCTTTGCTATTTCGGAAGTGGTAATAGAGATGATAGTGAGGCTAGGTCGTAGTACCCGCTGAGGGACGTTGACAAAGAGGAATAGTGGTTTTTTCGGAAGAAGTCACACACGCGTGTTTTTGGAGGCGTTACGAATGTTGCCTGAACTGGAAGCCTGTTGGAGCGAGGGATGAAGTACCTTCACGATCTAAGCAAATCACGCGTCGAGATTATGTGGGAGAAAACCGTCGCCGGTAGATCTAGCCTTTTGAGTGATTGATTATGTGTCTTGCGGTCATCACTAGGAGTTGATTTGATTACTATATTTGTATTAAATTTGTGTCAGGTTCTCCAGAACTCTTTTAGGAGGTACTAATAGCCGGTGACCATTGCGAAGGCGCAATGTCAATCCTGGAGACAAGTCAGCAACTCTTCGATCCAAATTCGTGTGGCATACTTCGGGGAAAAAAGCAGCAGAACAAGGGATGGAGACCGGAGAGAGAGTCGTTGATTGCTATATTGCAGCCTCGGGGACGGAATCATTCAACATACCAAATATCAGGATTGCCCATATACCACCTCGTCCAAATGGCCGATATATCTTTCAACCCGATTTCATTCGCGTGATCGTTGAGGAGCCAAACCGTGCCCTTGACGTTGTCCGTGCCAAGCAGCCCGAAAAAGAAATGCTTTGTGCTCTGTTCCGTCCATTTTCTCCACTGCTCCGCGCCATCATAACCGGGAACCCACCCGTTAGCTTCGTATGCTGCCTTGAGCACCTGCTGTGTGCCTTTATTGTGAATGATATGTTGCACAACACTGCGGAGATTTGATATAGGACCACCGGGAGGGTGATCTTTGCTTGCTAGCAAGTTTGCCTTCTGCTCGGCAAGCTGCCACGTCTGGTACATTAGTTCCGACCAGGGGAGGGCCTTCTGACTGTCTCCGAGTCGCTGGTTGGCTTCTGCAATAATGATACCGTTGTGGGTATCAAAGATGTTGTGGTAGGCCGGGAAAGCATCACGGCGAAGGGTGCCAGGGTCGAGGCCAGAGATCTGCCACGTATCCATCTTTGTCACTTTGGCGTCTATGCCCCTGTTCTGCAAAGATAGCTGTAGCTCCGGGTCAGCAAGGAAGCTGCTCTCGTATTCCCCGAAATAGTGAGCTTGGAAGATTTTCCGGTCGTTGCGGTCGATGATCAGGCCCTGCTGCGCCTGGGAAAGGGTGGTGTGCAGCTTATTCCAATATTCCAACCCCTTTTCGGAGCAGGTTGCATACTCTGGGCAGACATCATCGTCCGCTTGCACATTACCGTCAACTCGAGGCTTAACGATTGAAGAGGCTTGGGTGACTAGGGGGGTGATAACAAGCCAAGACAACAGCCATTTCAGCAGCATAATGACATTTCAGCAGCAATGGTGTCCGCTGCTTGGAATAAGGCTTGAGTGAGAAGCTACAGTGACCATGAGACTCTTGATAGTAGACAAATGTCTAGTCGGAAATGTACATGTAGAGCAAGCAAGAGAACATGTGGACACCATGTATATGATCATGGTAACGGAAGTAAGCCCGTTGCAGGCTCACAGCATTGCAAGACGTCCTGTTCTAGGCACGGCTCGTAAAAGCGCGAAACAACAATTGTATCTTCGGGCTGTTGTTGCGCTTCGAGACAAAAACCTACGGATGTCGGGAATGTCAAGGCTCCTTATGTAGACGTATGCGAAGTGGGGAGTCGCTTAGGCTTTTCCACAGGGCAGCTTATCTATACCACATCTGCGATCATCATTCCCATGGTGACTTCAGCATCACATTTATACACCTGGAATCACGTGCCTTGATGCGACGGTCTTGGCGCCGAGTAAGCCGGAGCAACCGTTAGACCGGGTTGGGCTATCTGGATGCAATCTGATCATGGCTTTGCATGGCAAAGAAGAACCGGATCTTTGCGCCGACCAACGGGAACCTTGCTTTGGAAGCCTTGAAAACGGCGCCCCATGCAGGGCAATCCTTAGCACCGGTCGCTTAAATTTGTCTCCCTTTCCAGCTCACTTCATCGTATCCGTCTTCGGGTATCCGTAACTATGGGGAACACTGGGCAGTACCACGATGGTTAGTGATGCTCTATGAGCTCGCCTTTGACCAGACAAAATGTCGAATTCAGTCATCTGTATGGAAACAACCTACGGCCGGATCCTAACGTCCCCACAATGTGCTGAATCCTCCCACTCGATCTTACACGGTTGGAACACAGCCCAGGCTCCAACTGCCAGACGGTGTTCTGACCATGCCGATTCAGGTTAGCCTTGCGCTCAACGTCAGTTGCAGCATCGGCCGCCAATAATACCGATATGCCGTCTGCATGATATGCAGGCAAGGTAACGCCTGAGCTCGTGAAAAAAGCCAGGAATTCCGAGGGTGGTGCTCTTACGCACTTAGAGACAGGGGCTCAAGTTCCACTGCGCAAAGTGAGTCACGTTTGGACGAGATGGAGTTTTGCTTGGCTGATCTATATATCCATTGGGAATTCCACTGTGAGGGAGTAGATATCCTCGACTTCTCAGCTGCTTTCTCACTGGTCCTGGCTCTTTTCATCGACGTCATATATTTTGTCCAACAATGGCCGGCTCCAATCCTTCCAATGGGTTTGTCCGCGCAATGAGAAAAGTCTACAACCCTATTGGATTTCGGAAAGGCTACAATTTCACGCTCTGTAAGATCCCTCTAGTCCTCACGAAATGATCCTCTAATCTGTTTCTCCAGGGTTCATCTTTGCTGGAGCACTCTTCGGCTTCACTCTTGCACGGCTACAGTATCTTTCCATTGGCGGTATTTTCAAGGAAGGCTCATCACCCGGGGAATGGTTTTATCTACGCAAAGGCCACGAGAGAATCGGCATCACCCTCCATCTTGCCACAATCCTACCGGCAGGCTTTCTTGTCGTCTTCCAATTCGTTCCCCTGATCCGCTATAAACTGCTGCTGTTCCATCGCATCAATGGCTACGTCATCATCCTCCTTCTGCTACTCGCCAACGTCGGTGCTCTAATGATCGTGCGGCACTCCTTCGGTGGCGAATTCGAGACCCAAGTCTTCGCCGGCCTCCTCGCTATCATGACCACCGTCGGCTCCATTCTGGCTTACATCAATATCAAACGTCTCCAAATCGACCAGCACCGCGCTTGGATGATTAGAACGTGGTTTTACGCCGGCAGTATCATCACGTTGCGCATCATTATGATCATCAGCACCCTCGTCATATCCAAGGCTGGTGGCTACTACCAAGCCATGCCCTGCGACAAGATCTCTTTCATGTTCGAAGACGACCAGACTGGTTTCAGGGATTCGTTTCCGGCATGCTTTGCAGCTAATGGGACCATGGATGGTTGGGTCGCTGTGAATGCCGATTTTGCAGAGAACGTGGCGCAAATTGGCGCTAGCCTCAATGTCACCTTTGGCACCGCTGGCTGGCTCGCGTTGGCTATGCACGCTATTGGTGTCGAAATCTATCTTCACCTTACACCAAAGGAGGGGAATAGGTTGCGTACTGTCAGCTATCAGCGTCAGCTGGAGGCTGGGTTTCGCCACCCTGGTAGTGCGGGCATTACGTCTGATCGCTGGGGAGATGCGGATGCATGGCAGCCACCGAGTCAAGGTACGGGCGCGGAGGTGGCCAAGAGTACGAGTCCGGAGGAGTAACATCACCTTGACTACATGGTGGTCATCACAGCATTTTTTCTATGCAGGGATACGGTGCACAGGCCCTTGTGGTGATGAACCGCTGTGTGCACCATTTGGGTCTCCATCCACGCATGGGATATCATTGATGGTTCCCACTGCTACCAAATCTTGCTTTGGCACTTTTCATGATGCGGGATACCCTTGGCAGGGATATTATGACGGTATGAATAAATGAAGATTAGAGAGTCACATACACTAGGCTCCCATTTTCACATTATGTCGGATGCATACCTAATGTAAAGCATTGTGTCCTCCGTCCTGACTTCGCTTGACTCTAGATTTCAAAACCAGCTTAGAACATTGGCACTTGAAAAGTGGAACCAATACTGAAACAGTCCCAGTGAAACCGTCTCAATGAAACAAAGCGAACCACTGACTTGACCTCTCACTATATCTCATAAATTCTATTCTCGTAGGCTACTCTAACCTTCTACAACATACCAGATCCCGCAGCGATCTCCAATCATCCTCCATGTTTCATCAATGTAAGCACGTGGACCCGAGAGCTGCATCACCGATGTTGCTAGAGAGTTATAGCGGCTGAACTAAGGTTTTGTCCCAAAAGGCAGCCCACACCCAACATTCGTCTACCTAATATCAAAACTTAAGATACGCATCTCACGACGAGGTACTATCAGACAGATACACAGTTACCTCACCCTTCCCGCCACTATCGCAGGCTTATAACCTTGGACATATTTCTTCTCCAACCAACGTTGGTATCATCCTCCACTGTAGGAAGCGCTTTCCAATGAGATGTACTCCAGTTGAGCATAATCTAATAAGACGAATAAGTATAGAACTCGTAACGTGATAGGAGAGTATACCATACCCCAGTCCATAACCAATGGTAAGACCCTTTAATGCTGCTCTCGCTACTTGATTTCTTTTAGTTATCATTGCTTTCTGAGTGTTCGTAGCGAATGTTGGCTGTCTACAAAAGCTGGGTGCACTCACAGATAGGCTGAGTTGTTGTTCTCGATGTTCAATGAGTGCAGTTTTGGCATGGGATTGATAAACTCGACTCTTGTAGAAGTGCTGAGAAACGGGTAATATCAGATGTCAGGCGGCGACGTCAAATCCGTATATTGAACCAGCAGTCTGCAACGATGAAGGTCGCGTTCATAGATTTTGGACGGACAAGAAATGGATAGTTGTAAAGGTGGAAGCCGTTCAGAAGCAACGTCAAGCTTGTGATTCTCGCGCGTATCAAGTAGGTTCGCCTTGTGGAGTGCTCTTTGCGAGACTTGCCATGTAGATCATCCACTTCTCCAGACCCAGCAATGGCATTGAGCGGAGGGAATGGAGTAGGATCGTGGCTGAAGGTGCAATATCAGTCGCCGCACGGTTGTTTGAAAGGTTGAGGTTAAGCCATAACTCCTCCAACAAGGCCAGGATAAGCCTAGGGGTATCCTCTTTGAATCCCCAGCTGTCCTCTGTGAGCTGTTGGTCATGAATGGCACAGATAAGGGATGGGTTTGTTGTGGGTTCAACTCTGAGGAGGTAATCATAGGAAAGAGTTTGGGAGACAGTTGAGGAATGATTTTTTGGACATTGCCAGGACTGGGGCTCCTGTCTACCGCGGCATCTTGCGTTGATTCCGTACAGTGCTTGCGACCCTCACTTCCCTAACGTGCCGCGAAAGATTCCTCCAGGGTCCAATAATTTACGGATATTGAGTCCGAGCGTTCGAATGGTCTAACGAGATGGGTATTGCGCGATTAAATTAGGTGATGCAGAATCCATCCTTTCAATCTTTTGCGTTTTCCCGAGAGGCAAAACAAGCTGCATAAAGTAGATCAATACTTAGGACGCCGCTGCTCGCGATGAGTCCAACGGATAGAATTTGTTATGGTGTATTTTTAGGTAATGATCAGGCCTATCATAATGATGAGGGTGTCTCTGTCAAGGCTTGGGTAAGATCGATGTTCCAAACATTTTGAGCCAGAGAGTAAGGAGAACACAATACTACAGCGGTCGAAGACTGAGGGGCCTCGGAGCAATATTCGCCGCAGGTGCATGCTGGCGGTGCAACGCAGGCGACGCGTGGCACATGGACAGCCAGACGGCGAGATATCAGATTGCTGCATAGCTGGGCTGCTGGTTCATGAAGTACGCAAGAAGCAATATGGTTCGAAGACCGACAATGTTTTTGAACAGCGTCGTTGCGTTCTCAGGGGCTTGAAGCTTTATTTGCCGGGGAAGCGAGCCCCTTTAATGTTAGCCCATACGCTAAGCCGGGATTAACTACATGCGTGCTAAAACGGTCGATATATCAGCTGACTCTGATATTTGCTGCCTCCAGCGACCTTCCGTCTCGTTTCATCTACATACCTCAATCTTGTAAATATTACCCGTTCTGGCTTCGGCTGCTATTCTATGGCTCGGTTGACATACATTCTCCCTCGACAATAGATATCCTGTACCCGTATGGGCGTAAGGGACCAGCGGCTTTTTGCCGACAATGCGCTACCAAGTATGTATTCCTCTGAAGCATTTCCAAGCTGCGTATTGGTTGGCGAGCGTAGAATATGTGGCTCTTTTGTCGGGTTTTGCTGGTGTTGGCATGTCAGCGACTGGTTACGGGAGGGAGGCTTGTGTGTCAGTCTCGTGCTTGTTGGGCACATGCTAACGATGTTGTGTATGCTACAGATGGTCCTAACGCGTATTTAAGGAGTTGTCGAAGGAGCGAGTGTTATAAGCTAACTAATCGCAGGGTAGTGTGGTGGCGTGCGGCTTTGCTCAACGAAAGTTGAGTAGTCTGATAGATGGGTATCTAGGTGCTATTGCTGGAGCTCGATCATAACGGTACACCATCTCAGAAAGCCGTTTTTGCTGTCCACCTGCGGCGCGATTGAGATTTGAGGGCCGCGATATTATTCACGAGTAGGAAGCTCCCTCTTCTTCCGCCAGCTGATCGTCCCTTTAATACCTTATACCGTAACGTTCCGAGCGGTTGTAGCTTTTTCACCCACCGGAAACATACATTTCGATACAAAGACATTGAGACAACGACCTTGGGTGTTGTGGGGTCCTGGCGCTACAATGCCCACAAACACGACAACCTCAAAAACCACTTCCAACTTGAACCTCTCTCTCATCTTCTCTACCATTCCAGCCCTTCCGAGAATCTCCGTCATGTCAGATCACACGTTCTCTTCTCAAAACTTGATGATTGCATGGGCTGCCCAAGTCAGCTTACCTCAACTCGGGGCTCGCCTCATATCCTTCATCGAAACAAGAGCAGGTATCAGTACAATTCGACTTGTAGCCCAATATACTTCTACTACAGCCTTCCGCAAGCTACCCGAGGAGCTGGTATCGATGATTGCAAGCGAAGTCCGCGATCAGAGCTTCCAGCGCAATATGAAAGACTGGGTCCAGGCCGATGATTGCTTAGCTAATCGGTGCAGCATTTTGTCACATATATCTCGCACTGGAAGTGGAATTACTGGTCCAACCTGCACTTGTGACGTATTCCCGTGCACTTCTAGTGTGGATGCATTGGAGGAGGAAACACAAGAGCAGCATGATGAGACTATGTGGAAGTGGTCTAGCGATCTGGCGGAAATGAATGGGAGATCGAAAATTGCCAAATGCGTACGGGTATGTCTGATAATTTGCTCAAGCAAGTTCACACACAATACTAGCTACTGCTCGTTTCGTACAACCCCGATGGTGTGCATCATACTAAGAGCGGCCTAACCTCTCTAACCCCGCCAGCCTTTTTACTACGTTCAATGTACATCTGACTCACGTCTTGCCAGGCTTTTACTCAGGAGTTCGGCATCCGGCCTTACTTTTTGCTCATGAAACTTTACGACGAGCTTTGCACCCCCTTCGAAGTTTATGCCAAGGGTTACCTCATCATCCCATTAACCCGATCACCAATTCACGCGTCCTGCGGCGAAGACACTAACTCGTTCACCGTCGAAAGCTTACTTGACCTTCAAATGCTTACAGACTTGACTGATGATCAACGACAAAAGTTCAAGGCGGCTGCCACGCTACTCAACCTTCATGCTTACGACGCAAAGGAGGATGACTCGGTGTACCTTGCTTACGACGCAAAGGAGAAGAAGCTAGTGTGTCAAGATTGCCAGAGCGCAGAGATGTGGTCGGAGGACCACAGCATGTACACAGACAGTGCGGATGGTGGCCACGGCGATAAACAACAAAGTGGGGCTGTTGGGCAAGAAGTCAAGCACGACAATGGCGCTGGGAAGACTGAACTACCAGCACCGAGCGTGCTGCCTTCTCCTCCTCAATTAGCAACCCATGTAAAAATGGAGAAAAGGAACTTCAACCTAAATTGATGATGCTAGGCTGTGGCGATTTCTAGTCAAAGCCCGAGATTCAGGAAACACGGAGACATGTTGAGTGGCTAGAAAGCAGCAGGATTTATGCTGTTTCTAGGGTCAGGCGGCGCATACGGATGAGCACCCATGAATCATCCGCGGGGAAAGAGAAAAGAAGAGATGGGTTGCACCGATGTGCTCTTGATTTTTTTTGTCAGCGTATGGAACTGAGCCTTGCTGCTGTCCTGGCTCTAGCAACATATCAACAATTTAACACCATTTACCATTGTCGTAGGATTCGTTTTCAAGGGGTTATCGCGTGTTTTCCTACCCTTCTGGCCATTGTACATACTGGCGTATTACCTCTTAATCGTTCTACTTGATTAGCAGGCTGCAGCAAAAGAGCTTGACGCAAATGATCGCCAACGTGGACAGGAGATCAACATAGGTGCGTTTTCCGTAATGAACGGTCTGGACCTTGCCCTCCATGCTTCATACCATTGAACTTCACGTTGGCCTCCTGCTGTTCCGCCAGACTCAACATACAGTCTAAGGACCCAAATAACGTGACGTGCTAAGCTCCAGAAGACACTGGAGACCAACTCGTTAAATGCGCAGGGATGTCTAATGAACAGCAACACTGGTAAATGCTAGTTCGATTCATGTATATTCGTCAGTGTATATGATACAACACATCTTGTGGATCTCGAAGTTTTCTTCTAACCAGCTCAAATATTCCAGTCGCGAGCACGACATGTAACGAACTCCCCTTGCTTCGATGGGGTGTCGGCTAATTCTCATTTCTTGCAGAGTCCCTTGCTGGATATACTCGAGTATTTCTCCGTCAGATTCGCTGTTTTCATGGTCCACAGCGTAGGGATTTGTGGCATGAATACTACTACCAAAGAACAGCCAGATCCAAGCTTGAGGAACTGCGCCCAGACGCACCACCTCAAACATAGGGGGACCACAATTCATCCCCCATAAGTCCACCAAGCGACGCAATCCAATCCCGCATGTCTCCACCCCGCTAACACAAATTCCCCGTCTTAGCCAACAACCTCTTCAACCTACTCAAAGAAACAATCGGTCCTCAACAACGCCGCACCAATCATCCATACCATCGAAACATTCCTCCAAATCCACATAGAAGAACGCACCGACTCGCACTTCAACATGTTAGCTACCTTGTCGATCTTTCGCTAGCTAAAACCGCGATATAACTGCACGGCGTGCGAAGATCGCAACGAAATCTTCAGATCCCTGGATCTAGCTGAGGTAAAAGCTGGCGTGAGACGACGGACGGTGTTGTTTAGCCTTCGGAAGCCCTGAGCGAGGGTATGCGGAGGGGATTATGTATCAATGCGATGAGCTCATGTCTTTTACTTTGAGGGTTGGATTTATTCCGTTTGAGATATATTGTGAGTCCGTGTATCGATATTTATGTATGGGTTAATCAACCTTAAGAGGATGTCTACTGAGAGAGGGTATGGTAAAGACGTTAGGAATTATAGATCTTGTGGAAACGATAAGGATATACATAGGGAGTACTGAATGCGCAGAATAGGATTCATGGAAGGAGGAAAATAGGAAAGATATCATGACAGGTACAGCAGATTGAGGTTGATGATGTAGCCTGGTTACCGATCAAACCAGCGACTTGGTAACGTACAAGTCTCGGATGTAGCTAAGCATTGTCTCATGAACGGGATTCGTCTAGAAAGGCAAACGGCTGGCGAAGCCAGCCGATGCAGAAATATTATCAGGCAAACCGCCCTGTCGCCTCGTATAAAGACACTTCTTCGATCTTTAGTTGCTCACCGCGCTCTTGTTGCGCATAGCTAGGTGCGCCTGGTACTGCTCCTGCTGCCTTTGAGCCTTCCGGTACTGCTTCAAAAATTCCAGGTCACAGGCTTCAACGATCCGATCAGCCCATTCCTTTTCCTCCGAAGCCCACTCTCTCCGCGTTTCTATTTTCGCAAATGCTGCATGGAAATCCCAATCTTTGGTCTGGCTGGCTTCAAGCAGTTGTGGGCGGTATAGCTGCAGTAGTTCTCTGATGGTTTTTATCGAGGTGACAAGAGCTTTAGGTTCCAAATCTTGTTCCTTGGGGGTTCCTGCAATATCAGCTGCTGATTCCTGATTGTATGCCCGAGAAAAAAAAGAGGCGGCTCGCTTGAAGGCTTCTTGGTCGGAAGCGCTTTGCTTCTTGTATTGTTTCCAGATGTGAGTGTTTTCGTAGCGAAGTTTCAGTGCTAGGGGGAAAGTTTCGTTCGTAGCATTGAATGGACCGAACAATAGAGCATGTGCGATTGCCTCGAAGGTCTCTGTGAGATCAACTGATATTTGCTCGAAGACGGGATCTCCAGCGATGCTACCATCCCCTGGATCTCGAGCTCGGACATAGGGTGAATAAATGGCAGATTTCCAAGCCACGTGGACCGTCGCGTGGCGTATACCGCACCCTGGGAAACTCTGGAAGAAGAAGTCATTCACAAAGACCATTGGTGGTCACCTGTCTCAGATGAAGCAAGGTCCGTGAAAGGAGCATGGATAATGTATTATCCTCCCAATACAAAGCTCGCGACAGTCCGTCTTTCCATTGACTGGCACGCTTACGAAAGGGATCTGGAGGATCCTCTCGAGCCACTAATTCAATGGACAGTCGATACTCCAAATTCCGAATATCATCCAGGAAAGCATCGCGGCACGATATATGTTAAGGAG
>QQTW01002711.1_pt1 | contig 12948 bp, 17 predicted proteins | sample 1904831 | NCBI WGS metagenome assembly QQTW01 (sample SAMN09435610, study PRJNA476489) | Subsurface metagenome, whole genome shotgun sequencing project. | reverse complement strand
AAAATAGACAATGCACGTATATGTACACAAAAGCGCGATCGCCATGGACATTTTAGATATCAAGCGCGAAGTTGCCACGTTGTCTAGCCGCCTGGGTAAAACTCAGGACTATCTTTGACATTCCTGCACTCAACGCCAAAATTCAAGACTTAGAACAATTAGCGATAGTGCCAGAATTTTGGGAAGACCAAGATGCGGCGCAAAAGACTTTACAAGAGCTTAACAACCTCAAAGACCACCATCAGCAATATCATCAGTGGCAAGCTAGTTTAGAGGATGCCAAGGCGGTTTTAGAGCTATTAGAGCTAGAAAATGATGTAGGGCTACTTGCTGAAGCTCAAACAAACCTCCACAACCTTAGCCGCGAACTCGACCAATGGGAGTTGCAACAACTGCTATCAGGTACTTATGACGAAAAAGGCGCAGTTTTGACAATCAATGCTGGCGCGGGCGGTACGGATGCTCAAGATTGGGCAGAAATGTTATTGAGAATGTACACTCGTTGGGCAGAAACACGGGGCTATAAAGTCAACTTAGCAGAAATTTCCCAGGGAGATGAAGCAGGGCTAAAGTCTGCCACGGTAGAAATTTCTGGACGGTATGCTTACGGCTATTTGCGATCAGAAAAAGGTACTCATCGCTTGGTGAGAATTTCGCCATTTAATGCCAACGACAAGCGACAAACAAGTTTTGCTGGGGTGGAAATAATGCCTCTGATTGACAACACTGTTCAATTAGATATTCCCGAAAAAGATTTGGAAATTACGACAACTCGCGCGGGTGGTAAAGGTGGGCAAAATGTCAACAAAGTAGAAACTGCCGTTAGAATCGTCCATATTCCGACGGGGGTTGCTGTGCGTTGTACTCAGGAACGAAGTCAACTGCAAAATAAAGAAAAAGCCTTGGCGATTTTGAAAGCAAAGCTGTTAATTATTGCCGAAGAACAACGCGCTCAAGAAATTGCCGAAATTCGCGGCGATATAGTAGAAGCAGCTTGGGGAAATCAGATCCGCAATTACGTGTTTCATCCGTACCAAATGGTAAAAGATTTACGAACTAATGTAGAGACAACGGCAGTTACGGATGTAATGAATGGGGAAATAGATTTATTTATCCAAGCTTATTTGCGGCAACAAAATCACCTAGTCAATAGCTGAAGACACTTTCTGCGGATCTAGGGTCTGTTAAATTGATGAAGTAAATAGTTTTAGAAGTAAAAGGCAATTATGAACGCACCAACTACAGAGAAACCAGAACAAGCAGAAGTAAAACCAAGTTATGTTAAGCTTGCCATGCGGAATATGGTACAGAAGCGAGGAACTTCTTTAAAACATTTTGCCTTAACAACGATCGCTTTATTAGTAGTGTTGGTAGGGCTTGCCTACTTGACGCGCTAACCAAATGGAGAAAAGGTGAAAGTAGAAGTAAGCGTACAAGACAGCCGCATTGATGAGTCTTTGGAGTTACAGACAGATGCCAGCACTCTTTGGGAAACATGGTTTGAGTGCTGGATGGAGGACTTGAAATCTCAATTGCCCCTAGCGAATAATTATGAGCTTAGTTTGCGCTTAACTAACGATGCCCAAATTAGAGTTCTTAACTACCAATACCGCCAGCAAGATAAACCAACCGATGTATTGGCTTTTGCGGCTTTAGAAGTAGATTTTCCTATGAGTGAAGAAATGCGATCGCATCTGCCGCTATATCTTGGTGATATTGTTATTTCAGTAGATACCGCCAATCGCCAAGCTACTCAACAGGGACACCCATTGCAAACAGAATTAGCCTGGCTTGCAACTCACGGTCTACTGCATCTACTAGGTTGGGATCATCCTGATGAAACTAGCTTATTACTGATGCTAGAGCGGCAAGCAGTTTTGTTACAACTTATCGGGTTGACTATCAATGGCGAATATAATCTCTAAATCTAGATCAATATATTAATTCGCATCTTCTAGCAGGATTATTCCCCCAACTGCAATCAAAACTGCTATAACTATCCAACCAACAACTACTTTTTCTGTTGTCGTCTCCTGTCTATGTCTCAAAACCCTCCGACATCAACGCCCACCCGACCAGAAAAGGTTGCTGCTAAGCGCGAGTTATCGTGGCTTGTCGCCACAAATTTATTTGTTAGTTTCAAATATGCTTGGTGTGGAATAGCTTATGCTTTTCAAACTCAGCGTAATTTTCGCGTTCATGTAATGGTGGGTGTTTTGGCGATGGGATTGGCAATTTTCTTACACTTGCCACTTCTGGAAATGGCAGTAATTGGACTAACTTGTGGTTTAGTGTTGGTGATGGAGCTATTGAATACAGCAATAGAATCGGTCGTCGATTTGACCGTCAAGCAGTCCTATCACGACTTAGCCAAAATAGCTAAAGATTGTGCGGCGGCGGCGGTTTTAGTCTCTGCGTTGGTAGCAGTTTTAGTTGCGGGAGTTTTAATTATGCCGCCATTGATTGCCCAAATGCGGGATCTTTGGGGGTAAAGAGCAAGCTTATTTGTAGCCAATTTTGAGGTGCTACCAACCTAAACTAGGAGAAAATTGAGTTTTGATTATAGTTATTGATAATTACGATAGCTTTACTTATAACTTGGTACAGTATTTAGGAGAACTAGGAGCCGAGTTTCCGGTTGCTTCAGTTATTCAAGTTTACCGTAACGACCAAATTTCCCTTGAGCAAATCCGCCAATTGCAGCCAGATGGAATAGTTATTTCTCCAGGTCCTGGTCGCCCAGAAGATGCGGGGATTTCTTTAGAGATAATTCGTCAACTGGGGCAAACGTTACCGATTTTAGGTGTGTGCTTGGGACACCAAAGCATTGGGCAAGTTTTTGGGGGACAAATTGTTTCTGCTCCCGAATTAATGCACGGCAAAACATCGCAAGTAACTCATACAGGAGTAGGTGTTTTTCGCGGTTTAGATAACCCGATGACCGCAACTCGGTATCATAGTTTAGTCATTGAGCCGCAAACTTGCCCGGAAGTGCTGGAAATTACGGCTTGGGTGGAAGATGGAACCATTATGGGAGTCAGACATCGCAACTATCCCCATATTGAAGGCGTACAGTTTCACCCTGAAAGCGTACTAACTACTTTAGGCAAGCAATTGTTGCGAAACTTTTTGGCACAGCTACAGTCGTCCATAGGGTGAGGGAGAAATTTATGAAACGGCGACAAATATTAGGCTACGCAGGAGCGGGGTTAGCAACGACCTTGTTTCCAAGTTTGAGTGCAACGGCGCAAACTGGTGATTCTTTGTCGGTTAAATGGCTAGGTCATACTTGTTTTTTGTTTAGTAGTGGCAAAACGCGAATTTTGGTTAATCCATTTCGGACTATTGGCTGTACGGCAAAATACCGCGCGCCCAAGGTGGAAGCAGGTTTAGTGCTAATTAGCAGTCAATTATTGGATGAGGGAGCCATAGAGGGCTTGCCAGGTAAGCCTCAGTTGATTTACGAGCCTGGGGTTTATCGATTTAATGGTATTCAAGTGCAAGGAATTAATACCCTACACGATCGCGTTAATGGCAGAAGATTCGGCAATAATGTAGTGTGGCGTTGGCAACAAGCGGGAATTAATATCGTGCATATGGGTGGCGCGGCGGCTCCCATTACTATTGAGCAAAAAATTCTCATGGGTCGTCCTGATGTGCTTTTAATACCCGTAGGCGGTGGCGTTAAAGCTTATACTCCGACCGAAGCCCAAGCAGCGATTAGGGAGCTAAATCCGAAGTTAATAATTCCGACTCATTTCAGTACTCAAGCGGCGGATAGCAGTAGTTGTGACCTGGTGGGGGTAGACCAGTTTTTGGCATTGATGCAGGGTACGACCGTGCGCCGCTCAGATAGCGATACTGTGACAATTAGTACGGGTAGCTTGCCCCAAAAAGATATGGCAATTCAATTATTAAGCTACAAATTCTGAGAATTGCGATCACATTATTATAGAGACGTTTTAGAATTGGTAAACTAAAGCGTCTTTTTTGCTTTGTTGAAGCTAAGTAAAAAAATTCATTGTTGCGTAATAGCACTGTCATAGCAACTTCATATCAGGGTTATAGATTGATAAGAGTAAGCAACTAATAATTGCGATCACAAGAGCCTCAATCAACCTGAGTCGATTGGCGATCGCCAAATGTACTACTTATATTCTTAAAATGAACAATCGACGAACAGCTTCTTGGCGCAAAAGCGCTACTTATTTATCTTTAGTGCTATTAGGAGCAGGAGCAACATTTTCTGGTAACTATATAGCTTCTCAAACTCAAACCGCCCCAGCAATCGCCGCTACTCCGGCAATTGGCAACAATACGATTGCTCAATTACCCAGTACAACCGATCCTAATTATGTGACCTCGGTAGTAGATCAAGTGGGTCCTGCTGTTGTGCGAATCAATTCTTCGCGCACGGTTACTCGTGAATTGCCAAACGATCCGCGCTTGCGCCGCTTCTTTGGCGACAATCTGCCTAGGTCGGGAAGCCGAGTTGAAAGAGGAACTGGATCGGGTTTTATTATCAGCGAAGATGGACAAATTTTGACTAATGCCCACGTAGTTGATGGGGCGACAAATGTAAACGTAATCTTAAAAGATGGTCGGCGCTTTACGGGTAAGGTACTAGGAACTGACCCAATAACAGATGTAGCTGTAATCAAGATTCAAGCAGATAACTTACCCACAGCCAAATTAGGCAATTCTGAAGGACTAAAAGCTGGAGAATGGGCGATCGCGATCGGCAATCCTTTAGGACTTGATAACACTGTCACCACTGGAATTATCAGTGCTACAGGTCGTTCTAGCAGCGCTGTAGGTGTTCCTGATAAGCGGGTTGCATTTGTTCAAACCGATGCGGCAATTAACCCTGGCAACTCTGGCGGTCCGCTACTAAATCAGCGCGGTGAAGTAGTGGGGATGAATACAGCGATTATTCAAGGTACACAAGGCTTGGGCTTTGCCATTCCCATCAATACGGCGGTAAGAATTGCCAATCAACTAATTGCTCAAGGAAAGGTAGAACATCCTTACTTAGGCATTGAGATGGTAGCCCTTACACCAGAAGTCAAGCAAAATTTCAACAGCGATCCTGATAGTGGTTTAACCATTGCCGAAGATCGAGGCGTATTAGTCGTTCGTGTCTTACCTAATTCACCCGCCGCTACTTCTGGCTTAAAAGCTGGCGATGTAATTCAAAGCCTAAATGGTCAAGCCGTAACCGATGCGGAGAGCGTTCAAAAAGCTGTAGAAGAGGCTTCTGTGGGTGGAAACTTGCGCTTAGACTTGCGGCGCAACGGGCAAACCCTCGACCTTGCGGTACGTCCTGGGGCATTACCAGATAGCGTTCAGTAATTAAGCCAATGGCAAAAAGAACTTAAACGTACTACCTCGACCAAACTCACTTTCGACTGATATCTTGCCGCCTTGCAATTCTACTAGGCGGCGAGATATAGCAAGCCCGATCCCCGTACCGCCCGAATGACGAGACCTAGATCTATCTGCCCGATAAAAGCGCTCGAATATATGGGGTAAATGTTCTGGAGCAATCCCAATACCTGTATCTGTTACAGCTATCCATAATTTGCCCGTTTCAGACCAAGCCGAAAGCTTAATTGAGCCAGAATTTGTATAAAGCAGCGCATTACCGAGCAAATTAACTAATATTTGCTCGGTTCGGTCTATATCTGCCCATACTAGCGGCAATTGGGGCGGGCATTCTAAAAGTAAAATTGGGCTTTCGTCTAATAGTTGGTCGGAGAATCTTTGCACCAAAGATTCTAATAAAGGGCGAATATTTACAGGCTGCAAATTAATTTCTAAATAGCCTGCTTCGGCTTTGGAAAGCTCTTGCAAATCATTGACTAGCCGCTCTAAACGCTTGGTTTCTGTGGATAGACGTAGATAAACTTCCGCCGTTGGTTCTATTCCGCCCTCGGCTAATTCTTCTAAATATCCCCGGACAATAGTTAAAGGTGTTCGCAATTCGTGAGTCAAATCACTAATTAGTTCGCGCCGCCGTTGTTCTACGCCTTCCAAACTAGCAGTCATGCGGTTAAAACTAGCACTGAGGCGATCGAGTTCGGGGATGTCACTATTTGGTAAACGTCTATCTAATTGTCCGGCGGCGATTTGGCGGGTGATTTGTTCCATTAGGGTCAAACTTTTGACAATGCGCCGCGATACCCAATAACTCAAGGCTCCCGATGCGGTGGTACTGACGACCAAAGACCAAAGCGTGCCGCGATACCAAGCATTTTCAAAGCCCTCAATTAGTTGGGGACGAGCATAACGCAAGCGATAACCAGTGCCTTCTAGCTCCTCTAGGCGCAATACAAAAAAGCGCGGTGAAGAAACTTTACCAATAATTACTAGGCTGAGGATGCCTACAATCATCACTAGAATGTGAGAAAGAAATAAACGCGATCGCAAATTCACCGATTAAAAGTTTTTTGGGTAGAGGGACAATCAACTAGCCGAATCTTCAAACTTATAGCCCACACCAACAACAGTTTTAATAAAAGTAGGATTGCTAGAATCTGGCTCGATTTTTTTCCGCAACCGAGCAACATGAGTATCTACTACCCGTTCATCACCAAAAAAGTCACTACCCCAAAGTTTATCTATTAACTGAGTACGGTTCCATACTCGCCCAGGATTGCTCACAAATACCGTTAACAAATTAAATTCTAAAGTTGTCAAATCGAGAAGTTCTCCCGCCGCCTCTGTTGTCAACTTCCGACTAGCTGAGCGCCCATCTATATCAATTATAAAATGTCCCGTCTTGTATACCTGCGCTTGCCCTCCTTGGCGGAGACTGCGGCGCAATAAAGCTCTAACTCTAGCAACTAATTCTCTGGGGCTAAAAGGTTTAACTAAATAATCATCAGCACCTGTAGACAAACCAATAACTCGATCTATTTCCTCACCCTTGGCTGTCAGCATCAAAATATAAGGATCTTTTGCCCCAGGTTTTTGCCGGATTCTGGCACACAACTCTAGCCCATCTAATCCAGGTAGCATCAAGTCAAGAATAATCAGATCTGGTTGTTGCTCCTGAATTATCCGCGATGCACTCAAACCATCGCGGCTGATGTGGCAAGAAAAACCTTCTTTTTCCAGAGATAGTTGGATTAACCTTGCTATTTCCGGTTCGTCTTCAACGATCAAAATATCCATAAAGCGGTTAGGTTGCTGGTAGTTGGACTAACACGGGCTGAATCCGGCAAAGAATTGGATATTGTGATACTTAACTAATCGACTGCAATTGCTCAAGCCGCGCTAATACTTCGCTACTGTGAACAGTGGGATTTACTTTGACAAAGGTTTCGCGCAAAATTCCCTGCGGATCGATGATAAAGCTATGGCGCAATGATACCGCCCCCATCCACGAGCCATAGACTTTGCTTACAGTTCCCGTGGTGTCTGCGAGTAAAGGAAATTTTAACCCCTCAGAGTCGCAAAATTGGGCGTGAGAATCCACAGAATCGGCACTAATACCAATAATTTGCGTATCTTTTTCTACATATTTAGGTAAGTCTTGTTGAAATCTCCGCGCTTCTATAGTGCAGCCAGAGGTGAAGTCTTTGGGGTAAAAGTAAACTACCAACCACTTACCCTGAAGTTCGGCAAGGGATATTTCGCCATCTCCGGTATTTGTAGGTAAAGTAAATTCCGGTGCAGGTTGATTTATCGCTGGAAGTTTGCCGCCCATTGCCTTAGCGATTGGTGCATTTAACCAACTAAGCAGGGTAAAGCAACTAACAAGTATGAAAGTTAAAATGGTGCGACGCGATTGCGCAAAGCGCAGCACTAAGAGTGATCGCATTTATGTAGACCGAATGATTAATATAAGTTTACATTCTACAAGTCTTTAGGTTGCAAGCCCAAATCTACTTGTTCGGTGGTGTGGGTTACAGCTTCGATGTACTGACTATCAATTAAAAAAGTCCCCTGAGTAAAGCGTACCGCCCAATAATTTGCCGGACGGCGATCGCTTACTGTACCTTCTTCTCCTAGCGCTACCATATCGGCAGGACGCAACATCGGCATGGGGTCAGCAGTTTTGAGGTAAGGAGGTAGGGTGATGACTCGGACTTTTTCACCAATCACAAATTCTTTAGACATAATTTTAATATGCTAAGGCGGTAGGTTGCTGCCAGCGATTTACAGCTTTACCAATTACGGCAAGCTCGGACATTAAACTATCAAAGCGGTCTGGGGTCAAAGATTGAGGTCCGTCAGATAGCGCCTTGGCGGGGTTGGGGTGAACTTCAATCATTAAAGCATCGGTTCCCGCAGCGATCGCCCCCAATGCCATGGAAGGGACGTACTCGGCTCTACCCGTACCGTGGCTGGGGTCGATAGCAATTGGTAAATGAGTCAGGCTCCGTAATACAGGAATCACTGACAAGTCTAAAGTATTGCGGGCATACTGACGGTCAAAGGTGCGTATTCCCCGTTCGCAGAGAATGACGTTTTGATTGCCTGCTGCCATAATATATTCGGCTGCCATTAGCCATTCTTCGATAGTTGCAGACATTCCCCGCTTCAAAAATACGGGTTTTGGTTGCGCTCCTACTTTTTTGAGCAAAGAAAAGTTCTGCATATTTCGCGCGCCGACTTGGACGATATCAGCGACGGCGGCAATTTTATCGAGATCGGCGGCATCCATGACTTCGGTAATAATTCCAAGTCCGCTTGCCCTCCGCGCAGCGACAAGTAGTTCTAAAGCACTCTCACCGTGTCCTTGAAAAGCGTAGGGAGATGTTCGGGGTTTGTAAGCACCACCGCGTAAAAACTGCGCTCCGGCAGCTTGGACGCGCTGGGCGGTTTCTACAATCATTGCTTCATTTTCTACCGAACATGGTCCCGCGATTGTGACAATCGGGTGGTTTTGACCAAAATGCACTGCCCCATTAGGGGTATTAACTACTACTTCGCTTGCTTGTCCGTGCCGAAACTCTAAGCTGGCGCGTTTGAATGGTTGTTCTACACGCATGACTTGCTCGATCCAAGCACTTACTTCTTGAATTTGCAAGGGATCGAGACTAGCCGTTTCACCCACCAAGCCGAGGACTACTTTATGCTTGCCGACAATTTTTTCGGCGGTGAGTCCTCTGCTACTTAGTTCTTCGCTGATGCGGGCAATTTCAACTTCTGGCGAACCAGCTTTCATGACTACAATCATGGCAAATTCCTCGATCGAAGGTAGTTATTCAATTGTAGAAATTATTTTATTTCTAGGGGGAGCAAACGCAAGTTGATGTTTTCTATGTTTGCGTTTGCCCTAAAAAGTTGATGTCAAGCATCTTAAACCAGAATTACTAAACGTTTTTCTGCCGTGTTGCCTTCCAAGCTGCCAGCATCCGTCCCCAATTTACGGCGAATTCTTGCACTCCTAACTTACTACCAGTTACTTCCTCATCCCAGGAAGCAGACAAAATACCATAAGTTACTCCCAGAACGCTCAAGCCCAAAAAGCCCATACTAACTAATAGGACTAAGACACCAGGCGGTTTGATCCCGTGACTGATAGCTACATAGCCACCAATTAAAGTTGCCATGCCCAAAACTGTTGGTACGCCGCAAAATACTGCCATTCGCCGCGCCATGCGATCGCTTACTACTTTTGGTAGTGCCATCTCTTCTTTGGTAAATGGTGGCTTATTTGCTTGTGGTTTGGGGCTTACCGGGGCTTTTTGGGGCTGATAATTGCTTTGTAGTTTTTTCGCGGGTTTAGCTTTAGCAGTAGGCTTTTCGGTACTTTTAGCTACTTTGGGCGCTTTTTTGCTTGGTTCAAAAGGTAAGGGTTGGCGATCGCTCTCGGTAGCCATAATAACTACTCCTTAACCACGGATTCCCAATCGAGCAATCAAGGCTTGATACTTCTCGCGGTTTTGCTTCTGCACGTAGGCTAGAAGGCGTTTGCGTTGACCGATGATTTTTAATAATCCCCGGCGCGATGAGTGATCTTGTTGATTTGCGCGTAAATGTTCGCTAAGACGGGTAATTCTATCCGTCAGCATGGCAATTTGGACTTCCGAGGAACCAGTATCAGTCTCGTGAACTTGATAGCTAGTGATTAATTCTTGTTTGCGCTGTTGTGTCAGTGCCATAAAAACTCAATTTATTTGATAATGCAGCAATTTACTATCCTACCACAGCCTTATTTGTGTGCCAAATACCAGCGCTATTTCTGCTTAAAATAAGCTTCCATCACTTTCAACACCATTGGAGCGCAAATTTTTCCGCCGCCACCGCCAGAATGTTCGGCAAAGGCAACAACGACAATCTCTGGTTTGCTGCTAGGTGCGTAGCCACCAAACCAGGTATGTGATTGATGACCAAAAGCTTCGGCGGTTCCACTTTTGCCTGACGCTGGGGGAATGTTAGGGGAGTTCAAGGCTTTTCCTGTACCGCCATCGACTACTTGACGCAATCCTTGACGCAGTACGCGCACGGTATCTGGTTTGAGGTTTAAAGATTTGCGCCAAGTTTTTGCTGTTTCGTTATTTTTGAGTAGATGTGGTTGGACTAGATAGCCGCCATTAGCAGGTACAGCAAACATCATCGCAGTTTGCAAGGGGGATACTTGCAAAAACCCCTGACCAATGGACATATTAACGGTATCGCCTACACTCCAAGGCAAATCGAGGTTTTCTTGCTTCCATTTATTATCAGCAACCAATCCCCGTGCTTCTTCTCCTGCTAATTCTATGCCTGTTTTTTTCCCAAACCCATAACGGCGCGTCCAGTCAATTAAAGTAGGTCCACCAATTCCTCTGCCAATTTGATAGAAGAATGTATCGCTACTCCAAGCCAAAGCGCCTGCAAATCCTAATGGTCCAAATCCGGCGCGATTCCAGTCGCAAAAGGTAGTACCGCCGATGTTCATGCAAGCATAAGTTGGGAGTACGGTAGTAGGGGCAAATTTGCCCGATTCAATTGCGGCGGTGGTTGTAATAATTTTGAATGTACTAGCGGGGGGAAAGCCTCGCAAAGCACGATTAACAAAGGGATGATCCTTACTTTGCAAGCTTTTCCACGTTTGCGGGGCGATGCGTTTGGTAAATATATTCGGGTTAAAAGCTGGACGACTAACCATTGCTAGAACCTCGCCATTACGTGGATCTAGGGCAACAATTGCTCCTTGGCGATCGCCTAATGCTGTTTCTGCGGCTTTTTGTAAGTTTAAATCTATAGTTAAGTAAACATCTTGCCCCGTTTTAGCTGGTTTTGCGCCTAAAACTTTAATTATTCTGCCTTTTCCATCTACTTCTACCTGTTGTCCTCCCCATTCTCCCCGTAACTGCTGTTCAAAAGCTGCCTCTACCCCCATTTGTCCGACGACATCTCCCAAGCGGTAGCCTTGAGAGCGCTTTTTGACTAACTGGCGATCGCTCATTTCTCCGGTATAGCCGAGGATGTGGGAAGCTATTTCACCATTGGGATATGCTCTGACCGCTTCTATATACACTTCCACGTCTTTTAATTGGTTGTGATATTCAGCTAAGGCGGTAATTTGAGCAGGAGTTAGATCCCGCGCTACTCGTACTAAGGTTGAGGAATTGTAGCCTGCTTTTTCTAGGCGTTTTTGAATCTCTGCTTCCGGCGTATGGAGAATTTGAGCAAGCCTTGCTTTTGTTGCTGCCCATTCTACCTTTTTGGGAGCCATGGGCCACACGTACACCGCATGAGAAAGGCGACTACTAGCCAAAATTTTACCATTGCGATCGAAGATATTGCCGCGTTCTGGTTGTTTGGGAATCACGCGAATGCGGTTGCTATCTGCTTGCTGGCGATACTGGCTACCTCGAACTATTTGCAAGTAAGCTAAACGGCTACCAATCCCGCCAAACATAAGTAAAGTAATGCCCAGCATGATAAATAACGACTGGTAATGATTGCCTACATTACGAGCAGTATGATTTTTTTTGGTACGTGCAAAACGTAGAGAGGACATGAATTAGCCCTTGGTTATTCTTTAGATAAAAATATAAGTATAGATAAAACTTCTGCTATTGAATCCTATAAATAATTGCTTACTTAGGATTTATCAGTAATATTAATTACTTGTAAGCGTAATATGCTGTGTAGTGCGATCGCATTACTACAAATAAAACTACATGGCAAAGTTACCAGAGACTACAGTAAAAATTATCTTTGATTTGCAAAGGCAACTATTAGAGCGTATTAACGAAGCAACCGCAACGGAAGCAATTGTTTTTGGGCGTTTCGGTGAAAATGAAACAACGCTTGAGCTAGACCAACTTCAAAACTCTAGGGAACGAACGACATCTTCTTACTTTCGACTTTACACGCTCCTACTAAAAGTAGCCGAAGCTCAACTAGAAGCAAATTCTGCTACTTTAGATTTACTAGCAGAATCAATTGAGCAAGCCGCAGCTATTAATTCTGCTACACAAGCAAGTATTCAAGAAATTAAGAGAGATTGGAATTTATCATGAACGATCAACCCAGAATTCCTGACCCAGAAACAAGAAGACTTTGGATTGAGAGAATGAGTGAAATCTGCCGTCAGTATGATGCTCTCAATTTAATTTTAGATGAAGCGATCGCTCTTGCCGAAGCAGATATTCGTAATAGTCCATTGAATGCTTACCGCTTGAGAAAAGCAAAGCTAGGTATTGCGCCAAAAAATGAAAAAATAGATGCTTAGAGTTCGCATTGCTTGACAGAGTTAAAGTCAATAAGGGCTGCAAATACTACGTTAAATCTTTAATTTTAGTTCCTAACAATACTCAACATTTTCAACTACTTCTAAGATTTGTTTCTTGGAAGTTATAGCTTTAAATTATAAAACGCTAAGTTTAAAAACGGAGAGGGAGGGATTCGAACCCTCGATAAGTTACCCTACACAGCATTTCCAGTGCTGCGCCTTCAACCACTCGGCCACCTCTCCAGATGTCGCGATCTCCAATTGTACAC
>QQTW01002710.1_pt1 | contig 12950 bp, 6 predicted proteins | sample 1904831 | NCBI WGS metagenome assembly QQTW01 (sample SAMN09435610, study PRJNA476489) | Subsurface metagenome, whole genome shotgun sequencing project. | reverse complement strand
GCTGAGCAGGCTGCTCCGCGGTGAGAGGTCCGGAAGTGGTGGGAGTGCAAGTGCAGGCTCGGATACACCTAGGTCGCCTTCGGTTGAAAGTCCGCCTGGGGAGTAAAGAAGGGGTGGGGGGGAAGGAGGCGTGTAGGCGCTTTGTATTGTGTATTGTGTGTTGTGTATTGTGTGTTGTTGGGGGGGTGGTGGGGTTGGGGGAAGGGGATCGAAGGGTAGAGGAAAAGGAGGAGAAGGGGAAAAGTCACGCGATTGCGGTGATTTGTCTGTCTGTATTTCTATGTTTTTCTTCCCTTCCTCCTCTCCATCTTCTTCCTCCTCATCTTCTTCCTCTTCGTCTTCTCCTTCTCTTGGTTCTCACCACCTTTCAAGCATCTTGTTTTCTTCATCTTCTGGATTTTTCGATTGAACAGAACGAGCCCGAGGCAGGTAATCTGCCCCAGTGGCCCCAGCAGGGGGGGGCGGGGGTATCATGCGCTAAAACGAGCACTATACGTGAAAAAAAAAACAGTCGCAATCAAATCAAATCAAATCAAATCAAATCAATCCTATGCGCACACATATTCCCTACCACTCCCGTCCCTGTAGGACCGTTTGATGATCTCCCATGATTGGAGTGGGGGAGAGAAAAAAATAATAAATCTGCAACCACTCATCTCAACAACAGCTCGATATCCCTCAACCGGCTCCTCCTCTCCTCCCCCCTCCGGTTCCTCCCCTCCCTCTCCCCAAACGCCTGGCCCATCAACTTCCGCTTCCGGCTCTGCACGGCCAAGACCTCCTCTTCGACGCTCTCCTCCATGACCAGGCGCATGACGGTGCATTTCCGCCGCTGGCCGAGGCGGTGCACGCGGTCGACGGCCTGGTCCTCGATGGCGGGCGCCCACCACGAGTCGGCCAGGATGACCTGGTTGGCCGACACGAGGTTCAGGCCGACGCTGCAGACGGAGAGGGAGGCGAGCAGGATCTTGCAGGTCGGGTCCGAGTCGAGGGAGCGGATGGCGCTGTCGCGGTGGGAGGCGGGCATGCGACCGTCGAGCCGGGTGAAGTGGAGGCCGGCGGCCTCTAGTTGGGCTTGCACTATGTCGAGGAAGGAGGTCCATTGGCTGAAGACGACGGTTTTGGTGTCTTTGGCGTTCTGAGAGGCATGGAGGATCTTGATGAGCGCTTCGATCTTGCTGCTGGTGACGTCGGTGTCAATGTCTAGCTCCTCGTCGTCACCTTCGCCGAATCCAGCGGCCGGCGGAACCAGCGATGCAACGTCAGGAAGCTCATTGCGACACATGGGACATTTGTGCTGCTCTTGAATGACGCGCTCGACACATTCACTACAGAAGACGTGCGTGCAGGCCGTGATCATGGGATTGCGGAAGGAGTCCATGCAGATGGGACATTCTTCCTGGCTGTCGATCTTCAGTTGTAGGACATCTTGTAGTGCCCGGCGGTTGGCCTGATCCATCACGTCGACAACCTTGTTCTCCTCGACGAGAGCCAAGATACGATTTACGCGCTCTTTTCCACAGAGCTTCCAGTGATTGCAGCATTGACGCATTCGCAGAAGGACTTCGAGCAGGTTCGTGAAGGTCTTGTTGTTGCCTTCGTTGTGTTTCATCTGATCCACAAGACCTTTGGCTTGAGCACTGAAAGCATCATATTTCTCCTTCTCGTGTGAATGAAATTTGATTGGATATTTGTGAGACACTAGCTCTGGTAATTTCAGATCGATGAATTTCATGTCTTTCATGCGGCGGAGGCAAATGGTAGACATCAGAGCTTGAAGCAGAACGCCGGCATTGGGCTCGCCATTCTTCAATGCTCGGATCAGTGTACCGTTGAAAATGTCAAATTGTTCCAGCCCGCCAGACAGGCGCAGGAACTTGACGTGAGAGTAGAGGTCTTTGAGATTATTGACGATGGGTGTTCCCGTCAATATCCATCGAGCATCGGCTTGAAGAGCGCACGCCGCCTGCGCCATCTTGGCTTTCGGGTTGCGGATCTGGTGGCCTTCATCGAGTACGACTCGACGCCAAGAAGTGGAAAATAATCCCTTTGCGGACGGCACCTTGATGGGCTTTGCAGCACCAGATGGGAAAAGCTCGTGCGCCATTGTCTGGTAGGTGGTGATGACAACGTCATACTTGGCCAAGTCGGCTGCCTTTTGATCAGCTCTGGTAGCGCCATGGTAGATCAGAATTTTGGGTAAGTGGTCGGCATGGACGTGTTTCTCAGCTTGAGCAGTCCAATTACTCATCACGCTGAGAGGTGCCACAATCAAGGACGGCTTTCTGTCCCGAGCGTCATCCGACATGATCAGCGAAATGACCTGGATTGTCTTTCCTAGACCCATATCATCCGCAAGGATCCCCCCTTGAGCCAGTACTGGGGCATTGCTGGTGGAGAAATTGGTGGCAATGTTCAAATAGCCATTTTGCTGTCTTTTCCACAATTGGACGACATCACTTGAGGCTGCAGGAGGCAGAATCGATGACTCGTGATTCAACATCCATCTTAGGCCTTGCCGCTGGTACGGCAGCAGTTGTGTTTTCATTGTAGCAGGTTGGTCGGCCATGGGCAGCTGGGAGAGCACATCTTCTCCAGCCCCAAATTTGTTGACCACGTCCTGTACCTCTCTCGGATTGTAGTTCTGCGCTGTTTCCATGACTTGTTCTAGGGTTTGCGTGGGTTCGCGAGGTCCAGACATGTTGGGATTTGCGTATCGCGCTGAGCCATTTTCAATGTCTACCACGTTGCCCCCTTTTCTGAGACTGCTGCTGCTTGCCTTCTGAGCAGCTTTGGCTTGCTTCTCACGCTCTTGCTGCCTTCTCTTCCGTTCAGCCTCGGCCCGGTTGTGCTCAGTGACTGGAAGTCTCATTTTCATCATTTCTTGCTTCAACGCTGGCCCTGCCACAGGATCCGTCGTGCCGAAAAGCTTTAGTCCGATAGGACAATCAAACGAACCCTTGGGTCCTGTGAGAGCACCTTCCACAAGCAACGCTTTAGAGTCCATCAGAGGTGCCAGCGTTGCTGCACATTGCCGGCTAAGATGTCCAACTTGGTCACCCATCACGTTGTTGATGCGAATTGCGTTGGAGTCGTATTGGTTTCGCGGTTCGCGTTTCACCACCACGTATTCCCCCACGGTTGCGCGGCCGGTGTAGAATCTGACTCCGACTATCTTGGTGTTGAGAATGCCGTAGATTTCATAATTGACGTAGACGTCGTCATCATCATCCTGCATGAGATCGATCTCGCCTCTGCCTTCATCTTCATCTACCCAGGTATTGCGTGTCGCAGCGCTCTCAAACGTCTCCCTTCCAGTGAGTACACTTGCATTGTGATTGCTGCGCCCTTGACTGAAGCTCGAATTCGAGAATGACTGGCTTGGAGACTGTTGGCTCGATGATGGAGGTGTCGCATATGGGACACTCGTTCGCGCTGTCTGCTTCTGACCTGATGGCTTGAACGAGGGTTTGTGGGAGGGACGGGAGGCAGCCGATTGATATGTTGTGGGCCCCTTTTGCGTGGCTCTAGAAGCAGTAATGGTAGAGCGTGGGAATTTTTGCGCCTGGGAAGCGGATGAAATTTCAAAATCGTCTTCTGCATCACTGCTCTGGGTGAGGTCCACAAGGTCAATTTTCCGTTTGGCTGATGTTGGGGCCATTCCGTTGTGGATTGACCTAGCAGATGATTCGATCCACCAACCAGAATCGATTAGATCTCAAAATCAGACTAGTTGTTCATTGGTAGATGTTGAGCAGGGAGTTTCCAGGTATATGAAGACGGTGCAATGGAGATTCTGACCAAGGTATTGAGCGAGACGCCAGAAAGTACGCGAAATTTCGGACGACTGCCAAGACGTAATCGCGCTGTCACGTGAATGTCCGTGTCCCTTCTTGCTCCGGATTAATACAAACTCGGTCATTTATTAACACTGATTGCTATCAGCCACAAGGAGCTGTGAATTGTGATAGAGGCGCTCAGAATACGAGCAAGGAGATTGCTGTGGACCGTGCGCAGCAAGGGAGGCTCGCCGTCCTTTTTATCTTCGAATTCCCACGTAGAATTAGTCTATCAAGCCGATTCTACACAGTAGATTCTGACAATTGCCTATTAGGATTATTCCCCTTTCGGGATGAAGTCATATCACTTCCTCGTGCCGAGCCTCGACACACGAGATCAGTCTAGGCTGTGATGAATAAGGTGACTTCCGGGCTGTCTGTGATGATTCAGGAAGAGAAGGAGGTCGTGAGTATCACTATGGTGCTCGCAGTGCTTGGTCGCCTATCGTCCTGACCGCTCCGTGGACTGAACCTCCTTGATCAGCTTGTCGGGATAGTCTAGACGATTCTACGGCATGAAGTGTTGCAGCCTTGGAGATTCTGAATCAGCTGCACCTTTTGGTGGAAGAATACAGATGTATATCCGACCGACAATCAAACGGAATACAGCTATCGACTCGATCTCCGATTGAGGGGGCTGCTGTGAATGGTGTCCATCGTAGCAACCTGGACTTGGAAAGGAATCAGGACAACCAGGACACGAAGAACAAGCATGCCCAGTTAGCATCCGCTGTAGTGTTCGTGCCGGAACCTTGCAAAGCAAGGGTGTGGCTTAAAGATATTCCTGTTTGCTACCTTGCTTCCACGTCCAACATCATGGTGCCTTTCAGATCATACTTACTGTAGTGTAGTACCATTCGTGAATGACAGGTAGGCCTACATGAGACAATCACACATTGCGTGTATTAGCAGACTGTGCTCAATCCTAGGAATAGGGTGAGAAACACAGCCTCAATTTGATGTTGTGATTCCGGTTGATAGTGGTTGTTACCGCTTGACCATCGCTTGGTCGTCCCGTCTGTCAAAATCCACGCTCCTGACCCTCATCTTTCGCTCCTTTCAAGTTCCTGCTCCGAGACTTTGAAGTCGTCGAACGATGAGATCAAAACATCGAGTTGATTATGGTAGGCGATGGTAGAAAAGCGTTTTTCCCGTGTACCTTTTCTGCAACAAGTCATCTTGCCGCGAGAACGTCATGACTGGCGGCCATCAATCCACACAATTAGATTGACCAGATTTTGGTTGCTTTTTGGTTTATCGTCGGCTCATCTTTTGCCTCCCCTTCTACGTCTAGCATAGAAAATCTTCGCCCGCATCTCACTCTGCAACCACCATGTCCGATACAATAGCTACATCATATCGTGCAGTCCTCGCTTCACGCGAACAAGTCTTCCGCACCGCCTTACAGAACGGGGAAATCGACCCTTTCATCTACCCCTGGGACACAATTCCTGCTGGCATGCTCATACTAGCGGTCCTTTTTATTCCTAAGCTGGATGCCAAATACTCGAGATGGCTTTCTTCTGGTGTCTTCATGCTCATCGTCCTTTCTTGCGTCTCGGTCATGCAGCGGTGTCGAAGTGTGGGCCTGGCGAATGGGTATGGGATCGGTCTGATGTGCGTGTGGGGCATCGTCTGGAGTGCGGTGTTGTTGGTCTACAACGATCCGAAGACGGCATTTCGACGGCTGGAATGGAGAGACAAGAAGGAGGAGGAAGAGGAGTCGTCGACGGTGTCTCACTCGAACGGGTCAGCAGACTCGGCCAGACCGTTGACAACAGGCCTGAGACATAGAAAAGTGTACAGTGTCGTTGGTGGAGTTCATCAGCCTACGAAGAAAAGCGATGATGCAAACGCGCAGGTACAGCCTTCAACACGTTTCCTGGTTTGGCAGTCCTATCCGGAAAATTTTCTACATCGTCTCGACTGGACAATCGACCTCTGCACCAGCTTCCGCGGTCCAGGCTGGAATTGGCACATCCCATCCCTTCCGGCGGCCGACTATCCCTCCCCAACCATGCCAACCATGCCAACCACGCCTGCATCCTCAACCAGACTGCTCACCCGGATCGCCCTCCGCGATTTCCTGATCTGGTACCTCGTCATCGACCTCGTCAAGACCGCCGCGATGAACGACCCCTACTTCTGGGGAATCGCACCCATCACCTCCACTGGCCCCCACGTCGCCTACCTCCCCACCCTGATCACCGCCTCCCCGCCGCTCACCAAAGTCTACCGCCTCCTCCTCTCCCTCGCCAGCGTCTTCTCGGCCCTCTGCTTCATCTTCTCCCTCGCCCCCCTCTTCTTTCCCGTCATCTCGCCCCACCTCCTCCACCTGCCCCGGCACACCCGCGCTCCCCTCCTCGACCCGCTCCTCTACCCGCCCTACTGGGGCAGCTTCCCCACCACCGTGCTCGACCAAGGCCTCGCCGCCTGGTGGGGCCAATGGTGGCACCAGATGTTCCGCATGGGCATCTCCGAGCCGTCGCGCGTCCTGCTCGAGAAGCTGGCCTGGAACCCGCGCGCCCCAAGGGCAAAGATCCTGCAGCTCCTGGTCGCCTTTGGCATCAGCGGCACCGTCCATGCGGGCGCGAGCTACACCACCTTCAGCGCCGCCACGACACCGCTGCGCGGCCCGTTCGCCTTCTTCCTCGCCCAAGCGTTCGCCATCCTCGCCGAGCAGTTCGTGTTCCGGACGCTGGGCATCTCGCGCGTGATGCGGAGCTGGCCGCGGGTGCTGAGGCGGGCCGGCACGTTGGCGTACGTGCTGGCCTGGTTCTACCTCACCGGCCCGTGGCTGGCGGATGATTTTGCGAGGGGTGGCATCTGGCTGTTCGAGCCGGTGCCGGTTAGTGTTGTGAGGGGACTGGGGTTTGGCGCCGAGGGCGAGGGGTGGTGGTGCTGGTCCGGGCGGTGGGCGATGTGGTGGAGTGGAAGGGAGGGGACGCCGTGGTGGAGGAAGGGGATTGCTATTTAGACCACAGAGCTACTTGGCATTGCATGGGAACTGAGTAGGCACTCTGGATATACAGAGTCTTGCGTTAGCTTTGCGTTGACTACTCTGGCAACTAAACTATTTCCTTTTCGTCATCATCGTCGTCTTCATCCTCTTCCTCGGAACTCGTCTTCAGGTACAACGGAGGCATCTCGAAATCACTTTCATCATCGCCATCAGTATCCACTTTCTCCTTCCCAAACCCACCAAGACCCTCTACCCGCGGCGAAACGGTCGCAGCTCGCCTCTTGCCTTTATCCGCCGCCGTTGTACCGCCTTCTGCTTCTACACGCACAGCAGAGTCAGGATCGGCGACAGCTGATGGTGCGACAGGAGCATCAGGTGGCCTCTCTTCTGTCCAAGCCGCAGGGAAGATCTCACGCTCTAGATCGAGTTCGTCGTTTCGCAAGCGTTTACTAACTTGCTCCTCTTCATGGAGTTCGGGGGTTTCAAGGTTGCGCTTTACGCCCTGTGAGATGGGATTTCCATGAGGACTGCTATCGTTCTGCTCGGAGCTCAGCTCGGATATAAGTTGGCCAGCAGATGTGGTTTGTAGAATTTGGTTGTTAGGGGCTGAGACTGTCCCGTCTTCGATGGAGTCCTCTAATCTGTCTAGGAGATCATTTTGCGCTGTTGAGAGGTCGGGAGCTGGCTGTGCTAGACTTTCAGTGTCTATTCCGTTGATTGGAGTCGGGATCTGAATGTGCTCCTCCTCGGCCTCTTCGGACTGGTCTCCCAGGCCATATGCAGCATGCCTGTTTTCTTGAATCACAGGCATTCTCGGCCTCAAGAGACCTTCCACTTCAAGCTCATCTTGTGATGTTCGAGCGAGAAAGGGCATTACGCTTGGTGCTGCAGTTTTACCCGTTGTCACAAGTGATGGATTTAACACGCTGGCTAACATTGCCCGCTTTTGGTCGGTGAGTATGGCGGTACGGTCGATTTGTGCTCGAGTCGAGTGGAGGATTGATTGTGCTGGCACACACTCAATGATGCGACACAACAGTCTTGAAGCTGCGATCTGGGTCACGGATTCTGGCTGCCAGGGCTCGACCGTCTTCTTTGAAGTACTTTGCAGAAAGGAATCTGCGTGCCCATTTGCGGTAGATTGAGCGCTCGCTCCATCTTTGCCTCGAGCTATCTCATCACTTCCCATGCTCCTCGAAGCGACGTCTCTGCAGCAGTAATCAATAATTCCAGTCAGCGGATCGACAGTTCCCCTACTCAAGGACGGCCCGAGAAATCGGAGGAGATTATCGAGCAACTCATATGAGGCTAGGCGAACACCGGGCGTTTCTGCTTCCGTGTCGAAGACCCAAATACACTGGTCAAGGATGGAGTGGCCAGTAGGCAATATGCTAAGCCCAAGCGCCTCTACAAGACAAGAAAGCAGATTCAAGGCTGATTGATGAATTTGGGGGAGTATCGCCAACAGTTCCTCTCTTTCGTCTCGGCCTACTTCAGCATTGAATCGAATGCCCGTCTGGGCGTCCTTGCTATGTGTGGGTAGGCGAAGGTACAACAAACGTGAGGTTACATCGAGAATGCTACCAATCGGCACCTTGACGGACCTCGATGTGCCTTCACGCAGAAAACTTCCCAGAAAATGAAGTAGGGTAAGCAACATCTTTGAACCTTGGTGGAGGCCCTGCCATGGTGGCAGATCAAGAGGTCCGCCGTCCGCGCTGTGGGGTTCGGCATCAAACGCCTTGCGAGGGGAAGTCTGACGACGACCACTATCTGAAGGCTCCCAATCCTCAATAACGGCTCGAAGAATCTGGTCGGCAATCGCGTGGATAGACGAGATCGCTGCTTGGCAAGTTCTAAGCCATCCATCACTGGCTGTATCCTTGGGGGCGCAGATATGGAGTGCGACCAAAACAGACTGAGCTAGATGACTGATCTGTTCTGTAGTGTCCTGGAATCCAATGAACTTCATCAACGTGGTATGAAGCTTCGAGGCGAATGGACGAAAGGTACTGGGATGATGAGGTATGAGCTGAATCATGCACTGGAGCACCGTCTCGACATATGGACTCGGTCGACGAGGCCGATCTCCATCGTCTCCAGGTTGCTGGAAAGCCCCGAGCTTGATGCATGCTGTCATAAATGCTGGCAACAGTGGAGTTGTAATTTCGCGAATAATCGTTGGATGTTGTTGCGTTAAGCAGAATATCCGTGTGATCGTGAGCAGACAGAGTCTTTTGGAAGAAACAGGATCTGGTCTCCCCAGAATAGCCAACAGTCCTCGCACCCATGGCTCGCAGGATTCCAGGACTGCCCTTCCTCCAGCCTCTACCGTGGCCTTCACGAGGACAATGGCGGTAAATCGACCTTCGGCAGATTTGTCTTGCAGGAGCGAAGCTAGTCTGGCCTTCAACTTGTGAATCTGGATAGCCACATCATCATTCCTGCCGGCGGGCTGTTCTGAAGCAGATTTCAGGGTATCAGCGCAATCCTGAATGGAAGAAGCCAGAAAATAAGCAATGTGAGGTAGTTCCTCCACCGGTGTGCTATTCAATCGATTGGTGACGACTCGTAACAAGCTGGCTTTGCTCATTGTAAGCAGATCGAGATCGAGCTCACCCGTTTGCTCAGCTCACTTTCATAACAGCAGGACGAATAACCATGAAAAGCGTGTTTGAGTAAGGTCAATTGGTTTCACAATAAATTGTAAATTTTAACTGTCAGTGATTATATAAGCGGCGGCTTCGTTGATTAACTACTTGTAGCGAGGCATAGATCTCGTTGCACGCCAATCCCCTTCCTTTCGTATGCAGGCAGTTCTTGTCAGCTGTCGATCCAGACCTGACCCAGCAACGATAGAGCGCAAGTATAGCGCATCTTCACTCTCGCAAGAAGATGTATTCGAAGCTACTCGAGGCTCGCCGTCAGTACCTGCGGCGCATTTGCCGGCGAGATGGTTCGTTCCCCAACCTCAAACGCAATCAACGAGGCTGACTCTCCTTAGATTCAAGAGAGTGAGAAGGCCAGGCGCTACATTGGACTTCTGGACGCAGCTCGGTGCAGTGGGAATTGGGCTGAGGTTCCGGAATTGCTGCGGAAGGTTTCCAAGCATGTGCCGCATAGAACCTGTACGAGATGGTCATGAAATCCCAGAGATCCCCAAGCACGACGCTGACTGCTAGAGTTCAGGTTTGATTTTGACTGCAGATAGCGAATTGAAAATTGTCAAGCTTACTCTCAGCGCATCAACCCTGAGGTCTTCTCCAGCAAAGTCGCAATATCCTGACCTTGCCCCATTGATCCCTTCTCTTGTATCGGCCATCGAAACTCGTTCTCACCCAACCGAAGATGGCTTTCAGTGTCAAACATGTCTCGCATCTATGCATTGGCTGTTGTCTGAACCAGGGCTCGCAGCTGCCAGACTTCCACAAGATATTGTCTCCATGTTTTTGGAGATCACAAAAGCGCAGGATCCACCTTCGGACTACACGACAATATGCATGTTGAGATCGACCTATATAAAAGTCAGACACCGACAGCAGGAAGGCGACGTATCTGGCAGTCTGGACCTACTCAAGTCCGTCGTTCCATTGATGCATGAACTTGAGTCGAGATTATTGTCGCAGCCCCAGATGATCTTCTGGTCAGAACAGCTACTTGCGCATATGGCGCTCACGGCTAGTGACGGACTTGATGTGAATTTTCCAGAATCGGAGAAGCGAATCGACACAGCCCTACAAGCGTTCCGACATTGGGCTATCTTCAGTGGAAGAAGCAGAGATACCGTACTTGACGATTTCGGCATCGCTCAACCTGTCATATCAAAATTACAAGTTTGGAAGGCATATTATCTGTTTCTTTCCAAGCTCTTGCAGCATGGCATTGACTATCATGCCCTCGGGGAGAGGCATACTCGACTTCATCAGGTTGCCGAGCTTCGGCGGATTGAGTCTACATATGAGAGTGAACTACTGCGCATCACCAAATTTCCCAAGGCTCACGAGTCTAATCGGGCCGTCGAAGAATGGGTCGAGCAAGTCATGCGAAACTGGGAAGTTTTGTGCGGGAAAGGGTGGCCAGAGGCTGATCTGGGCGAGGGTGGCCGCAATGCGGTTGGAAGAAACGCCTTGGATATTCTCTACCGTGCAGCGACGAAGACTTTTCACTCTACTCTCATTCTACGTCGCCTGTTCCAAGTTCATAAATCGCTGGCCGACTTCGACTTGGCATACAGAGCACTGGACTCCTACATGGAGCTCGTGGTTCGTGGAAAAGCCAGGGCCTCCAAGTCTCATGAAACTCCAACCAACATGGACGATGACGGGACCATCTTGAGAACTGTCGCCGAGGCAATTGAGGGGCTATGTCTGTTTGGAAGAAAAGAGGAGGCGGAGAAAGCTTCCAAACTCACCAGCAAATTGCAGGAATGGACCAATGACTACGCTTCGAGATCCGAATATGGCCATAATGGTGGAGATACTGGCCCGGAAAGCGGTCAGATTGACGTTCCAAGTTCAAGATTCGATCCGCGAACTCTTGAAATTGCATATAGAGCAATCGGCATTGGTACAGCGTTCTGGGCACTGTGGACTCCTGTGAGCGAGCAGAGATCGACACATCAAAGCCAAGCCCTAGCAAGTCTCAACCAGGCAACTCATGCACTGTCAAACTCTCCGCCGTCATTGAAAACTGCTTACGCTCAAGCTCTCCTGCTCGCCGAGACTCGTGACCTGAAGAATGCCATCGAGTGTGTCAAAAGAGCTCTGAGCTCGTCTGCTGCTCTAGCTGCAGAGCATGATCACGCTGGACAGCGTAGGGTGATGGCTTTCTGGCATCTGCTTGCTCTGCTCCTCAGTGCGAGACAAGACTTCAGCACTGCGTATCAAATGTGCGGAGCTGCGTTCGATCAATCAGGTGACTCTGCAATCCTCTTTGACAACCAGACGGCCTCTATCAACGGGACTATGAATAGCAATGAAGAAAAGGCGTTCGCTGGTGATGACACACGGGGTCTGATCGACGACATGGATGGGAGAGAACGAGAACGCATCATCGAGATAAAAATGACCGAGCTGGCTCTGGTTGAGATAGCCGAGGGTGCAGAAGAAGCTCTTAATGGCAGCAACGAATTGCTAGGTCTTTTTTCGAGGCTTTTCGGGCACTTGGGCGTTGGAAAGGATGAGAAGCCCAAGCCGAAAACACTGATTCCTCCGAAGAGCTCGGCTGGAACTGTCAAAAGTTTGCGAGGCAGCATTTTTGGTCGCAGACGGCAGGAGCCATCAATATCTCGGCAGACCGATGAGATCAATGGATTCACGCATGTATCAGATCAAGGCCTCATCCGATACTCAACACAGACGACTGAAGCACCCACAATCCATGTCACTGATGAAGACTCACCGGTAGACAAACGCAGATCACATCCTTTTCGATGCTCCCACAGTCACCATCGTGACGATTCACACAATCATAAACTCCACAAGAGAGAAGGCTCCAGAACAAGCATGATTCGGCGCCACAGCAGGTCTGCTGATAGGAAACCAACGACCAGCGTGGTATCCAGTCAAAGGCAGTCATTCGAGACCGGGCATGAGCAACTCTCCACGCGCGCTTCGATCATGACGGGTAGAGCCAATAGCATGCGCCAGAACAGGCCAGCTGAGCAGGTTGGATCAATCAGCCACGAGGATAGTCTGACAGCCGATACCCCTGCTTTACAGTCACATAACCACATTCCCGAGGCCAAAGCCTCCCTTCCTCGCATAGCCCATAACATCCATCACCGGGAAGCTCCGCCACCGGCCGGACATGAGCGGCAGCCTCCGCAACAAGACGTCCGACTTCCCATCACACACCCATCTACCACGTCAACCCAGCCTTCGCCGCGGTTTCCTCGAACCGCAGAGCAGATACACGCTCATGGAGTTCTGGTGAAGGTGTGGCTGCTTGTTGCCGGACTTTACCGTCGAGCGTCACTGTTTGAAGACAGCAAGGAGGCATGCGATGAAGCTTCTGAAAGTGCAGCGAAAATCGAAGATCTTGTCGCCACCCAGCAATCGTCTGCCGATGCATTTGCAGACCCAGGCTGGGGAGGCGGCAAAAGCTCCAATGAAGTATGGGCGGACGTTCATTCAGAAAAAGCCTATCTG
>QQTW01002709.1_pt1 | contig 12958 bp, 17 predicted proteins | sample 1904831 | NCBI WGS metagenome assembly QQTW01 (sample SAMN09435610, study PRJNA476489) | Subsurface metagenome, whole genome shotgun sequencing project. | reverse complement strand
TCTACTACCCATGTAAAGCTAAGAAGTGAGTGATAAACGAGTACTATCTGACTTGGACGGAGTTGGATGTATATGGGTATATACAGCAGATCAAATCCCTCTTACGCACCTTGGGGCTCAGGTGACCCTGACTTAACCAAACAAAGCTACTTCCGGAAACATAAATGCACGCCAGATGAAGGACAAACTAAGATTTGAGAACGAGGAATAAATATGATGAAAGAACATTCGAGAGTGGAGAGAAGAATGGTAATAGCCGTAAGTACAGTTTTGCTTGGTGGTACAACACGGAGCATGGTAAATGGTGGACGGTGGATGGTGAAAGCATATAACGTAGTCCATCATCTCTTCTCCCCCTGTCCAGCACCAGCAGGCGGAGGAGCTAACAAACTCGCTGCACCCGGTGCGACAATCTATTCATTCATTCATTTCCATTCATTAGCCATCATCATCATCCTCAAAACATCAATCACTGAATAATATGTCGTGAATCACGGAACATAACCAACCTCATTAGCACTCTGCTGCATCCTCATCTCCTTCTCCGCTTCAATCTGCTGCGCCTCATCGACGTAGGCCAACGCAAAGGACATTCCCACAAGCATCACGCTCGTACTAATCACCCATAATGTCTTCCCTCCCCAGCGTAACCCTGTCCGAAAGACATCGCGACTGGTCTGGAATGTCGAATTCAATGCCGCTCGTCGTTGGGGGGGGATCATGTCCCGTAGCGCAACGAGGCGGTCGACCAGCGATTCGTCGAGTGCGGAACGCTTCTCGTCGTCGTCTTCGTCGTCAGATACGGAAGAGGCGGTGATGGAGGAGTCTATTTGATTACGTATATCAGTCAATCGTATCGTTGAGTCGGTTATTCAATGGGTATGAGTATCGCGGTTGCTGTCTAGGAATGGAGAGCGGAATGGGTGGACGAGAAAAACGAAGGGAGAACGGAATGGGAATACATACCGGTATCAGAATAGGCCATGTCATCGTCATCATCCGCCAATAAGACATCCTTGGGAAGGGAACCGGTGGATGACGGCGCGGGCTGGTCTTGAGTGAAATGCTCGTCTTCGACTTCTTGGAGTTTGACCATTTTGATCGTTTTCCTTTGCTGAATCCTTTAATAGTTCTACTGGTGAAGCGTAGGAAGGGAGTTTCTTAAGGATGTGGAGCTCGATGGTATTGGTTATTGAATGTTTGCCCGGCGATGGATCGATGAAAAGTTGTCGGGACTCGAAAACCACGAGCGGCGGCGGGTGAGCACGTGATATGGAATTTTATGCTTCCTCGCGACGCGGATCGCAAAGCGCAAACCGAAGCTCATCAACCACCTTTCGTTACCCACAAGTGTTCGCCCGACCGGACGAGCTGAACAATCGAACATAACATAACATACATACAGACGGGCATTGAATCCAGGCTGGGAATCAGGTTCGTTGGCAAGATGCCGCTGAGGGCATTGAGGACAGTATCTAAAGCCCGAGTTCGTCCTCCTTGGTTCTGCCCATCCTGCGCTGGCTTTTACATATTCAAGCTTGAAATGAGCTATAAACGAGCAACAAGCTGATCTACCGGATGAACATACAGAATGGTGTCTCGACATTTATCCTGCCCTGTAAAAGGCTTGATTTCCATTATTGTGACTGGGCCGGATCCTCACGAGGGATGAAGTCAGTATTATCCACTACTCTTGATCTTCTATTTACCATCCCACACTCTCCACTCTCCCCTCTGCTCTGTCATTATATCTGTATATTTTCAGTTCGCTCTATCTTCCTCCCATATTGCATTTCCCACCCCCTCCTTTTCATTTCTCATGCCTACTCTACTACTCGATTCCTTGAACTCCCCTTCCTCGATCTATTTGCCCATCCACTCATTCAGCTACCCATTCCTCCCTTATCCCATCCACCAGCCGGTCATTTGTTCATCCCTCCATGTCCTATCCGTCCATCCATGCACTCTCCGTTCAGCTCAATCATCCCCCATCCATTCATCCATCCCTCAATGTGTCTACCCACCGCTAATGTACTTACAAAAATAACAGCGCATTCCTCCAATCCCCCCTCTTCACCTCCTTCGCCCGCCTCCACCCCTCCATCGAGCTAACTATCTCCCCCCGTCCGTCTCACCACCCCATAATCCGAGCTGAATACACATCCACCACCAACGCCAGCCACTCCAACGCCAGCAACAACCGCCGCGAAAAAGTGATTTGTGTCAAAAACTTGACCAAAGAACAAATTCTCAAGAAAGTAGAGATGTTACGGGATGCGAGCGGGGAGAAAGCAAGACGGAGATTGAAAATGGGGGTGGTTACCCATTCGGGTCCTGGCGGAGGGGGAATGGGAGGGGCAGGGGGTGTGGGGATAGGAGCGGGTGATAGGGGGAGCGTGAGAGGGGTTTGGAGTCCTTTTCATCAGAATCCGGAGCGGAGATGGAAGATTTAGGGATATACATGTATGTATGTGTGTATGTATGTATGTGCACCAATTCAAGCTTTCATCAATTGGCTGGCTTTCATTCTATTCTATTCGTCTTTCCGTTGGAAATGTTCTTGGTTGGTTCGTTGGTTTGAGGTGAGTATAGCATATTTGAGAGAAAGGGTAGAACTATGACTACCAAGAGGATGTTGCTAGGTTAGTCAGTTTACCTAGGAGTGCAGGCACTATTCAAAATGGAAGGTATATTACCACCTACCTACCTACCCACGAGGAACACACGATGACGGCGTCGTCTGTGTCGGGGCGGAGAAGAGTGCCGGATCCTGCCTCTCTACGCTGAGATGAGACAGCTACCTCGGTGTACGAGTATTGCAATCGCCATCCATCTACTTTTATTCTCTTCGTCCTTCAGTCGGGATGTTGTTCTTCATAACTTGCTCGGTGGGGAGGACTTGTCACTCTAGCCCTCCCTCTGTATTGACAAGTATGAGTATGGATATCTACGAGGATGGGTATCGTTCGTTTTCCCGCCGGGATGTTGTTCTTCATAACTTGCTTGCTTGTAGGGTGGGGGAGTGCTTATAACTCTAGCCTTCTGGTATGACTGGTACGACTACCTACGAAGATGGGTATCGTCAGATTCGAATCGACCCCGTCTCCACTCCATGACTGCTGGCTTGGCTTGGCCACGCTCGGTAAAATGAATTACATTCCAGTGTATCTCCTTGTGCGTAGTATATCGAATCGAATTGAATCGAATTCGGGTCTTGTTCGAACTTCAGGCTCACCGCACTAGGCCCCACATGCTGTCCTATTACCAGTCCAGGCCACAAGCTAGAGCTAGAGCTATGGAACTTCTGTTGTACTTCCTCTTGGCTTTCCAGCTTGGATTTGCTGGGTTTACTGGCTTAGAACTACCATGGATGCATGATTTGTATTCTATGGTTCTTCTGGGCTTAGTTGAAGAGGAAATAGAGAATACACATCAGCTGGTATGGGAAATTCGTACTTCCTGCTGGCTTTCCGGCTTTGGATTTAGTTTTGCTGGGCTTTTTTTCTGGCCTAGAACTACCATGGATGCTTGGATTATATTCTATGGTCGGTCTGTGCTTGGTTAGTTAATGAGGGAATAGAGAATATACATCGGCTGGTATGGGAAGTTCTTACTCCCTCCTGCTTTCCGGCTTTGTATTCAGATTTGCTGGGCTTACTGCCCATTACAGAACTACCAGGGATGCAGGAGTATTGATGGATTGCATTTTATAGTCGTCCGGGGATTGGTTGATGAGGGAGGGAATAGAGAATATACATGGACTGGTTCTCGGAGTTGTCCTCGAAGTACGTACAGTACTCAATGGCGAGGAGGAAGAGAAGAGTATGTGATACGTTTTCTTATCCCTACTATGATTGAGATACACGTTCTTTCTAAATCCATAATCATTCATCCCTCATGCAGTTTCTGCTTAGCATATACTACACTGGAAACATATCGATAAACGGTCTCCAGCCTCTACTACCATTGCATCGTTTACTTCTCGTCAACCAACCAACCCTCAAGGATCTGTACTAATCACTCATCATCCCTCCACTCCACTTCACGAAACTAACTTCCCTGCCGAGAATTGATGATATCCACGACTACACGTCCCCACAGCTCATCAGTCTCATAACACAATTAAACCGACTCACCATCCCTCCTTTAACATTCTCCCTTCCACACTGCCACCACCTCCACACTCCGAACGGACAATGACCAAAAAAAAAATGAATTGATACTCACAAGCCGGTTTCAAACTCGCCCCTCCGACTAAAAACCCATCAATGTCTTTCTGTTTCGCCAGATCCTTGCAATTACTCTCGCTCACGGATCCGCCGTAGATGATCCGCGTGGACTCGCTTGTTTCTTTGGATACTGTGTCCGCGAGCCATTTTCGGATGGCGGCGTGGACTTCTTGAGCTTGCTATATTCATTTACATCCATCAGCTACTACTACTATCAAAGTCTAGGTTCGCCATCCGAGATACAAGTCTGGATTTACAAAACATGCTAGGAATGTGACAAGTACACACCTCCGTAGTAGCTACTTTCCCTGTCCCAATCGCCCAGATCGGTTCATAGGCGATCACGATCTTACTCCAATCCTGCACTCGTTCGGCAACGGCTTTGAGCTGGGAGGTGACCACTTCGATGGTCTTGCCTGCTTCTCGTTGCTTCATTCGTCACACAAGAAATCAGCCTGGATGATTATCTGATCTTCTAAAAGACCCACAAATAAAACAAGGATAATATGTAATGAGACAGAAAAAGACACACCTCGAGACTCTCCCCGATGCATAGCACCACGCCTAATCCCCCGTCCAGAGCAGCTTTGGTCTTACTCGCGATGAACTATGCCGTAGTCAAACATATCAGCCACGACATTCTTCATTAGATATCCAACCGCGGAAGCAAAAGAAGGGATAAATAAAGAGAGGTAGGGTTAAGTTATGACGGATATCCATACATTATCATCTTCCTGCAAGATTACTCTCCGCTCACTATGTCCCACCAGCGCCCACGTGATATCGCTCTCCTCGAGCTGCGCGACGGAGATTTCCCCCGTGAAGGCTCCATTGGGTTTATCGAAGACGTTCTGGGCCGCGACTTGGATTCCCTTGCGGAGATGTTCGCGGACGAGTAGGAGATATAAAGAAGGTGGAGCGATGACCACATCTTGATTATGGTATCTTATTAGTGATGATCGAGGGGATATCGTACTACTACCTGGGAAGAGGGGGAGGGAGAAAATACTCACCGACGTCGGGATCTAATTTGGCTTCGTTGAGGCGGTGGATGATGTTCATGATGGTTTGGACTGAACCATTCCTTTATTCCATCCATTGAGATCGCATTAGCATGTGGTATTTCCATTGTATTTCTTCGTCTCTGTCGATGATGATGTAGAGGATGGTGAAAAGGGAGGATTTACATCTTGAAGTTGCCTCCGACAAAGAATCGACGAGCCATCTTGAATGGATGGATGGAGGAGACGGACGCTTTGGCTAGGATACGATGAGTGCTGAGTAGCTAGGGTAGTAGCAATACAGTACAAATGGACGAGAAGGATAGCTCTGGTAGAGCTAATGAAAATGGGTTGAATGCCTTGTTGTGTGTGGGCTAGGATATGGATTGGGCAGTGGTGGTAGTGGGGGGATGGAAGTGGGGGAGGGGCAAAAGTTGCTGGAAGGGGGCCTCACGGGCCTCAACGCTGAGGCCTCAGAAACATGTCTACCAAGGCGGATGCAGATCCTCGGTAGGTCACCGTAGTAACCTTCAAACAACGGGACTGAACAAACAGACAGCAGGTGGTATCATCATCTTCAAGTCCAATTGGTGTATCAACGGTCTACGACCGCGGATTTGCTACGGTAGAGACGGGCCGGCGCAGCGAGCAGCGGGATCGGGAGGGGCCTCCTTGAGGCATCATGGGCCTCATTGGGCTCATGGCGCATCTTGGTTCCTCGTGCCATTGGGTAGCAGCAGAGACAGATCTGCTGCTGCTGCAGCTACACCATGCATCGCCATGGTCATGGCCAGCACGATGCGTTGGCATGCTCCTCGGGCCGTGCGGAACGGTATATGTCTGTCTGCCTAAAGGTATGCACGATAGAGTTGGAGTGTAAAAGTAGTATATAGCAAAGTCCATAAGAAGGGGGCGTCGCCGGCTGGCTGGACTGCCCTTGGATCATACATTCGTGAAGATGTCATTACAAAGAAAAAGTCACATCAGAGAAAGAAGAATAGAGATTGCGTTAAGTCATCTCCACCATTAAAACAAGAATGCAGACACGACGAAAGATTATGTCCCCCATGGACGTCAACAAGCGAAGATCAGCTCTCATGGAAGAAGATGTATTAAATCCTGGTTGAAGAGATGACAACGAGGAACGATTCAACAAAAGAAGAGGCTTAGAAGAGACCTCTAAAGCCACGAGATCGCAGAGGTGATCGCGGAGGCGGTGCTCGAAGATCATCTCCATACGGATCGGTGGCCGTCCTCCGCAGACGATCATATCGCTCCTCTCCACGAGCAGTCGCCGCTCCACGTCGACGGGCAGCTTCCCGCTTGGCCTCCTCCCGGATGATCTCCCGCCGAAGCTCCTCCTCTCGTTGTCGCTCCTCTTCTTCCCGAAGAGCATCCTCCCGGATGATCTCCTCATGGGCCTCCTGCCGCAGTATCTCGTCCTCGATCCGTCGTTCTCGCTCCCGCTCCAGCAACCGCTCGTGCTCCCGCTGTCGTTCTCGCTCCCGCTCCAGCATCCGCTCCTGCTCCCGCTGTCGTTCCACTAATCGTTCTCGCTCTCGCTCCACAACCCGTTCTCGATCTGCCGCTCGCTCTCGACGTCGTTTCGCCTCGATTCGCACTTCGACCGGGGACAACGGCTCATCGAAGTGGTCGTCCACCGATCGTCGACCACCGACGAATTGTTCTTTCAAACTGCCCGATCGACGGATGCCAGCAAAGTCCCGGCCGATCGACGGTCGTCGTCGGAGACTCTTCAGCATCTCTTCATCCTCGAGCTGCTCCACCACGCTCCGGCGCCGCTCGCGTCGGATGTGGTCCGGTGAGGGTAGACCCCCGGATCCATGACCGAGCTTCGCGCTGAAGCTGCTGTTATGCCGGCGATGATGCTGCTGCTGCGGTTTCACCCGCTTGGAGGACAGCTGCTTGACTCGGGGCGTCCCGACCAATTTCGCTCGATGCGAACCGGGCGATGAGGGCATGGTCGACCGGGACTCGAGGTCGCTTTCGTTGTACGAGTCTTCGCTGTAGCTGCTGTCGCCGTCGTAGTCGATCACCTCGACGATGTCGGGCGAGCGACGAGGGCCGCCGTTCTTCCGCATCCCCGAGTTTGATCGCTTCGGCATCGGCCCCTTGCCGACTGAAAAGACGACGGGCTCCGGTGGACCGCCGTGATGCACGGGGACGGCAATCGGAGGTCTCATGGGATGCATCGGCGGGGGCCCGGGATGCATCGCTGGCGGCATTGGCGGAGGTGGAGGGCCCTGCGGAGGAAAGTTCCTGTTGGGCGGCGGCATGGGTCCTCCGGACCCAGCCATGCCTGGACCCATTGGACCACCGGGACCACCAGGACCGCCACGCATGACCATCGCCGGGTCACCGCCGGGAAATCCACCCGGTCCGCGTGGCATCCCACCACCACCGCCGCCACCCATGGGATGCATAGGAGGAGGAGGAGGTTGATCGCGAGGGTTGAAGCCTGGTGGGGGGCCATGGGGTTGGGGTGGCATGCCCATATCGGGCCTCATCCCGCCATTCATAGGCATGCCCGGCACGTCGCGAGGGTCACGACCGTTGATCGGCATGCCCGGCATGTCTCGAGGATCACGGCCATTGAACGGCGGCGGTCCGTTGTTGAACTGCATGGGCTGGTCCGGCCTGACTTGTGGTCCTTTCGGCATCGACGGGCCTCCCATCCCCTGCATACCCTGCGACGGGTGCATGCCTTGCTGTTGAGCGCCGAACGAGCCCGATGGGCCCTTCACTTTGACCGCCGTGTCATCGAGGGTCCGCTTGACAATAACCCGCATGGCCATCGTCTCCTGCACGCCTCCGAATCCCGTTCCCTTCTGCTTCTTCTCCATTCGCAACGACACCACGTTCCATCGGGCACGGGGGTCGGGATCGCGCTTGTTCTGGTCCTCGGCAATCTGGAGGACCTGGGCCTGCATGTTCGGCTTCAAATTCTCAATGGCCTTGCTGACGGAAGGCCCCTTGCGTTGCTGTTCGCGAACCTCCCGTTCCAGCTCTTCCATGGTGACGGGCATCCGTGCTCTCGAGCAGCGCTGCCACGTCGACTTCTCACCGGACGGTGGTGGTAACCGACGGACAATGAAGCCTTCCACGTTCGACCCCGATGATCCCCCGCGGTAGTCTTTCGACTTGGACGACGGACCGACGTCGATGATCTCCGGGCCGGCGTTGTTCTTCACTTTGGGCCCCGACGGAGACCCACCGCCGTTGAGGCTCATGCCGCCAAATTGCTGGGACATGTGGTTGAGGTCGGCGGGATGAGGATGAGGTTGAGGATGAGGCGCGGGGCCTGGGTGCTGCTGATGGTAGTTCATGTTGATAATGAGGAGGAGGAGGACGACGACGACGACGCCGACGACAACAATTCAATGGAATGATTGAGGTTGTCGAGGTATAGCTTCCAGTCGACAAGAAAGGAGGCTTGGGTATAGAGAGTGGAGCGATGACTCTTTCCCGGGTGGATCAGGTGCCCTTATATGAAGCCGGCACCGATGCGGCTCGGTGAGCCTCGTCCTCAATTGAGGCGAACGATGATGCTGATGATTGATGGAGCTGACCAGGGTCGATCCAGAGTGAGGCGGATATGAAGAGGCAGCAAATCGAGAAAGAGCTCCGATGGGATGCCTGGGGGGGAGAGGTGTTTATATGGCGTCCTTGTACCCCACACCAAGAGAACCTGAGATGGTTGCCTGCTCTGCGCCCACCCCCACCTATTTCCGCAAATCTGTGGAGGGGCAGTTGGCGGCAGATTTCGTCAAGGGTGGGCCATCCATGGGAGCGCATCCAAGTCCAGTCCTGATGGAACGGTGGCAAAAGGGACAATTGCGTTCCAGTAAGGCAATATTCCTGATATTGTTGTCGAGAGTTGTTGCGCTTGGCGTACCGCTCACCACCAGCTAGGTTGGAACCAACGGCCACCAAATCGTTACGGAAACAGCGGCTGCGGCTCCGCCCACCAGTCAAGCGCTTGCTGTGGTGAAGGGGCAGCGCATTCGTCGTGTAACGAGAGCCTCTCTGGCGCACCGGAGAAAGATCGACCACGACGAGCTTACCTGCCTCGCATCAGCCGTACTGTATCTGGTGCGTCTTTGTGTCCCATTGTGTGCTGCTTCCCATCCCATCGCTCTGCTCTGCTCCCACTGCTGCCTTGATAGGCGTCCGTGCCCCAGACCTGCAGCCAAACCACCACCAACCGCTGTCCGAATGACTCGCCAGCGCAGCATCCAGGCTGCAGCGTCGACCACCCCTTCAGCCCGGCACCAGGGCGATCCTTCGACTCACTTGGGGCTCGGCCTGAGTCCCATCTTTCGGGCTTTCCCCCAAAGGGGACAGACTGACGGGCGGGAGCATGGCCGGAATGCACGAGCAGGATGCATGCTGCCTCGTCTTTTGCTTCGTATTCAGGCTGAATAAAAAGGTGAGGCGGGATCCCCATGGCTGGCCATTGGGCATCGACGGGGCACGTCCCTCCGGCGGGCACCGGGATATCTTGTTCTTGTACGCACTCGTAGCATCGTCCGAGCCATTGCGTGGCCATGTATTTCGCCGACCTCCAGCCGTAGTTGCTAGCTCGCTGCCCGACCGAGACACTCCGGGGGGACGTATGTCAATGCAGCAGAGCCGCAGGAGATTTGGGTCAGCTGGACGCATGCCGTCGTCGAGAGAGCCAGCCCCATCACCACCAGCAAACCACGAGAGGGTGATGATTGACGTGTCCCACCGGCCCGTGTGGTGTCGTGTGGTGTAATCGACATCGATCCGAGTTCGGATGCGACTGAAAAGTGGTGCACGAAGCTCCAGGGTCCCGATTGCGGCTACTTATCGATAGATCGCGCTTACTCCCGTGAGCGGCACCAACTCAATCAAGTTGCGGTCCGGCGTCCTCGAAAAACCAGGACTCGGAGCCCGATACGGTTATGACCTTGACCCTTGTTGCCATCTGTCATGGTGTATGCGTGTGTCCAGACGCCTTTGACGTGTCGAATAGGGGTGTCATGATGGCTGATGACGACGATGATTTGTCCACACCGGGCCTAATGCCGGCTCGACTGATCCACATAGTATATCCAAGCTCTGTCTATGCCATCGCGAATGCACCCACGGACCTATGCGCCGGATCTCGATCAATTGTCGGTGGACGATTGTGCTGCAGTATGCCAATGCATCCTTGCTCTTGAGCATCCCCGGTCATGATTCTTGCTCGGTCCTCGTGCAATGCAGCATCCCGTGTCTCCTCTCGGCTGAATAAGTCCATCCCAGCTTGGATAACTTTATGTGATGTCCTGTGCCGAGGGAGGCGTTCATCTTTCTGCCTTGACCGAGAGCCTCGTTGCACCTTTTCCCACACGCGCTGGGAAGCTCCTTCAGCTTCGCCCTATTTTGCCCATGCCGCATGACGCGGCCATGCATGGGGATATCTTCTCGCCTCGTGGTGAGGGGAGCTTCAGCTCTTGCTGGGTCCTGCCCGTCCTTCGTTTGTCATCGATATTCTCCTCGTCGGTAAAACCAGAAGGGCACAGCTGTGGCTGATGTGTATTGTCGCACCCGGCTTTGACAGACTGTGTGTGTGCTGCTCCATAAGGCTGAGAGGAGGAGAGATGAGGCTGTGCATTACACGGAGATGTCTCCACATCGGGCCATTTCCGCTCCCGTAAGCCGTTTTCTGTTCAGCCCTTTCCATGGATCCGGGGCGGCAGTGTGAGACGATAACCGTTTGATCTTGAATCAGTTGAAGGCTCATGAGAGAGCGAATGGCGCGTCCGCGACTTCTCATCGAAGAGGTGTGTGTGTCGTCGATATGGCCCGCAAGTGAGGTAGAATGAGGTTGGTGGCGAGAGGAGAGAGAGATGCTTGCAGGCCTGGAGAAAAATCCGTGTGTCGTATTTGATGGAGCAGTCTGCTCAGTGTGACTGCCGCTGCTGGAACCGAGATTTATGTCGCTCCTGTTTTCACGCCTCAGCTGCCCACTACACTTCATTCATCATCATTGGCTTTCCGGTTTATGCCTTTACTCTGGGCTGTATTCATAATGACGCACCTGTAGCGTCGAAAGATGTTCGTTGCCCATCAGTCGAAATCATGTTGATGATCTACTCCGGTTGGTGGGCTTCTCAGCTTGTGAGTCGAGATAGAAAATCCCAACGGCGAGATCACCACATTGACAGTTCAAGACATGAACTGCGGTTAACCAATGAGGCTACGATATCACGTATATATGAAGCGATCAAATTAAGAGCTCACGCTTCGCTCTTAGGTCCATTGAGGTGATTACTGCATATATAAAATGCTTTGCTTTACTTCCACAAATTGGGAATATACCGACCAATTCTGTGTTGAAGAGGCCTATGTCTGATCTTGTATAATGGTTCGAAGAGCCTCCAACAAAGACTTGTAACTCATTCAGATATTGACATTTCAATTTCAATTTAGATCTAGAGAAAGTCACTCTCTAAATACTACTCACTCCAGCTATCGAGTATTGTAACGTCTCCAGTGCTTCAGGAGATGGAGTGCTTCAACAGACGAATAGCTCTGAAGGTTTGATTGGATGACTGATTGATTGTCATCCAACGACTATATGTAGCCGGTATTCAGTCTCTTACCCTTGCCAGGAGATAAGTAAATAAAGACACGTATTATGATCGAGGCCAAGGATGCGGGGGTGGTAGCTGTGACGCCATGCAATGATGCTAGAGCTTCTATGGTAGTACCATGTTTGTCATGATCCAGACGTCCAATGTCCGCTATCGTCTGCCAGTCCCAGCCGTGGGGTAAGAACTCACCAGCTCGAAGGTTCCATTGAATCGAGCCTCTTTCGGCCTTGATCCAGAGCTGAGACGAGCTGAAAAGTGAGGCTGGATGTGGCCCCACAAGAGCGGATATGCTCCGATGAAACCCATAATGGAAAAAAGTGAGGCGGACCCACGTGGCCATGAACGCCACCCGATGCAGAACGAATAGAAAGAAGAAACGATGATTATATACAGAGGCGAAGGAACAGCCTTACATTAGGGTGACCAAGCGTCGGTAGTGAACGGCACCCACGAGGCCACCATCGGATGCATGCGTGACATGATGGGGTAACCGAGGACCATGCTTCATCGCCAGGGTGCTTTGGCATCCCGCACGCCATCGCGCAGCACATCGGCGAGACGCCATCGCGGCGGCGAGGCGGGCGGGAGCGGTAACGGGGCCGGCCGGACGCGCTCGCCGACGCGTCGACGGACGGCGGGCGATTCGGTCGGCGGCGACACGGCGGGAAACTCGCCGCCGCCGGCGATGCCGCTCGAGTACTTGAGCTGCAGCGCGTTGCCGATCTCGTCGCAGGCGGCCAGGACCCGGTCCAGGTCGTCCTTGGTGTGCGCGGCCGAGACGCAGAAGCGGGCGCGCGACGAGACCAGCGGCGTGGCCGGATAGCCGACGACGACGACGGAGATCTTGCGCCGTAGCATCTCGTGCGAGAAGGCGGGCATCTTGGCCGGATGGTAGAGGAGCAACGGGACGATGGGCGAGTCGTCGTGCCCGTAGACGATGAACCCGAGTCGTTTGAGGCCCAGACGCAGGTAGCGCAGATTGAAGGCCAGTCGCTGGAGCCGCTCTTCGCCCTGGCCGGGCACCAGCTCGCCCATGATGATGCGCAGCGAGGTCGCGATCTGCGTCAGCACCGGCGGCGTCGGCGACTCGCCGTACATGGAC
>QQTW01002708.1_pt1 | contig 12960 bp, 15 predicted proteins | sample 1904831 | NCBI WGS metagenome assembly QQTW01 (sample SAMN09435610, study PRJNA476489) | Subsurface metagenome, whole genome shotgun sequencing project. | reverse complement strand
AAAACAGCCGGTAAATAGAATGCTAAGAAAGGTGCGACGGGATATCATTGTGTTAAATCAGCGCTAACTTAACACAAGTTAACATTAATCGCTGCTCCTATTCTGGTTGCGGTTTAATAGACATCTGCTCTAGATGAGTGAAAGAAGACTGGTCATCCGGGGCGATCGCTACCGCTTCGATGTACTGACTATCGATTAAAAAGGCTCCCTTGGCAAAGCGAACACCCCAATAACCTCCTGGACGCCGATCAAGGACTACGCCCTCTTCGCCAATGTGAATTACATCGGGAGGACGCAGCATTGGCATCGGTTCAGCTGTTTTGACATAGGGCGGCAGCGCCACCACGCGGACTCTCTCACCAACAGCAAATTCTTTGGACATAATTATAAAAAAGAATTCAGAAGTACAGGAGCCAGAATGGGTTCTAGTGGAGCCAATAACTGTTGTTACGGGACTTGCCAAATTTTTTTGTGGTATTGCTCTACATCTGCATAAGGATCTATAGCTGCATGGGAGTGTTCATGACCATGGTGATGGTGGTGTCCATGCTGGTGATGATGATGGTCTTGAGTGTTACCATCACCATTTGCAACAGCAGCTAACCGGAATTTGCACATTTCACAATTCATTTGCACGCTCCCCATCTGGGTTTCAATTTCCCGCTCTCGCAGTACAGAGAACAGCTGGGGATGAAGGCCCATTTCTGGCAAACAGGTTATGGAGATATTTGGGTATTGCTCCTGTTGTTGAGCCGTGAAGTTGAAGATCTTTTTGACCAAAAGACCGGTAAACATAAAGTAGGGCAGAACAATAATTTGTTTGGGTTGGTAGAGCCGAGCGCGGCGGAAGCCTTCTTCTAAACGAGGGTGGGTGATGCCTATGAAGCAGGTTTCAACAGTTGAGTAACCACTACCTTCCCAGAGAATCCGAGCGAGTTTGCAAACGTCGCCATTGGCATCTGGATCGCTAGAACCACGACCTACAAACAGCAGAACGGTGTCAGAGCGAGAAATTTGGCTCCTTTCACCTTGGGGCTGGTCTAATTCTGCTAGGCGCGATCGCCACAGTTCCAGAATTCCAGGCGTAATCCCAAAATGACGCCCGTAGTGAAACTTAACTTGAGGATGCCGCTGCCGCGCCCGGTCTAATTCGTTTGTGACATCAAACTTATTATGCCGAGCTGCAAATAGCAGAATTGGTAGTACTGAGAGTTCGGTGTAGCCTTGGTCTACACACTGATCAACCCCCTCCTGAATGGTAGGACCGGTGAGTTCTAGAAAACAAGGTAAAACAGGTCGCGATGTATCCAGAGCTTGATAAGCAGCGGCAAAATCCAGTAGGCTCTGCCGCCCTGCTTCATCTTTGGTGCCATGACCAATCATTAACAAAGGGCGGTGTAGCGGCAGTTTAGTTGGTAATTCAAGGGGCTGTGATTGATATTCCAGCCCAGTCAGATTGGTTGTATTAACAGTAGACATCTCAGTCAAATCTCCTCTCCCGTGCGACGCGGGAAATAGAGTGAACGAGTAACAGGTAGGCGTTCTGGCTGACGATGGCTGAAGTAAAAGCCTCGTTTACAGCTGCGGCACAGCCCCGGACTTGCACCGGTGTTTCCCTATCCTGTTGCGCTTCACTTGTGCCTAGCTATCTTAGCTGATCCAACCGTATTCAAAAATACCGGGGGACTCGGGGCCCCCTTTGGGGAACTCGGGGCCCCCACGAAGTGGGGATTAGGGGCGTGGGGGAAAGGGGAATGATCTACCTCATCCCTCTGAATTCCGCTGCTGACGCCGCTCTTGTATATATTTCTGAATTTGCTGCCGCTGTTCTGCAGTTAGGACGGCTTCTGCCCGAGATTTAGACGACTGAATAATTGTCTGCATTTTAGTTTGCTGCTCTGGGGAAAGATTCATGGCAGCAAAGGCAGCCCGTCCACCTTGACGATTTTGCATAGCGGTTTTGAACTGTTCCTGTTGCTGCGGGGTGAGGATCTTCTCGATCTGGGCGCGAGTATCTCGGCGGATCTGCTCCATCTGGTCTTTTTGTGTCTGGGTAAGTTCTACGCCTGCAAATCCGGGTTTGTCTTGTGCCTGCTTAGGAAAAGGTTGGTTTACCTGATTTTCTGCTTTAACTGCCAGGGGAGCTGCGGCAACCGTAAGTGCCAACACTCCAGCCAAGAACGGTATAATTTTTCTCATGAGGGTAACTCTTCGGAATTTCTCGTGTTCTATATAACCATGATAGAAAATAGCACTGCTTCACAACATGAGGAAGACACACTCATAGTGCGTTAGAACTTGAGTGGAGCATTGAAAGTGACGAACCGCCGGAGCGATAGCGTCAGCGAAGCGTTAGGCGTCAGCCGTTAGCGACTTAGCGTTGCCGTTAGGCGAAGGCTTTAGTCGTTAGCGCGATCTTCGCGCTCTTAGTGCCAAGGAAAGAGAGGATTTTCGAGAATCACTTGGGATTGCTATGGTATGTTTTAGCGTTTAATTAAATAATTGTAAACACTCTTGTTTTAGCAGCCCTTTCGTCACTTTTATTTTCCTAAATCCCTTAGCAATAATTTCTTCGCAAGATATATTTATTTGAGACTGATTTACCAAAATTAAGTCTTGAATTGAAGCCCCAAATACAATTTCGGAGATACCTGTCCAAATACAAGCTGTTGCGCACATTGGGCAAGGTTCGCCAGTCGAGTATATAGTATAACCTTCTAGATAAGGATTATTCAGTTTAGTTGTTAAACTGCGAATCACCTTAATTTCTGCATGAGCAGATGGATCACTATCCTGCTTAACAGTGTTATGTCCTTTTGCAATCACTTCGTTGTCTTTGACGATTACAGCGCCGTAAGGAGAATCTCCTTTCTTTGCTTCTTCCAGAGCTATCTTCATGAAATCTTCGGGTTGCATATTGTTTTAACTAGAAAAGCTTACTAACTAAATAATTGAAATCAAACAACAAATAACTTTTTGATTTATTATAGCGAAACTTGGCTTATGATGGGAAGAGGAATGTCGGGTAAAATTAACCTGCTAATCTTTTTAAAATTCCCAGCACCTTTTCTAAATCGCCATTCCGACGCAAGGTAAATTCATCTGATAAAGCGTAAACTGGCATTTTTTCTTGTTCTAACTTCGCAAATATAAAGTTACTGCCATTGGTAACAAATCCCAAACAAGGAAAGAAGCGACTACCCAACATATAGGCAAGAACTTGCGGTATTCCAAGTTCAAGAGATAATCCTGCTTGCTTAGACTCAATTATTAATATATAAAATTGGTCTCGCAAAACTACAACATCCATCCTACCTCTAATAACTTCATCTTTATCCTCAACGGCAACTTCAGTGGATTGCTCAGTCGTTATTCTAAAGGGATGTTGATAAAACCCTGCCAAGTCAAGTAATGGTGATAAAACTACCATTTTGACTGCTTCTTCTAGCATGGGACGAAACTTAACCAGGTTCAAGAAATTACTCGTGACACGTGCAAGAGCTTGCTTCTCTAAATCAGTTAACTCTGGCAGGTCAATCCGCGATTCTGGGAAGAATTGTTTATCGGTTGTTAAGTAAAGTTGGAATTTTTGTTCCAGATAATTTAAATCAACTTCTGATGCCTGAATTATTGTAGTCATAGAACCTTCTGATATATTACTGCATAGGGTGGTCTAGATGACTTCTTCAGCCAAAAGTTGACCCTTGACCCGTTCGTATTCATCCTCAAGAAGCCACTCTTGGGCTCCTTGATAGTTGGAGTGAGAGACTACAAGTTTATAGTCAGACGTAGGGTTAAAAATACGACAACTGCCGTCTTGATCACCAACTAACATGAGAATCTTGGGTGGAAAAAGAACTGGATCAACCCAGAGTTCCAGAAATCTCCAGGTTTTAGCTTGTTCTGCGAGGGCTGGTACGTGGGATTGCATGATACTCACCTGTAGTTTTCACAATTTTGATCTCGCCGTAGTAAAGCGGTGTTTGGCTCCCGTCTGTTCTAATTATGTAACCGATCGCCTCTAAAAAATAGAGTCCATATCGTTCGTAATCATCCTCTTCGTCATCTATTCCGGTTCGTTTTCCACCTGAGATGATAGCCTGCGTGACTCGTTCTAGGGTTTTGCGATCATTAAATACATGCGCTCTGCCTTCTCTCCGCAGCAATCGTTGAACTTGAAGTGTGTTGGGCAAATGGCGATCAATGAGGCTTGGTCGGGGATCAGAGGTGATATCTCGGTCAATTCCGCTCATGAGGTGGGTGAGCAAACGTTATCTCAGAATCGCTATTGTAGGCGATTGTGCTTGTTGGGACAGGTAAGCCCAACTGATGTTCTTAGAACTTCGGCGGAGGTACGTAAATCAGCATTGACCTGGACTTGACTCTCTAACGCGGCTTCTACTCGCTCAAGGCGATCGCTTGGGTTTCCTTGAGTCATTTTTCTCTATTTGTTATTAATTCTGCAAGCAGAACCTTTAACTGTTGGTTAATTTAGCGTTTTTCTTTCTTTGCAAGCATAACTATTGATTTGTATAGTTGTAACTCGTCTAGAGACTGAATATTTACCAGTATACTGGGGTTATCACTCACTCGACACACCTACAACCTCTGCCGAATCAGCATTATAGGCTATAAGAAATTATTAGTTTTCCCGGTTCTTCCTGCAATCACATTGGAATAGGTGCTGTGGACTCAGTAAACTAACATGAATGATTAACACTTAGCTTAGACGAGTTTACCGCACCAGCAATTGTCGGTTCACCGTACTTTTTAGTGTTCTGACATTTCCAGTCGGTAATCATCCTCAATTTAGTGAGAATAACCGAATTCCTACTGAAGAGCGTATCCTGAATAATATAAAAAGTAAGACGAAGTAAAAAAGACGTATTTAGTTAAAGAAGAGTTACACCTATGACATTAGTTCGTTGGAACCCTTGGCGAGAAATTGACACTCTAGAACGTCAAATCAGTCGTTTATTTGATGAGGTTTCAGCCCCAACCACCAGGCCAGAAAACCGAGTCAGCCTCAGAACTCCTGCTGCTGAAATCAAAGAAACACCAGATGCTATCTATCTGAAGTTAGAAATTCCAGGCATGGAAGCTAAAGACCTGGATGTGCAAGTCACAGAAAACGCCGTTTCTGTAAGCGGTGAGCGCAAATCTGAACCGCAAACTGAAGAGAATGGTGTTACCCGCAGTGAATTCCGTTACGGTAGATTCCAGCGCGTGATTGGGTTACCTGCTCGGATTCAAAATACCAACGTAACAGCAGAATACAAAGACGGCATCTTGAATCTAAATCTGCCCAAATCATCAGAAGAAAAAAACAAAGTCGTCAAAGTTAACTTGGAGCAATCTGCTGCCTAATGTAATTGGGGCAACCTGATCTTCAGTAACAGTGGTTTAATAACTTAAAGCCTGGTCGCATAAGAGTGACCGGGCTTTTTTGTTGAACTGGTGCCGTATGTAAGTGTTTTAATGTTATTTCCGACTGGTGTTGAAAATTGAAAAATCAGCTTAAGAGTGGCTGAATATCCCCCCTACCTGCATTGTTGATTTAGAAGTGGAAATGATAGTCATAAATGCTGGACAGAATTTACCAGCCCTGAATGTTCGTTCTTAGAGTTTACCGATGAGAAAGTTCCTTACCTACCTGCTAATGGCGATCGCTGCCGTAGCACTGATTGTTCTACCTAGCTGTATGCAGCAGCCAGCAGAAGGCCCCAAGCGCTCAGAACTCACCTTTTCCTGGTCGCAAGATGTTGGGACACTCAATCCGCATCTGTATGACCCAAGTCAAATGTTTGCTCAAGATATGATTTTTGAGCCGTTGGTGAACTACGGACGCGGCGGTGAAATTCAGCCTGGACTTGCAGAGAGCTGGGAAATTGCTCCAGATGGCAAGGTGATTACGTTTCAACTCCGGCAGGGGATCAATTTTTCAGACGGAACACCCTTTAATGCAACGGCGGCTAAAGCCAATTTTGACCAGGTGTTGAAGAACCGCAAAGAGCATGAATGGCTGGGACTGATTGAAGAGATTGAGCGCGTCGAGGCTGAAGGGGATTCTACCCTGAAGCTGGATTTGAAAGCTCCTTATTATCCGGCTTTACAGGAATTGACGCTGATTCGTCCAGTCCGCTTTTTGTCGCCTGCGGCTTTTCCTGACAGCGGCACTACGGCAGGAGGCATCAAAGCACCGATCGGCACCGGCCCTTGGACGCTAGCTGAATACCAAAAAGACAGTCAGGCTGTCTTCAAACGCAATGAGAAATATTGGGGTGAAAAACCTGCAATCGAGCAAATCACGGTCAAGGTAATTCCGGAGGGCGAGACGCGTGTGCTGGCATTTGAGAAAGGCGAGCTTGACTTAATTTACGGCAACGGAGAAATCAGTCTCGATTCGTTCAAGCAACTGCGCGATTCGGATCAGTATACGGCAGAAGTCTCGCAGCCGCTTAACACCCGTGCGATTGCGATCAATTCTGCTCGCGGTGCAACGCAAGAGTTGAAAGTGCGGCAGGCAATTCAACATAGCATCAACAAGGATGCGATCATTTCCGCTATTTTCTACAACACCGAACAGAAAGCCGATACCTACTTTTCGACCGAAGTGCCCTACGCCAATTTGGGACTACAACCCTACGCCTATGACGTGAATCAAGCCAAAGCGCTGCTCGAGGAAGCCGGATGGCAGCAGCCCGCCGGACAGAACATTCGCCAGAAAGACGGGCAGCCTTTGACGCTCGATCTATCCTTTAGCGGTAAGAACAACGTTGATAAAGCAATCGCGGAAGCGATTCAAGCAGATTTGAAAGCCGCCGGCATTGATCTGAAACTGCTGGGCGAGGAAGAACAGTCTTGGTACGATCGCCAAACCAGTGGGGAGTTTAACTTGATCTTTAACGACACCTGGGGACCACCCTACGAACCGCAGGCGATGATGTCCTCAATGCGAGCGCCATCTCATGCCGACTACGAAGCCCAGTCGGGACTACCGATGAAAGCCGAAATCGATCAGAAGATTGGTGAAGTGCTGTTATCTACCGATGAAAAGGCGCGTCAGCAGCTTTATCGCGACATCCTTACCACGTTGCATGAGCAGGCAGTCTACTTGCCCATTTCTTACTCCACCAACATTGCTGTTCTGCACAAAAACCTGAGTGGATTTCAATTCATGCCGCAGGCGAATCAAGTGCCGCTGAGTAAGCTGAGTAAATCTTAACTAAGTGAAACACCTTTTGAAGAAACTGACTCAGCACTACATCTTTCAGCGAGTCTTACAACTCGTTCCGGTATTATTCGGCATTTCTTTGATCACGTTCTTACTGATTCAACTGATGCCTAGCGATCCTGCGACCGTCGTACTGCGCTCGACCAATGTGCCAGCAACTCCTGAAACGATCGCCGCCATGCGCGAAAAGCTGGGACTTGATCGCCCTTTGACTGTGCAGTATATAAGCTGGCTATGGCGCTTGCTGCATCTTGACTTTGGGGTTTCGTTTGTCACCAATGAGCCGGTGCTGCAAGCCGTGTTGCACTATGCTCCGACCACGCTGATGCTAACAGCCTGTGCTGCTGCGCTAATTTTGCTGATCGGATTGCCGATGGGAGTTTTGGCGGCACTTTATCGAGACAGCCTGTTTGATCAAGCCAGCCGCTTATTTGCCTATGTCGGGACGGCAATGCCGAATTTTTGGCTGGGATTTTTGCTAATCTATCTGTTTAGCTACAAGCTGGGTTGGTTTTCCGTCACGAGCCGCGGCTCGCTCGCAGATTGGGTTTTGCCTGCAATTACCCTAGCCTGGACACCCGCTGCGATTTATGCCCGCCTATTGCGGAGCAGTATGTTGGAAAGCCTGAGTCAAAACTATGTGTTGTATGCCAAAGCCAGGGGGTTGCTGGACCGTTTAATCATCAGTCGTTATGTGCTGAAGAATGCGCTTCTGCCTGTCGTTACCGTTTTTGGTTTGAGCGTTGCTCAATTACTATCGGGCACAATCATTGTCGAAAATGTGTTTGCATTGCCGGGGTTGGGACGCTTCGCCGTTGAGTCAATCCTTAATCGCGACTATCCAGTCGTGCAGTGCTATGTTTGCTTGACGGCAGTGCTGTTTGTGTTAATTAATTTGATGATTGACGTAACCTACAGCTATCTCGATCCACGCATTCGCCTGGGTAGACAGGAAGACTAAATTTATGTCTCTATTGCGTCAACTGCTGCATCACAAAATCGCCTGGATTGGCTTAAGCCTGATTGCTGCGATTATATTCACCGCTATATTTGCGCCACTGCTTGCACCGCATGATCCCTTACAGGTCGATCTGATGCAGAAGCTTAAACCCGCAAGTTTCTCCTATCCACTGGGAACCGATCACCTCGGTCGCTGCATCCTGTCACGATTGATCTATGGGTCGCGGGTGTCGCTGTCGATCGCCTTGATGGTGATGGCTTTAACGACGACTATCAGCCTTGCGGTTGGTGTGGTAGCAGGCTATATGGGTGGCAGAATTGATACTTGGCTGATGCGGATCTGCGATGTTTTTCTGGCGTTTCCTAGCCTGATTTTATCATTGGCGATCGTCGGTATTTTGGGAGGCGGGCTGTTCAACCTGGTGTTGGCATTAACCGCATCGCACTGGGCTTGGTATGCGCGAATTGTGCGGAGCCGCGTCCTTAGCGTCAAGGAAAGCGATTTTGTCAAGGCGGCGATTGTCTCTGGCACCCGACAGCGACCGCTGATGCTGCGGCATATTTTGCCCTACACGCTAGCAGAACTGGTGATTCTGGCATCCCTCGACTTGAGCCACATGATTTTGCATATTTCCGGATTGTCGTTTCTCGGCCTGGGCCTTCAGCCGCCAACTCCTGAATGGGGCGCAATGCTCAATGACGGACGCGATTTTTTCCGCCGTGAACCAGCACTAATGATTTATCCTGGTCTGATGATTTTCATCGTCAGTTTGTCTTTCAACCTGGTTGGCGATGCACTGCGGGATGTGCTCGATCCTCGTACTCAAAGGCGATCAGACCTCACCTCGAAACTGCAAAATGGCTGAAGCGGTTCTTAGCGTAAATCATCTGTATACCGCGTTTCCAGAGCGAGGAGGCGATCGGGAAATTGTGCGAAACGTCAGCTTTCAACTTCAGCCAGGGAAAGTGCTAGGAATTATTGGAGAAAGCGGCTGCGGCAAAAGTGCAACCTGCCTGTCTATTCTGAGATTACTCAGACAGGCAAAAATTCAAGGCAGCATCCAGCTTTCAGGAAAAGAAATTACTCAACTCAACGAAGCTGAAATGCGTCAAATTCGCGGGCGACAAATCGGGATGATTTTGCAAAATCCCGCTAGCTTCTTCAACCCGATCGCCTCCATCGGACAGCAGTTTGTTGAAACGCTGCAATCGCATCAGGCGCTTTCTCAATCTGCGGCTCGCTCAATCGCAACTGAGCATCTCGCAGCGGTCGGTTTAACTCATCCTCAACAGCTATTGCACCAATTTCCATTTCAACTGAGCGGCGGAATGTTGCAACGAGTGATGATTGCGATCGCGATCGCGCTGCAACCCAAAGTGTTGATTGCTGATGAACCAACCACCGCTCTTGATGTAATCACGCAAATGCAAATTCTGCGTTTGTTGGATCAGCTTCAGCAGCAAACCCACTGTGCAATTCTGCTGGTGACACATGATTTGGGCGTGATTGCCCAGCTTGCCGATCAAGTTGTGGTGATGTACAACGGTGAATTTATCGAACAGGCACCCGTCGCACAGCTCTTTGATCAGCCACAGCACCCCTACACGCGATCGCTATTTGCCGCTCGATTGAGCGAACGCAGGGAGGAAGTGCGATGATCCTGTCGGTGCGTCATTTGACGAAAGTCTATCGGCTCAGAATGGGCTGGGGCGGCAAGCGGCAAATCATCCGGGCACTTCGAGATGTTTCTATCGAAATTCAGCCTGGAAGCTGTCTAGGTATCGTCGGAGCCAGTGGAGCCGGAAAAAGCACTTTGGGGCGACTCGTGCTAGGGTTAGAGCGGCCTGATGCTGGAGAAATTTGGTTTCAAGGTGAAGAACTGGGGCGACTCGCACCCCAGGATTGGCATCGCGTGCGGCGAGAAATGCAGGTCGTTTTTCAAGATAGTTTTAGCGCCGTCAATCCCCGCCTGAGTGCCAAAGAAATCATTAGCGAACCAATTCGGAACTACCTCAAACTTACCGAATCAGAAGTCACCCAGCGAGCAATTCAGCTACTTGAAACGGTTGGTTTAACGGCGAGTGATGCGAACAAATATCCACATCAATTTAGCGGCGGTCAGTTGCAGCGCGTCACCATTGCCAGAGCGATCGCTCTCAAGCCAAAGCTGATTGTGCTAGACGAACCTGTTGCCAGTCTGGATATGACGATTCAGGCACAAATTCTTGATCTGCTGCTCCAGCTTAAGCAACAATTTAGTTTATCTTACCTGTTCATTACTCATGATCTAGCAGCCGTTGCCTATCTTGCTGATGCAATTGCTGTTATGCAAGCAGGCGCAATTGTCGAATCACTCGATAGCGTATACCTCAATCAGTTAACCCATCCATATTCTCAGCAGTTAATCGCGGCTCAACTTCCTACTCATCCCCGCGATCGCAAATCCTTTACTATCTGATTCATTCTTGAATTTCTATGAGCAATCTTCAATCTCAAATTAACTGGCAGCACTGGCTCCAGCGCTGGGACGCTCAGCAGAGCGGTTATCTGCCTTTACGAGAAGAGCGATTTCAAATCATGCTCGATACGTTGGCGCTGACGATGCCAGAATCCTTTACTGCTTTAGATTTGGCTTGCGGTCCCGGTGCTATCAGCCAGCGACTTTTACAGCGATTTCCAAATGCCCGCTGCATTGCAATTGATTATGATCCCGTTCTGCTGGCAATCGGTCAAGGGGCGTTGGGGACGATGGGCAACCGCCTGCGTTGGATAGAAGCGGACTTGATGCAGAATGCTTGGGTGGAATTGCTTGGTGAAACTCAAGTCGATGCCGTTTTAAGCACGACTGCCCTGCACTGGCTACCCATTGAGCGACTGGTGAAACTCTATCAGCAGCTTTGGCAACTTGTGCGATCAGGCGGCTTGTTCCTCAATGGCGATCATCTCTACTTCCCGCCGCATTTAAAAACGTTCAAACGCTTGGCAAAAGCGATCCAAGCGCAGCAGGAACAGCAGGCGTTTACTGTGCAAAATCAAGAAGATTGGGAACGCTGGTGGCAGATGATCGAGGGTGAGCCAGAACTCAAAGATTTGCTAGCAGAACGACAACGCCGATTTACACCGAGGTTCACCGAAAATGAACCCACACTCGAAATTCATACAGCGGCACTACGAGAAGCAGGCTTTCGCGAGGTTGATACTATATGGCAGCGCTGGGACGATCGGGTTTTGATGGCAGTGCGTTAGGTTTGGGTGCGATGACCCGCTAGGGACGGTCTTCGACATCGCATCCCAAAATGGCCACCAAAATCCTAAACAATTCCTCCAGGTCAGCGGGAACGCGGTAAAGATTTAAATCCTGCTCAACTCGTTGTTGGTTACGATGCAAAATACCAAACTGCCAGACATCTCCGGTGGAAACAGCACCATAAAGCAGCGGCTCTTCAGAATCAGTCCATTGGTCGAGGGCGATGAGTTCGACTGCAAGTTGAGTAAAGCCTCGGGACAAATCGGCATTTTTGGCTTCAATAATCAGGAGATTATGCTGGGTACGAAGGTAATAGTCAAGGGAACCTTTCAGGTGTTCTGAGACATTAATTGAATATTCAATTCTCAGTTGGGCCTGGGTATAGTCGAGCAGCGCCAGAACAACTGGAGCAATCAGAACTTCTCGGCGAGCCGCTTCGCTGGTGAGGCTGACGTAGGGCAATCGGCGCTGGATGCTGGTTTTGAGGTCTGCCAGCCTATCTAATTCAGCATCCGATTGAGGCAGAGTCAGCGTGCTGCGTTGAAGAGAGAACCCAAATTCGGCCAGAATGTCGTCTGGCTCGTAGGTCATTTCAAAGTAGTTTCGGAACGTGTAAGACTTTCCGGGTTCTAAAATGCTGACCCTAGACATGCTGGGTGGCCTTTAAAATGAGAGGATTACTCCATAATCTAGCCTATCTGTTGTGAGGCTGAAGAATTGAGGCGTTAGCACACAGCCCGGTTTGCGGCATAGCCGATGAGATCGTCGAACTGGGTGTGTCTTCATTATTGAGCAACAAGAAAAGCGCAGCAGGATGAGGTAGAGGCAGAGACAACTTTTCGGGCGTGGGTGAGAGAGCAGGTGAAAGGTAAGCAGTAAAAATTGAAGTCAAGGAGTAAGCATCCTATTGACGGTGAGACTTTCGTAAACCAGGTGCTGGAGCAATTTCGTCAAGCAGAGAGATGAGCCGCTACGTTATTAACGTTCTCGCTAGTCGAGATCTCAATGAAATTGCTGACTACTTTTCTGAAACCAGCCTCGATACAGGAGAGCGTTTTTTTCGAGAATTCAACCGAAAGTGCCAAAAACTTGTTGCCTTCCCCAGCAGTGGCAGAAGTTATGCAGACATTCGCCCTGGTTTGTGAGGAATACCCCTCGAAGGCTACATCATTGTTTATCGAGTCCTTGTTGATAGTGGCATTGAAATTCTGCGAGTTGTAAGTGGTCGTCGTAATCTGTCATCCCTCTTTGAAGAGCAGAATTAACTGATTCGTAACATCAGAGTCACAATCCCTGTGGTCTCAGTCAACAATTGCCTGCGATGGATGGTCGTATACCTGCGGAGCAAGGGAATGGCGGCGAGCAAAATTTATCACTGACTCCAAGGGACATTCTGTTCAGCGGACCCGACCCAACATTGACACTCACCATGATTCGAACCATGGCACAGGCTTTTTTGTTAATCTGGTGCCGTATGTGAGTGTTTTCAAGGTAAAGAATCCAATGGACCCGCAACGT
>QQTW01002707.1_pt1 | contig 12961 bp, 10 predicted proteins | sample 1904831 | NCBI WGS metagenome assembly QQTW01 (sample SAMN09435610, study PRJNA476489) | Subsurface metagenome, whole genome shotgun sequencing project. | reverse complement strand
GTCTCGACATAAGAATGGCTTCGGGAGCACCAAGATTCTTATGTCGTGAATACTCTTATGTCAAGACCCAACGAGGACGGTAAAGCTTGATTGTAGTCCGCCTTTTCCAGCTCTTCTAGGCGAGATTGTTCTTTGAAGTGGGTTTATAATGAAATTGTGTTGTCATAGAAATTAGTCCGGAAAATTTGCTGAATGGCCTCAAAAGTTGATCGTGGCCGTCTAGCCAAAGCCAGCATATTTCGGCCTGCTAATACGGAGTAGAGAGGCCTGGTAGATGGTGACCGAAGGAGCTCCATTGTTTGCCGATCAGTGCGTATCCGTGGTATCGTACACCAACACCGAATGAACGGACGTCGTGTTAACTGTCCGTTCGGCTCACAAGCGAGCTTGCATCTCCTCGATGTCCGTTGTCTTATCGGCCCCCTGTACTCGTACAGGCGTGTTGTACAGACCACTGAAAATACCAAGATCCTCAAGAACGGATTGGCGATGATCCCCACATGGTCAAGGCTGGATCGGCTGCTTCGGTATCTTCGGGAGGACTTCCATCTCCCGACGCGGCAAGGGAGATTGACGGGCGCGTGCCCCTGAAACGCCGTTGTCGCTTACGAACCCTTCTTATTGAAGCCGTCCGGCCATCCCGGCCGACGAAAGCCCGGATATCTCGAGAGCATTGACGAGAAAGCTTGGATAACAAACCGGTTGTTGCTCCCGAGCCATGAACAGGGTTATGATATCTTGGCGAATTGAATCCAGATTGCACGGAGCACATGGCGGATGTTTGAGCAGCCTTCCCGCCGCTGCTGCTTAACCTTCCATCTGGACGCCCAAGGTGGGACAATTGTTGACCACTGTGTACTTCGTGCGAGTGCATGCCATTAAGGTTGACAGCGGACATGATTCGAGACAAGGGTGATCATTTCACTACATGGGAGAAATATTTTTAAGATGAGCCGGCGCTTGCAACCTCAGCTGTACCCGTTGGTGGTACAGTATAAGAACCGGGCTGTCTCCATTTTCGTAACGATGCATCTTTTCAGGCATCACCCTCCTTCACGTCCCTTTGATTGTTTGCCGGTTCGTTGAGCACGTTTGCTCCGACACTCCTTCTGCATCACGAAGGATCTGGTCATCCTTCTGTCCATTCATTCATTTATCACTATCTTCACTCCTCGCTCTGGATAGCAGCCTCGAGATTCTTCCGCCGTCATAAAAATGGTCAGCCACCGTCTGACTCTGGCTCTGGCCTTCTTCGGCTCTTTGTCTGCTGTCACCGGACATGGCAACATTGGCAGCATGAAATGCGGTGGCCGAGAGTACATTAGCCGTCCATCTTATCGCCGGGTCTCCATGATGACTGACTCGACCCAGATACAACTCTCCCATGGGCCCTGCTCCGAATCCGGACGGCGTCGGCTGGTCGACGCCCGATGACAGAACTCCTCCGGGCATGATCAACTTCGTGGACGGAACCGGATACTCCTCCCCGGACATCATCTGCCACAAACAGGCCGTGCCGGGAGCTCTCCACGCGAAGGTCGGAGCAGGCGAATTGATCGAGCTACAATGGAACATGTGGTTTCCTCTTCACTGGGGACCGATCATTACGTATCTCGCCAGTTGCGACGGTCCATGTGATAAGGTCGAGCCGTCGAAGCTGAGCTGGTTCAAGATCGCGGAGCGCGGCCTGGTCAAAACGGCCGGGACAGCAGGCGTTGGCTACGGCACCTGGGCCACGGACGAGTTGCTGAGCAACGGTAATCGCTGGACCGTTCGATTGCCCGAAAAGATCGTCGCGGGCAATTATGTTCTTCGACATGAGCCCATTGCGCTGCAGTTGGCAGCCGAGAAGAACAAGGCACAGCATTACCCGAAATGCTTGAACCTCGAGATCACGGGGCAAGGCACGGAGAAGCCGACGGGTGTACCGGCCACGGAGCTGTACACGGCGCAGGATCCAGGGCTGTTAATCGACGTGGCGCTGAATCCGCAGAATTACACCATCCCGGGTCCGGCGCTGTACAGTGGTGCGGCGGAGCAAGATGCGCCTGGTGGCAGCAGCTTGGCCCCGACAACCACTGCAACTGCCACGGGTACCCCGTCCGGTGGCTTCGCAACGATGTCGACCACTACGGGAACCGATACCCCGTCTGAATCACCCGCTCCGTTCGATCCAGCGGCGTTGTCTTCCAGTCTCGTGGCGTTCTTCAGCAGCCTGACCGCTCCCACGGGACAGCCAATGGCCGGTGGTGATGGTGCTCCCGGGCTGGACTTCTTGAAGAACTTGATCAACGTCCCTGCTGGTAGCGGTAGCAGCAGCTGTCAACCCACTGCGACGGTCACCGTGGTAAGTCCATTCTCCTCTTCGTCTCGTCCCTATGTGAGATTCAGAGAAATGAGGATCATCTAATTCTTGCAACAGACCGCTTGTCCAAGTCAGGGCTTTATGACGGCCTATCGGGCCCGCTAGAGTCAGAGAAAGTGGCTGGTCAAGATGCCATAGCCAACCAATTCAGGCCTACTCGACATGCTACTAAGTCAAGAGTGATCTGTTGGGAGGCAGTGCTTCCTCATTTGTATATATCTTACTTGTCTACCGTTTCAATTCGTTAGCGGCAGGCTATCTAGCTCTACCGAGCTTCTACTCCGCATATGTTCATCCTTCTTAACACAACAATCAAAGTAGCTCTTGTCCTTGTCAACCAACGTATGGTTGTAACAATCAAAAAAGTCCGTGCAATGCAATTGCCGGTGTGCTACGTTACAGGGTACAACCATACATGTTCTACGTATGTAGTATATCAAATTCTTCCGCAGATGGGCTACAGCTAGTCTCGAAAAGTCTACTGTACTCGTAAGGTATGGAGAAGTGTCGAAGGCAGCATTTTTGGTTTAGTATTGTTGCCGGGATGGCTACTTCTATGTATTCTAAGCACAAATGTTTCCTCCGGATACTGATAGAGCGTGAGTTGTTTAGATCCTAGGCCTGGGATGCCCCCTCCCCTTACAGTTCAAGCAAAGCATCGGTTCCATTGAATTCACAAGATGAACGGGCCATCTGTTGAAGGGCAGGTTGATTGCATGCATAACCGGCTCTACGGGAACGACAAAGCCCTCTTTCTCTTCCTCTTCTCGTGTTATGTTCTCTCAAGTAGCGGTAGTCAAATTCCAATACACCGCAAACGGATCCCAACTCGGATCCTCATGCCGCTCATACTCCAGATACGTCGTGACCCTATCTGCCGTAGCCCTTCCATACATTCGTTCAATAAACGCCAGGGTGAGATCCATTCCGGCCGAAATGCCTGACGAAGTCCAGACGTTTCCATCCTCGACCCACCGCGCTTGTGGAATCCACGTGGTATTCGGACCAGAAACGATCGTGCTGTTCCACGCTGCTTTGTTCGTTGTTGCGCGTTTCCCGTCCACGATACCCGCTTTGGCTAACAGCTCAGCACCGGTGCAGACGGATAGGATGTATTGGAGTTTCGGGTACGTGGAGCGGATGAAGTCGATGGTGTTGTTCAAGTCGGGTGCTCGTGTCCCTAGCCCGCCAGGCACGATCAACACGTCGAGCGAGTCGGGAGGGGCATCGAAGGTGTGCGATGGCAAGATGTTCTGGCCAACGGTCGAGTTGAGACGGTTCATACTTGCAGCTCGGGGTTGGTTGGAGACGGGGGATTTGGTGGCGGCAATGGTGTAGAGGTTGACTTTGTTGGTGATGGCCAATAGAGAGAGGGCGTCGAGAGGTCCGAAGACGTCGAGGAGTTGGAAGGCCGGGAAGAGGACCACGCCGTAGTTGGTTGGGACGGGCTTAGAAGAGGTGGCTAGGAACGTATGAGGGTTGAATGGATGGAGGGCAGTTAGTTTGGAGAAAAGAAAGGTTACCTGTGGAAGAGGATGATGCAGCATCAGTGGTAGGGGAGGAGGCCGGGCTCTGATACTGAGAGGGATCTTGGGCGATGGCGGTACAGGACCAGCCTGCCAAGAGACACACGGAGCCGAGATGCCAACGCATGTTGATTGTTGCGGATGGTTAAGTTGGATAGGAAAAAGGTGAAGGGTTCCTGGTGGAATTTGACCAGGAAATATCCAGCTTGTGATATCGAAAGAAGGACAATACGGAGAGCTATCCAAGGAGAGAGAGACCCGGTCTTTATACCCTTGCAATGAAATTCTTTTTGGTTGGGTTCGATGTTTCGATGCAGCGTTGCGTCAACGGGAGACGGGAAAATGAAACGGCCTCAAACACGCGCATCGCGGAATTGACGACATGCACCGTCTTATTGCAGGGCACTGTAGTTGGTGTTCCAGTGTACCCGTACAGAAACCGGGTAATTATTTGAGAGGGATTGAGACTCTTCTTAACTCGATCCTGCGTGATTCCTGGACCTCATTTCGAGGAGATTATCCAATAGCAGACCTGACATCGTTCTCACGGGTGTGACAAAACGACCTTGGGACGCGTCGTCGTGATGAGGTTCGAGAAACCGGGAACCAACAGTTTATTTGTTGATAGACACGTGCAGCTTGCTGATCGACCTTTGATTGAACATCTTGTCTCGTGATCCATATTCCGTCTCTGCCGTGATGTCGCTGTAGGCAGCAGTTGAATTATCCAGAGCGCGACATATGAATGCGATTGGTCCAGTTGATGCGACGGATCCTAGTCCACGCGCCGACTGCTCCTTGGCCGTTCTTGGTAACATGACCGGCGCGTCCCAGTTTGCAATGCTTGATTTATCTGTCCTCCGATGGGCGTTCGAGTAGGTCCCAAAGATTGTGATTGGAACGGTGACCATCCACTGAAGGCCCCGAGAGACATGGCTCAATGGCTCGAACGTCCATCATCATATGCGAGCCCATTGAATCAATCGGTGTCTTCGACTTCATCGGCCTTCGGGTAAGGATCCGCCCGAAGAGTGATGGGCGACTGATTGCTCTCGCTTCATTCGAGAAGGAGGTGCCGGTGGCTCCTGATGGACCTATTGCCACTACCCATGGGATTGAGACTGCCCGAGGTCAACCGCTAGGTTGCTTGGGTTAGAGGATCGGGCATCCTCGCCGGTCCCTCTCCTTCTCTTCGCCAGCCATCGCCGTTTCCAGGCATTCTGGCGGAGGCGCTTCTCTTCCAATATCGCCCATTCGTGGCGCTCGTCTGGCGTCTCGGAACCCTCGGCGACTTTGACATCCAGCTCCTTCTTCCTCGCCCGGGCCGCGGCGCGTCGCGTCCGCGTGGCGGCCAGTTTTGGCTGGATGAGCGCCCACTTGGCCTGGTCCGCGAGGTCTGCGGTGCCAGATTCGATACGCTGCTTGATTGCTTTGCGCACCGCCCTACTCTTCGCCTGCGACCGTTTATTACCTTCATTATGCTTCGATCGATATTCCCTCTGCCGATCTTCCGGTAGTGCCGCGATTGTTTTGGCCCAATCTTCATATTCCCTTCGACGAAGGGCTCGGCGGCGAAGACGAAATGCCTGACTGGCGGCGTCATCCCCTGCCATCAACGCATCTATCCTCGCTTTCACCTTCTGTCGAGCTCGTTTGGCATACGCAACGACCTCTGGGCGAGCATCGCCCGCTCGGATGAGTCGACGGATAGCCATGTGCCGGATTCGTTGATAGGCCGCATGCTGCTCTCGCTCATATTCCAAGTCGGCGGGCATCTTGGCGGCGACCGGTCGTCCGGCTCTCTCGGCCCTCTTCCTCGCTCGTCGATCCGCCGACACCATCGTCTTGACCTTTCGTGCGGCTGACCAGATTTCCCTCTCCTCAGGTGATAGATGTCGTTCCAGCTCGCTGCGACTGGGCAGGTCTGGGATGGGGTCGTACGGCTGCGTCGCCAGCAGGGAGTCCAGGTCATGCATTGTAAGAGGCTTGTCCTGGACTCCAATTCTTTCTGCCCATCGTTTTTTGCGGTCCAGCCGTCGACCGGCCGTCATTCCTTTTCTGGGAATAAGATCCCCTTGCAGCGTCCGATCCCGTCTGGACGAGCCATCCTCTACAGTCCTCGGCCCCACTGTCTCTTTCGATGTGAGGGTGGAACGATCGAAGATATCGCCATGATTCGACGGTCCGGTATCAAATTTTTCACGTGCACCGCTGAGATCTAGTCGTGGTGAGCAAGCGTTCGAGATGCTCCATGGACGGAGGAGACGGAGGAAACGGAGTAAAGTGGCCAGGGGAATGCACCAACCGGCCAGGGATCATACCCCTCTGGATGGACTTTCTGAAGCGAGAAGCTGAGAGACCAACAACTGAACCAGTACCATAGTTGGTGCTGCGAACCACCCAACGGAAGCACGTTGAATTCCGTTGTCTCGACATCAAGCTGGGGAGCGACCAATATTGGAGCATGGTCAAGCGACGGTAGGGAACGAGCAGCGAGCAAGCGTGGCCCATTACGCTTTTTCCACGAGGCATGGCATGGCGCAATGCTCTCTTGGGCAAGAGCACCGTCCGAGATGTCTTCATCCACCGAATTGGTCGATTGACCGAGTGGTTCTTAGAGCAGTCTCGATTATCCCATATTGGATATCTATCCCGATCCCAGCAGTCCATTCGAGTTTTGAATCACAATATTGCCCTATTGGGGGATTTTACGCAAAAGAATGCGAGTTCACCACGTGACTTTCGCCGTCCAAGCTGGGAGATAATAATCACGTGATGAAGGCGTATTACAGAGGATTTGCCTGGGACATCACGTGTTTGTGCTGTCCATTGGCGAAGATCTACGAGTACACTTCGCTGGGAGCTTGGCTTTTACAGTCGGCATCCTTGGTAAGAAGTAAGTCCATCTATAGCCATCCTGTTTGTCCTGTGGACGGCCCATCTTGATGCGAGGTTACCATGTCGCTGGGGATGAACAGCCAAGCCAGACGTTGAGAGATCCTACCATTCCTGTCCACAGCTAGAAGAATGAAAGTGGCGATGACCAGCTCACCGCTCTTGTTTATAACAGAATAGCACTTTCTGAAAGCTGTTGCATTCCTTAAGTTTATGTTCACTTTATGAATGGACCAATCTATTCGCGGAGTGTAGATTTGGCCAATCGATAGCACATATGTATTGTATTGCGTACTCATCTACATACTAGAAAACATACATGGTCAATGACAAATGATATATTCCATCAAGGAACAATCCTCAAGCTCAGCGGCCTCTCGAAAGGCGTTTGACAACTCTCCACCGCGGGGGCGTGTAAACTTCTTGTCACCCCGCCGACGGGCGCCGCGTCATAGGGACACTCCACTATCGAAGCGAAACTCACAGCCGACGATAACCGCGACGAGAGCCGCGATAACCGCCGGATGGGGTCGACGCTGAGGCCTGGGCGGAGCTCTGACTCGTTGAAACTGGGTTCGCAGATGAAGCCTCCTAATTAGTTAGCAGCGGCAGCGGCAAGAAAGGATTCAAGACGGATGGGAAACTCACGGATGCCGTGACGGTCACGGTGACGGTCGCCGTCGGCTCGCAATTTTCATTGCTTGAGTCCTGGGTGCTGCGGGGTGACGCCGACGTCGAGGTGGACGAAGCGCGGCTGCTGCTGCTGCTGCTGCTGCTGCTGCTGCCGCTATCAGGGTAGCCGGCGCCAGAGCCCGCGGCGGAGGATCCGGACGTGCCACCACCCGAGGAGACAACGTTGCTGTTGATGTTGCTGCTGGTACCCTCACCACTGGTTCCATTGCTGGACGAGCTCACACTGCCACCCTGGTACAAGGCGGGGCCCGGAAGCGAGTAGCTCTTGAGGTTTTCCCACGTGCGCGCCGTGATACCAGGTTCGTCGAGACGGTAGAGGTTTGCGGCAACGACGCCTTCCGGTTTGGCCGTTCCGCTGCCGGTGATCTCGAGGTTGACGCAACGCGGATAATGCTGGGTGTCGTCCTTGCCCGCGAACAGCGCAATGATCTCCTCACGCAGAACGTAGAAGCCCGGGGCGAAATCCTCGGGAATCTTCACCTCCCAGTGCACGTTGTCGCCCTGGAGCTTATCCGGTCCCGAGACCTCCTCGAACCGCTCGTTCGTGCGGGTGCGGAACAAGAGGTCGGTGCCCCAGATACCGAGCGGGCCTGAGAGGGCGGTGGCGGCTTTGCCGGGTTCCACCAAGCCCGTCTGGGCGATCTTGGTGAACTGAAGCCCCATGATGTCGGCCTGGTTACAGGGACCGTTGCACGGGGCCAGGTAATCGAGGATTGGTCCACGGTGGTTGGGCGCCAGGTTCGTCCATCGCACCGTCACCGTGCCGCCGGCAGCGACCTTGGCGTGGATGTTGCCGGGCACGTACTTCCGACCGCAGACGAAGTCTTGGGTCTTGTACGCGCCCTGGTTGACCGGATTGACGGAGTTGTGGTCTTGGCTGTTGCTGTGCCAGCCCGCGCTGTTCTGACCCGATGCCTGAGGGGCATTTGACTCGAATGAGTACCTGATTCCTCCAGGTCAGCTGGCCGTTGGCGACCAAGACGGGGATAAACTCGGACTAGGCTCCATACTCTTGATCCGTCTTGACGCCGAAGAGACGGAAGTGAGCTCGGGCGGCCGTGGTGAAGGCGAGCACACCGGCAAAAAGAGATAGCTTGGACAACGGCATTGTGGCGCGCGGCGTGATCAACAGCGGCGTGCTTTAGGAAAGCTTTGGGGGACTGAAATCAGAGATGAGACGATCGAATAGAACGATGAGCACAGCTCGGTGGATCCAGTCCTAGCCTCGATGGCTGATCCACAACCGGAGAGAGAAAACGACAGATGGAAGAAAATACCAAAGATGCACTGAATCTTCGATGATATCACGAAGGACGGCCAGGTCAAGAACGAATGAACGACAGTTTGAAAAGATAACGAACGACGGCTAAGGGATGTCCTCAAGAATGGATGACCGGGAGGAGGATCCTTCTTCTTATATCATCCCTGGTAACAATGTGGTGGCAAGCCGGTAGCGCCGCCATTGCGACTGTATGCGGTCCTTGGTCCTCGGAGGAAAATGTAAGAACGTGTTCATCCACGCATCCATCACGAAGCGGTATGATCAGGATGTCGCAGGGGTCCGTGTCGCACGATTCTTCGTGCGCTCAATCTCTTCAATCTTCAAGACTCGTCATCGTTTCGTGCAGGCTTCTGCAACAAGCCCAACTCCACTTTCGGTTCGATTGTGCGAGAAGGCTCGAATGACCGGCGCTTGACATCGTCTTCAGACCCCGGCCAGCAAAACAACATGAGGCTGTACTGTACCGGGATCGTCCCGCTATGGCTGCTCGAAACGATGGTGTCGTCGAAGCGAAGTGCATTGGCTAGCCCTGTCCCGTAGAATATCCCGTTTCGTATGAGATACAGTCCCCATACATAGCCTCGCTAGGCAGATGCTTCTGGCAGATCATCTCCTGATGATCGGTGCAAATCGTTTAACTGACTAGCCCCTTTCATGATATCCGATTGTGTTCATTTTGTAACTTGTTTCACCTCCCTTGTATTGTGTCCGGCTGTGTTCAACTGGAATCTGTTTGACCCTGCGGCTTGGCTCGTGCACCGGATGAATGCTATGCCGCAAGATCATCGCCCTAGGACCTGCGATCGCGAGGACTGTGCAAACGGCCAGCTATCGGAGATCAGCAGAGTTGTTCACGGTCGCATCTGCGTTGATGCTGTATGTCTCGGATAGAGGTTCACGGGAGGACTAGCCTGTTTTGGGGGGATGGAGCGATCGAAGAAGGAACTAGGACGGTAGGAGCGCGTTTCGCGATTGTGATGCTGGGCGTTACGGTAAGAAGTGTCTGAGATCTCGTCCGGTTAGGGCGTCTAAGCCTTGGGAATGATATTATTGCAAACGACTCAGCTTCCCACTGAGATCTGTAGAGTTCTAAATGATGTTTAGATATACTTCAAAGATTCATTTCGTGGTCACTACGAAGTAGGACTGTTAAGCTACTGGCTCTATCAGGTATATATATTGTCTTCGGGCAAACTCAAGTATATCAACCGTAGGTAGTGCCAGCATTGGTGGTTCAGTGGTAGAATAGATAGCTGATGGTTCATGCTCTAGTATCAGAGGTCAGAAAAATAACAGAGCAGATGAAAGCTACATCTGCTTTGCTGTGTATCAGCTGATAAGCCCAAAAGAACAAGCTTCAAGACTCGCCTCGAACTGTTTCCAACCCGATAAGTCTAACCACTGTACTCTACCGATCACTGGAAGAAATATACAACTCGATAAACGCAATCAAAAGGGGATGGGGAGGTGTGGAAGAGAGAGCGGAAAACGGAAGAGGAGGGGCCTGACTGGACTGTCCCGGAGACTAGCATTGCGACTCTCTCATTCGTCTGAGATATTCATTCGTGGTTGTTGGCTTCTTCCAATTTGCATATATGCCACGGGCTTAAGTAGCCCTGGATGAGTAGAAGAGCGCCCGTAAAATGAACCACACTGACCATCTCTAGTATTCTATAGGCTGGAATCCACTCGACTGTACGCCGATCAACTCTCGCCTGCTGGACCATTCCACAACCGACTCTTGCTCACGATGACCGAGCCAAGAGCCGCGATGCTGGCTCCACTCATGATATCAAAGATGGCGACGTCGGCGTCCAACTTCTTCCTGCACCAATTGCGCAGCTCGACGGCGACGAGCGAGTCGACGCCGTAATGATGGATTGGCTTGGTCTTGTCCAAGTCGGCTTCCGACGTCGAGAGGGTCTTGGCCAGTTTCTGAACGAGCGCGTCGCAGACGATGGAGGCCGCCTCGTCGGTCGAACTCGCTTTCCCGAGCATCGCGCCCAAGTCGACGTCGGTCTCGACACCATCGCCGCCGTCACTCCCATTCCCGGTCCCGGTCCCTCGAGCTGGTCGGAGATGATTGAACATCCGTCGTCGTATCCAGTAGGCATGCTCCATTCTCTCAACCGCCGTCGCGTCAGGTAATTGGATGCCCATCACCACTTGCGAGTCGAGCGGCGGCAGGATGCCCAAAGCTGGATTGCAATAGTAGTCCAACAAGGCGTGGAGCTCGAGCTCGGTCATGCCGGCGAAAAAGCCTGCCGCATCCATGGCTTCCTTGACGTCTGGGTTCTCGGCGACGAGACCAACGTCGAGCATCATGCCGACATCCAACGACACCGCTTTCTCGCCGATCGAGTTGCGATGGCGGGCTAACGCGTCTTGGTAGGTGTTACCGCTGGCGTAGTTGGACTGCGACCGCGATCCGAGCACGCCGGCGATGGACGATAAGAGTATGAAGAAGTCCATCTTTGGAGGCAACAACGCGTGGAGATTCCATGACCCATGCACCTTGGGCTTGACAGCCGCCTCGTAATTTTCAAACGTCATTCCCTCGAAGATGGCATCCTAGGAAAAAAATAAGCGTCCGTCCATCAGACGAGAGTGTTAAAGCCAGCTTACCCTTAGCACCATCGCTCCTTGGATGCATCCCTTCACGGGTGGCATGGATCGCATATGTTCGGCCAAAACGGTCTCCAATATAGTCACGTTGCTGACATCGCACGCGGGCGCTTCGATCCGAGCGCCTTTTCCTCTGAGTTCCTGAAGAAGAGACGCAGCTTTTTCGTTTTCGGCGCCCGAACGAGACAGCAGAAGAAGGTTTCGAGCTCCTCGATCCACCATCCAACGAGCAATGCTTCGCCCGATTCCTCCGAGCCCCCCAGAAATCACATAGGTAGCAGCCTCGTCGAAGGAACACGTCCACTTGGTATTGAGCGTCGTCTAAAATACGAGTTAGGCATAAGCTGATCAGTCAGAGAATTGATTCCACTCACCGGCACAAGATGATCTTTGCTCATGTCGACCACCACCTTCCCCGCGTTCTTTCCACTTTGCAAGTAACGAAAGGCGCTCTGAATATCCGATGCCGGGTACACCTTCAGTGGGTGAGCCGTCCGCAGCTTTCCTTGGGCGACTAGCGCCATGACAGTCTCGAGCGAGCCGCGGATCAGGTCGGGGCGTGTTCGTGCCATATGTCCAATGTCGATGGCCGCAAAGGATACGTTACGGGCAAAATGAAACATGGGTAGGTGATTGTGCGAGTAGATGTCTCTCTTCCCAATCTCGATGAATCGTCCAAAGGGGGAAACTAGCTCCCACGACGCCATCAGGCTCGATCCCGATAAAGAGTTCAGGACAACGTCGACGCCACGACCGTTGGTGACTCGACGAACACCCTGGGCAAAGGATAGGTCTCGGCTATTAAAGATCTTTTCTCTCGAGAGACCATACCGATCGATGAGCAGCTGTTTCTTTTCCTCGGAGCTCACGGTGGTGTAGATGTCGGCCCCAATTGTTTGGGCAATCTGGATCGCTGCTTGCCCGGTTCCTCCCGCCCCGGCATGAATCAACACCGACTCGCCACTTCTCAATTGGGCAGACGCTTGCAGTGCGTAGGCCGCGGTGACCGAGGTGGTGGTGAGGGCGGCGGCGTCGACGAAGGAGAGCTCATCCGGGATCTTGATGGCACAGAAGGTCTTGCACCGCACATAGGTATTGTACGTGCCGATGGCGCACACGCAGACCCGATCACCCACCTTGAAATCCGCATGAGACCCCACTCGTCTGACGATGCCCACACATTCTGCTCCCAGAGCTCGCTCGGTGACCCTACCCAAGGCGATGAGCACGTCCATGAAATTGACGCCGCAAGCGACGACGTCCACCTCGATCTCGTCAAAGGTCAGAGGTTTGGCGATGTCCGTATCTTCAAAGAAGGTGAGAGTATCGAGCAGACCGGGGGCCGTCATGCCTAAGCTTAACGGCGGTGCTTGCCCCAGTGGTAACAGCTCCGATTGGTGTGGGATCACTCGGCGATGAATCTCACGATCCAGATGATTCGCATCGACCAGACGGCCGATGCAGAGACGTCCGTCGTCATCTTCAGAATATTCTGTGTCATGCCCATCTCTTGGTTGCGCAATCGCGTCTTGGTACACCTTCAGGATCGGCTCAACGTTTGGTGTCGCCGAAGTT
>QQTW01002706.1_pt1 | contig 12962 bp, 11 predicted proteins | sample 1904831 | NCBI WGS metagenome assembly QQTW01 (sample SAMN09435610, study PRJNA476489) | Subsurface metagenome, whole genome shotgun sequencing project. | reverse complement strand
GAAGCGCCATATGATGTACTTCTCTGAAATGCTCAAAGAGCACATCCAGAGACTCAATAGTCAATCGGCAACGAGGGTGAGGGCACCTTTGGAGACGAGGTAACTGTTGAGCTGCATGCATCGTAACATGTCGTAGCAGGTCTGGCGTTGTCAAGAAAGTTCGATATCGCTGAGATGGCCGACGGTTGGCGGAATTGAGACAAAAAGGACATGTCGACGGAATGATGAGAAGACCTCGCCAGGTCAAACGCCCACAGAATGTGTCGAGTCGGTCCAGGTGGTCTTGACAATGCTGTTCCCAATCCAAACGACAGTAGAACCACTCCGTACACTCCAGACAGTAGAAAGGATTCGGCGCCGTCTCCAACGCGTAGAAGCTGTGCTGATGGCGTATATGAGCAACAAATGGCTCGATCTTTGATCCGTGATAATCACAGCCCCGCCAGTGGCAACGCATGACACCGCTTTGACCGACGACGTCGCTCAAATGTTGACTGTTATGCTCAGCCATCTCTTGCGGGGAAAACATCTTGAGAAACTCCAAGCAGCCTTCCCACATGCACACTCGTTGGAAGTTCTGAGCACTCTTCATTTCTCTCTCCAGCTTCGAAGCGTAACATTCTAATACGTGGAGATTAGCTGGGATCGGGCTTTTGATCAAATGAAGCTGGTCGAACGATTTTTGGCAAGTGGGACAACATCGGTTGACCAGTGAGGGGGCCCCGGGGTACCCGGTTGATCGTTCCTGCTCTTGAACGAATCGAAACAAGACTTCAATTGCTGGTATCATGTGGGGATTATGTGGACCGACCGCGGGGAAAAGTCTGGCGACAACCGTTGCTCGTGGAAGATGATACCGTAGCACTGCCCTTAGCAGCCTAGAAGGTTGCGGTCGAGTATGAGGTGTTACTGCCAAAGACGGATCTGGCGGGGGGCCGTCCTCGGGTCCAGTAAGTTGGGCCATAACGTCCTCCCTAGCCTGATTGTTGAAGTACTGGAGATATCGCTTCTCAAAAGCCTTGTGTCCATCGCATGTGTGCACCGGCGTCTTGAGAAGGGCGGTTTTTCCAAGGGAAGCGTAAGCAGGTCTGGGTGCTCGCAAATCTCGATATGCAGCCATCCCGTTCACTTTGCCGAGGAGTTCATGTTGTAACGGGGCTCCTAGGTATCCAGACTGAGTGTCGAGATTGACCGTGTGAGCATGATATGCATCAAACATGGAGTCTTGTGAATGTCCCATTACAGCTTTTCTTTGCGCAATCGAGCGAGCGATCTCTGTGACGAAGAAATGAGCGATGATCAAACAAGCGAAGCAGGGCTTTTCACTAACCGTCAACTGTTTGTGCTTGGCCCCTCCGGAAGTTATAAGCATGCAGCTTCTTGCCATATCCAGCTCTAGTTCCTAACTTCACCAGATACTGTCCGGCTTTGGTGACAGTGAGGACGCGAGAGGGTGATGACGCCGACTGAAAGATAGGTGCATTAACCTTGCTGAGCTTGTAGGGAAGGATGAGGCTTTCCCGACCGCTGGGAACATCTAACTTGGAGAATTGAGATGGGTCAGATATGACCTCAAAGACCCCGTCGGCGAGCGCTAAGGCAAGGAAGTAGGTGACAGGACACAGCGACCGATCTTCGACGTGCTCATGCAGAACAAATTGCGTGCTACTCACATCGAGATGGTCAGTGTTATTGCTTTCAACGGAAGTTTTTACATTGGAACATACGTGCTCAGGTGGCGGTGATTCTTGCGGAGGCGAAACTTGATCACCAAGGCAAACACTATGACTCCATCTATTTTTTGAACTTGAACTTTGAAATCCCCATAGAGCAGCCCGCTGTTACCAGGATCAGAATCTCGATAAGATGGCTGCATGATTGTACCGGGTCGGGAGCCGGTATAGGCCATGATGAGCATACAGAAGGCCAACTGAACTCGCATACGGTCACCGAGAACTGTCGCTTCGTCGCATACAAACAAGAAATGAATGAGGTCGCGCAGGTCGTTGCAGTCAACCATTGGCTTCTCTCGTTGTTCTGAGCTAATCGTCTCCATCTGAGGAAGTTGCGACTGAATGAACTGTATAACGCATCAGCATGATACTATTCGCTTTGGGACCAGTGCCATGAGTGCGTCGATGAATTGGGCAAAAACAGGAATCGAACAGGTCAAGCCTTGGCCTACCCGTTTGACCTGAGCCCTCTCGGCCGTGCTGAACCGGCCATTCTCGGGTAGGTTATGCCTGAGGAAGAACTCGAAATCTTTCCACCACCTGAAGATCGTAGTGATCCGACACCGGGCCATCACGGTTTGATCATGTGTGCTTGACGACGGCTGATTGTTTTGATCCTCTTGGCCTGGAGTGGTCCTCACCAACCACCGTAAGAACAGCTCAACCATCTTGACAGGAGGTTTCTCAAGGCGGACGAGATCTTGATTCAGTACGGCCGTGTGAAAGCTGTTACTCGACGAATCTCCTTAGCGTCTGCCTGGGCTCCGCAGGTTCACATCATCGGCACATACCTCTTCCATTGTCGTTCCGTCTGCTTCAGCCGAAATCTTCGATCCCGGGGTAGACATGCTTGACGATGTCTTGATCCGTCGTCGCCGCCAGCAACGACTGCCTGGGCTTCTTGGCAAAGATCAGCAAAAGGATTCATATCTTGAGTGCTCTTCGGGTCGAAGGGATGAGTGCAGGAACTGTCCAACACTTGCCTTCACCTGCTCTTTAACCTGCCTGATGCCGTCCGCTTTTCCGTCCCCGCAGGCACCTCGCCCTCGAAAAGTGGCTCGGAAGACTTTTGCAACAATGAAGTGTTGCGGGCGGTGAGCTCGGTCTCCCCAAATTCGATCTCCTGTAGACTGTAAAGCTCGACCATGGAGGTTGCTAGTCGCCCGTGTTAAAAATAGGCGCAATTTCATCGATATTGAGGAATAAACTCGCCAACGATAGACTACCCTACCATCCTCCGAATTTGACAATCTAGGAACGCGCCACAAGAGATGTGAAAGGATCTTGTACGATTGAGAAGAGCGAGTCGCGAGAGTCTGGGGTGTGTAGTTGTAGCGGGAATGGCAGTGCCGTCTCCCACCAATTTTGAAGAGCGTTACTCTCGATGCGGGTATTGGTCTGAAGAAGAGCTACGATCGCCTGCTGTCGCCACCAAATGTGAAGGGTTGTGGACAGAGTAGTTGCTGCCAGTTGACGTCCAGCTTGCGCATTTTGTCGTGCGACACTAGCCAGTTCGCAATACTGGGTACTCTAGCCAAACGAGTTGAGCACCGCAAATAGCTTCAGAACGAGGTGTCTATCGGCGGTCTTGTTGTAGATTTGGGTGTTGGACAGATAGCCGCCGAGCGAAAATAAGATCGAGGCGACGGGGCTCGAACGTCGAGCCCCCTGTGTGCCGAATATAGTATTGAAAGGATGCTTTCCACGGTATCGCATCCTCAATGGTGTAAAGGTAGCACTCCAGCCTGTCATCATTCCCTCTAATGAGCGCTGGCAATCGGGGTTCGATTCCCCGTTGGGGAGGATTCATTTTTTGTTTTTGTTTTTTCTGGCTACCAGAAGCTCTACAACTGGTATAGCTACAAGGCAAGCTAATGATATGTATATACGCGCTGGTACTGTCTACGAAGATGGTAGTTATTGGAGGCTACCAATCAAGATAACTGAATGCTTCTTCAAACTGATCAGGCTATATGATATGTAAGTTAACTTTCTCAGCCAAAGTTCTGTTTGGCCAACGCCTTCAGCATTCCAACCGTCTTTTCCTCCTTGGCTCGATGAATCCTCAATCGCTCTTCTCTCTCGGCTGCGCGTGCCTATACATGAATACGCCAGTTAGCTCCAGCGCCCACTTCCATAGCCCTATAAATCACCTCAAAACTCACCCTCAGAATCTCCTCCTTGCGCAATTCCCGCTCGTTCTTCTTCCTTTGATGCTCCCTCTTCTGCGCTCTGTAAGCATCAATCCCGTCATCGCCCATCAGATCCTTCTCCCCGACTTCATCTCCGGCACCAGGTGACTTCTCCCGAAACGAACGCATCTTCTCATTCACCTCGCGCTTCTTTTCGAGTTGTCTTTCCCGCGTGCCTGCTTCGGCGCGGGGGACCAGCTCGTCTAACCTCTCTTTTTGCTCTTGGCGGTCCACCTTACGCATGTGACGGAGGTCTTCGCGAGCGAGTAGTTCGTCGTCGGCGGCCATTTCTATGTGGAATCATAAGTTGAATGATATTACTACTTTGTTGGTAGCAACGGGGCCTGGCCTACCTCGCTGGAATTCTAGATCTTGTAAAGAGGGGATGGTCGGGCCTGCGCCGCGACCTGTGCCCCGACCAACTCCAGGCAGCGGTGGACCAATCGAGTCGTCATCGCTGCTGTTACCTCCTCCTTTTCCTTCTTCTCTATCGTCTGGCGTGCGTACATCCGCGTGATACTCAGGCGAGGATCGACCTCGCTGAGAACGTTGCGGAGGGTCGGATGCGTCTGCTTTCTGCTTCGTTACGGGATCGTACCAGCCTTCGGCCAGCTCTCCACGATTCCTCACCAAGTCAGTATATAGTGCTAATGTATCGGTATAATTTGATTGGCACGAAGAAGTGCTGTTGAGGAGAGGTAATGAAAATATTAATCAATAGCCTTACCATTTCCCGACAAAACTCTTCCAGCGGCCCTTTACTTCGTTTTCAGACAACTCTTCGAAGTCCAGTTGCTTTTGGATGTCCAAATACATGGCGAACAGCGACTCATATTGGGGGAGGTCATGACGAGAGAGCTGACGAGCATTGTATGGGAGAACGAGAGGGTCTTGTGGCTTGGAGTGATGAGAGCGCCGATGATGATGATGCGTCTGATGAGGGGACCTGGAGCGACTACGATGGTGACGAGAGCGTCTACCAGGTGAGCGCGATCGAGTCCGGGAGTGTCTCGACTCTTGCTGAGTGTGACGATCTGCTCGATGATGGTTGCGATCTGACATGGCTGTTGATGTTGATGCTGATCTCGATCAAGTCTGCGCCTCGACTGCGCGTAAGGTTGTACTCGAGGGTCACGTGCCTTCTCGAAACTCCTTCAAAGAGTGATGTGGGCATGTGAACGGGCTCAGATGTATGCAAGAAAATTAGATTATGGTGAGTGTGGTATCTTAGCCCTGCCCAGAACTGGCGGAACCGTCCTTGCTAGCAGCAGCCATCTGCCACGCTGGAATGGCTGCGCGATTGACCCGCGGGGTCGGCTTGGAGCTGGCCTCGGGAGATTCCGAACCTCCCCCATTCGTTGCTGCACTTCCTGCAACCGGTCCGTCTTTGCTCTGAGAATCCCCATTCACTACCTTCCCACTACTCGATCCATCGGCTGCGTCTCCAGCTAGTCTCGACGCCCCACCGATTCGACTACCGACCAACGTCTTCAAGCTCTTGAGCTCCGTATGTAGCTCTTTGAGCTTCCCGTCCGCGCTGTCCTTCTGAGCTTCCAGCCCTTTTTGTACCAGATCCTTTACGGACCGCATATCGCTGTTTAACCGTCGGACATCATCCTCGCGTCGTGCATTCGTCTGCTTCAGCTCGCCCAACACGGTCTCCACCTCTTGTAGCGCCTTATCGAGTCGTTCCGTCCGCGCCTGCTCGGATGCTTTGAGTGCCTGCGTGTCTGCATTCAATTGTTCAAGTAACGTAAAAGCTCGATCAAACTGCTCGTCTATTGCTTCTTTATCTTGCTGTAATTGTGCTGGAGTTGGTGGAGCGATAAGCGGATAAATGTATCTCTTGAAATATCTTGTTAGCACTCAAGCTCAGGCATGTCAAGAGATCACCGTACTTGGGCAAGAGCATATAACCCATATCCTAATCCACTCGTGATCGTCGCCATGATGAACCAATCTCGCCAATCACGCGCTGGTAGTCTAGAAGAGTCACGGCGTCAGCACCACATTCTCTGCTCGTACAGCAGCAGAACCACGCAATCGACGATGGATTGAAGTTACTGCCAAAACTGCTATACATACTCAGGTCGTCGCTGCTGCCAATACCCCGGCTGATATCCATTGTAGCCTCCTTGCGGTTGGATTTGCTGGAAGCCCGGCGGGTATCCGGAAGAAGTTGATGTACTGTTGGCGGAGGAGGTCGAAGCTGATTGTTGCCCTGCGCGGCCAAGCGCCGCATCGATCTCCTCTTGATTCAATCCTTTGGATCGCAGGAACGCTAATCGTCGGTCCAATGGCGAGTTGGCCACCGCCGGGTTACTGAGGACTGTAATATGTGTAGCGTCAGAAGCGCTATTCACGGGTACAAGCCAGTAGAGGGGCAGCTCTCACATGAGACCTGTGTTTGATCAGTACAGAGCTATAATCATTGTGTTCAGGATCGGCTTACCGCAGACGATACTAGATCTTCTCTAACCATATCGAATACCAACTAGTGCGTGATGATACGCTTGTGTTATCGAATATCTCCTGCTCTGTTTGGGCGGTTGCCGGAGCTGGTGGTGAGCGCGAGCTTGCAATTGCGACAAGCCGAGGTCAAATCTATGCGGCCTTCATGGCGAGTGTCAACAGACCCACATTACTTTATACATCAAAATCATCCGAAATGCTTTGAGCGGTACTCTGATAGCTAGAGGGCGGCTTCATTTGAATAACATGCTGATTGATGCATTTTGTTGTCGTTGCTGAGTGCTGAGAATTGACCAATCATAGGCCGTGCTGGGTTTGTTTACACAACACGACGAACGTCCACCTCGGCGGCGCGAACTCCGTCCCCGCCTGCGATACTCCATTAACCTCCTCCCTTGGCATACAGCTCATCAACACACATCCGAATCAGTGTAATCACCAGCGTAAGTGCGCAATTGCTTCCACGATGATGTCGCAAGACTCGGCGCTCTTCAGCGTGCGACGCCCACGAGAGGTACGCGTAGCCCCCCAAAATCATCTTGATTGCATCTCCTAACCCATCCTAGACTCTAGGACCCATCAGCTACAACACTGGCATCCCGCAACCGGCCTCTGCGTTGAAGCGGTCCAGCTCCATCTCCGGCATCAACCAGATCGCACCCTACACCGCCAGCCATGCGCGGTCCATGTCCGGCTCGCGGGCGTCGTTGGCACCGCCGCGACCCGCGCAACCAATCTTTCACCGATCGTCCTCCGGAGGCAATCTCGCTGAACTGGGCATGTCGACCGTGAAGCGCAACTCGACCTCGCAGTCGACGATGCATCAATCTGTCAACCGCAAGAGCTTAGCTCCGGGCATGGCCGCAGCATCCCAGCTGCAACCCACCCAGCGACGCAGCAGTATCTACTCGCGTCCGTCGTCCATGGGACCCACAGGCCATCAGAGCTTCTTCCAACAACCTCCCCCACCGGCCACCGTCCCTCGTGACCCTCGCCCTCTTCGCGACCGGAACTACCAGGCTTTACTCGGCCAACAACTCGTCGAATATCTCTCCCAAAACGGATTCGAGATGGAAATGAAACACAGTCTGACAGCCAACACGATGAAATCACCTACGCAGAAAGACTTTAACCTCATCTTCCAATGGCTCTACCGGCGGATCGACCCCGCCTATCGATTCCAACGGAACATCGATCAGGAGGTGCCACCGATTCTAAAACAGCTTCGATATCCGTACGAGAAAAACATCACGAAATCTCAGATTGCCGCCGTAGGGGGTCAGAACTGGAGTACCTTTCTGGGCTTGTTGCACTGGATGATGCAGCTGGCGGTGATGTTGGAGCGGTACAACGAGGGCAACTACGACGACGCGTGCGCTGAAGCGGGGGTGGATATCAGCGGGGATCGCATCATTTTCGATTTCCTCAGCCATGCCTACAGGGATTGGTTGCAGGTGGACGACGACGGGGACGATGACGGTGACGCGGAGAAGGTGCTTGCGCCGCATATCGAGCGGATGGCGGGAAACTTCGAAGCCGCGAATCAGCGATACCATGAGGAGTTGAGCGTGCTGGAGGCCGAGAATGGGAGTCTACGCGAACAGATCGCCGAGCTGGATAAAGCCCACGCCAACGTCGCGAAACTCGACACGCATTTCAAGATCCTCGAAACGGATAAGGGGAAGTTTGAACAGTATAATGCCAGCGTCGAGGCCAAGGCGGAGAAATACGAAGCCCGGATCAAGTTTCTCATGGAGGAGTATGAAAAGGCGGATGTGGAGCTGCGGGAGGCGGAACAGGAACGGACTAGTCTCCAGGAGAGCGTGGATCGACAGGGGATCAGCGTGCAGGATATCGATCGGATGAATTCTGAACGAGAAAGGTTGCAGAAGGGTGTAGAGACGACGTCAGCGAGACTGGAGGAGACGAAGCGACGGGTTACTGAGAAGGAACTCGAGGCCTGTGCTCGGCTCGAGGAATTGGAGAGGGCCGTGGAGAGGTATAATTCGACGGGGTATCGCGCGGGATTGATTCCAGCGTCGGCACCGAACGCCGAGGGGGAGGACTACGAGCTGGTCGTGCAGGTGCATGAAAGGGGTTATTTGAGCAGTACCAATAACAACCATGGTGGAGGATCTACGACGACGATGACTGCTACTGCTACTGCTACTGCTACACCTCGTCGTACCGAGAGCGATCGTCTGCTCGTGGACGCCGCGGCAGGATACCAGCCGCAGCATGTCGTCAACTTGGATCTCCGTGGGATGGTCAAGAGCAATTTCGTGGGATTAAGAAAGGAAATCAACGAACGACGAGGTCTTGCGTTGGAAGCGGACGAAAAGAATCATGTGTTGCTCGATCATATCAAGGAGGCCATCGATGATAAACGGAGCGAGGTCGAGGCGTTGGAACATAAAGTTCGGGCGGCGGAAGAGGAGTTTGAGAAAACCAAGGAGGTGAATATGCTCACTTATCAATTCATTCCCTCCTTTCAAACATGTGATGGCCGAAGGGAGATGCTAATGATATGTGAATGACAGGTAACTACGACGCAAAAAGTCGCTTCGGACGTACAGATTGAAAAGATGGAAAAGGAATTAGCCAAGATGCGTGCTGGTCTTTCCGAGTCTGTCCAGTTGATTGAACAGCGGGAGATGAACACGAATATTGAGTAAGTCTTATGACCCCCAGCCGTCCGCACCCAAAGCAGAACGAACACAGCAACCCACCCTCCCACCAACGATAAGGGAAGAAGATAATGCTAATGGAAGAACAAACAAATAGATACGAACAATTAACCCTCCGCGCCAACTCCCTCCGAGAAGAACTGCACACCGAAGTCGAACGGATCCTCAACGACGTCATCAAATTCAAGGTCCACGTTCAAAAGAGCCTCGAAGATTACGAAGGGTTTGTGGTCGATGAGGTCGAGTTGGAACTTGCTCCTCCTCCTCCTTCTGGTGGTGCTGGTACGAGTACGAGTTCCGCTAAGGTGGATGATCTGGTGGAGGCTGTTCAGGGCGCTTCTATCTCATAGTGTTCTATTGTCCTTGTTTCATGCAGGATTTCTTTCTGTTTTGTTGGAGTTGTGTACCGCCATGATTGTGGTTTGCTCTTGGATTCGAAGGAGGTTGAGAACCCAAGGGGATTGAAGAAGGGAAGTGATTGGGTCCGCGGACAGTCGGATAACGATGGATTGATGAAGTTGATGATACCCTCCTTCCTTCCCTTTCTCCCTTTCTCCCTCCCTGCTCTTCTTCTCCTTCTTTCCTTCATGTCAATAACCAAGTGGGTGTTTCTCTCTTTAACAGGGAACTTCATTGGATATTTTACCAAAAAGAGCTCTGAGCTCCGAGTTCCGAGGAACTACTACACCTTGATAAACTCCCAAACGATCCCATCCGACGCCCCATCCCCCAACTTCGCCAGTTTCTCCACCCCCTGATCCTCTTTGACCCCTACATGCCAAAGCCTCTCAAAATGGGTCATGAGCAATAGATAGCCTCCCTCGGGCGTCCTTCGGACACTAAAATTCTCCCATCCCTGATGTCGACCGGCCGAGCAACAGAGGTTCCCTCGGGCATCGTGACCTAGGAACCGACCCGAGACGGGATTCTGAAAGCCAAGCCAGCCTTTCGTCTCTACGCACGCCCAGTGGTGAGACCCCCGACTACCGCCCGGTGGGTTGAGCACGATCTGGCCGTCCAGCAGCGTGATCATGTGCCCGGATGAGATCGAGCGGATGATGAAGGTCGAGCCCGGCCAGGGGACCCAGGAGAAGCAGCTTGATTCATCCCGAGCACCACCGAATGGGTCGACGTCGTCCGGGGGGTTGGTGGCGACGGATTCGGGGGGTGTGAGGACGGTACAGATAGTGGAATGGTCAAGATCCGGAGGGTGGACTGGGTGAAGGACCATGATGTCGGAGTAGTGATTGGATTGTCTGGGTTGAAAAGGTGGAGGTGGTGAGGTGTGAACGTGTTGAGCCGCCTAACGAGACAACCCCCTCAACGAGACGCTGGGTGATGATTTTGTGGTAGCAGTTTTGCCGTTAATTCGACCATAAGATTACTCTTTGCATCTCATCACCAACAGCTGAAGAGAGATGATTTCGGCAGGCGAATGCTGGCCTTAACTAGTTCTTGGTTCGACAGCTACTCTAACCAAGCTCGAAGTGCGTGGGGATGGATGCTGGCTGTAATTAGGGAACGACTTTTGCTGTCTCCTTGAATGAGTGTCTCGTTCGGAGGTTCAACGCGTTAGTGGCCGGCTGGCACCGAAGCCGTTGCCTGTTTGTTAGCGCGCGCTTAACAGGCAGTCTGAAGCAGATGCGGTTACATGAGAGCCGCAGAAGACCACTGAAGACCTACGACTGTTGGACCGATAGTGCCGCGATCACGCGATAAGTCACTTGGTCGCAAGCCGATCGTCAGGGTCCCAGACGATCTCTAGTAGTTGACTGCCTTCGAGAGTGAATATACTGCTATTTATGAGGAGACAAAAATATCGCACCGTGCTATGACCCCGCTACTCTCTGTGGTAACGCGGTTGGCCCACCAAATTGAGCATGTATAATGGGGTCCTATGTATTACCGTACAACCAGTCTCCACCAAAAACTATCCTGAGCTAGAGTAAACATAGTCAAGTAGTTTAGAGATCGTAGAGGAATTTTAGATGCCATTACAAAGGGCAAAAGGTAACCACCCCAAGCGATAAGAGATTTTATAATAAAAGACACTTTAGCTTAGTTATGTTCTCACTCCAGCGCGTAGTGTAGAAATCAAATTCTAGGCGGCTAGATATCTTCCCCATGATCGGTTCTATCATCACAAGTCTACTTGACGTGTTTGGTCGTTGCGTTGTGTGGGCGAGGCTCATTTTGCTCCGCCGGTTACTGTATGGTGCAATATTAAAGTCCTAATATAATAGCTACCACGTAATCTCTATCGAGGAATAGTTAGGTGAGATGTGAATGTGACAGTGGAGGAGACAAAAATCTGGAACCCCTCTACGAAAGAACACGCGAGCGTTGCTTGCGTTCAATAGTAGTGGTAGTATCAATCCAGGTACTGCCAATCATGCTTGACTTCATTGGTCCTCGTCGCTGGCCACTTCCCCAGTGACCTCATCACCACGAAGGTAGAGCTACAGTGAAAGACGCACGAGTACGGAACCCGTTCGTGCGAACCGTCAACGGTCAACAATCAACGGTCAACGGCCCGGACCTGGCCTCTTTTAGGGGCAGAAAAGCAAGATTACCCAACTTCCATTAACACAGTCCCAGTCTAAGTAGGGCACGGTGAGCACCAATTATCATACAACAAAGACAGGGACAACATCGACGATGAACTGGCAGGATGAGTGTGAAGGCCAGTAGACGCCATGCTTTGCTCACCAGACCAGATCAGACCATGACCAGCGAAAGATCCCTTCCATGACGCCCTACCAATATACTTCCTTCCACCCTGCATTTCTTCCCTACGCTGCCCGTTCTTTGCCTTCGCCCTTGCCGATTGAATCCTAAAAGGGAAATCGGGACCCGACCCCAACGAAAGACATCTGGGAAAGAACCTCTTGGGAGGAGATGACGACGGTGATGACGAATGACGAAGGAAGGTAGCATTACGCCGACGGTGGAAGGTGGAGTGAAGAGAAGAATCCGAAACAGGTATGTACGATGACCATGACCCCATGTAAAATGCTGGAGCGAAGAACAAAGTGGTCAAAGAAAAATTGTACGAGTAGAGCAACACAACTTTTTCAGATTCTCGGGCTTTCGAACGCGGATGATATTATCTATAATAAGGGTGCGAAGGGGGTTTGGAGAATGGGAGTGAAGCGCAATATGTAACGCAAGAAGACTCTTTAAAGGGGGGTTACTGTGAACTTGGCCAACCAGCGCTCCGAATGACTGAAGTAATCAATCACAAAGAAGACGCTTCGAGAAGCAGAACATCAAAGACTCGTGACTCTCAACACATCGTCATCCCCATTCTCAACGAGGAGACTGGTTGATGTGTTGAAACAGAGCTCCAAATAAACGCTCAATCTGCAATGGAACCAGCCCGACATGTTAGGGACGATGGTTGATGTGGGGATATTTTGTTTCAATCACCGAATAGAATCAAGTAAAAAGTTGCGTACCTCTGGCGCGTCCTTGATGAATTGCAGATCCCAAAAGACGTAGCGCTGATTCTTGAGCAATTCGAGCAGAGTGATGATCAGTCCCCACGGATGCGGACGATGCACGATCAGCCGCTCCAACAGCACGCGAGTAATCTGTTGTCGGAGAAAGGTCTCGGGTTGGTCGTTGCCCTCGCTGGCGAAGAGAGATAGCATCGCGTAGCTGAAGTAGTGCGTGTGGCTGTTCGGGTATCGGAGCTGGTTGGCCATGGCGCTCAGGAGATAGTACCGTCCCTCGATCCGTAGCTTGTGCGTGAGACGAATGAGGAACGTCAGTTCGGGCGCGTCAGGATTGAGACTCGTGCTGCCTTTCTGTTCGGCCACCGCGAGCGCATGGGTGCCCACGTACAGCACCAGGGCATTGATCAGACCGATGTCGAC
>QQTW01002705.1_pt1 | contig 12963 bp, 9 predicted proteins | sample 1904831 | NCBI WGS metagenome assembly QQTW01 (sample SAMN09435610, study PRJNA476489) | Subsurface metagenome, whole genome shotgun sequencing project. | reverse complement strand
AAGTCCATCAAGTCTTCATTCATATATCCCTCCATTTGCCATGATGGCTTAATGTCGAAGAGGAAATGCGGTTTGGTGATTGCAATACTGAAGTCCACCAGTAGGCCGCCTTTGTAGTTTTCCGGTTTAATGTCCATGACATAAATCCCCTGCTGTCTTATTTTCCTCAAATCTTTTAACATTTTCCTCGCAGTCTTGGGGCTCCAGGTCGTGTCTTCAAGGACCAGATCCTTCACGATGGCCTTCAGCGGCTGCATTTGCGATGGTCGCTTCCCGTTCTCCTCGACCGGCCGATCCCAATCTATTATTCCAAATCGGTGTTTCAGTTCATCCTCATATTTGGCTGGTATCATCATATAGCCATGACAGTGTACAGCGACTGCTCCATTCAGCCCTGCCTTGATTAATTTGCCATAGGCACGGCATTCATTGTAAAATGGATCAAGGTAGAGACCAAGACGATCTAGAGGCGCCGCGTCTCGCTCGGACCCGAATAAGGCTGAATCGTCCTCTTCGTCGTTATAAAATTTGAACTACGGGTTGGGGCGGTCATCAGCCCATGGCAAGGGAGGGAGTTCGAGATCGACATACTGCCTTGACTGCATAGGGTTTCCCGGAAATCGAAACCTCGAATACATGTGCTGCTGCATCGGATTCAGGATCAGTGAGCAACTGGATGAACTCAAGGCTCGTATCGTCTCCAATAAATTGGTGCAGCTTAGGTCCATCGCATTGCGGCAGGGGGACACTTGTGCGGCCTCGATGATTCCTCTGCCTGCCCTGCCCCTTCCTCCGAGGCATACCGATTCGCTAAAGGCGGAAAGAAGAGCTATAGAACAATTGGTAATTTACTCAAGGACAGTGGTTCTCCAGAAGGCTTGTTTGAATGCTGTACAGAGGGGCAGTGAGGGGTCCACACCAGTTTACTACCCCTTGCCAGCAATCACGAATCAAGCGTATGGCACCAGCTTGATCGCTTTTGTGCCTCATATGACTTCTCCCTCCAGGCAATCAGCTTGCGTTTCGCAAGGGAGAGTGTCCGAGTAATCCCCGTTGAAAAGTGCTCCAGCATTGAAAAGTGTTCCAGCAGACTTAGGCATTGGAGCGAAAAGTCGGTCGGGCGGCGATCATGCATTGCTTCATGCAGTCCCAGCCGCATACAGCCGGAGAATTTATGACTCCCACAGCCCCTGGGCCATACATCGTCGCCGCAAGCCCACCACCGTGAGGTGTAGGGCAACTATGGCCAGCGATCTCCTCGTGACACCGTGTCGGACTAGGCCACGGCTGGACGAACGCGCATGCATCCGGCCTCGCCTCAGGCGCCGAGCTTCAGCTCACCGACACTATTTTCTCGAAATATGCACTGTTTTACAGCTGCATTGTGCGGGTGTGGTTGAGTCGGAGTGCTGCCAGCTCTGTAATTGGGCATGTATACGTAGCCTCGTCTCCTCGGCGCTGGCTAATGTTGTCCGGTCGCGCGAGGCGATCTCGATCAGCTATGGGTATATATTGAGCTTTATCCACCGGTGGATCAGTAACCAGGTTGGCTTCAATATCATCCAGCTATGGCAGACTCGAAGAGAACTCTTCTTGACTATCTGCGTACCAAAAACCCTGAACTTGATCGTACGGCGTGTCGATCGGGTTGTACAACACAGGGTAAACACTTGTACAGGACTCCTTACATGACTCAGGCCTGGAGAGACTTTGAGTTCGAGACACTCATCGAAATGTACGGTGGGACGTTCAGAAGAATGCTGGAATCCCGACACGACCTCAAGGATCACTCAGTCATTGCTGCAAAGCCTCATCGTCAAATCTATGACGAGGCCTCGCTCCAGTCTCTTCTCGAGAAATGGAACGGGCAAGTAGTATCCGACGCTTTGGCCGCAGCTCAGAAAGAAGGCCCGAGCAATCTAGCTCAGAACCCAATCTACTTGGCCAAAGGCGGGCAAGCGCGTTCGCCCGAAGTAGCTGTCTCCAAGCGCGGAAAGAATCTGGAACCCGACTGGGCTGGAAAGAAAGAGCCGGCTGGGTGTGTCGGCCTACCTCCAAATATCCTACCAGGGGACACAGAATTGAGTAGCAAATGGCATAGTAGCAACATGCGATTCGGCATCGTTCGAGATATGGATAACAGTGAGAAATGGTTGCCAGCTATCAGACAAATCTACACGTACTGCGTCAAGGCCAATGCACGCTACGGGTTTCTGATTACCGACCAAGAGCTGCTCGTTGTTCGAATCAGTTGGATGCAAGAGTCGGATAGGAATGCTTCCAAGGCCTCGACGGGAGGCGCAGTGGCGGCGCAGGAAGAACTTGGTGTCCTCGAATGCAAGGATATACCTTGGGACCACGTTGGACTAGGAGCAAGTGGTAGCCTCCCCCCAATGACCATGAATTTTGCTCTTTGGTGTTTGTGCATGTTGGCGGCGGTTGATCATGTACCGAAACACTACGTCAGGGACGCGAGCCCGACACCAGCACAGTCTGGTAAGAAGAGGATGAGGACCGACACGGAGCCGACAGAGACCAGTGGAGCGCGTCGGCCACGAAGGAGTTCTCGTCTCAGGGCAAAGCATCTATGCGAAGACCTCATAGAATGAGATGACATTGTAGCCCTGATCGTCTCTGGGGATCTTTCCAAGCAACGACTTACAAGGGAAGCAGACAGATGAGTCGACTTCTCAGTGGATGTTGTAGAGTATTATTAGATTACCATGTAATCAGTCGTTGAGATAGATGCCTTGGATGCGTTGGATGCCTCAGTAATTTAGGCGCACGGGTACGGGTGCTCTAGGCGGGATCCACTCAAACCTTACTCAGACCCCGTCGCATCTCTCATCCTCCGTCTCTCCTGTGCTTTGTTCTGCTCGACGAGCATATTTATTCCTCCTCCTTGTCCTGATTTGCGATCCGGCAACCCCCATGCCGGCAGCAACCAAGTGGCCTCGACTCGACGGCATGTGTCACGGAGGAAGTTACGATGATACATTTTGGTGATCAAACCATTCTGGCATCTTTGCATCATGTGTCGCAAGAGTTGTGCGGATACAACGGTTTGCCCTGTCCTACTTCTTATACTTCTCCTCTCAATCGCAATCATACACATGCTAATTCTTGCCCACGATTCTTAGGCCTTAGGCTGAGACATGCGACACCCATCTGGCCGGACAAGTCTTTCCGTGATGAGCCTACCAATCCGAGGAAGCGGACAGACGAGCTTCTCCGCATCTTGACCTTCTGTGGCATACAAACTGCGTCCCTTTACAGCTATACTCCCTCTTCCCTCGCCACTACCACGTCTTTGCGTCACTAGGGTTATACTTCTCGCATACGGCTACAGGGGTCACCTACACGAGTTGGAGAGAGCTACCGTACCGCATCGTGATCTCGAATTAAAATAGAAAGACGATATCGATGGAAGTGGAAGCGGGTGGCGCATACCAGGCAAAAGAAAGTCGTCGACATAGCGGGGAAGAGGAACGAATGGCATAGTAGGGGTCGGTGATATAGGGGGATGGCAAGCCCGAAACGGGCTATTCGCCGTCGACCACCGTCTACACTGGCACTATTCGCTATGCTGATGGGGCCTGGCGGAGCAAGAGCTGTGTTGGCTAGGGAGTGGCATTGGGCTATTATGGCCCGGAATATCCCAGCCGCGATTAACACAAGGACTAGGGAAGACCAGAGCGGCTATTGTCTCTATACCAGAAACGCTAATTGGGACCGGACATCCTTGATACACCAGACCTTTGGCTCTCCCTCTTCAACCACAAAACCCTAGCACTGATCTTTTGCGTGGCAGCATCGCCCACGAAGCCCGTCTGACACCGCGGTCACGCAGGGAACACATGCGGAAAAACTCACCGGATCCGCTTGTCCACCCAAAAACCACCAACAACAGGAGCGCGAGGTAGTGGTCCATACCCTTCGATATCTTCGCTGCTCTCATTTCGTAATTCTTCTCATCTCTTATCCCTCCGCACCGTCCTGTATCCTCTTAAACAGTCATGATCCTACCTACACATCTCCACTATCCCTGGACGAAACCCTGTTTCGCAGCATTATACCCGACGATTGGAGAGAGAGTGGAGCGCTAATTGTTCCGTAGTATGTGCACATCTACAGCATCATCTACGTCCCTCGTTGTCGGACTAGTGCAAAGTTCGATCTTGTTCTTCTATCGTCGTGTTTTTTTCCCTTTGCGGTTTCATATCGGGCCAGCAAAATTTCAGGCCACCCAACTAGGACCTTCCCGTTGATCCTACTTTCTGATCCGCAATAGCTGTTACATCAATAGCTGTTACCTATATGTGCTTCTTCCTAGCCCGATGGAGCTGCACCACTCTGACTCCAAGGACATGGTACAATCCATTTTGATGCGGCAACAGGATATGTAGGGTTGTTTTGCTGATTCCAGCTGAAGTGGGGGCACCAATGCGACAAGGACGGAGTGGCTGGATGACGGCTGAGAGATCTCCGAGATTAGATATGATAAGGTTCTCCTACCGACAGCGTGCAGCAACCGCCCATTCTCATGATAAGCAGCCCTGTAGGTATGTCGGTGTGGGATTTTGGCCGCATACTAGGTTCTATCCACCAAACGTGGGGTTACACCGCATATGCCACCAATACGCCTTGTTGTAACCTTTTTCACCCGTTATTACCCTTAACGTCCAGAAGTGCTAGATTGCTACCTTTACCTCTTATCTTATCCAGTTGAAGCAGCAAGCTACGGCTCAACGGTCAACAGTACCAGAAGTTTCTCTTACCAGTCGTCGGTGCTGGGTGAAAGGTATCATCATCCCACTTCCATTACCGGCTTCAGGCACTAGCATGGTCAACGCCGATTTTTCAACAGAATCACTTCACCGTCCTGCCAAAGTCCCTCCAGTCGCAAACTCTCTAGCCAATCTGGTGCCTGAAGGCAGGTTTAGTCAGACGCAAATGCAACGCCACATACATTTCACATGCAAGACGATGTCAAAGCGTCGCAATAAATCCACAGGATTGGAGGTCTGACCTTCTCGTGAGCGACTTCATAACGCTACCAGAAACCCTTCTCAGGGTGACTACACAGAGACTAGGAACATGCCAGAGACGCCGACGATTGTTCCAGAGTGAGTGTGGTCCTCTTAGCTGCCGACACGTAGGCACGGAATGCTTCCGTATACCAGTGGCCGGCTCATGCCCAGTAACAGCCGACTCCAACTGCTTTGATGGCTTTCACCGGTATTTTGCCATTGGTGCTGGCAACTCAGGGTCCAAAGTCTCCTGTTGCTGCTGGTGAGCATGACCGTCAGCAGATACCAGACCGAGGAACTGCTACTTCCCTGTCAAGACTGAGGACTGCATTTCCAATGCTACCCTGGCTATGGTGATTGCAACTCGGTGACGCGAAGGAGCAGCAAGAAAGTCAAGTATAAGAATCACTCTAGCCCCAGCGTCTTCGATACACCTTCCGAGACGCAAAAGAAGAGCTCGCGTTCGATCAAATCATCTACCATAATGAAGTTCCAACAATTCGCCCTACCCTTGGCTGGCTTATTGGCTACCCTGCCCACCCTGCTCTTAGCCGCAGCCGTCCCAGAACCCATGATGAACCCCGAAACCTCCCCAGTAGAAGATATCTCCGACATTTTCCGTAAGTCCCTGGGCATCCCCTCCCTCTCTTCATCTCCTCTTTTCATCTCCGCCTTCCATTCTCCGCCTTCCACTCTCCGTCCCGCCCCGCCCCACACCCCATCACAACCCAAACCCAAAAACTCAACGAATAACGTACACTGACAAAGCTAGTACAATCCCGCCTCGGCGCTGAAGCAGGCGAACCAATCGGAGGAAGGTGCCGAAAGTACCAAGACTGTGCGCGCTGTAAGCCGGGGTATTGGCGATGCTGTCTGGTCGGTTGCTGGGGACATGAAGTGCCGGGCTCGTGGAAATGCGGCTGTATGCAGGATGGGACTAGTATAGGGCCTTGTGGATGTAATTAAGAACATTTGGGGGTTAGAATGTTGTTGTCAGGGCTTTTTGGCTTTGTGAGAATTGTTAATGGGATGAGGAGCGGAGTGTGAGTGGAGGGAGGGATTATAGGCTATGGTATTAGCTGTATGAAGACACAGCAGTGGATATGTTTCAGTGAGAGAGAGGTCAATGCCGACGGCTTGAATGCGTGCTTTGCAAAGCACCTCAAAACGGTGTCGGTCGACGGTGTGGTGATAAACTATATCTTATCCAGCGATCATTCGAACACGAGAGTATTTCTTTAAAATATCCCATCATCAAGACACGGTATCAAAGCGTCTCTGTGGCATATTTGAAAACCTTTATGCGAACGGCGCGACGAAAGTAGACGTCTCGACGGAGGCTACGCCAGTGTCAATGAGCAGGACTCTCTGGCCTTGTCGATATATGCTGGTACCTTATGCTCTATACAGTATAGTTGCCTGATGGTCCAGGCGCCTACCTTGAGCGGCTTGCTTGGGTGTCTTGACGTCTTCTCCCCCACCCGAATGATCCTCAAACATTAAAAGGCCACATCTTTTTCAACATCTCTTCACCCATTTCATCAGCGTCAAACCTTATTGAAACCTTCCACTTTCCGAGTAGTTATGATGAATCTCCCGCTTTGGCACATCTCGATAGCCCTAGCGCAAAGCAAGCTGTAATCTAATCTGATGTAGCGTGCTTTACGCTCCTCTTCGTCATTGTGGAGCTATCTACCGGTGGTGTACCTATGCATGTGGGACTGCAGTCGCACGGCCAGTATGCATCATCCTAACAAGACCTCTGTGTGAGGCGGTCAGGTGCAAATGCCGCAACGTTTCAAGCCGTACTCCAGTAAAGCATTGGGGCTGGTGATATAGTGCAGTATTGGCTGACCAGAGCGTTGTGCTGGAATGACAGTCATTGGAGATCTACGGAGTAGAGGTGATGAACTGAGGGGTCTTGGAAAAAAATTGCGGGGCCATTGGTGGATGACCAAATACGTTAGATAGTTGTGGGAACATCTGCGCCAAGATACCAAGAGTGCACGTGACTGCCGCCTACTTCAGCAACGGCACAAGCTCTTTGCCCCCTCACTGAGATATATACAGTCGTCCAACCAAGCTATTGACCGCCTGTGGCCTAGCACACTGCAAACCTGAGAAAGCAGGGTCACCTTCCACGCATCGTCACCTCAGTCTAAGCGGCCTCAAGCTCACATCAATACCATGCCCTTGTATTGGCGCAACGGCAAAGTTTGACAGGTTGTTTCGGACCTTTTATTCTCGAAAGCGTGCCGGAACTCGTGTTTACAAAGCGTCATCGGCCAGAATGCGTACTGTCTTCTACGCGCTGGTTTGATGTATCCCGGATTCGAGGATCGTTGGGGACTTATCACTGCGGTTGACGCGCACATGCCTCCAATGTGCTCCGATCAGCATCGAGACACGATCATCGAGGAAGCAAAATCTTACCTTGCTAGAATATCTGGTCAAGGGTACTTGCGTTCCGGCCCTGCGCAAAAAGGGCAAATGTATACCGGCGACTGATGAACGATTTGATGCCGAATCCATTAGTTCTTCCGTTTGGAGCACTTCCCTCCCTCCGAACGAGGACAACCCTTCACAGGACAGAATCGCGGTCGATATTGGGAATGGACCCTGGTATGCGAGCTGTCGCTGTCAGTTCCGCTTAGAAACTCGGGGGAATCAAAAGAATACATGGCCTACTTCAGCAGATATTGAGTTTGGAATGGCGCTGCCGAGCAGCCTGAATCTCACATCGAAAGCATACGGCTGCATATGGCTCGCTAATCGACGATGGCGGAGAGGAGAAGGGATGCCCATCCGGGCTACCGAACGGGGTCTGAGGGGTTGCCAGTCGAGGAAGCGATGGATGAACCAGTCAAGACCCGTAGCTACGGCCGTCTGATGTCCCGATCGGTACCTCCACCGGATCAACCTGGCTTTCTTGGCTTTGGGATGCTGCCACTATCGGCTCTTGGCTTTGCATTGTTCTACCTTTTGGCGCATCCGGACTTGAAGAGTCCAAATGCTCGAGGTGGTTGTGTATAATCTCTACATCCTGTGCCACGACCTCTGCCAAAGAGAAGGGAAGACGACTAGGTGCCGTCCGAAGGGTTTTAAGAAGTCTCGCCCCTAAGACTTCTCCGTCTTAAGATGTGAAGATTCTATTTCTCTTGAATGGAGACTGTGCGGTAGTCCTCATATTGTTGACCGTCTGGGGTTTCATGCTGATCTTTTTGGCCGTTTTGATTATGCTGCAAGGGTTTCATGAGTGCTGAATCAGAAGGGCCAGCATATGGGGCTGGGAATGGATCAACGCCCATGGTTGGCAATGCCGACTGATTGCGAGAATGCGACATCGGCTGGGGAAAGGCACTGGCAGCAAAGTTTTCATGCTGCTCCTGCTGCTGTGGTGGCAGCAAGTAGGAAGTGAGCGCATCTTGGGGAATGTCAGCCGTGCGAGTCTGCTTATCCAACTGGAATGACTCCTGCGCAGCAGTTGCATGGCTGAAATCATCCAAGTTCACCTGGACTCCATTCACAGAAGCTCCGTGTCGCAAAAGGACTTCCACGATTTCAGCCTGGTTCCAGGCAGATGCTGCATGCAGTGCGTTGCGATAGTGTATCCCGACTGCATTCGCATCTACCCCAAAGAGAAGAAGGCTTTCTACAATCGAGTGGAATCCTTTCCTGGAGGCTATTTCGAGGCATGTGCCTTGATCTCTGCTGCTTTCGTTTAGATCTGCCCCGGCCCTTAGGAGGATCTCCACCACTCTTGCATGACCATGGATGACGGCACTCATCAGCGGTGAGAGGTCTTCTACCCACATAGTGCGCACATTACTATGGCCTTCGTCGTCCGGTCGCTTATCGTCAAGTCGAGAAACGAACGATGATTGATCCGTGTCCAGACGTGCCTCCTTGGCCGTCAAGTTTGCAGAACAGGGATGACCACGGTTAACACAGTGATTACATTTCTCCGACGGCCAGTTACGCTCCCATGGAATACACTGGGGTTCAATTAGCATCATGGAGCCCTCAGCCCTGGCGTTGCTATCATACCTTTACTTTCGAGGTGCGGCATTGTATACACTTCTTGGTCGAGAGCTTCTGCCCATAATATGGCATCGTGAGATGTAGAAGTTTACTTGCTGTTGCAGGTAGGGTAGGGTGTTGGCCGGTTCTGTTTCGACGGACTGGTTCTGTTTTGATCGGTACTGGACCGTGCCCTTCCCCTAGAGTGCTTGATCTACAATGAGTGTACAATAGAAGAGGATGAGGCACAAATCTAAGAGCGCGTGACAGTTATCGAATGCGTCCAAGGAGAACAGAACGTTTTATGCCACGAGATGCATCGATAGAGCAAGCAAGAACAATAAATAATGGAGGTTCCGTCAACAAGTGGCTCTCAGTGTCTTGGCGAAACGCTAGAGCCTACCTTACCTCGTCCGAAAGGTCGCCCGTAGCCGCCTGGAACCAAGCCTGGGACCAAGCCAGTTCTAGGGGCTCCCAGGCCATGAGTTTCGCAGTTGAGTTTCGCAGTTTTCGCAGACTTCGCTCAGGGAAAGCGCAGATCGCCCATCTCAGCCTCGCCCCCGGATGGTGCAAGCAATGCAACGCATTTTTTTAATTGGTGTAAACACAGCTGAGCCCTCGAAAACCTGCGAAGAGTGCGAGACGTGACGAAAGTATATCACATAGAGATGATGGAAGTCCGGGTTCAATTCTTTTACATTCACAGCTTCCCCGAAAGAGCAACCCGCGGCTCGTCCTTGCAATTTCTTTGAACAAGAGTCAGTAATTCCATGTTCAAGGCTTTGATTTCCAACTCAGCCTGAAAACTTTCTAGCCATCCTAGTACTAATGGCCCATTGCGACGATGTTGAGAACCAACACCCACGGCTCGATGTACTCAACCCTGCAGATGTAGAGGCCTACGGCTGGCATCTGGCAATCCACGACAAAAACAATACGACCATTCTCCTGGACCCCAAGCTGACCGGTTCAACAACACCAACAACAACAACAACAATGGAGGCAGTCCGAGGTCATCTGTGGGACCACGCCTCCAAAAATTGGCGATTGCGGCTTCTATCGCGTCTGGCAACCCTTGAGGCTCATGTAGCCATCGTCGAAGCGATAATGCCGACGGCGTCCCACATCGAGATTGCCACCCGTCACTGCACCGGATGCCCAATCCTGACTGCGGCGCTGCGTCCAGCCAAGAAGCAGCCCATTCAATCACCTTCGGGCCTTCAACCCAGTGACACCCTCGCTATTCGTCTCCTGCCAGCCGAGTCGGTGATGATTGGCTCCAAGGTGATCGTCTTTCACGCAAGCTGCCAAGGTGTTCGAAAGGGGCTCGAGCTTTGTGCTATAGCACTGGTAGGATTGTTGATCGGATGTCTAGCGGGGTTCGCTGCTGGCGGAGCGGACGTCGGTATTGCTGCAGCTGCTGCGTGGCTACAGTTCGCCCAGCTATACCAGTTCAGTCGACGTGTCTAGACGGTCGATACCTAAAGGATAAAGTGTTGGTGTACTGTGAGATGTATGAAGCTGCGGTGAACCCCTCCATGCGCCTCACTGGGGTTTGATCTTAGTTTCTGAGGATAAATGCCACTACGCGGAGGAGAATAGCCCAGTCGTTGAAGTAGTTATGTCCGCCGGCTAAATTCTTCGCCCTAAGGCATGGTTGTATTATTGGTCCATCCCAATCGTAGGGAGGGCAGGTTGGCACCTAGAGCCTCGATAGAAAGGGGCACACAATGCGCAGGACTCAAAGCGGTATGGTTCGGTTCAAGGGGGATAGAGATGATACGTCTGGTGGAATAGGACTGTGTATGGCGTTGTGTGAATTATTCCAATTCAAAGGAAAGACTCTATGTAACCGATCAAACGTTAATGTCCCCGCAGAAAGCAATTCCAAGGCTTACAAACAATTCAAACTCGGCACCATCGGATCATGATCACTTGCCATATTCTCCTTAGCGGCCGAGAGGAACGGTGTGCAAAAGGCAGGCGATCCGCAGGAGACAAGGATTCGTCCTACTTTCGTTCCAGCCTCCCCCGTGTAATACTGGGAGCTGGATTTGTCGAGGCCAGGAGGGCAGCAAGAAACGATCGGGCTTAAGAGGGGGCAAAGGTGTGAAGGAAAGTCGGCAGGAAAGCTGTTTCTTAGCAGCTAGGTCCGAGGAAATAGGAGTAAGAACATCGAGACCTCGGGTAAGGAAAGTTGGTTTCGATGACCAGACAGCTGGATTTCCGGCACTTGGAGAACAGGCAGATCCAGTAGTTTAGAAGAGTCCTGGTTTGACTGAGCGTCAAATGGGTAAGGATAATCCTGAGCGGCGATAGAAGAAAGAGAGAGGGCAGGAAAGTTGTAGAGTACCTGCCGGGGAATCAAGGAAAAGATCGTTTACTAAGCAATGCCAAGACTATTCTACCCCACACGAGCGCGTCGCGAAACATCCCGACCCCTCTCAATGCGTAGGGCCCGTCGATATCCATCCTCAACGCTCTTCCTTAAGGATTTTGCAAAGATATCTCTACTATTTATCATCAACACAAACTCTTTGGGCCACACGGTGTGCAGTCAAATGCTGAGTTCTTATTGGGCTAGCCTTACCTCAAAGCCATCTCCAGCGCCTTTTGGTGCTGAGATATTCTCCACAGTCGAGGTAAACGAGGTTGAGGAGGTACCGCTTACTCAATACTGCTCGCGCATATTAGATCAGAAGAGGGATCTCGACGACGTTATTCACAAAATGCGGGTTCAGCCCTAACCTGCTCATATTCACGGGCAAGACGGGGTAGCCCGGGAGGAACATACTTTCTTTAACCTCCTCACCTATCCCATTTTTGCTGATATCTTGGATTTCTCGAGAGCAAAGCCTGCTATCTGCTATTACGCCTATCCTTCCTTGGCTGATAGTAGCCTCGTGAAAGGGGTATCCCGACTCCAGCGACACGGAGCCAGAATACACATTTTCATTCCTCGATTCCCAATATGGCTGCTTCTTCTGCAGCTATTGAGTCCGTCCAAACTCGCCCACCTCAGCGCTTCCCACCACACGCCGAGCTCGTCGATACTCTGTCTTACCGGAAACAATACGTAACCATCAAGCATCCCGCCTATGGCGAAGACGAAAACACCCTTTTGATACTCTATTGCCCCGACGGACAAGCTGGAGGCTTACACTTTGGCACCGCTCGCATCGCCTGCGGTATAATCACAAACAATCGATTCGATGGTTCCTTCTATTCCGCTCTCGACAATCACCACATCCAGCTGGCCGACGATGACATTCTAGCGCCTGGCGACTACTACTACTACCTGTCAAAGCCCCCGACGCCCTTGGCTCCTTCGCCTGTCGCAACCACCGAACCTTACCGATATCCTGTTTTCCCCAGTTTCCAGCACTGGTCTTACCCCGCCAAAGGCACCTTGCCACCGTCATGGGAGGCCTTGCGGGAATCAGAGGCATTGGCATATGTCGATTTCACAGTAGGCTCGGAGAACGTAACAACAACGGTCAATGATCGGGAATTAACATGTCGATTAAGCACTTACGATCTAGGTTGCGAGAAGGCCCATATCCTGCCCCAACATGAAGTGGCATGGTTCACGACCAATGGCCTAAAGATGCTCCCCGATGGTGCCGATATCAGTGATTTCGATCCAATCAGCACAACGGCGAACCTGATGCTTTTGAGGGCCGATCTGCACAAAATCCTGAATGAAGAGAAATTTGTCGTCGTCCCTAAACAAGGCCGCCTCGTGTCGCATTTCCTCGTCCCGGCAGCAAAGTACGTCTACATGCACCACAATTCAGAGATACAGCCTACTGGAGTCGCCATAGATTTCTTCTTCGCCCGCCTAGCATGGGCTATCTTTCCAATGCTCGGGAAACGCTTCTTGTACTTTGGCGGCAAGAAGCTCCTGGTTGTA
>QQTW01002704.1_pt1 | contig 12967 bp, 9 predicted proteins | sample 1904831 | NCBI WGS metagenome assembly QQTW01 (sample SAMN09435610, study PRJNA476489) | Subsurface metagenome, whole genome shotgun sequencing project. | reverse complement strand
CTAAGAGGTAGCGACATCCCCTACAATCCAGTCTTCTTCTCCTACGCTGCTGTGACCCCTACCACCGCAACGATCTACGTCGACTCGGACAAGCTCACCGACGAGGTCAAGGATCACCTTAGTACCGAAGTGGACATACGACCGTACGACTCCCTCTTGTCAGATCTTACGGCAATGAGCGAATCCGCACCGACCGTCCAAGATGCTAATGCCACGACCTCAGCTCCCGTCTTAGAAAAGAAATATCTGATCTCCACTAGGGCGTCATGGGCATTGAATCTAGGTCTTGGTGGAGAAGAACAAGTCGACGAGGTCCGAAGCCCCATCGGAGATGCGAAGGCCATCAAAAATGACACGGAATTACAGGGGATGCGATCTTGTCACATTCGAGATGGTGCGGCTTTGAGTGAATACTTTGCTTGGTTAGAAGAGAGGCTTGTGCAAAAAGGGGAAACCTTAGACGAGGTCCAGGCCGCGGATAAGCTGGAAGAGATAAGGTCGAAAGGAGAGCATTTTGTAGGCTTGTCTTTTGATACCATTTCTGGCACAGGACCCAATGCTGCTGTCATTCACTATAAGCCCGAAAGGGGCAACTGCTCTACAATAGATCCAAAAGCCATCTATCTTTGTGACTCAGGAGCACAGTATCTGGATGGCACGACAGACACGACTCGAACACTGCATTTTGGAAATCCATCGGGAATGGAGGTCAGGGCATATACGCTGGTGCTTAAAGGCGTGATTGCCCTTGACCGAGCAATCTTTCCCAAAGGCACTACTGGATTTGCCCTCGATTCTTTTGCGCGACAGCATCTTTGGAGGGAAGGGCTGGATTACAGACATGGAACAGGGCATGGCGTGGGATCCTTTTTAGTACGTAGACCAAGACGTTGACAGACTAGATACTGACAAACCTCGCAGAACGTTCACGAGGGACCGATTGGCATTGGCACCCGATCGCAGTACTCTGAAGTCCAGTTGTCAGCTGGCAACGTGCTGTCAGACGGTAATTGTGATCTTTCTGCAATATTCCTCCGCTGACCCATTCAGAACCGGGCTACTACGAAGATGGGAATTTCGGCATTCGCATAGAAAATGTGATCATGGCTCGAGAAACATCAACAAAACACAATTTCGGAAACAAGCCATGGCTTTCATTTGAGCATGTAACGATGGTCCCGATGTGCAGGAAGCTCATCGATCCTGCGCTGCTAACCCTCGAAGAGAAAACGTGGTTGAATGACTACCACAAGGAGGTCTGGGATAAAATCAGTGAGTTCTCCAGAAATGATCAGAGAACGACGGACTGGCTACAGCGAGAGACGATGGAGATTTGAGGCTTCATTGGTTCTCAGCATACTATCATGTACACAGATTTTAGACACTGAGTTACTAAGTTGGCGGTTGGGGCATATGTACATTCATCATTCAACGACTGAGAAACTATGTACTCATAGTGAAGGCACCTTTTTGTGATGGATAAGTAGGAGGTCTTCGCTACAGTCCACTCGTAGACGCTGAATGTAACATTGTCAACTCTCTCCTGATGCCAAGGGTTTTTACATGCCTAAGGAAACGCGGTCCACTACTACAGTAGCTGTACTTCATTCTGGTTTCCGCAAGAGTACAGCAAAGGACCCGGATCTGCCAGCACTCTAGACGTGACAAGGGCATACTGAAGAACTTCCAAGCAAGAATGCTTGCGCAACCTCAGCCGTCACACCTGTGCTCGTGTATATATCCTTCTGTCTGCAGGCATGAGCGGCAGGAATCCATACGCACCCGGTGATGGCTACGCTAACTCAAACGCGCCTGGGCGCTATGTCGACCTTTACGCATCAGAAAATAACTCCTCGACGAGCTCAGTGAATGGCTATGGTACCCGTGGGCGAAGACCTGGAGGCTATGGGGGATTAGGGCCCCAGCCGAACGAAGAAAGCCCTCAACCATCTACGAGCCGCACAGGATATGGAGTCGAACAGGATGCTGGACACAAGAGAATACCTGCACGGGATAACAGGGATCAGGAGTATAGCGACTCGAGCAGGAGCAGGGACAGAGCAGCACCTAGGACAAATGGGGTTCCAGCATATTCCAGCAGAAGGGGTCAAAGGAGCATGGAAGGTGAATCATCCAGGTTATCTTGCTAGATGCCAGCATCAAACGTCAAACAAGACTAGCTAACCCGCTACACTGCCAGATGTGCTCAAGTATATTCAGTCAGAATGGCCTTTCATGGGCGGAGAAGAATGCGTCCCTGTACAGGTCGCTCTACAACTGTCCGATCCAAGCACACTGGGCCTTGCGACGCGTGAGCCAGAGTTCCAACAGGCGCATTTCGATTTACAGAAGGCACTTAAGTCTATTGTCAATGGTAGGCAGCTTTTATGCTTGCTCGAGATAATATGCTGAAATAGTAAAGAACACCACCAGGACTTCAACAGCTCTATTGGGACATATCATAAGATTCAAGCAAGTATACAGAATTCTCAAACCCGAGTTCGATACCTGAAAACAGCTCTTGGGGAGGCAAAGGGAGGGCTACTTACCACCAAACCAGAGCTCAAAGGCCTTGCCACGTCCTCACAAGCTTTCGATGATTCCTTGCAGTTGTTTACCCAGATACAGAGCATCCAAGCCGTACCTGAAAAACTTGAAGGGCGCATCACCGAAAAGCGTTTTCTTACCGCTGTAGATGTTTTGCAAGAGGCACTCCGCCTGGTCCGGAAGTCAGAATTTGACGGCATTGGAGCGATGACTGACCTGCGAACGTATTTCACCAATCAAGAACAGTCTCTGACGGACATCTTGATCGAAGAGCTCCATGATCATCTATACCTCAAATCACCTTACTGCCATGATCGCTGGAAAAGGAGAACGATAGAGGGTGAAGAGAAGGACCGGCAGTCTGCACTAGCTACCAGTCCGGTGAATTCTTGGGATAAGCCTATTTATCATTTCCTTGCATCACTCAACACTTCTGCACCGATGATCGAGGATGCTTCAAAGAATTTAGAAGCTGACACCTTTTATTACATCCACATGGTCATTGAGGCACTAAACAAATTAGGTCACCTCGATACGGCCGTCAACCGTATTGAGCAGAGACTTCCAGTGGAGTTGTTCAAGGTGGTTGAAAAGACCAACAATGAAATCGACGCCCGATATCCCGGGGAGGCTCGAGGCCGAGCAGACAGAGAGAATAAGCGGGTGGCTGCCCCTACGGATTCACGCTATGGTCGCGGTGCTGTACTCTCCGATTTCATCTGGACCGTCTTTGCTAAATTCGAGGCCATCGCTGAGGGTCATCGGGTCGTACATGATGTTGTCTCAGGTATCGTGGGACGCGAGAAACTGCCCAGACCCGCCAGCTACACTGGAGGCTTCAAGGAGCTGTGGAAGCTTTACCAGAGCGAGATACGGTCTTTACTACATGATTATCTGGCGACCGACGGTGACACTACCCTTCACTCTGGGTTCTCAACTACCGATAGCGTGGATGTCTTTGGTCGAAAGAGGGACAAGAACAAACGAATGTTCAAGCTTGCCGAGATGGATCAAAAGTCGCCTGATATGCAAAGTGAACAAGAAGATCTGGATGAGATTCTGAAATCTTCTGTACCCGGTCTGATATCCAAAACTCGAGCGAAAGCTGGTACGGCCAGCGATGCTCCCAGGACGGTGCCAGAAAGTACTGCCGCGGGGCACAAGCTGCTCATCGAACCCAACGCCTTCAACATCACGTTAATGCTTCCACCCTCCTTATCGTTCTTGCAAAGACTAAAGAACATCGTACCTTCAAATGCGGATATCCCAATAAGCACGCTAACCTCTTTCCTCGACGACTTCTTGATCAATGTGTTCCATCCGCAGCTGGAGGAGACTGTTTCTGAGCTGTGTACCAAGTGCATCATAGACCTTGAAGCTTTCACCGAGGATCCTCAATGGTCGAAGCATTCTCCGCGACCGATTTTCAAGGTAAGTCGAACATGTTCAAGCTTTCAAGCGCTATTGACTCTTATGGCTACAGGGAACAATCGCTTTCATGTCTCTGATCCAATCATTTTCATCGATGCTCGATTCCATCCCACAAGACCAAATGTTTACCCAGTTGATCATCACGCAGCTCGTGATGTATTTCGACAAGTGTTTTGGCTGGTACAAAGCACTAACGTCACGGTTGTCAGGCCCAGGACAAAACACTCCGTCGACAAAAGCTGCGGCTGCATTCGCACGAGAAGGTGAAGTGCATGAAGCCACTACAAAACTGTTGGACGACAGCAGCGACTCCAAAACACGGTCTGCTCTGGTTGACAAGGAAATTGTAGCTCTACTTTCCGCAACGAGGGCCAATCCTCTCTCGGCTTATGATATCATCTCCGATCCCAAATCAGTGGCTTCGCTCTCATTGCTGTACAACAGTATGCAGTGGCTTTCTGCCTCTCTTGCCCGCCTTCGCCATGTCGAGGCTGCCTCGGGCATTCATTCGTCTTCATCAAAAGTCCGTCGCTGGACTCTTGTAGCTTCTTTAAGACCAACCCATGGGCGTTTGAAATCGAATGGAGGAAACAGTACTCCTGTATATCTGCCCATGACGACAGAAAGTGTGGTACCCTTCGACAAGACACTGCAAGAATTTGGTGAGCTAGCCAAGGCTGCCCTACTAACCCTGCGCATCGATGTTCGCTGCGGCGCAATATACCAATTGACACGATCTCTTCGAGGGCCGAATGCTACCCCTACTCATCGAGCTCCAGAACCTCCTCCACGTGACTCTGCAGCTTTACCAAAAACCGACTCCGGACTATACCATTGGATCTTGCAACAGCCACCACATGCTGCTAGTGCCTTGATCCTTGAACTCAACAAGGATCTCATTTCCTTCGACACGAACGCTAGCGCATATCTGGGCGCGAAGGAGCGCAAATTTATCACGCGGGGACTTGGCAGATTGATTGATCGTATACTCGTCGCTGATGCTGACCGAATCGAAGTCATGAATGCCTACGGTGCACAGCGAATGGGCTTGGATATATTGGTCCTTCAGCAGAATTTACGCAACATCGCCATCACGGCATCATCTACACCGGGGTCCGACATCATCTCCATCGATCGAGATGCGGGAGAGGATGCGGATGTGCTTTTGGGAAAATCAGCACAATTCTACAATCTTTTCCTGCAAGGTGCTGCGAAGGTAGTTGATTATGCCAGGGCTGCTAAGAGCCGAGGTGAGGCTGTGGGCTACTCATATGACGAACTGAAGGTTCTGGTTGAGCTTTGTTACTCGGAGGGATTAAGATCCACTGAAAGAGAGGGGAACCTCAAGGCGAAGAAAGGCTTGCAGGACAGTCTGCTGGGGTTGGGAGAGGTCATGTGGGACTCGTGACGAATCTTGATAGGATACGTAGGAGTCTGAAGCTGGCTTCAAGAGAGCGTATGTAGTCGAGTTGGATTATTCTTAATGATTGGAAAGGGCTCAGCTCAAGTTCAGCCATCTCATCTCACATGCCACGCCCTCAAGAATAGAGACTAAGTGGGTATACGGCTTGTGGGGGTTGGTGGGCAAGTTGGAAGTAACTTAGACCACATGGGCCGCGAGCTAAGTAGTGGTCGGGGGAAAGACTGCTGGCGCTCTTGAAGCTTCCGTGTCTCTTGTATCGAGAATTAGCTGTTCCTGACACCGGCTGACGATACCTGCTACAGTATCAGGCATTAGTATTCAAAAGTTGAGCGCGAGTGTCTTTGGTTTCGGTATAATTGTGTTCCATGACCGCCGAGCTAGATCACCAATCGCGGTCTTTGATGCATGGAGCTATATAGTTAAAAGCAATAATTATACTATGTAGTAAGCTCTCCGAAATTGGTTCTGGAATTGTGACGCTATGAAAAATAAGCGCTAAGTTTTGCTTACGTAGTACTTCTGCCTGATACCGGAATATGTCCCGGTACCGTCGTATTGTAAATTTCAATGTTTCAATCAAAATACTTAAATCTCGTGCTGGAGCTGAGGCATTCAATCTCTGCTTTTTGCTCTGATTGCAATGAATGCCCCCTCTACATTGAATTGCACACAATTCATTTTCACGCTGGTCTTCGATCCTCGGGGCTTCAGGCTCGGGTTCAACAGCTCGGAGGCTATGTGTCGACTCCATCCCTCTCATGTTTCCCTTGACTATTTCTCACCTTCGGAGGGGGCTATGTTTGTTTTAGCCCAAAAGCCCCCAGCGCGTTTCACGTCAGAGCTAGTGAATACACGGTAATCTAATCATAGTGAATTACTACATATGAATCAGCGTGCGGCGTACCTGGCAAGTGATAGCTAATTACTAGTCATCGTGACGGGCAAACAAAACTCCTTCGCTCAATCTTCTCTTCCTCCCACACCTGGGCCCATTCTACTCCATATCGCCATTTCAAGCGCTGGCTCTTTGCGATCGTGATAAGCCGGTTTTGTTCGGCTCCAAACCGGCACGAGTACAAGAACACATAAAGGTTTCTGAATCGTCGTTGCAGTGCTCAGAAATCTGCTCATTTCTTGTCTCATTTCTAGCTGAACAGTTGCTGTATTGGTACCTGATACTATCTCCGTCTTGCGACTTGTTATCATGGAGTCCACAAAGAACCTTATTGCTTATCTGGCTCTGCCGGTCTTGCTTGTGCTATATTATGCCACCAGGCTTTTTGAGATGCGCCGGAAGATGAGAGGACTAGTGAGTCAATCTTCTTCAGTCATTTGTGGACATCATATCGCTTTCCGCGGTCGTTCTGGCATACTCACTGCCAACCCCCTTGGATAAAACATGCTTACCATGCTGCCCTTCCCCGTCCAGCCCGCGCCGCCCCACCACCCAATATTCGGCCATCTCCTCATCGCCCGCGACTGCGTCAACAAGTTTGCTCCGGATTCTCATGTTCATCTTTACGGCGACTACATTCGCCGTAAATACAACCTCGGTAAATTCTTCTACCTCGACTTCTGGCCCTTCGGTGGACAGTTTCTTTATATCGTGGACCCGGATATAGCCAACCAGGTTACCATCGCCAGTAGTCTACGCAAGAGCCCTCTAGTCTCCAACTATCTGAATAAACTGCTCGGAAACCAGAACATGGTGAGCCTAGAAGGAGCCGCGTGGAAACGAGTACGCTCAATGTTCAACCCAGGCTTTGCGGGCGGGCATCTCATGACGCTGGTACCCTACATCGTTGATGCGGCCGTCGTCTTCGGGGATGTGCTGAGGGAAAAGGCGAAGACGGGTGAAGTGTTCGAAATGGAGGAGATTGCCACCAGACTGACAGTGGACATTATCGGCAAAGTGACCTTAGATGTGGACCTCAACTCCCAGCGGTCAGAACATCGGATTGTGACTGCCTTCCGGAAACAGGTGGCCATGATGCCCGTGACGACACCTGGGAATCCCTTCTCAGGCCTCATGGCTACATATTTCAACGCGCCCCGAGTCTGGTACAATATGCGCAAACTCGACAGTTACATTGGCGAAGCAGTTGATCAAAGATACACGAAGCACTCTGCAGACAAGAAGCCTCGAAGTTCCGAGGAGGGTAAAAAGCGAAACCGCTTTGCGATCGATCTAGCCCTGGATACATACGAGCGAGAATTCCAGGACTCAAGCAAGAAAGCCGGCAGTAGTAGAAATGGAGGCATGGACCCGGCATTCCGCTCATACGCCATTGATCAGATCAAGACTTTCATCTTCGCCGGCCACGACACCACCTCCTCAACCATCGCCTGGACCTTCTACCTCCTCCACCTGCATCCTGAAGTCCATGCCGAGGTCGCCAAGGAACTCGACCACGTCCTCGGTCCCAAGACCAGTAACCCAGCAGACAAGATCCGAACCGACCCCCACCTGATCAACCGGCTCCCCTACCTCATCGCCGTCGTCAAAGAAACCATGCGCATCTTTCCTCCAGCGTCCACAGTCCGCTACGGCGACCCCGCCATCACCATCACCGACCCGGAGGAAGAAACCCCACGGCAGACCTACCCCACTGCCAATTTCCACGTCTGGCCCATCGCCCACGCCATCCACCGCAACGAGGCCTACTTCCCCAACCCCACCGCCTTCATCCCCGAACGCCATCTCGACGACAGTCATCCCTCCTCATCCAACCCACCCCCGGCCGCGAAACAGCACAAGGACGCACTACGTCCCTTCGAAAGGGGCCCGAGAAACTGTATCGGTCAGGAGCTGGCTATGATCGAGGTCAGGGTGATTCTGGCGTTGGCGGTTCGCGAGTTCGATTTCCAGGCCGTGTATCCCGAGTTGAGGGATCCGAGGGAGGTGGTCGAGGGCCATCGCTGTTATCAGATCCTGAAGGGGAGTGCGAAGCCGAAGGATGGATTGCCAGGCCGGGTCGAGGTGAGGTAGGGATTTTGGATCCGTAGGGGAGTGGGTGTGGAAAGATGGTTGGTTGTTTACCTGAATTGGGAGAGGAGGTGCGCAATGAATTTTAGCCTAGGCCGGATGCACGTCAGGAACTGGATTATGTGCAGAAGGGAGAACGTGAGGCATGCTTAGAAATGGGAATAGAATTCAAGGGGTGTTGCACATGTCAGATGTTAATTACGAAGGATTACAGATTTCAGTATATCGCTAAATACCCCCCACTATGGATAAAATCAACAAGCTCGACAGGGATGCAGATTCTGGCTACAGCCATGTACGTACATCGTCAATATGATATGCGTCGATTTGTGTAGCCCCTTGCAACCTTCCTGGCGAAGAACAAGCCAAGCAAGATGCGTAAGAAAGCAAAACCCAAGAGATGCTGGAGAAGCAATCAGAGAAGCGGCCCTAGCATAGCATGTTTCCTGTTGACTCTTTCGTTTGGTAGATATCAAGACGTCAGAGTATTTCCTCTTGGCTGTCTTGTTCAAGAGGAGGCACGACACACACACGACACCTGAGCAGGAGGAGAAGATCGATTTCTGCACGTTTCAGATATGGAGCTGCTGTCCTCAGGAACGCCGGGTCGACGGGGAGGAATGAGCTAGACAAGGGGGAAGCGAGAATGTGCAGGCCCATGGAGACGGACACAAGAGGCCGCCTTCGTGGTTCGGGGCAAAGGACAAGAGTCAGCTGCAGGCTTAGGCAGAACGAGACTGGATGTCTTTTCATTGAATAAGGAATAACGAACAGCTCGAACGGATGAGGTGAATGAGAGGTAAAAAGCTAAAGCCAGGTGGAATGCTGTGATGTGCAGAGGAATCGAATAAATCTCAGAGCTTTACGAAACGAAGTAGATCTGACCCATCTTATATACACTTTCCTTGCATTCAACGGTAGCAATTTAACCATCATGCCATCCTGCAGATAAAAAGGAGGGACGTTTATCGAGCAGCAAGATTGTGGAACATAGGACTAGCTTAAGCTTACATTACTTACTACGTACGGTATCAGGCATGATTATTATCAACATGGCACTAGAGAAGGCTAGTATCGGATACACGACTTGGCCATGCTGGTTGGCTTTCAAGAGCTTAGCCATCAGACAGCCCACTCTCAATGGCTGATAACATCCCATTCAACCCTGTCAGGGCATAGAGGAGGGCATTTAACATAGCTGTTATTATTCCCGGATACTAGCGTGCAAGCTACAGTAGTTATGGCTGGCACCGTAGTATGCCGTTCACGGCACTGAGGGCACTCCCTAGGGTGACATTTTAGTACCCAGCCCCTGTAGAGTTAGCTAGGTAGCAATAGTCATGGCTAGACCCAGGCTAGGGCCACTAGCAAGCGCCACATGATGACGAAGGGTCAACTACTTTGTGAAGCACGACTCCATACTAGTTGTAAGTTGTACAGTATGCAGAACCAATTGAGAGACGCCTGAGCTCTGTCATAACTCACGATGCTTCGCCATCCCTTTCTGCTCCGACGCACCCTTCACATCACCACACGCCTCTCTTCGCCCTCAACAAACTCAACAGCGCGTCTTCCCGCCACCATTTCCATCCGAGCTCGCCCCGTCCTGCTCATCTCCGCCCTCCTAGGCTTCTCGCTCCCCTTCCTCGCACCTCGATCCTCAGCGCTTCTCGACACGGGCTTCAGCACATCCTCTGCTCCCCACACCTCCTCGCGAGACGCGAAGACCCCGCTGACCAAGGACTCGTGGCGCCTCAACCCCACGACTGTGAAACACATCTCGCTGGGAAGTATACTGGGGCTTGGAGCCGGGGTGCTGGTCAGTGCGTTCAGTAGGACGTTGACCTTGCTGTTTGGAGTGGGCATCGTGATTGTGCAGGTATGCTGAAACCAGTTCTGGTTGCGATAACTCGGTATCCGAGGCCAAGAGGGATAGAAAGCTAATCCACGGTCTGTAGTATGCAGCACGGAGCGGTTACAATATAATACCGGTGGAGAGGATACAGAGATACGTCAAGGGAGTCAATCTGAAGAGTGCAATACTTGACAACGCGGAATTCAAGCTTAGTTTCGGATTAACGTTTGCGCTGGCTGCTTACGGGCAGTTTTGAGGCGAGCTTTACCGGGGACAATCCCAAGCGACGAGCATCATGGGACAAATAGACGAAGATTGACATGCACGAATATTTGCTCAATTGCCAGCCATGACCAGCTCTTCCACCAGTGTTTCCATCTCTTCCCTATCCAAAGGCACTCCGAGAACTTCTGTTCCCATGCCATCCTTCTTCGAAACAATCATCTCGTGGTCATAAAATTCCTTCAGCAGCGTACGAAAGTTCATCTCGGAGCTGCATATGAAATTTTCCGATGCTCTCTGATACAGAGCCTTATACTCCACGCTCACCTCGCCACCCGACTCCTGTGCATGGGCTGACCTTGTGCCCCTATCGCCAGTGTCTTCGTCCATGCCGCCGGCCACATCCGGCATCCCTTCCGCCCACGCGGACAGAATCTCCGTCAACAGTAAGACGTAGAGCTTCCTTGAGTTCTCCGTCAGACTTCTAAGCACAAAGCCGATCCCCTCTCCGCCGCCTACGCGTCGCCCTTTCTTGCCGAGAAGCTCGTGCACGTCATCCACGACATTCAGCTCTGCGATGTAAGGCGCGTAGGTGGTGCAGTCGTGGAACACAAAGGCAAACTGGTCGAGCAGATTACTGTCCCATAGCAGCGGGAACGACGGGGTATCCGCCGTCGCGAGAAGGTTGATGTTAGGATGAGCTGCGAGGCGGGCGAGGAGGGCTTGGATGGAATGGCGACGGAGTAAAGGCGAGTCTATAGAGTTAATGAGGATCATAATGGGCGAACTCGGGGGGTGCTTAGTGAGGTAAGAGAGGAGGAGATCGAGCAATTCCGCTGGCTGCCCAGATATTCGGGCTGGGGCATCTTTGCCCATGGCTGCTGTGATAAGCAAGGTCAGGATTGATCGAATGTTCAGCTTGGGCGTGTAACCATTCACAACGACGACCGATGGTGCAGGATCGTATTTGGGATATATCCACTGTGCGTATTTGCTGACCAGTTGCCTTTTACTGCCCCATCCGTACAGACAGATGTTGAACCCCTCGTGCCATTCGAACCTCCACTGCGGGAATGCGCGTGCATGTAGCTTCATCAGGTAGGCTCTCTCTGCGTCGTGAGGGTCTCTGTAGCTGCGCATCAACGCGAAGTATTCGTCGTGATCCAGGAGTCTGAGGGATGCGAGCGTGTTGTTTGAGACCTCGGGAGGACCAGAGCGGTTCTGGAAGAAGTAGCGCTCCTCTGGTGGCAGGTCGCCTTCTGGTGTGGGTGAGCGTCTGTTCTTGGAGCCCTTGGGACGGCCAGGCCTTCGCTTCGAGGGTGTTTCCTGGAGCGCCGATGCCGCCAGCTCTGCCAGGTTGTCGCGGATGCCTTCGAGACTTTCGCCACCCTCCTCGAGTCCCTCCTCCTCGTCCTCCAAGATCTCTTGCGCGAGCGCAGTCCCGAATTCGTCATCTTCCTCGTTTTCCAGCAGCGCACTGGCACTTTTGCGTTTGGCCGACCTGTCCGCCTTCTTTGCGCTTGCAGATCGACTATCTCCTCCCCGTTTTGCAGGCAGTTTCGTCGGAGTCTTGAAAGTTCCATTCGCTTTTGGTGTTGAACTCCCTCCGCGGTCCTCTAGTCCCTCCACATCGACCATTCGCTGCTTTTTGGGCGTGATCGAGGTGCCGTTGATTTTGTCATCCTCACGCTGCTTCCGCTTCATTTTCAAGAAATGGTTGAAATCGTCGTTTGAAAGTTCTGAATGATTGAATCATGAGATGGTCAATTCGAGACCATTTCACCTCCGGGTCGCCGCAAATCCGGTGCGTTGATTGGCCAATTCAAATCTCCAGAGCCAACCACCACAAGCCAAACATCACAATCAACAGATGGAGACTTTGGCGGCTTCGGCTTCGGTGTGAAGCAATACATCTAGAGGCAGATTTCTGAGTGACAGGTTGGATTCAAAAAGACCCGATATCATATCAGAGCGCTTTCGAGTCACCAATAACAGCTGCCCATGATGTTGAGTCACCCACCATCCGATATCAAGAATGATGCGTCTTTCTCAGAGCAACTACTGTGAAGAACTGGCGTCCAGGCTTATAATTCCATGTTAATCCTTTATCCAAGGGCAGCGATGTCAAGACCAATGTGTGTAGTCCCGAAGGCTTCGGGCTTCCTTCGATTGCTTCGGGGTCAGAGCAGAGCATATTCTGCTCCACTCGACTCCTCCATACCAGAATCAAAGCAGAAGTATGTACCTACTTCGGGCAACTATCCCAAAGGCTTCAAGGTGTCTGGGACCCATGTCGGTGTCAAAGCTTCCAACACCAAGTTCCCAGATCTAGCATTCATAGCCTCTGAGAAACCATGCTCCGCTGCCGCTGTTTTCACCACCAACAAGTTCCAGGCTGCACCCGTCCGCGTTAGCAGGTCTATGCTGGAAGCCAGGAAGGGAGAGGGTGTTCGCAGCATCATCATCAACTCAGGCTGTGCAAACGCTGTCACTGGAAAGAAAG
>QQTW01002703.1_pt1 | contig 12968 bp, 12 predicted proteins | sample 1904831 | NCBI WGS metagenome assembly QQTW01 (sample SAMN09435610, study PRJNA476489) | Subsurface metagenome, whole genome shotgun sequencing project. | reverse complement strand
ACGACACCAATACCATGCGACCTACCCAGTTGCCGCTAAGGAGCGCGGAGAGTAAATCGTGGAGCTCGTTCCAGGCAAACGCCAAGGCCGAGGACCTTCAGTCTCGTCATCTCACATTTTCACGCTCCATTTTCATTTTTGCGATAAAGGTACGACTCTTGCGCCTCCACGATATACTATGGGTTGAACTGAAAGCCTACCATTTCTCAAAGTCTGAATCCTAACTTCAACATGGGCTTCACAATCCGACGGTACCGCATACCTCGGCCACAAGTGCGTCGCCGTGTACAATTACTTGCATCCAGACTAATCGAGCCAGACTTTCCTCTATCTGATGTCTCTACGAACTGGCACAGAGCTCATAACTCTTTCGCTCCTATTGAACAAAGTTTCCGGCTTCTATGGACTCCTGGCACTCCTTACAGGCCTCCATCTCTCATCCTTACAGCTTTCCATGTACATTTACTCCATCATCGCACTGGTTGTTACTGTTCTCCTAGCCTCCCATATCCGAACCCAATCACCATTCCACTGCTTGGCACTTGCCTGTTTCTACATCCTTGACAGCGTGATCAACGCCGCTTACACCACTGCTTTTGGCATCACCTGGTTCCTCGTCCTCTCTCAGCATCACAGTGACGCCAACGGCGGCCAGGCCCCTGGTCCAGGCGGATCGACCATCGACAAAACCTCCGGGTTCACGAGCCCGCAGTACAACGTTAGCCATGTAGACGTAGCTGTGGCTCTGGATCAGGGCGTTGCTCCCGGCCACGACGCAATCACAGTCGGACAACCCGGATTCTCCACCACAGCCGCGGGACCGAGTTTTGGCCACGGCGTCCTACAGCCAGAGAGTATTCCCAGTATCTTCACCATCTGCGCTCTTTGGGCCGTACGCATCTACTTCGTGCTCGTAATTATGAGCTATGCTCGTCTCGTACTACGTCAGCATGTCGCGGCAACGTCCAGAGCCAACACCGCATTGCACACCGGCAGCAAGTCTGGCATCAGGGCCGAGGACCCTTTCTCGCCACACCTTCCTGAAGGAAGGGGCTGGAAAGGGAAGCTTGGGAGATTGATGGTGGCTTTGGGGAAGAGCTACTGGCTTGGAAGCGAAGAAGGTGATGAAGCCTGGATGAAAAATGCGCAGAGCTACAGAAGAAAGGAGGAGGGGCTGGCATCACCTGTACCTGGCGTTGTAGAGAGGGAAAGGCGAAGACGCTCCGGCACAGGACCCCCGCCTCCGATGCCGCATTTGCAAGCTGGACAGTACTTGCGTGTACAGGATGCTACCGATGGAAGATGATGTGTTGGATTGGGTTGGGTTGGCGAGATCACTATTCAGCTTTGAAGCTGCATTGCTCTTCCTAGAACGGCTCCACGATTTACTCTCCGCGCTCCTTAGCGGCAACTGGGTAGGTCGCATGGTATTGGTGTCGTTGGCATATAATTACAATGTTTCCATCAATCGAGCATTTTTCAATCTAGTAAAGTCCACATCGCCAGAACTAATTGCGCTTTCAAGGTGACAATTGCCTACTGGCTCGTGTTACTTCACATCGACCTCCCTAAGGAGCAGGCATGGAATCCTGGAACCCGCCTACAGAAACCACTGGGTCAAGCGTCAAATACCTTATCGTACAGATTGCAATACATGATTTTCCAGCCCCGGGCATGAACCACGAGTCCAAACACCTCGCTAAAGATGCGATGACACTAAAATGCACGTAGGTCGCCCATCCCACGAGCGGTACCCAGGTGAAAATGCAATCATATGCAACAAAATCCATCTCGTATCAACCTTGCGCCAACCCATATTCATGCCTCAGCAAGCGCAGCCCTCGTTCGCCTCGGGCTTTGAAGGATTAATGTTCACATCGATCACTGGACCATCCGGTCAGCATGTCTCTACCTCCACGCACGGTCATTTAAAGTCTCGACTCACTCTGGCTCTCTTTCTGCTCCACTTCGCCCTCCATTCCGGGTAAGGCCTGTGCGATCCTCCTGAAGAGCCCTTTTACATTCGCCCCGGCTTTTGCACTCGTCTCTACAAACAATGCGCCACATCTCTTTGCCTCCTCCTCACCCATTTGCTGCGTCACCTCCCTCTTGTCGCCAAGATCTGTTTTATTACCCACCAATACGATGATGACGTCGTTGCCTCTTTCACCGCGCACGTCGTCGACCCATTTCCGAGTGTTCTGGAAAGATTTGAGGGATGAAATATCATATACGACGACGGCAACTGAGGAATCGCGGATGTATGAGGGTATGAGAGAACGGAAGCGTTCTTGTCCAGCGGTATCCCACAGTTGAAGGCGGACCGTGCGGTCTTCTAGATACATAGTCTGCGGAGCACGAGTTTGAATGTAAGCATCCGCTAAGTAGCTAAAATATTGGAGAAATTGATATTGTACCTTTGAAAGGAAGTCGATACCGATGGTGGCTTGGTACATATTGTCGAATGAGTCGTACATAAAGCGGGTTATTAATGACGTTTTGCCGACTGCAAGGGACTCAGCTAAGCTACCCAGAAGCTTCGATGACTGGATAAAAGTTGAAAAGTCGTACCACTCTGTTCGCCTAGGAAGACCAGTCTGATTTGGTCAGCTGGAGCCGTCACCTCCGTCAAAAGACAGCAAAGAGGCAATAATCATGGGGAACAGACTTGAATTTCTTGAGCGGATTCGAGTACCCTGAAGATGGAGCGGCCATGATTGAATGAACGAGCACTATCCTTCCGAGCTCTGTGAGAATGAGTAGTGTAGTAAGGTGGTGAAAGCGAAGAGAATCAATAAGTTGTCTGCGGAAGTACAATGAAATGTTTCCTCTCATAGTCAGGCACTCAGGCTCAGGGACCCTTAATGACATAGTGCCTTGGCATCGGAGATCGGATCTCGCTAACAGAATTTCATGAAGAACGGCACTTCTCAACTCTCTTTTATGAAAGCACTAAGGTAGTCAGCATGCCGTCCTCAATAGGTGCTCCTCAAACTCTCGGACAGCGATCGCGGAAAGGTAAAAAGGCCTGGAGAAAGAATGTCGATGTCTCAGAAATCCAGGAGGGTCTTGAAAACGCAAGAGAGGAGGTGATCAAAGGGTCAGTGCAGTGTTCTTCGTAAATTCCAACCACAGCTGACACTGTACTGAAGCGGCATCCTAGCAGAAAAGCCTTCCGACGCTTTATTCACCTTTGACACTACCGGATCCGATCTTATAAGGAAAACCCACAAAACCAGCAAGCCATTGAAAATCGACGAGATCATCGCAGCTCGCTCTGCAGTCCCTACCGTATCAAACCACAAAAGATCGGGAATCACAGACGGCATCATAGAACCGAGTAGCAAAAGACACAAGGGCAACGGCGTCAAGCCTCAAGAATATGAACGTCTGCGAAGAGTGGCCTATGGCGGAGAAGTATCCATTCAGGATGTAGTGGAAACCGACAATAGCACAATTCACGATCCATGGGCACCTGCAAAGGCCCCGAAAGACCAAGGATCTCAGTTATCGTATCTCGAAAAGCCAAAGCCCATTAAAGCACCTTCGACCCTAAAGAAACAGCCGATATCACTACTAGCCAACGCCTCCACCATCCCTGCAATCTCCAAGCCCAAACCGGCTACAAGTTATAACCCCGACTTCGAAGACTGGCATGCTCTCCTCACCTCCGCTGGCGCCAAGGAGGTCTCTGCTGAACGCGCCCGCCTCGCCGAAGCCGCCGCAGATGAGAAAACCCAAGCCCGCATCGCCGCGGCGCAAGCCGAACGCGACGATGATTACAAAACCGAAGAAGAAAGCGCTTGGGAAGGGTTTGAAAGCGAATATGAGACAAGCGAATGGATGAAGAAGAAGAGACCGGAACGGAAAACACCAGCGGAAAGGAACAAGGTGAACAGGAGGAAAGAAGCGGAGAGGAGGGCGAAATGGGAAGCAATGATGAAGAGAAGGGATAAGCAGCAGAAGCAGATTGAGGCTATCGCGAAGCAAGTGGACCGCGATGCTAACACTAGGAATGCCTCGACTGCCGTCATTGTCGGAAAAGAAGGAGATGAGTGTAGTGAGGACAGTGATGGTCAGGAGCAGGTCCTTAGACGGCGGAAATTGGGTAAAACCAAGTATGTACACTTTCTATCAACGGGAGCCTCGTGTCTCTATCACCTCGGTCGAGCATTACCGTCTAACATTCCATCCTAGACTCCCCGAACCGCCCCTGGAACTGGTCCTAACCGACGAACTCCGTGATTCCCTACGTCTACTCAAACCGGAAGGTAACCTCCTTCGTGATCGATTCCGGAATATCATGCTCAGTGGGAAACTTGAGACAAGAGCTCCCATCACGCAGCCGAAGAAAGCAAGGCGATCTGAGACGGAAAAGTGGACGTATAAGGACTTTAGAATCCCGGGCGAGGTGTAGTGAAAGGGTTATTTACGAATTGAGTTTAGCTATGTTATGAAATTCGATTGAACCGTTTCATTATGGATTTTTCTGCTCTCAGACAACTGACACGAGGAAGTCGAATGCCATCAGTGGGTATGGTATTGTGAATGATAAGATGAGCTGGGTAATCAATGTACGATTGGTGTGTGGACAGTCCCTCCGACGACATCGATTGTTCGAGGAAATTGATGAAGTCCTTTATCAGTGGTTGAATTTGGCGCATGCACACATGTTTCCTGTACACAGCCCGCCAATTTCATACGTATCATGCAAGTCCACATGTTCTACAATTCGAAGAAGTCCAACTTCAGGTACCCTTCGTTGGATGGACTCGATCAATTACAAGCAATACTATTACCACCGAAACCTAGCATTACTTACAACTTCGCAAAGTTTTTAAAAAAGGGATAAATCACATACGTAATCCAAATATCACCATGTAAATCAACATTCTCTCCCTTGACAACGTCTTTCCAAGCTTTTATATGCACATCTTCCCCAATGAAATCATGCTTCAACCTCCTAAATCAACACCGCCACAGCCAAGGCAACCACGAACGCAAACAAACTCCCCTTGGTCCTGTTCTCAAGCCCAGCAATCGCATCGGCCGTCTGAGGCACCTCGGCGACGCTCCCTGGTTGAACAGTGGGAGCCGCAACATCCGGATTCGTACCGGAGGATGAGGAAGAGGAACTTGCGCTGGGGCTTGGCGGAGTGTAGTTATCAGTGGGTGCTTGAGATGGAGGAGGTGGAGGCACGGCTTCTTGCGCTGGAGGAGGTGGTGGCGGGGCTTCTTGTGCTGGTGGAGGAGCTGGTGCTTCTGCCGGAGGAGCTGGCGTTTCTACAGGAGGAGCTGGCGTTTCTGCAGGAGGGAGAGGAACTCCGGTTTCGGCTTGGATCTGCCCGTCGCTGATTTGACTGATTGGGGCGGAGGCAGTCAGGGCTGAGGTAGGAGCTTGAACTTGACCATCGCTTAGCTGACTCACGGGGTTAGCGGACGGTTGGGAAGCTGGTGCTTGGATTTGGCCATCGCTGATTTGGCTAATCCCTACGGAAGACGTTGGCTGCGAGGTAGGTACTTGAACTTGTCCATCGCTGATTTGACTGATTGGTGCGGAGGCACTTGGGATCGGTGTTGGGGCTTGGACCTGGCCATCGCTCAACTGGCTCACAGAGTTGGCAGACGATTGAGAAGCCAATGCTTGGATCTGGCCATCGCTGATTTGGCTTACAGACGCAGAGACGCTCGACTGTGAGGTAGGTGCTTGGATCTGTCCATCGCTTAGTTGGCTTACCGGAGTAATCTCTGCCTCCGTTGTTGGAGCCTGTACCTGACCATCGCTCAGCTGGCTTACGGGGCTGGCAGTGGACTCGGAAGTGGGTGCTTGGACCTGGCCATCGCTGATCTGGGTAACCGGGCTAGCGCTGGACTTTGAGGTAGGAACTTGCACTTGACCATCGCTGATCTGGCTTACAACCTGACTAGCAGTGGTAGCTGATGCCATGACTGGGACTCCCTTTGTGCTTTGACGCACAACACTTTCACTGGACGTAAGAGGTACTTGAATTTGCCCATCACTGATCTGACTGGCTGGGGTAACGGTCGGTTCGGCAGGAATCATCACCGATGTAGGTACTTGAATTTGGCCATCATCGATTTGACTGGCAAAGATTTGCAGTGTAGACATGGCGACCGATGCAAACGACTGGGCTGCACTAAAGCCGTTCAGAGTTGCGACATGGGAAACTGAAGAGGCATCCGCACTTGGGCATACGACTGTCGAGCTGATAGTCGAGGTCACTGGCAAGGTGATAGTTGTTGGGCCTTCAGAGGAGATTTCGTGTAAGCTACTGGGTCTAGCAGCTGTGGAGGCAATGTGCGTAGAGTTTGGGATAGGGTACGGAGGTGCTGTTGGATGCTGGTTTGGTTTGATGGGACCAAAACTTGCTTGCACCTGACCGTCATCGATCTGAACGACAGGAGTGGCATCCGACACACTGCGGCCTTGCACTTGACCGTCACTAATCTGACTGACTGGAGAAGCGGCTGGCTCGCTGTGGGCTTGTACCTGACCGTCGCTAATCTGACCTACAGGTGTAGGAAGGGGAAACGATCCACCATGGGAGGCAATGGTGTGTGCTGCATTGCTTCCGGTACCAGTTGGACCAACTGGCGTTGATGAGTTCTGAAGGGGATAGAGAGGTACATGGTTCCTCCTGGCCAGGGGCGCCTTGTAGAAAAATCCCAACAGTCCACTAGCCCTGTCGATATTGCCAGTGGGAGTAGGAAGAACTGGCACAGACGAGCTTTGAGAGGATGAAGCTGCACTGGTCACTGTTCCGAGGAGTAACTGACGTCGAACCCATCGCAGCGGCGCAGTAGTGCCTGTGGGACAAGGCGGCTCGGTTGAGTTGTTCAGGGGATATGATGGGTGGTTTCTAGCTCGAAGAGGGCTACCGGTACCAGTTGCAAGGGCAGCTTTGTCGATATGGTAAGGTGCAGAATAGTTTAGAGCATGACCGGAAACTGCTGCCTCGAGAGCAGCGAGTCCGACGACCGCATACAGGAACAAGCCGTGTTGCATGTTGGCAAAAGGTTGGAGGTAATGAAAAGAGTGAATGAAGTAACGAGTGTGAAATGCAGTGCAAAACTGAGAAGTCGAAAGATGAATCCCGGATGAGGGTGGGGATCGAGTCTTTCTAGTCCGGCTGCAAAGTAAGAAGAAATGGTTCGCGTCGATATCGAAAGAGGCTCAAGATGTCACGTACCTCTGTCTTTGACCCAGACTTGCAAGGGTGGGCCATTGCAATGATTGAACTTTGTTCCCTTCTCCGTACCATCCGGATTGAGCAAATTGAACGTGGTAGCTTCTACCAGTGAGGTCCACATGCGATCCGGTGCGTTCCGGACTGTTTGACACCTTGATCAATTCTGTCAGAAAGCACATTGTCAATTTGAACAAGGCTTGTGCCCGAACGAAACGGCAGTGGAACCGGTCCGAGACCACAAAAAACTGATACAAGGCAGCTTGGACTGCGGCTATTGCATATAAAACACACCCTTGCATCAGTGAGACTTATCAGACGTAGCGTAGGCCGGTACAAATGAAATTGGATGCATCGTGGACCTTGAGTATATCGGAATCACACATTGGGAGAGCCCGTATTGTGACTGAAGATCCCATAAGGAGGCATTGAGGCTTGAGAGTCCCAAACATGGAGAGACCAGATTTCAGATGATTATTCGCTATAATCAACGTCGATAACTTACTCATTGCCCAAAGGTGGATATATCCATGACTTGACGGGATAACAAACCGTGGATGGTAAGGTTGATCCTGAATTAGCCACAGGCGGCACAATATGTAGATAGCAAAGTAACGTGAACTCTGTCTCGGGGCTGCTGGCGGGCGACGCGGTATCCCTCATCTGGTTGCGTCCAGGTAGAGCGCGCATGGAATCTCTGGACTGTTGATTTCGCGTCCCGGACAAACAAGATAAACCACCTTCAATTGGACGGTGAACGCCTCGCTGAATGGAGAAGCAAATCCATGTCCTGCTTGATTCCGTTTCCATTGAGTATTTTTACCAGACCCAAACACAGCCAAGGGAAAGGTGATCTGCTGGCGCCAGGGGAGGAAAGCCATTCAAAAACTCTTGGTGATCACCCCTTCAACTTGGCGTAAAGATCATCTGAGAACCCAACTGACAGCCAAATTGGATGCTCTACCGATATATGAGATGTAAGGCTTATTCGCCGTGCTCACCGCGAGGCAGGCTGCGTTATGTCCCATAGAGTCGCTCCACTTCTTCTACTAGACTTTTGACATCGCTGCCATCCGGACAGTCCTTCCACTCTCCGCCATCTCGTACGCACCAGGTCTTGTTATTCAGTCTTACTGTGCAGCTTCTCTTCACCCCGGCCGCCTGGCTCCGTTCCACGCTCGCCATTAACAAATCAAGGCCTTTACCCTCTTCACTGATGCAACCATTGAGGGCCTCGAAGGCTATACCATGTTCGAGCGCGCAAGACTCGACAAGATTTCTCGACGGAATTTGTCCATACGACGAGATTAGGCAATTAGTGAAGCCAAGGTATATCACAGCATCGTTTGGGTAAAGATCGATGGCGCACAAAGACAGCATATCGCCCAGACATTCGCCGGGACCATGCATGCAATGTATCGAATTGTTCGTGTCAATGCTGTATCCAGGTGTTTATTAGGTTAGCAGTAATCTATAGGGAGAGGGATCGACCATGCCACTCAAGTAAAGGGTTCCATACAATCCAATAAACGACAAGGTGAAGTTGACCTTGTCAACGACTTGCTCCATGGCCGGAACCACTAGATCTCGTAGGCAATCTCTAGCATCGGGGCATTTTGACATGATATGAGCTTCAAGGGGAACACGGGAATGAGAAGAAACCATGGTCGACGCGGACGTCGAGCCGTGCACGTTGGATAGCGGTTGAGTGGGAAATGTTCTTGACAGCAAAGAAAGCATGAGATACAACGGGAGGATAACGGAGAGGAGGGCCATGAGGAACCTGCGAGAGGAAAGGCGTTGGTTGGGCATTGCAGCTTGGTGACTGTCCGATAGCGCTCTCCGACCTGGCCCTTGAGCTAGCTTTTCCTCCATTGATTAATTCTCTTGATATATTTATTGCTGAAGTGGGTGTTCTCGTTCAATCTTTAATCCATGATGAGTTGTAGTCTTGTCCGTCTATGACCACAGAACGCTAGCCGCAGAGGTGTCAACAAATAGCGGGGCCGGGGTATCAACCCCAACGCGACGAATCGAACAGGGTACGGCAACCGGTACCTCAACGAAGCTTAACTATTACACGGGTGTCGGATGCTGTACAGCTACAAGTCAATCAATACTAAAAATGCTGGCCTACCTGCATTTATTCATCCAATTAATACCTTCAAGACATGAATTGGGTTATTCAATATGCTCAATGCAGTCTAGACCCGGGTAACTTGCTAGCGGATATGGCGTCAACGGCATCAGAAGATTTCCTCGACTGTTCATTGGGCAGAAGAACAAAAGCACGACATTCTTCGATCTTACGCCACTCGTTGTTATGATATATACTGATGGCTTGGAGTTTATTACTTTTCGTCTCTTCTCACACAGATTGGTCTGTACATTGACTGATTGAGCATGGCTTCGATAAATACTGCAGGAGAGGCTGGTACGTGCAATGCTCAATGGACTCATTCCACTCAAGTTTGGGAAGGAATTATGAAGCGTAATGTTACTGACGAAGGTTCTGCAGTTGCCAGGGTTGCATATCTCTCTAGTCATGTCGTCTTGTCCATACAGCCAGCCCTTGCCTTCGATTCCGAATTCTCCCGCCACTTACACAGCTACTCGACTGCTCGAATACCGGGGTTGGTCGCCGAGAAATCGCCAGAGGTATGCCTCCGAGTTCATTCAAGATCGAGCAAAGGCTAAGAACCTACCTAGGTTGTTGCACTCAGACAGAATGTTGATCCATTATTGTCTGCCTTTCAGCCCCTACGCTCCGGCAAATTGGTCGCTGTTACAACCTCATCATCAGTCCTGCTCCCGTCTATTCCTCATCTCTACAAGCTAGCTCAGTACCCCGTCGTAATACATGTTTCGTTACATACCTCTTCAGGTCCGGATTACTCTGATATCACCGCTATCCGCCACTCAGGCTTTGTCTTCCTGCAATCCGAAACATTGCAGGAAGCCCAAGATATAGCACTTACCGCACACGCTCTTGCTATCAAGTCAGGGAAGGGTGTCATCCATTTCTTTGACCTAGAGAATTCGAGAGACGATTCGCCAATACAACCCGAAGATCCAAACCTAGTTAGAGATGTTTTGGGGCTTGATACTGTCAGGGCTGTTTTAAGGTCACCTGACCCCACCACTTCGCTTTATGTGGACGATGGAAGGAGAGCGACAATAACCGACAATAACACACTGGCTTCCGGAGGCAGTCATGATGAGGGCCTTACTAGGAAAGATGCATCTTTGGGGACAGTGCTCGAGAAGCCCTCGGGTGACGGGTCATCGGTTGGATCTTCTGTCCGTGAGAGTAGCACCGACAGCAGACCGACAGTTTCATCAGCGACGTCGATTGAGTCTTCGAGTGTTCGGCCGGTCACATCAGACGATGTCTATGAATTCCTAGAAGCGATCTGGTCGACAATTGACAGAGCTACCGGCCGTAGCTATCGGATGTTTGAATATACCGGTCCGGAAAACGCAGAAAATGCACTGTTCATCTTTGGGTCCACTGGTTTATTCGTCGACGAGCTTGGGGCCGCCAAGTCTTCTGATGAATTCGTGAAGAGTGGTCTTATAACAGCACGCCTCTATAGGCCTTGGAACGGTCCTCGACTAGCTGAATCTCTCCCTGCCTCAGTTAGGCGCGTAGCAGTTCTGGAGCAAATTCGGAGGAAAACAACGAAATGGGGACCGCTTCTGTTGGATGTTGTAACCAGTCTACGCACAAAATCCTCAGCCAGTGGCTCGATTTTGGTCGTAGGTCATCAATTGGGCTACATCGAAGCAGCGACCGTTCATCAGGCCCTGCGTGGAATCTTCCAAAATTTGTCCTTAGAAACTCCTTATCAATATCTAGAAATTGGTAGGCGAGATGGCCAACCCCAGGCCTCGATCCAACACGGTCTTACTCAACCAAAAGTTGAGACCGCTTACATGAAGATTCTTGATCAGGTATTTGGCGAAAGGCTATATTTAGCAAATCGTTTGGATGCCACAAACGCTGGAATTTCGGCCAGCATTGCTGCAAGCCCTGAGTACGGTTTCGGATCGCTCCTGGCGCGCAGAGATCACCGAAAGCGATTCATTGATGACGCCAAAACTGCTGCAGCCACTCATGATTTTGCGACCGATGTGCCACGAAACTGGTTATCCAAGTGGGCATTGAGTGCTGAGGACGATGCATTAGCAAACACCATCGCCCCTGAAGTCATATCCCGTCTGAGCAATGATGGCTCGAGGCTTGCTTCGACGCTGCTAGAATCAAAATCTTTGTTTTTCAAGGAATCTGAGTGGCTCATTGGCTCCGATGCATGGGCGTATGATCTGGGCAATTCTGGCGTCCACCACGTACTCGCCTCCGGTGCCAATGTCAACATGCTCATCATCGACTCGCAGCCATGGTCAGAGCGGGCGGCAGCGGATGCAGCTAGGAGAAAGAAGGACATCGGTCTTTACGCGATGAATTTTGGCAACGCTTACGTCGCTTCGGTAGCCGTATACAGCTCCTATACCCAGGTTTTAGAGGCGATGATAGAAGCAGACAAGTTCAAGGGACCCTCCGTTATCCTTGCGTATTTGCCTTACAATAAGGAGGATGACTCACCCCTAATTGTGTTGCAGGAGACCAAAAGAGCAGTGGACCTGGGTTACTGGCCATTGTACCGCTGGAACCCGGACAATGAAGAGAATGGGGAACCTAATTTCTCGCTTGATTCCGAGCGGATCAAGCGAGAATTGGAGGAATTCCTCAAACGGGACAACCATTTGTCACAGTTGATGAACAGATATCCGAAGTTCGCTGCCAATCTATCAGAATCTTATGGATCAGAAGTGCGTGCATTGCAGAAAAGAAGAGCCAAGGACGCATACGATGCGATGCTGGAAAGTCTATATGGTGCCCCAATGACGATACTTTTTGCGTCAGACAACGGTAACGCCGAAAGCTTGGCAAAGAGGCTCGGAAACAGGGGTAAAGCCAGAGGGTTGAAGACAATGGTGATGGCGATGGACGACTATCCACTGGAAGATCTACCGTCAGAAGAAAATGTTATTTTGCTCACCAGCACTGCCGGACAAGGAGAGTTTCCACAGAATGGTCGTACTTTCTGGGACGCGATCAAAGATACGACCGAGCTCGACCTGTCCCGAGTGAAATATTCCGTGTTTGCTTTGGGCGATAGCCACTACTGGCCGCGTAAGGAAGATAAGCATTATTACAACAAGCCTGGCAAGGACCTTGACGCCAGGATAGCTTTCTTGGGTGGCCAGAAACTTGCCGATATCGGACTTGGAGATGACCAAGACCCAGATAGCTACCAAACGGGCTATGCCGAGTGGGAGCCAAAGCTATGGCAGGCATTAGGCGTCGATAAAGTCGAGGGTTTGCCTGAGGAGCCGCCACCAATCACCAATGAAGACATTAAAATCCAGTCAAACTTCCTCGCATAGCAGATTTGAGTTTGCTCTTGACAACGCCATGGAATTGGAAAGTCTGGCGGGTGGTGAGCTTCATAGTCTCATTGCCATAAGAGCTGCTGATCGAATCCATCTGTAACCATTGAGATGGACTAGCAACACCACCATTCAACCGGCATCGGATCATGAACGCGTAAGCTGGCTCTAGACCTTGAGCTTTCCGGTCGTCACGAAGATCACGGTCGTCTTGCATGTAGGTACCGTGGAATTTAGTGAGTTGTTGATCGGAAGCCGAAATAGCGCCTGTGCTTGTGTCGTCAAGGCCCTCAGCGATTGTGCCAC
>QQTW01002702.1_pt1 | contig 12968 bp, 14 predicted proteins | sample 1904831 | NCBI WGS metagenome assembly QQTW01 (sample SAMN09435610, study PRJNA476489) | Subsurface metagenome, whole genome shotgun sequencing project. | reverse complement strand
AACCTTTGCCCAGACTGCTTTATCAGTTCTCATTGATGCAAATGTAGGCGATTAAGTCAAATCGGATTAATGGCGCGATTATTGAAGACACAATTGCCAAGGGCTTTATAGCGAATAACCCGGATTTGGAATTTAATACTATTCCTAACGCCGAAGCAGCTGGGTCTGCGGTTGCTTTTCCTAAAGGTTCAGAGCGAGTTGCTGATTTCAACCGGGTTCTCCAGCAAATGAAGGAGAGTGGGGAACTAGAAAATCTAGTGAAAAAGTGGTTTGAGAACAATGGAAAAGTTGCAAACACCAGCACTGGAGAAACTACAGCCACTAGCAATAGCAACTTGTCTTTTGCAAAGATAGCACCAAGTATTCCTTTCATTATTCAAGGAATATTGGTAACATTACAGTTTACCGCTATATCGGCGGTTTTGGGATTCATTTGGGGTACGGTGCTGTCTTTGTGTAAGATATCCACCGTCAAGCCCCTGTTGTGGTTCGCGAATGCATACACGTCTGTATTCCGAGGCACACCATTGTTGCTGCAAATAGCTCTAGTCTATTACGCAACGCCTCAACTAACTGGCTATAATATTCCCGCATTGTTGGCGGGCGTCATCACATTTACTCTCAACTCAGGAGCTTACATTTCTGAAACAATACGTGGAGGAATCCTGGCAGTTGACAAAGGACAACGGGAAGCAGCTCTGTCGCTGGGTGTTCCCTATAAGCCAATGATGTCAGATATCATCTTGCCACAAGCAATAAAAAATATTTTGCCTGCGCTGGTGAATGAGAGTATTGCTCTGCTCAAAGACTCAGCTTTGGTGTCAACAATTGGTGTAGCTGATTTATTACGCCGCGCCCAAATTGTGGGAGCAGAAAAATATATCTACTTTGAACCACTCTTATTTGCCGGTGTAGTCTACTATTTGATGGTTATGATTCTAACATGGAGCGGTTATGCACTTGAACGAAAACTCCAACGCAGCAGTTGACAGGGCTATGCACTTTAAAAATAGTGCAAACTTAGCAGTTAAGGTTGAAGATTTACATAAATCATTTGGAAGTCTCAAGGTTCTACAAGGAATTTCTACAGAGATTAGAAAAGGGGAGGTTGTTGCTATTATTGGCCCTTCTGGGTCGGGAAAATCAACTTTTCTTCGTTGCATGAACTTGCTGGAAGTTCCGACTTCAGGGAAAATTCACATTGATGGTGTAGACATCACTGGACGCAAAACCAACATTATGAAGATTCGCCAGGATGTTGGCATGGTGTTTCAGCATTTTCATTTGTTCCCCCACATGACGGTGGTGAAAAATGTGATGTATGCACCGATGACTGTGAAGCACCTCTCTCACGAGGTGGCGAGGCGAGAAGGGATGGAACTGCTGTCAAAAGTTGGTTTGGCAGAAAAGGCAGATGTTTATCCCTCTAAGTTATCGGGTGGACAGAAGCAGCGGGTTGCGATCGCACGTGCTTTGGCGATGAAACCACAAGTAATGTTGTTTGATGAACCAACCTCTGCACTCGACCCAGAAATGGTGAAAGAGGTGTTGGAGGTGATGAAGGACCTGACTAAAACTGGCATCACAATGGCGATTGTCACTCATGAGATGGGCTTTGCGCGAGAAGTTGCTGATCGCATTTTGTTTCTAGATCAGGGGAAATTGGCTGAAGATGCATCACCAAAGCAGTTCTTTACCAACCCACAGTGTACTCGCGCTAAGCAGTTCCTGGAAAAGATGCTGTAGAACGAAGAACGGAGTGTGGAGTGTAATCTCTACACTCACGCTCAGCGCTTTGAAAAGTGGCACAAAAGTCAGCACTTAACCGTTGAAGAACCAGCAAAAATTAGGGTGTTGCGTTTGCATAAGTTGCCGATGCCACCACAATCTGATGCTTGGATAACAATAGAAGTCAGCATTGAAGCCTCAAATGAGAGATTGCTAGAAGGCTTAGATGTTTGGCTACGCTTAGGGCTGATTTCAGATGCTGAGGTAAGACGACTATGCTGCCAACACCTGTGTTGTACCGTTCCAGTACCGAGACAATCTGTTGTTGCAGAGACTACTACCGAAGCAGCGTTAGCACTGTCTAGTAGACGATCCCACGAACCCTCAACCCGCCGTCCCCTTGTGCCTGTGGTTGCAAGCAGAATAGCACAAGTGCTTCAATCCCTGATGGCAGAGTTCAGCCTGATGTGGCTGCTACTTCTAGGCGTTTTTATGGTGGTGGTGTCCTCTGGGATACTGGCAGTAAGTCAATGGCGGCAGTTTCCATCCGAAGGACAATACTTAATTTTGTTGGGTTACACATTGGCATTTTGGGTAGTCAGTGCTTGGACAGGGAAGCAAGAGAATTTACGCCTGACTGCTCGAATGTTGAAGACTGCCACCTTGTTGATTATTCCGGTAAATTTCTGGATGATCGATGGACTAAAGCTGTGGAAGAGCGGGGTTGGTTGGGCGATCGCGGTGCTTGCTGCTTTGGTACTCACAGCAATCACCATCCGCTTGCTGAAAATATCAACGGTAACGACAAATACATCAATAAATGCTCGCCAAAAGCTGTTGACGTTGATCAACAGCGTTGGTTTAAGTTGGCTGCACTGGGGTTGGGGATGGGCTAGCTTCCCTATAACAGCAACATACATTGGCACAGTAGGAACAGCACTTTCCCTGTTTTATCAATATCAAAGCCATGAAACCCCTCCCAGTCAAACCCTATCAAGAGGCCAATTCTCCTTAGGAACTATCACCATCGCTTCCGCCACGCTACTGCTGCTAGCAAGGGCAATTTTTGTGACCGAGGTTCCTGTTCCTCAGTTGGGACTAGCTCTCGGCATTTGTGGGTGGTTGTTCTGCTGGTTGTCTCGACAAAACCCCAAGGCAAGGAGGATGTCCGACCAGCCGTTGGTTATCTTCGGTGTGTTGCTATTGTTAGTAGGTTGGCTTGTATCAGTAACCGCCGAAACCCCTTGGCAAGCTGTAGCCGTTAGCGGCTTGGGATTGTGGTTATTGGTTTCTCGTCTGCGGCGTCGGTTGCAGGTTCAAGATCTAACAGCGATTTTTTTAGTGGGGTTGCAACTCGTTTGGTTGGTGTGGCGTCTCCTTCCTGTAGAATTTCGCCAAAACCTGATTGTTGTTTGCATTCAGTTGGCTGGAACCACATTTATGCCGTGGGCTTTGGTGGGTGTAGCCGTGTTTCCCTATTTGGTACTGACACTTCTCTTAGCTGCTCGTCTACGAAGGTGGCAACAACTGGCTCTAGCCAATCACGCTGAGTTACTGGCCTTATTATTGGGACTCGTTTTAACAAGTCTTAGTCTAGCAAATCCGCTGGTGCGATCGCTCAACTTACTGCTGTCTAGTCTGACTTTAGCGGTTGTCACCCGAAAGCATCCTGCTTGGGCAGCAGCGTTAATTTACGCCACCCATGTCACGGGATTAGCAGCACTCACCTCTGGCATCGATCTCATCTTGCCCAACTTAGGCAATAGAGCATGGACCGGAATTTTGCTGGGGATGATGGTTGCAGAATGGCTCTTTAGCGTTGGCTCAAATTGGCAATTGTGGCGACGTAGTGCCTGGCATATTGGACTGGGACTGGCAGCAATTAGCTACAGCCTACTACTGAGAGAAGCCTTAGCCACTAGTGATGCCAGTGTCTGGAGTTTAATTGGGTTGACGATACCTGTTACCTTAACTGCAATTGCTAACCACCCCCAATTTCTGCAACGGCATTTAGCAAGTTGGCTGAGTGTTTTGGGATTTTTCTTTATCCAGCCCTTGACCTTTGATTCAGCAGTCCCTCGGTTGACGAGTTTAGGGATTGCCACCATCTTGATGCTACTAAACACCCAGCAGTTACAGTATGTATTACAAGCAGTCCTCACTGTGGGATTCGGTCTAGCGTTTAGCGGTGCTGCTATTTGGCAAGTTTTTTCTAAAGACCTATCTATTGATTTATTTGTCAACATTTTGGTGCTCGCAGCCTTAGCCCTGTGGTTGTTGCGACAGGAGTTGAGCAAACGCAATACCACTCTATTAATAATTTATACTCAAGCAACGGATGGTTGGGCAACTAGCATTGCCAGTTTGAGTTTACTGCTTTTGACTATTTATGACCTGTATCTTTATACCGCCTCAGCCAAAGCTTCTGGAGGATTGCTCTTAGCTGCTACTCTAATCACCGTCGCTATTGGTTATCGTACTTGGCAACAGTCTAGTAATCTTGGCTTTTACGGCACTGGTTGGGGAATGGATGTGTTAGTTGCAGGTGCCGTCACCCTGACGCCGCAACCGCTAGTGAGTCTAGCGATCGCTAATTTGGCCTTGGGACTAACTAGCCAACTAGCTGGGGATTGGTGGAACAGGCGATTCGAGCATAATTATCGCTTTAGTTGGCATGTCATTCCCCTAATTTATGCAGGTTTAGGCTTTTTGTTTCAACATAGGGTATTTACAGCTTCAACTGGTTTATTTACCTTGGGTGCTGCTTTCATCGGCATGGGAATTGGTCGGCGTTGTAACAGTTTCAAATTTTTGACTTATTTCTCACTCTTGGGGGTATCGGTTGCTGCCTACGAATTGCTGGTTTATCAGCTGCTGCAAGTTCAAGGTGGCAGCATTGCAAACGGGCTAGTCTTACTAGCAGGTTTAGGAACAGTTATTGCCATCAGCGAGCGCTGGCTTACTCGTTGGTTATCCTACTTGCGGCTTACCAATAGTGAACTGCACGTCATTGCCCATCTGCATTGGGTAAGTAGTAGTGGACTGGTTGGGTTAGCACTATTGAGTTCTCCAACCTTCAGTGGAGTTCTGGTGATCGCTGTTTTAGGACTCTATGCCTTATTTCAAGCTCGCTATACCCAGTCAGAATCGAATTCTTCACTAGAAGCTTGGACCTACGCTGGCATTATTGAAGCGGTTGGAGCAATTAGCTTTCTGCTGGACTTGGTATATCCTGATTCCAAATGGCTGATTGCTTGGTCAGCTGCGATCACTTGCGTGTTTGCATATGGCATGTATACGTTGCCTTGGGATGCCTGGGGCTGGTTAGTCCGTCCATGGCGACGATCAGCATATGTGTTACCAGGCTTGTTTATCTACCTTTCAATCGGGCAAATTGCAATCCAAAGCTTGCTGATTGTTGCTGCCTTTTATGCATGGCTTGCCAGAACAGGAAAAGTACGCCTGAGCTATATCAGCATCATTCTAGCTGATTGGGCGATTGTGCGACTCTTTGGCATCTACAAATTGAGTGAACCGCTGTGGTATGCCACACTCTTGGGTGGATCTCTGCTCTATATGGCACAAGTTGATCCGGGGTTGCAGACATCTACCGAAAAAGAGAAGCGCCATCTCCTACGTTGTCTAGCAACAGGACTAATTTGTTTAACTGCCGTATATCAATCTGAAGCAAGTATGCTCCTGGGACTGTTAACCGTCGGTTTCAGTATCGGGTTCATCCTGTCTGGGCTAGCGCTGCGAATCCGAGCTTTTTTATACGTTGGAACAGTCACATTTATCATCCAAGTTTTACGACAGATTTGGTTCTTTATTAACGATTATTCTTTCTTATTGTGGGCAATGGGCATTGTTCTCGGTATTGCTTTTATTTGGGTCGCCGCTAACTTTGAGTCTCGCCGCGAGCAAACGCTGTCAATGCTACAAGGGTGGGTTACTGAATTGGATGATTGGGATTAGTAAAGGATATTATTGCTGATATGAGCATTCAGTAAACATCGCTATGCTAGTAACGCCTATCAGCCTTCGTTTGGAACCAGGTCAAAAAGTTACTCTACAGCCTGTTTCCTGGCAAGGATTTGAAGAAATTCTGGCTGAGATGGGACGGCGATCATCTCGAATTGCTTATGCCAATGGGGTTTTGGAAATCACGGCACCACTACCAGAGCATGAACTGGCAACAGAAGGGGAAACAAAATCACATTTGTGTCGATTGCCGTCGTCAATTCATTGAGGATTATGCACCCCCTTCGATTGCTCACCAAACTGTTCCTGGAGGAAATCAACCAGTAACCGCACCTTGGTTGATAGATGACGATTGACCGGATAAATCACCGAAATCGAAAGTTCGGGTGGATGATAGTTGGGTAACACAATTCGCAGCGTCCCTTGTTGCAATTCCTGCCCAACAATAAATGTCGGCAGTAGCGTAATCCCCAACCCACGAACGGCTGCATCTCTAAGGACTTCGCCGTTATTAGAACATAACACTCCATTCACCGAAATCGTCTGTTCTCCCTCTGATCCAATCAACGTCCACTGATCTTCCACCGCAAGTTGACCATAGTGCAAACAAGAATGGTGCTGCAATTCATCCGGGTGATTGGGAGTTCCATGTCTCTCTAAATAGCTACTTGAGTGAAGGCACAAATACATTCAAACTTATTCATCACCTAACTATTGTAGAATTTTTAGAGACAGTGTGTACATAAAATAGTGTATTGTCTTTTATTTCAATTCATTCCATAATAAAAGTGTGGCTAAAACACATCGCTCTCACTCATTCGGAGGCACAAGACATGATTACAATTCGACCAGCACGGGACCGTGGCGCTGCAAACTTTAGTTGGCTCGATAGTCGTCACACTTTTTCCTTTGGCGAATATTAAGACTCCAATCACATGGGCTTTGCTAAATTGCGTGTTGACATGGCGGCATAGTATCTGGGGTGGGAGTGTCCACCCTGTGGAGTTTCGGCTGATAGTCTATTGAAGTGATTGCCCAAAGGAAGACGTTATGAAACTGTTCTATATGCCCGGAGCCTGTTCGCTCGCACCCCATATTGTTCTGGAGTGGATTGGCAAACCGTTTGAATTGGGTCGAGTGGAGCGCGGTAAAACCCGTGAACCCGAATTTTTAGCTGTTAACCCAGTGGGAAAAGTACCTGCCCTGGTCGAAGAGGATGGGCGGGTGCTGACCGAGGCAGAAGCAATCTTGCTCTACCTGGCTGAAAAGTTTCCTGATGAGCAGTTAGGTGCCAGTCCAACCGCAGAGGCGCGGTATGAAATGCACAAGTGGATATCTTACCTTACAGGAGATGTTCACCCCGCCTTCTATCCCTACTTCCTACCGCAGCGTTACATTGCCGATGAGCATCAATATCGCGCCATTCGAGAAGCGGCTTACAAACAGATTGACACCTGTTTTCAATTGCTTGATCGCCACATGAGTGATCGTACCTACCTAGTTGAAGACCGCCGCACCATACTTGATCCCTACCTATTCGTTTTCTGTCGCTGGGGTAAATCCTTGTCAAAGCCCTTCACCGATTACCCCAACCTGCACCGCTTTCTAATGCAGATGGCAGAGGATGCAGGTGTACAACAAGCCATGCAAGCCCAAAGCATTACGCTCTAAACAGATTTGTTTGTAGAAGGTTAAACCGGAGGATTAGCGAGTAAATCCTCTCTCACAAACACAAAGTCTTTGTCTCCGCCGATATGACAAAGAGTATGGCAGGGAAGATAACCTCTTAATTTCTCATTCCATGCTGCAACATTCCGTGAACTACTTTAATAAGGAAACTTCTCATGTCTACATTCAAGTACAACCGTCTTGACAAGAACAACGCTGCCGTTTTACTGGTTGATCACCAAACAGGGCTTTTCTCATTGGTCAAGGACTTTAGTGCGAGCGATTTCAAGAACAACGTGCTTGCACTTGCTGGTACAGCCAAGTTTTTTAACCTGCCCACCATTTTAGGCACCAGCTTTGAGGAAGGTCCAAACGGTCCTCTGCTGCCGGAAATCAAGGAGATGTTTCCGAACGCTCCCTACATTGCTCGCCCTGGACAGATTAACGCTTGGGATAATGAGGCTTTTGTTAAAGCCGTAGAAGCAACGGGTAAGAAGCAACTAATTATTGCTGGCATCGTGACGGATGTTTGTGTCGCATTCTGCGCTCTATCAGCTGTCGAAGCTGGCTATGACGTTTTTGTGGTGACTGATGCGTCTGGCACCTTCGATGAAGTTTGTCGCTACGCTGCCTGGAATCGGATGTCGAGTGCGGGTGTTCAATTAGTCAACTGGTTTAGTGTTGCGTGTGAACTGCACCGCGATTGGCGCAACGACCTTGAGGGATTGGGTAACCTTCTGGCAGGATATATTCCTGGCTACAAGAATCTAATGACTAGCTATGCAGTCGCCAAGAATGGCGCATCTCCAAGTCCTGAAAAAGTACCTGCTTTAACTAGTGCGTAACCGAGTTGACTTTGTCTCCGTTAGGTTACCAATTGTACTTGAAGCTTAGCGGAGACAAGCACCTCACTTTTAGTCACGTGGAGTGTATTTTTGATAGCTCTTACGTGGCTGATTACCAATCTTTATTTCCTCTAAGCTATTTCGCAATCTGAAGCTGATTAAATGACTCATATTCTTCATCTCGATGCTAGTCCGCGTGGCGATCGCTCAGTTTCGCGTACCCTCTCAAAAGAATTCATCGCCAATTGGAAATCAACTTATCCTAGTGATACCGTAGCCTACCGCGATTTAGGGCATCATCCCGTCCCCCTAGTCGATGAGCCTTGGATCGCTGCCGCTTACTCTGCACCCGACCAATACACGCCCGATCAAGCCGCCGCGATTTATCTCTCTAACGAACTTGTGGATGAGTTTTTGGCAGCTGATCGCTATGTGTTTGCCGTTCCCATGTACAACTTTAGCGTTCCTGCCAATTTCAAAGCCTACCTCGATCAAATTGTGCGGGTGGGTCGCACGTTCTCAGTGGATGAAACTGGTTATAAAGGACTAGTTCACAACAAGAAAATGACCATCATTACGGCTCAGGGCGGGACCTATCCAGAGGGTAGTCCCACTCACGGCTACGACCTACAAACACCCTATTTAAAACTCATCTTTGGCTTTATTGGGATTACAGATATTAATTTCGTTCACGCAGATAGTCTTGCTTTAGGAGATGACGCTCGAAATCTCGCGATTGCCAATGCCCAATTCGCTCTAAAAACTGCAGTTGCCCAAGGGTAACGTCCTGTCAGCACGATTCGACCCCACGACCATGCCCATCCCGAGTATGTGGTGATTCTCAAGTTTGGTCGCTACAACAATCTCAAAACTTGGCTAGAGTCTGATACTCGACGGGGATGGATTGAGCGATTACAGCCCTTGATTGAACAGCCAGAAGTCATTCAAGCCCTGACCGGCTTGGAAACCTGGTTTACACTGTCGAACAAATCCCTTAAGGCTCCTCCACCCCGCTACAAGATGGCGATCATGACCTGGATGGGAGTCTTCGTTACCCTGGCTGTTGTCAGTCGATTACTAACACCGATTCTGTCCAACCTACCAATATTGCTCAATCAACTGATCACTACCGGACTTGTAGTAGCCGTCCTTACCTACTTGATCATGCCGCGCCTGACCAAGCTATTTAAGCGGTGGTTATACCCTATCCCCATTACCGAGGGTTGCAACCATGAATGACCACTCCCCATCGTCGCGTCGAAATTTCTTGAAACTTGCTGCGGCGGCAAGCGCTTCGTCTTACCTTCTAGGAGTACAACAGATAGCAACCAGCACACCAAATAATACCCAGTCCGACCTGATTCTGATAAATGGTCGAATTGCCACACAGGATGCCCATCGGTCGTTTGTAGACGCAGTTGCGATTAAAAATGGTCGCTTCCTAGTTGTCGGAACCGAAAAGGAGGTGATGGCAACCAGAGGTGACACCACTCAAGTCATTAATCTCAGAAAACGTATCGTCATTCCAGGCTTGAATGATTCTCATATTCACTTGATTCGCGGTGGACTGACTTATAATCTAGAATTGCGCTGGGATGGTGTGCCCTCGCTAGCTGATGGACTGCGAATGCTGAAAGCCCAAGTCGCTCGCACACCGCCCAATCAATGGGTGCGCGTGGTTGGTGGCTGGACAGAGTTTCAGTTTGCCGAGCGGCGACTACCAACGCTCGATGAACTCAACCGGATTGCCCCCGACACACCTGTATTTATTCTGCACCTGTATGATCGTGCTCTGCTCAACCGTGCGGCACTCCGGGCAGTCGGTTACACCAAGGCTACACCGAATCCATTGGGAGGGGAAATTCAGCGTGACAGCTCCGGCAATCCAACCGGACTGCTAATCGCTCGACCCGACGCCACCATTCTCTATTCCACCCTGGCAAAAGGTCCGAAGTTGCCCAATGAGCAGCAACTGAATTCGACGCGCCACTTCATGCGAGAACTGAATCGCCTCGGCATTACCAGCGTGATTGATGCTGGGGGCGGATCTCAGAATTATCCTGATGACTATCAGGTAGTTGAAGACTTACACAAACGGGGTGAACTCACTGTTCGGATTGGCTATAACTTATTCACGCAGCGTCCGAAACAGGAACTAGAAGACTTTTCAGGCTGGGCAAAACTTGTCAAACCCGGTCAAGGCGATGACTTCTATCGAATGAACGGTGCAGGCGAAATGATCGTCTTCTCAGCCGCAGATTTTGAAGACTTTCTAGAACCTCGCCCAGATCTCGCTGAGTCTTTAGAAACGGAGTTGAAGCGCGTTGTGACATTGTTAGCACATAATCGCTGGGCATTCCGTCTCCACGCCACTTACGACGAATCCATAACGCGCTTTCTGAATGTGTTTGAGCAAGTCAATCGCGATGTGCCATTTGATGGCTTGCACTGGTTCTTTGATCATGCCGAAACGATTAGCGATAGCAACCTGGAACGAGTCAAAGCTTTGGGGGGCGGCATTGCCATTCAACATCGCATGGCATTTCAAGGGGAATATTTTGTTAATCGCTATGGTCAACAAGCGGCTGAACGCACCCCGCCTATTACTCGGATGCTGGAGATGGAAATTCCCGTCGGCGCAGGTACCGATGCCACTCGCGTGGCTTCGTACAACCCTTTTGTGGCGCTCTACTGGTTGGTGACTGGCAAAACTGTGGGCGGCACTGCCCTTTACCCACAGAATAATCGCTTAGATCGAATGGCGGCATTGCGGCTGTACACAGTGGGCAGCAGTTGGTTCTCGTCTGAGGAAGAGCAGAAAGGGGCGATCATGCAAGGGCATCTGGCAGATCTGGCTGTCCTCTCCGATGACTACTTCTCAATTCCAGCAGAGCGAATTAAGAGCCTAGAATCAGTACTGACGATCGTTGGTGGCAAAACCGTCTATGCTGCCAAAGAGTTTAAAGATCTTGACCCGCCCTCCATTCCCGTAGTGCCTGAGTGGTCGCCTGGTGCAACCTATGGTGGTTACTACTCCGCACCTGCGGCTCCTGCTGCGGCGAAAGTGATGCATCTCTGTAGTGCTTTGTGCAACCACATTCATAGAGCTACCTGTCAAACGGCATCCTCGACACTTAGTAATGCTGGCTCCCTGTCTAGCTTTTGGGGTGGTATTGGCTGTGATTGCTTCGCGTTTTAAAGGAGCCGATGAAATGTCTTATTTAAGGTCGTTATTCTAGTGAATAGGGGGGGTTGTGTTGCAAAAACTGGTTTCGTGATTGCAACCTTAGTAGGAGCGGTCTCAATGACCGTACCCCTCCAACTTAGGGTTAAAACTGAATTGCAAGCGATACATTCAAGGAGAAATTATCATGGCGATCAACAAAGAAGCGAAAGTTTTGGGCGTGGCGTGGGAGCAGGAATACAACTACTCACAGGCAGTTAAAGTCGGCGATACCATCTATCTGTCCGGACAGGTAAGCCACGACGAGAAAGGGGACATCGTTGGCATTGGTGACATGGAAGCGCAGATGCAGCAGTGTTACGCCAACGTTCAAAAGGTGTTGGCGCAATACGGCGCAACGATGGATAATGTCGTTGACGAAGTGTTGTTTGTCACTGACATGGAAACGGCTTATGCTGCGGCAGTCAAACGCCGCCAGGAGGTCTTTTCCGGCACTGCTGTTGTAGCGAGCACCATCGTGGAGATAGCGAAGCTCGGTTTTCCCGAACTGATGATCGAAATCAAATGCGTCGCCAAGGTGTGATCTCTCCGCGACATGAGGAAGCAGATGAGAAAAAGAATCAGCTTGAGGCACCACTCAGCCAACAGCCGACGAACAAGGCGCTGCACCCGACCGCCTATAGCCCGGTAGGCGCTGATCGGGTCTAGCTTATCCTCCTGCACTGTCGACCCTAATACCAATTTATTTTATACATGCTACAGATAAAAGAGAAGTCAAATTTATTGATTAGCAATGTCTGGTGTTGTCAAGATTGACATTACAGAATTATCTGAAACACTGAAAACCTTGTTAGTTCAGCAAAAAACTACAACAGGCAAGGAGCGTGTACAAGCCTTATACTTACTCAAGACAAAACAAGTTGAAACAGTGCAACATCTGGCTCGCCGGACAATAATTTAGCCGAGCGGTCGTTGCGGTTAGCTGTGACGAAACGAAAAGTTAGTGGTGGATCTCGCTCCCTATCTCGGTTTGAGGATACTGCGAATCTTCTTAGCGTGATTCAAACGTGTCGTCGTCAAGGACAGTCGGTAATTAGTTTCTTTGCTTGTGCGTTACGCGCACATGTCGGTCATATCGGCGCGTTCCCCTCTCTTGTCCCTTTTTCTGTGACCTGAATCCTTACAAACTGGTTAGAGAATTATATAAAGCAAAAATTTTAATCTTAGTAATATATTCTATTTTATTACAACGCGGTCACTGTAAGTATGCAGGAACAGTATGAGAGCGTACAAAGCACCTTGAACAGAATTGCTCACAAGGTTGCTGAAGCATCTTATCGCTCAATAAGCGAGAATGGGGAGGTGCAGATGTTGTTATTACTTCTAAGCAACCTGTAACAGAAAGCGGTGGATTCTATCCTAACCCTCGATATGTGGTTACACCTTTTTCCAGAGAGCTAAGTTGGCTTTTTTACCAGTTGAGAGACGCATTTGCCGATCTTCTCGACAGCGTGAATAAGATTGAATTTTACGGACGCTTAGCTGAATGGCACTGAAATAAG
>QQTW01002701.1_pt1 | contig 12968 bp, 9 predicted proteins | sample 1904831 | NCBI WGS metagenome assembly QQTW01 (sample SAMN09435610, study PRJNA476489) | Subsurface metagenome, whole genome shotgun sequencing project. | reverse complement strand
CGAAGGCGCAAGCCCACGCTGCTCTCCGGTAGGCCGACCACGCAGATTTGGGGCGGCGCTTGGCTTATTTGTAGGCTGACGATCCGCAGACTTGTTGCGGCTGGCCGATCCCATAGCCTCACGAAAGGAACGGCTATTCTCCATGTCCAAAGGGGCCGTCTTCAGCCCTCGGTTTTCCAGGCTCCCATCAAGTTGCCCAACATCTTCCGGCAACGATGTCTGGATTGGAGTGGTTGGTTTCGATCTCCTGCTTCCTCCCTCGTCTGTTCGTATCGAACGTGTACGGCCAAGCAGATGTGCAAACCGAGGTTTATGTTTCCTTGATCCAAGTGTATCGGTCGAACTAGTCACGATGGCCGTATCTGAAAGGATAGAAGGCCCGGAAGGACGCTGGGCATTGCCTGCTCGTTCTTTATCGGCTTCCCCTAGATAGTCAGCATATCACAATCAGATGATGCCGTCCCATGACTCACCACCTGGTACATCCAAGGAGCTTGAATCCAGTGCTGACAAGGTAAGGTCTGGCGTAGACCCAGGGCTTTTTCGTAGAGTATATAGAGGGGTTTCACCGGACTGCGTATCGTCTCGCGGTATGTCTTCCGAGACTTGTCTGATCGTAGGTTCAAGGTTGTTCACTTTATTTGAAGACTTCGCTGCTCTGAGGTTTGCGAAGAGTGACCTAGAATGGTCTCGCCCATGCCTGGAACCGTTCTTTGGCGAGGATGGAATGGAAGGAAGCGATGTGATTGCACTCGGATCTAACTCCAGAGCATCCTCGAACGTTAATGAGTCCTCACTATTGCCACTCGCTTGTCTTTGCGGCCGGTCGTCCGTGGCGTTGACCTTATGATCTCGGCTCGGCGATGCCTTGCGGCTTCCTGAATCAGATGGTGAGGTTATGGCGCTACTGACTGGCGATGCTGGTCGAGGCATCGTCAATGAAAGAGAGTTTGACTTCGCCATTTCCCGCCTTTCGGATCGGTAAGCGGCCTTCAACAGCGCCTGGCGAGCGTCAGCTCTCAATCGTAGCAGACGGGTGTTCAGTGAATTTTGTCGGCTATCGGCCAATTAGATCAGCTCTTGCAGGGGGCTGTGGAGGGCAGGAAGCGTTGTACCGAGAGTAATTGGACAAGCTATTGAATCGAGATCTGATGGTACAAGGCTGCTTCCTGGCTAATTCGCCGGTTGTAATAGATCGTCGTTACTCAGAGCTCGAGATTAGGTAAGGTGTTATGTTAGCCGTATATCTAGCTTTCAAATTCCACCTCTTTTGCAGCGAGTTGTTGTGTCACCAGGAGATGTGGTTGCAAGGAATTTCGAGCAGCATTGCTGTACGGGAGGAAGGGAAATGGTTATGAGGCCAGATTTCTATTGGAAACACCACATTATCAGCAGTACTCCAGCGAAGACTCGTCCCAAGTAAGCACAACCGCTCGTACAGCGTCATGTAGTCTGGACCATCGGCAAGCTGCGGCTGAGCTGCAGTGATCCGAACAGTTCGCGACGGTCCGAGCTTGAGAGCAATGAATGTTGTCAGGGGGCGATTGAGCGTACCTTTCGAAGAACTATTCCCCCAAAAAGATCTTGAAGCAAGTCAAAAGATTCGTTCTGTCAGGGGCTCGGTCGGCTGCGGATGGTATGCTGCACCTTATCGATGGCCGGATATCTCTCGGTGTCGTTTTCGGTGCGGAAGTTCAAGGATTGATCAGACGTCCAGCGTCTGCAGCTTCCTTTGTTCGGGTCGGGTGGTTCGTGGCAGGTCAGATGTGAGACGGCACAAAGAGACGCTCGGCTGTCTAGGATTAAACCCGTGGCTTGGTAGCTGAGGAGAGGGTGGAAGGTAATAGGACTACGTTAGCCCAGTATAGATTACTCTCACAGACCCGACAGCGCTTTCAGAGCTGCAACATTGCAGATTGCAGATTGCAGATTACAAAGAATGGAATGCAAGTCTCCTGGCTCCTTCAGGACACACTAATGCAGAACATTACCGGGGGACGTACTATGATACAGGCACCAGTGGGGCTGTTTCAGCAAGCGACACCCCTGTCGGGTTCAGGTACTACCTAGAACCTTTACAAGCAGAGGTCCGGCTGATCATCGGAGATCCCTCTTATCCCCACAGTTGTACCCTGGTCCGGCTGTTTTGTTACCGTTAGCGGCTTATGCACCCCCATCTCATCCCTAAAATTCGGTCATCACGCGCACCTCCATTAACACTGGATCCTTGCCTTCTCAATACTATTTGGTAGCTGCGACCTGGTTCGTTCGGCATACTAGTCTGGGCCGACATGTCTCTGGTGTCTGGGCCTGGTAGAGCACAAGTGGCAGGTGGTAGCCTTCCAGATGAGCTCCGGCTTGTGGTTGCGAAGCACGTCAATTATATCCAGAATCTGGACAAAGTGAGTACCACCCGTTCGCAATGAGGCATGTCATGCTCATATACTAATAGCGGAAAGATGAGCTCGAGTACTGGCTGACCGAACATCTTCGCCTTAATGGCGTCTACTGGGGCTTAACAGCTCTTCATCTCCTGGGACATCCGGACGCCCTTCCTCGAGACCAGACAATAGAATTTGTCCTATCCTGCCAACATGAGAGTGGAGGCTTCGGACCAGCTCCTGGCCATGATGCACACCTGTCGTACACTGTCAGTGCCATCCAGATTTTAGTCACTGTCGACGCCTTGGACGAACTGGAAGAACATGGAAAGACTGGGCGTGAGGGCGTCGGCAGATGTATGCACAGGTCCTTCCTGTATCCGGAGGAACATCGCTAACCCTTTCTGTCAAGACATCGCCCAACTGCAGAATCCAGACGACGGATCCTTCGCTGGTGACGAATGGGGAGAAACCGACACTCGATTTCTCTTCGGTGCTTTGAACGCTCTGTCCTTACTACGGCTACTCCCATACATTGACATAATCAAGGCGGTATCACATGTCCATGCATGTACTAATTTCGACGGCGGCTACGGCGTGAGCCCGGGTGCTGAGTCCCACGCAGGGCAAATATTCGTATGCGTAGGAGCTTTGGCCATCGCGGACCGGTTGGATCTCGTAGACAAAGACCGGTTAGGAGGCTGGTTGAGTGAAAGACAACTCGACAACGGCGGCTTGAACGGAAGACCGGAGAAGCTCGAAGATGTATGCTACAGCTGGTGGGTTATGAGCAGCCTTGCGATGATTGGCAAGTTGGCATGGATTGATAGGAACAAGCTGTCAAACTTCATCCTACGATGCCAGGTACGCTCGGTACCTAATCTTTACATCTTCTAGCCTGACCAGCTCTAGGACCCGGAATTGGGAGGCATCGCTGATAGACCAGGCGATGCAGTAGATGTATTCCACACGGTCTTTGGCATTGCTGGCTTAAGCTTAATCGATTATCCGGAGTTGAAGCCAGTTGATCCAATATAGTAGGTCCACATAGTCTCTGCGTTTCTAGGCTACCTACTGATGAACTTCGCTCACAGCTGTATGCCAGTAGACGTGGTAGACAGGGCTTTAGGTAGGCAAAGAAAGTGAAAGAGCTTGGACATTCGTTACCATGTTCAAGCCAAACCATCACCACCGTCTCTTACCGTCTAATAATCCTTTTAGCCACAAACTCAGTGGCAGTTAAGATGCAGTGCAGGAGTAGGGAGAGCTCCTGTCTGACGTTGAAGTCCACAGATAGGGTTCTGACACACTCTGGCAGGCTACAGCTTCAGCGGTTTTCTGAGATTTCAGGACTGTTGGTCCTGCTCTTCTGGAAGACATCTGTCTTGGAACTAGGGCAATGCGTAGCTCAAGTGTAATTCCCGTAGTATCTTTCTGGTAGCCTTTATCATCAGTGCTTCCTGGGTCGTGCCTTCCCATGTAGATTTCATGTTCACTTGCTCGCTGTTTCCTTCCATCCCAAAGTTGCCCTCGAAGTTGATTTCGAAAAGAAAGACACACCCTACTCGCTCTTTGTCATGATCTAGGGAAGAGCGCTGTAATTGCTGAGCTTCAGCAAGAAGCACTTCGTCTGCCTCGTCGTTGCTTCGTTATTGCTTGATTTTGCTTCCCAAGTCAATTGCTACCATGGACTCGGTCCCTCTCCATTGCCACATTTGCCCCAAGCGGCCTGATTTCAGCGATATCTCTCACCTCCTGACTCACATTGGATCGAAAGGCCACCTGTCACACTATTTCAAAGCTCAGGTCCGTGGCAACCAGGATGCATCCATCCGCGAGCAGCTCGACATCTACGAGCGGTGGTACGCAGAGCATCAAATTGAGAAGCTTTTGTCGCAGCGAATGGTTTTGAAGGATTCCAAGAAAGCCAATGGTATTGCAAGAGCTACCACAAGAGAGAAATCTGCTTTAACCAAGTCTGCGAAACCCTCGCGAGCTATCGATAAGAAGGGAGCTCACAGAAAGAAATCAGAGCTTACAGCCAAGACAGAAGCATTTCTCATCGATCCACAGTTATCACAACCCTCGGCAACCATACCTCGAGACACAACACCCTGCGAGCCGTCGTCCGCCTTGAGCTCCCCAGGTTTTGACATCACCTCGATCCAATATCACCCATTTCCACCCTTACGGTCATTCTATACGCCACACAATGCACCAGCTGGAGCAGAATGTCTCCAGCAGCAGCGACTGGCGACAAGGATCGAAAGCGCCCTGGCCGAAGATGCACAGATGGCTGGATCAGATACCGAGTGTGACGATCGGCCTTCTCTGAGACGGAGCACGGAGCCACTCTACCCAGACCCACCAGTGACACAAACTACCAGCGCACCATCGGAATCCATGGACATACCTTCGACCACCCGTGCTAAAGCTCGCGGACGCCCAAGGCTTGTACAAAGCTATCGAGAAACTTGCGAGACGGAAGAGCTGGCCATACCTCGAACGCCAGAGTTGAAAGGTGTATACTACCCAGGGATGTCACTCTTTGATTCAGCAAGTGCAGAAGCCCAAAAGAAGCGAAACCAACGGAAGAATGATTCGCTTCTTGCTCAGATCCAGCAAGAGTCACTCGAAATTGAATGCAATGAATACATTTACTGGCCGGACGGCTCATTGAAGATGTGCCGCTTCATTACTGGTGACGTTCAGAGCAGTCCATTCAAGGAAGATACTGCACCACTACCGCCACCCAAGCGCCGCCGTGGAAGAAAATCAAAGAATGCCCGCGAGGGTGTTGAAGAAGGAAAGAACAAAAGGGCGAACCAGTTGCAAGTGAATCAAAACGAGTCGGCGACTGGAGATCTATCTAGCCACCCTGAGGTGCCAACCAAGCCGCCTAATATGCATGACCCATTGTCGTCAGTGCTTGGAAACGATATGGCGTCTGTCGATTTTAAAGAAGATGGTGGAGACTGGCTTCTTAACATGGGCGAACGTACTTCAGGAAGCCGTCCCCTCTTTCCTATCTTCCAGGACAAGGGTATGCCAGGGCCTGGTCAGGTTGGCACTCCGATCAAACAACAACCCAACCCTCTGAACCCATCGATGAGCCAGAACAGTCCTCGCTCATTAGATGATGCCTACTCCACTTGGCCTATGACTAGCAACCCCTCAGATGAGGCTAGATATTGCTCAAATAGCATCGCCGAACACTTTTCTTCGAGCTTCACCGAGCACAGGATAAAGATACCAAGAAGACCCATCTTAGGTGCCTCACCGTCTCGTCCAGCTTCCGGGCCAAGCAACAAAAGCTTGCACAATCTTGAAAGCGATGGAGACTTTCCGACTGATGAGCCAGGGGTGCGGACAGGACCTGTCATGAGTCTATTACAGTCTACCTATCCGTCATTCCGGCAAGGGAAGGAGAACATTCCGCCGTCTTCGGGAGGTGCAGAGGGCACTAGTAATTACGCATCGCTTGGAAGTCATCCGACGGAAATACAGAAGTACTTTATGATGCAGGGCAATCAACGGGCACAGGTATCGACTAGCTTACCACCAGAAATGGCTTTTGCTGGGATGGGAACGCCTCCAGTCTACAGAGCTTCACTTAATCCTCTAAACCCGAATGCTCATCTACGCCAATCGTTGCCATATTCAAATAACTACACTCCCTTCCGCTCGGGGTAAACAAGTACTCACCCAGGCAAACATTACTTTGCTACTCACTTCCAACGATGAAACAATCATCAAGAATGATGATAGCGACGGACAGAAGATTAGGGCACTAACTGCTTGAAGAAGTCGAGGATTGCTCCACTAAACGAGAGAACGGTCACGAAGCAAGCAGGAAGCAGAATTAGGCCTCTGGTGAAAACGGAGCTGGGCATGCGGGCAAGTCTCAGCTTGCATCTAGACTTGATGTGTGAAGGAAAGATCATGTGTTAATACAGTCGTTCTTCCTTTCGTCATCTGGAGCATGTTATATGTGGTTTATGGTAGGGAGGAAACGCGTGCTCTTTGAGCTTCGAATTGGGAACGATAATGGTATAAATCGGAATGACATAGTGTAAGATCATGAGCATTCGCAATCTTACGAAGTGTCCTCGCTACCTTACCATGCGGAACCCATTAGGTTTACTAAAGGGGCTTCGTCCTGTTTAGTAGGCACGTGTGCGAGTAAGACGATTTATTCGAATGACGTCATGGCGACGGCCGCACGTGGCTGCCGGTGGAGGCTTTCTCATCTGATGTCCCATTGGTGGATCCGATTGTCAAGCGGGCCGTGAAAGCCAAGAGATGCGGGGTGCCTCGGCCGGACCCCTTCCCGTCAGATGTGGGGTAGCTTATCAAGCCTCCCGTCCGATGAAAGACCAGAGATTACAGATCAGCCTTTTCTGACGTCCAACCAGATATGCCCACCCTTATCCGCCTCAATGGCGCATCTTCTCCCTTTCCCCTCAGTCGTCCTGCTTCGTCTCTTTGTCCGACATTGGAATCTAGTTGCAGACCACAGCCATGAGTCTGCTAGAGAAGCGAGACAGTGACAGCGCTCACTCACCCTCCGACGATGAGAAGCGAATTGGCGTCAATCCTGGCGAATTCGAGGCTCTCGGACATGGCGACCTCCCTCCGAATCCTGATGCTGACTTGAGCGAAGCGGAGAGGGCATTAATCGTTGGTTGACATACACCCGTGTTGAAAGAATCCTGTGTACTGACACCGCCCAGGATAAGCGACTCCTCTGGAAGCTTGACTTACGCCTCATCCCTTGGCTCTGTCTCCTCTACCTGATAAGCTTTTTGGATCGTACCAACATCGGCAATGCTCGGCTTGTCAATCTCGAAGAGGACCTGAACATCACCGCAGGCCAATACAACGCCGCCTTGTCCCTCTTCTTCGTGTCCTATTCGCTCGCCGAACCATTGACCAATGTCCTTCTCAAGCGCCTTCGTCCCAGCATCTTCATTCCGCTCATCATGCTCCTGTGGGGTATTTGCATGACAACCATGGGACTAGTGCATAACTTCGAAGGCTTGATGGCTGCTCGCTTCTTCCTCGGTCTCACCGAGGCTGGTCTTTTTCCCGGTATCAGCTATTACCTGTCCTGTTGGTACAGACGTGAAGAATTTGGTATCAGAGCCGCCATCTTCTTCTCCGCAGCAGCAGTTTCTGGATCCTTTGGCGGCTTGTTGGCAGCAGCTATCGCCAAGATGGCCGGAGTTGGCGGTAAGCCCGGCTGGGCATGGATTTTCATTCTCGAGGGTCTTGCAACCATCTTCATAGGGATAGCGTCTTTCTGGATGGTCTTTGATTTCCCGGATGAAGCCACCTTCCTCTCCCCTGTCGATCGCGAACGTGTTATACGCCGTCTCAAGGCCGATCAACAATCGTCGGCCGAGCATGAAGATTTCCAAATGTCCTATTTTTGGGCTTCGGTCAAGGATTGGAAAACATGGCTCTACGCAGTCATCTACATGGGTGCCGATGGTCCTCTTTATGCTTTTTCTCTCTTTCTGCCAACCATCATTGGTCCTGACGGTCTTGGGTTCAAGGACACCACCGCTCAGCTTTTGTCGGTTCCGCCGTATGCCCTTGCTGCTTGTCTGACTGTTTTGATTGGCTATGTCGCCGATCGTACCCATCAGCGAGGACTTTGCAACGTGGGTGTGTCAATACTCGGTGTCGTCGGATTCGCGATGCTGCTGGGATCCAAACAACCATCCGTTCAATATGCGGGGACTTTCCTCGGCGCTTTGGGTATCTACCCTTGCATTGCAAATACCATCACTTGGGTAAGCAACAACACCGAAGGTGTCTACAAACGTGGAGTGACGCTAGGGTTCGTGATCGGATGGGGTAATCTCAATGGCGTTGTGAGCAGCAATATCTATCGCGCCAAGGATAAGCCGACGTATTATGTGGGGCATGGTGTTGTCTTTGCCTATCTGCTTTTGTTCTTGACAGGTGGGAGTAGTCTCATGTATGTTCTTCTCAGACAAGAGAATACGAAACGACGGGCTGGGAAACGGGATCATTTGGTAGAGGGTAAGTCGGAGAAGGAGGTTGATGCTTTGGGGGATATTAGGTATGCTCATCACTTATGGTTTCCCTGGAAGCTGGACACTGACAGTAAAATGCGTAGGCCGAATTTCATCTACACACTTTGATTGCATAGCAAGGTTTCAAAAACGGATTCCCGTCTTATCTCTCCATCTCGCCAGCCAAATAGCATACAATAGATGTCCACTTACGCACTGCTTCATCTGCCATAGCTAGCTACCCTTCCCAGCATTAGCTCAGACTCTTGCCTCTGACTCGTGCCTTTTTGCACCCGGGGAGTTCCATTGGAAAAGTGTTTTTCCCTTCCCAAAAAAGCCGCCCCCACCCTCATTGTAACCCCAAGAAATCTCAATCCCCAAATACCGCCCAATATAACCAACCCGCCAGATCCACAACCACCATCCCAAACTTTTCAGCACCATCAGAAATTTCAATTATCTGCCTGAAACCGAAAATAAGTCAAGGAATCAGCCACCAGACCCAGTCTCTCCCCCCCTCTCCTCCCCACCCCCAACCCAACCCCTTAATGGGCGCCTCCTCTATTGGTCTTACATATGTTGTAGTAGCGACATTTATTCTTCAACAGAATTTAAGCACGATTTCATAAGTTAGACTGGCTTGGTTATAAGTATAAATACCCCACGCCACGAGCGACCCGAAACGATGAGACACCCAATATTGTACATACATTGTAAAGCGTGCATGTATATCACCGTAATAACGTTGATGGATCTTGATAAGGATTACTTTACAATTTCTTACATGATGTGTTAAGATAGTCTGAGGGTTTCTCGTCTATCTATGGAGATAAAGCTTTTTCTCTAGTTGTGATGGGGTGGGTGGGTGAGTGAGTCGATGCTGTAGGAAAGGAAATCGATTTTCTTATAAAAGTGTATTCGTAGGTTAATTTAGAATAATTTCCTGGGTTGGAGATGTGGGATTTATAATTTTTTGGTGGTAGGAAGATTGGGGAAAGAGGAAAGGGGTGTCTTTGAGAGGATTCTTAGGAATGGATATTTAGTTGAAGGATGGAGAGGGGAAGAAAGAGGGAATAAAGGGGAAGTAATATTAATTTGAAAGAGATTAGTTGGAGAAAAAGGATCCGCGGATGTCGTGTGGAGAGATGTATAACCACCAAAACAAAATGACACATACAACATCCATCAACCTCATACCGAATCATCAACCAACAGTTATCATAAATAGACTTTGGCTTCAGTGAAAGACGCTCCTGGCCCACTGTCTCCTTACCGTTGAGAGGCCTGATAGCAGCGAGAATTGAGTGGACATACTCAGCGCCAGGATTCCGATAGGTGGATGACGGCTTACATATACCATGTCGTAGATATACCTTATCTCTATATTCCAATTCATCGACTGGACGGGTTCTGCCAACGCAAAGTCAATCTTTGATTGCAGAACGGGGTTTCTTGCAAATGATTGATTCAGAACAGAGGCGGCGAATTACTAGACGTAGTATTCTGCAAAGCATGGGTAACCTCATCATTTCTCCTCAATATTTGTTCTCAAGCAGATAGGGCTAGGGACGCATAACAAGCAAGAAGCAAGAAGCAGTAAGCCCAGCCCGAGTCGTCAGCACCATATAGCCAGCAGTCCAATCCAGAGAGGTATAGCTACCTACACGTGACTGCCTGTATAGACCATCCGTATGTGAGCATGAAGAAAAGCATGTAGGACATTTGAGTCGTTTATGGCGTTCGACCCGCGAAGCTCGTGAAGCGTAAAGGAGTCCGAACAGAAGAAAGCACGGACTCCCACGATCTTGCATTGGCACCGCGGATTCTCCTGTGGAGACTGCGGTAGGTGAGTCTCGGAAGGTGAGCTTCTGGTCAGCTGGCTCCCGGTAAAAATGAGAAATCGGTCGGGCCATATCGTATGAAGCGGCCGAGATCAGATACGTCAGTCAATTCGTGGTGGGCTCCTGGGATCGTTCTTATGTGGGCTCGAGGACCTCCTTTTGAGCATTAGCAGACGTCCGAGGAGAGCTGAGCGCCAAGGCCGCAATGATAACGCGTACGATCTTCTGCTCTCGCCTTCTTTTCTAAACCCTTCAATCACCTCCAGCATGGCCTTCCTCCCATGGCTTGCATCGATGTGGCTGCCACCCATGCTCATGCTGACCTTTTGTTCCTTGTCCGCTCTCATCAATCTCTTCAGAAGCAAATGCTTCATCTGCGCGCATACGAAGACGCCGCAATCTGAACTGTTCTCCTGCTGTGGAGTATCGGGTAGATCGAGAAATTGCAAATCTCTTCCTAGTAACGTTCCCAGCTTCTTCGTGGTTGTGATCGCTTCGTCCCTATTGGCTGGATTGAGGCTATCGTAGTGAAATGCAACTCCATCGACGATGCTGACAAGGAGTAGTGACCAGTGGGAGCCGCCTTCAGCTACGGAAGGATTGCGGCAGTCATTGATGGGTAGGAAGATGTGAGTCGTTTTTGAGAAATCGGGGAGAGCATCCTTCAGTGTGAGAGGGTTGGGCGTCTGGATGAGCATGAAGGACATGCTAGGACGAAGGAGGACAATGTTGCTGAAGTGGTAATGGGCGAGGTATTCGCGCTCGAGATATCTGAGCACGTAGCATATCGTAAGCAAGATGCTATATGCTGGGACGGCGAAATTGCACAGAAGCAAGGAGGAGCAGCTTTACTCTTCCCAGAACGCAATGACCTGTTGCAAGGATGTCAGCTCGGTGGTGCATATGGATGGGTCCAAGCTTACATTATCCGTCAGCCAGTCATCCTTCAGAGTAACGACATCCTCCTTGGTCACTGTTGCCGCTCAGTATCGTTGAAAAGGAAAGGAACCTATTCGGTCAGGCATACGAACGCCTCACATCGTGATCTATGAAGCTATCAGCCGGGAAGCAGGATCGATGGTGGTTGGGAAGGTACGCACAGCTTAAATATGGATCGTCTGGGTGCAGCTGCTGCTTGGGTCAGCCCAGTGTATCCCCACCACATACAGGTCTTCTGGTTGGACAAGTAAGCTGTAAGTCGCATGGATATCGCACCCTCTTGAGATGTTTGCCGAGGCTCCACCGCATCGTCATCAGTGGGACGGCTAGACTGATCGGTAAGGTGCAGACGGTCGGATATATCCAGCAGCAGCTGGGTTCGATGGTGGAGCGGTGCTTCCAAGACTGCGAGACGTCGGAAATGTTTGTGGTCGTGATTCAGGATAGTGGCAAGGGATTCAAGAATCACTAAAGAACTCAGACCACCACCGTCGGCGTCTATGCAGTCCAACGAAACCGAAGTCGGAATTATAAGCCGAAGGACAAGAAGATGTGTGAGGAACGCCAACAGTACGTTTAAATGTACATCATTCTGCCTTGATATTCTAGCGTCTAGAGTGACACATCCATAGGGCTGATGGCTAGACGATTCAGACATCGTCATTGTCACATACGGTATTCTCCAATCACTTATGTGATACTGTGGGAATAGTGTATATCAATTCAACAGAGACGCCCTGCTGGTATATCCATAAACAACTCCGAAAAAGCCAACGCCGAGAGATGTCTGAAATCATTCGCTCATATCCTCATCGCCGTCATCCTCCCCTGATTCGATGAACACAAGTCTCGTACCTTGTGCCGCTGTTTGCCAGACCTGGTTGATATTGTTAGCAGGAGAAGCTGTTTAAAGATGTTCGGGAGTGGGCACTCACATCTAACAGTGCATACTCATCCAACGCCTGACTAAACTGATCCTCCGTGAAACCTTTGGCGATGATCCTCTCTCGCACTTTCTTGATGCTCAACTCGCCTCGGCTTCCGTCACCCACAGCTGCAGCACCACTATCCTTCATTGCCCTTACAAGATTGTAGATCTTGCTACTCGGACTCTGATCTGTCCTTCCTTTGGCATTGCCGTACAGGCTGGCTTTGCTGACTTCCACTAACCGCAACGCCTCATCTACATCATCCGTCGCAACTTCCATCGAGAACCGCAACCGAGCAAGCGCCTGCGACAGGCGAACGATACCGAGTAACGTCCGGGGCGATGTATGTGTGAAGTGTTTCTTGCCCCCTTCGTCTCGCTTCTGCTGCTGCCGCATCCGCACGTACGATCCCACCATGTACTCCGAAACTTCCTTAGGTACTGTCGGTCGCCAACTCCGTGCTTGAGCGATATACTGGCGCACTTCATGGGGCGAAAAGATCACCCCTTCTGTCTCAGGATGCTTGTTGTTCATATGGACGTACGTGACATGTTGCGCCAGCTCTTCGTCCGCCTCTCGGCTAGGCTGATCGAGCATCAAGAAGAGAACGTCAAAACGGGAGAGGAGGGCTGCCGGGAGATTGATGTTGTCAACGGGCGATATATGTGGGTTGTACCGGCCGTACAGTGGATTAGCCGCTGCTAGGATCGAGGTACGAGCGTTGAGAGTAGTGGTGATGCCGGCTTTGGAAATCGAAATCGTCTGTTGCTCCATTACTTCGTGGATCGCAGTCCGATCTCCGTCATCCATCCTGTCGCAAGCCGTTGACAAGGT
>QQTW01002700.1_pt1 | contig 12969 bp, 19 predicted proteins | sample 1904831 | NCBI WGS metagenome assembly QQTW01 (sample SAMN09435610, study PRJNA476489) | Subsurface metagenome, whole genome shotgun sequencing project. | reverse complement strand
GTGACTGCATTTTTCTTGAACGGGAAGATGATTGTTTGCCGATGTGGGCACTTACGCCGAAGCCTGGGACCGCGATGCGGATACCGACCGCTTTTTGTTTGACTTCGGACTGCAAATCCCATTGTTTGATGAGGCCATCAATATTTATATCCCGCTTTTGTACAGCAAGGTGTACGGCGATTACTTCAAGTCCACCATACCTGACAACCGCTTCTTAAAGACCATTTCTTTCAGCATCAATCCGTTCACCAAAGGCCTGCAAAAAGTTACCCGCGAACTGGAGTTGTGATGCAGGCGAATGATACAATACAATATCTCCGTCGCCATCAAATCAGTGATGCGGTGTGGAATGCATGCATTGATTCCGCACTGAACGGTTTAGTGTATGGTTACACCTGGTATCTAGATGCGATGGCGGACGATTGGGATGGCCTGGTGTTGAATGATTACGAAGCGGTGATGCCCTTACCCTGGCGAAAGAAGTGGGGTGTTGCTTATTTATATCAACCTTTTTTGATTGCGCAAGGCGGTGTGTTTGGCAAGGGGATAACAGCGCAAGTCCTCACCGCTTTTCTACAGGCTGTGCCGAAGCAGTTTCGGTACTGGGACATCTCCCTTAACCACGGCAATTTATTTGAAGGCACCGGCTTTCCCTTATACGCAAGAAGCAATTATGTGCTTTCGCTGAACAAGCCGTATGAAGAATTGCATGCTGCTTACCGGGAGAATATTCGCCGCAACATCAAGCGCAGCGAACGATACGGTTGTACAACCACAACCGGCGTGGAGCTGTCGGCAATTAGTGCTCTCACTAAGCGACAAGCGAACGAAGTACCGGATACGGATTTTCAAAACTTCGCTTCTTTATTTCAACGGTTGCAAGCGCAAGGGCTTGCAAAGACCTACGGTGTGTTGGGAGCAAATGGCGATTTGTTAGCGGCTGCGGCTTTTCTTTTCTCCAATAACCGGGCTTATTATATCCTTGTGGGCAACCATCCCAACGGCCGAACGCTTGGCGCTTCCCATGCGGTGATTGATGCCTTCATCCGCGACCATGCGGGACAGAATTTGCTGTTGGATTTCGAAGGCAGCGACATGCGCAACCTTGCGTTTTTTTACAGCTCGTTTGGGGGTGTTGAAGAGAAGTATGCGGCAGTAAGATTGAACCGGTTGCCGTGGTGGGCGAAGTGGGTGAAGTGAATGAAGGTTATTGGAAGTTGGCAGTTTACAATTCCACATTCGTTTCGTAAACGAGGAGATATTAGTCACAGCACACCTCGGGAAATTTTGAACATTAACTCATTAATCAAATAGACGTAATCATATCATACATCGTACGACCCCTCCAGGGTCATGTGATACAAGCCATTCATGACAAACTCGCCACCGGCTTCTCGCTCCTTTCCAACAACTTTTCTGCTATCAGCAAATCCACCGGCCGGGTGATTTTGATATTGTTGTCATCGCCTTCTAACAGCGAAATTTTTAAGCCGTAAGCCTCCACCACTGTGGCTTCGTCGGTAAAACGTTCCTTATAATCAATTTCAAAGGCGGGCAGCAAAATGCGGCTATGAAAGGTTTGCGGCGTTTGCACCAACACCACCTTGCTGCGGTCAATCACTTCGTTGTCGTTCATCTCCTCGTTCAACAACCGTACGCTATCCTTGGCCATCGTTACCGGTACGGCGCTGCCCATTCCGTGGGCATGGTTAAAGCAACGGTGAATGAGGTCGGTGGTCACCAGGCAACGCACGGCATCGTGCACAAACACCATCCCTTCTTCTTCTACCATGCGCAAGCCATTACGTACCGAATGGAAGCGTGTTTCGCCGCCGTTGGTAATTTGTATGCGGTCCCAATCGAAGTAGGCGTCAATAATCTCGCGGCCCAGGTCAGTATACTCTTCCGGCAATACCAGAATCACCTGCAAGTCGTTAAAAGCCGCCAAAAAACGGGCGATGGTATAATACAAAACGGGCTTGCCGTGCAGGAGCAAAAACTGCTTGGGCACAGCACTGCCCATGCGCTTGCCCGATCCGCCGGCAACGATGATGGCATACTTTCTCATACACTAAAAATGGAGAGCCAAGGTAGGCAACAACCCGCAACCGGCCGGCATCATTTTCGGGATTGCGGCGGGTAACTTCGTACTATGCAGGTGGATGTTTTAATTGTTGGGCAGGGCCTTTGCGGCACTTTGCTTTGCTGGCAATTGCAGCAGGAGGGCAAAACGTTTTTGGTGATAGATAACAACCTGCCCAACGCATCCTCCAAAGTGGCGGCAGGTGTTATTAACCCGGTTACCGGAAGGCAATACGTAACCACCTGGATGATTGATGAGCTGATGGCTTACGCTCAAACCGCATACGGTGAGTTGAGCGAGTTTTTGGGCACGCCATTAATGCAACGCAAACGCATTATCGAATTCTTTCCAACGCCGGATGCACGGAATACGTTTATAGAAAAGCTCACAGAAAACGATACCTATCGCCACTCCTATCCCGATCAAAACTTCTTCAACCCAATATTGAATTATGACTTTGGCTGCGGCGAAGTCAGTCCGGCATTTACCGTGGCTGTTGGCGAATTGTTGCAGCGATGGCGAAACGAGTTGGAAAAGCAAAATACTTTGTTACCGGAAAGTTTTAATGAAGATGAATTAGTGGTGAGCGATGACGGCATACAATACCAGAATATCTCCGCCGGCAACATCATTTTTTGCGACGGCATTGCGGCATCGCAAAACAAGTGGTTCTCGCTCCTACCCTTTTCCGCCAATAAGGGTGAAGCATTGATTATTGAATGCGAAGGCTTGCCGAAAGAATTTATCTACAAGCGCAAGCTCACGATGGTGCCGATGCAGGAAGAAGCCTTTTTTTGGATTGGCTCCAACTATCAGTTCCGGTTCGAGAATGACAAGCCTTCAGAAGCATTCTATAGCTCCACAGTTGAGGCATTGAATGACTGGCTGAAACTTCCCTACAAAGTCGTTGACCATAAGGCAGCGGTTCGTCCGGCTACGGTGGAGCGGCGGCCTTTTGTTGGCTTTCACCCAGTGTACCGCAACGTTGGCATACTCAACGGCATGGGCACCAAAGGCAGTTCGCTGGCGCCGTTTTTTGCAAAGGAATTGGTGCAAAATTTGGTTCACGGTTTGCCCATTACGCCGCAGGCCGATGTGCAACGGTTCAGCCGCATTCTCTCGCGCTGATGAAGAGATGAAGCAGAGGCCATCTTCTTTCATCTTTGCAAAAACAATTTTATGGCTTGTGATTTTTCGATTCCTTTTTCCGGCGATGCCGATGCGGTGTTAGCAAAAGCAAAGAAGACCGTGCAAAGCCAGGGCGGCGAGTTTGACGGCGATACAAGCGGCGGCAATTTCAACGTATCGGTGTTTGGCAATAAGATAGTGGGCGCCTACACTGTTAGTGGACAAACCATGCAAATCAACATCACCGATAAACCCTTCATGATCCCGTGCAGCGCCATTGAAAGTTTTTTGAAAGGGCAGTTGACATAAACGGTGAATGGTGAGTGCAAACAAGAGCTTTCGCTTCCTGCACTCACCATTCACCACTCACTAAAAAGCTTTGTGCGCTGTCCGCTCACTTCTTCTCCAAGGTTTCCCGCCTAATCTCTTCGGCAATTTGGTCATCATCGCCATCAAAAGGTTGGCCGCCATCCATCTTTTGGCCGTAACCGGTTTCAGCTTTTTCCAGTTTCGCCGCATCCCGTGCATCCGATTCAGCCGGCGTGTCCTTAAACGTAGAGCCTTTATTTTCCAACTCATCGCGGTAAGCCTCACCGGGGTTGCCGCGTTGGTTCAAAGGGTCTGTTGGCTTGTTCATATCGCTTGTTTTATTTGATGGGTTCTTGTTGAGGCACTAATTCATCTTGTTGCTTATCGGCCCGCTGGTGTTCGCCGGGCAGTTGCGGCTCACCATTGGCGCCCACTTGCACAAAAGCGTTGTCTGTATTCTTTGCCGGTGCTTCCTGCTCCTGCAGCCTTGTTTCTTCTTTATTCATACAATTATTTTTTAGGGTTGATACAAAGAGTTTGCCGCGGAGCTTAGCCCTCCTTTTTCAGACCAGCCCCTAACTCTCCGTTGTGCATATCGCCTTCGCGTTTATCGTCGCGGCCACCATCCTCCGGGCCAAGCGGTTCTGTTTTTTGTTTGGCGCCTTGTTCGCTGCCGGCAGCTACGGTTTCCGGCTTTTGCTTTGTATCATCGGCGGGCCTGTTTTGTTCCTGCATAAAACTTGTTTTAACAATGGCCGAAAGAATTATGCCAGTCACCGGCCGTTCCTTCGTCAACCCAAATTGATGAACCATGCGTTACCTGTTATCCACTTTCCTGCTGTTGATTTTTGTTGCTTGTACTAACAGCGATAAACCGGCTTCTATGCCCACGGCAGATACAAGCGCCGCATCGCCAACCGGCAACCCTTCCACCATGCAAGCCTTTGCCGATTCGATGGCCACACTTTCGAAAATTGAACCGGCAAGTATTAATCAGGCGGTTGCCTATTTCAGCCGGTTGGTGCCGGCCGACAGCTCACTTGCCGACAGTGCCGCGGTAGCGCTGCTCACGCTTGTTAACCAAGTGGTGGATACGGTAAACGGACGATTAATGACCGATACTTCCGACTATGTCCGGCTGATTTACGCAAGCGGTCCGCCACCAACAGCCGCCCAAAAAGCCTTTCAGCAACGGCTGAAAGAATCCCACATCCGTTTGCAGGGTGATGGTGAAGGCGGCGTGGTTGCCGAGCCGGATTATGGCTGGATACGAACCGCTGTTCAATCGAAGACTTCTTCGGCGGTGGATGACTACATGGCCTTGCTGCAACGCGAAACCATCAACCCGACTTTATTGGATGCCGGCATTGCTATTGAAATGCGTGACCTGGTGGAGAGGGCTATTGCCGCAGAGGGCCTTCAACCCAAAAACCTGCCTGCAACATTTGCAGAGAGCTTAGCTGACTATAACCGGTTCTACACCAACACGGTTTTGTATGGGTCCGATAATTCGCCGGCGCTGGAAAATGAAACAACGCTTGTTTTAACACCCGACTTCCGACAAGGCTATGATTATGTGTTGGGGACTTATCCGGCATCCAACCTTGCCAAACGCATCAGGGAATGGACGGCTGTTTTGAACACAAAAGATGTGGCTAAGGCAAAGGCTATGCGGGAAAGCGCTTGGCGGTAACTATCGCTTCTGCTTTACCGATCGGTCATAAAACTGCGGCTCCTTCTTCACCACCCATTTCAGAAACTGTTGCAACGCTTCATTCTCCCGCAACAGTTCGATGGAATTATACTGGCGTTTTAATTCCATTTCTGTAAACACCGAATGGATTTTATCGTGGCAGATTTTGTGCAGCAGCACGGTGGTAGTGCCTTTGCCGCCCTTACTTAATGGCGTGAGGTGGTGCTTGTTAAACGGTTGGGCCAAGGGCCGCTGGCACAAGGGACAAAGGCTGTCCAAAACTTCGCTCATGCCCAAAACCTAAACAAAGAACATACCCCAACATGCGGTAGTGGCACTGGATTTTAGCCAATAGTATAATGGATGAGTCAGCAGCCGTCAAGCGTGTTTCCTTGAAGCAATTCCCAACGGTTGCGGCGGATGCTTACCGCAAGCTGACCCACAACGACCCCCTGCGGATGGCTGGCGCTACGGCCTTCTTCACCTCGTTTGCACTGCCGTTCATTCTCATCATCATCACGCAACTTTTAAGCTTTGTGCTTAACCCGGATCAATTGCGCAAAGAGTTGTTTACCGACCTGGTTAGCATTTTCGGGAAGGAAAGTGTAGAGCAGATGCTGGATACGCTGGCAGCCTTTCGCGGCCTGGCTTACAACCTTCCACTAGCCATTGTCGGCTCGCTCTTTCTGCTGATGGTGGCTACCACTTTGTTGATGGTGGTAAAGGGTTCCATCAACCAACTATGGCATATTAAAGAGACGGACCATAGCGTAGGTAAGCAGCTACGCATTCGCTTGCAATCGGTGCTCATCATCCTGGCAACGGGTGTGTTGGTGCTCATCTCCATCCTGGCCGAAGCAGCCAAGGCACACATGAACGAGGAATTGAGGGAAGTATCGGCAACGGTTGCCTTCTACTTCACCAATGCATTGACTTATGTATTGGCCTTGTTGTTTGTAACGCTTTGGTTCGGCGTCATCTTTCGCTTACTGCCCGATGGCCGGCCGGCGTGGCGGGTGGCGTTTACCGGTGCTTTTGTTACCACTGTTTTGTTCACCATTGGCCGCTACCTGTTGCGACTATTACTCACTTACGGCAACCTCAACTCTTTGTACGGCGCATCAGCTAGCGTGGTGTTGATTCTATTGTTTGTCTTCTACTCTTCACTCATCATGTACTTCGGCGCAGCCTTTACCGATGCATGGGCCAACGCAACCGGCCGGCCCATCAAATCGTTAACCCATTCCACCAAATACAAGGTGAAAGAAGTGGAAGATGAATAATACCAGTTTGCAGTAGGCCACCGCTGCACCGGACAAGGGTTTCAGCCAAAAGCAATACTGAATCATTCCCTTTAAAACAGATAAGTTGTTACCATCAACGGTTCGAGGTAGAGTCTGTTGACAGCGCTACGGAATATACCGGCCGCTTACTCCCCCATAACCAATTGCCGGCGTAAGGGCTTTTGCCGTTTACACCAATGCTTCTTTCACTGGTACCTAACCCATGCAGCGTTGTGCCCGTGCCCACCGAGCCGCTGCCGTAGCTTGTACCGGAAGACGTGGAAAGTGTGGAGCGTAAAAAGATTCTGCCGTTGGCAAAACCATACGTGCCCTTGGGCATACCGGCCACACCGGAGCTGCTCAACTTAATGTTGCCACCAGCCGCATTGTAATTCATGGCGTTGATGGTGGGGTCGGCAATCTGTAGGCGAGTGTTGTATGCAGCACTGGCACTGCTATCAAGCAAGGTGATGGTTGAGTCTTTGGCCTTCTTCGCCGGAGCGGCTTTCTTTTTTGAAGGCGTTGCCTTTGTTGCGGCCTTGGTTGTTTTCGATTTTGTTTGTGCATCAACGGTGGTCATCAAACCAACAGTTGCAATTGCTATCATCAACAGGCGTTTCATATCCACAATTTTTAGGTTCAGGGATAGTATTGCAAAGCCGCGGCCAGAATTATTTTTTAGGTAGATGTTTTTCAGGAGAGAATGCAAGAGGCCGGTTTGGGAAACATCAAGGCATTGTTGTTTTGATGACAAGTCCGATCTCCAAAATTTCAGGAAGCCCCAAAGGGGTGGAATATCATAACATGGGGCAATGCCCTATGAAAGAGTACGCAAAGCCTCGAAGGGGCGAGAGCATTAGCCCAGGCTGCAAGGCTTGGGTAGATGAACGTATGATATGAAAGAAGCTCTGAAAGGGCGCAAGCAGCTTTCTGCAACAATATGTATTCGTCTAAATGCATTGCGTGCCCCTCCAATTCAAGGCATCCTGCAACGCGGTGTGGTGCTACGCCTTCCAGGGCGATGGCTCCTTATAAACCGATGAACCCAGCCCTTGCAGGTGTTTTAAAATCAACTGCTTCTACTCATTCATCACTCACTCACCGACGGCCCAATATTTATTACTGCTACCGCAAATAATCATTCATGAGAACAATCAAGGTGCCGCACGAAGGCAAGGGCTATAAGGTGCAGTATAAAGTGGAAACAATTGATACCAGTATGACGCCGGTTCCCTTCTTCAACGTGTATTCGGTGTTTGTAGATGACCCCGAACTGCAAAAAATCATCGGTGAACATTTTACCATCCTGCACAATGCGATGGCTACGGTAATGCCGGTTTACGACATCAACACACCCGGCGATGTGGCGGAGAAGAACCTGAAAAAAGACATCGCCCAACAAATCATCAATGAGCCTTCGCAATAAAAAAGCCCCGCAAGGGGCTTTACTCATTTAGGGATTACCGAGTGTGTGCCGGCCGTCGTTGGCCTCATCGGGGCGGTCGGTGCTGCTGCGCTGGCGGTTAACGTCATCATCGGCGGCGCCACCACTTGGGTTGCCGTAATCGGCCACCTTGCTGCCCGGCGAGTCAAGTGTTTCGTTGCGGCCCGCTTGCGAAGGCTGCTGACTGGTTGAGTTGTTATTGTGGTCCATAAACTTGTTTTGTGTACCGAAGCAAAAGCCGTGCTACCGCTACCGGCGGGCCGATTTCTTACTGGCCGTTTTTTTAGAAGCCGTTTTTTTAGCCGCTCCCTTTTTGGCAGTTGTCTTTTTGGTGGCGGCTTTTTTAGCCGCTGTTTTTGTGGTGGCTGTCTTCTTCGGCGCAGCTTTTTTAGCAGCGCCTTTCTTGCTTGCATTCTTCTTTACCGCCGCTGCTTTTTTTGACGCTGCTTTCTTGGTAGCCGCCTTACCAAACAATTCATCCGGAATGTTTACCGACGAACCGAATGCGGCCTTGTTGTCCCACCGCAACTTGTTGATGTACTTCTTCGGGCTGGTGCCGGTGGCATCGTGGCGGGCATCAAAGGTTTTTTCGCTGCCGGGATTAGCCTTGCCCACTTTGGTGCCGGCCTGTCCGCCGGTGATGGTCATTTCCTTGCCGGTTGTAGGGTTGGTGCCCACGGCCTTCCAGGTATGTTCACCGGAGCCGTCGCGACTGATTTTAAATTTTGCCATAACAAATGGTTTAAGGGGTTAGTAAAAAACAAAAACCCAAGGCAACAAATATTGTGCTTGGGTTTTGCCATTGATGTGTTGTAGCAAGCGTTGTAGCTTATTTATCCTTGCCCCAGTTGTCCTGCATTTTGTTGTACTGCTCCTTGTCAACGCTGGAGTTTTTTTTGGAGCGGCTGCTGCCTTGCTTTTTCTTCTTGTTGATGTTGTTCACCAGCGAGTTCTTTACACCAAGCTTGTTGGTTTTGCCGCTGCTGCCTTTTTTGGAAGCGGCCTTTTTGCTTGCGCCTTTTTTGCTGGCGGTCTTTTTTGTAGCAGCTTTCTTGCTTGCCGATTTTTTAGTGGCCGCTTTCTTGGTAGCCGTCTTCTTGGATGCCGCTTTTTTGGTAGCGCCTTTTTTAGCCGCCGACTTTTTTGTCGCGGATTTCTTCGCTCCTGTTTTTTTGGCCGAAGCCTTTTTTGCTGTTGCCATAATTTAATGGGTTTGGTATGCGTCTGCAACTTGCGTACCTATTGTTCCAATGGCTTCTGTTGTTCACAATTGATGCATGAATGATGTGGATAAAGGCAAGCAAATGAATTGTAGGAAGAACAAGACGATTGCTTGTTCATGTAGACAGCTTGTTGTGTGGATGTAAAAACGATTGCGTGTTGTGTTAGCCGGTAAGGCGGTGAGACGGGAAGAGATGCAGAGCAATAGCGAAGCGTTTGTATGAGTTATTATTATTGCTTGCCGCTTGCGAAAGATGAATTTTATTCATCCTTATTCATAACGCTTCCACCATTCATTACAATAAGCTTCACCATTAACCAAACGGCTTTCACCCGGGCCTGGCGAGAACACTTTCACGCCTTTCAATGCGGCTTCCTGCAACACTCTTTCAATCGGTTCTTTCCATGGGTGAAAAGCCAAAGCAAACGTTCCCCAATGAATCGGCATCATCACGTTCGCCTGTACATCTATCGAAGCCTGCACGGCGCTCTCCGGCCCCATGTGAATGTTGAACCAGGCTTCGTTATAAGCACCCGTTTCCAACATCGCCACATCAAACGGACCAAGCCTTTGGCCTATTTCGGTAAAGCCATCATAATAACCGGAGTCGGCGCCGAAGAAAATATTTTGTGTTCCCGCTTTAATGGCGAAGGCGCCCCATAAGGTGCTGAAGCGGTCGTTCAACCATCGCCCCGAAAAATGCCGCGATGGCGTTGCCGTTACGGTAAAGCCTTCCACCGGCGAGTGCTCATCCCACCAATCCATTTCAGTTATCAATGAGGGCGATGCACCCCATTCAAGCAGTCGCTTGCCTACACCCAACATGGTAACCACAGGTATGCGCTCCTTCAGCAAGTGCAATAAGCTGCGCTTATCCATGTGATCGTAGTGGTCGTGCGATAGCAAGATGAAATCAATGTGCGGAAGCCGGTGAAGCGGCAATGGATTTGGGAAGAAACGTTTCGGCCCAAGGTATTTGAACGGCGATACGCGGTTGTACCAAAGCGGGTCGGTAAGAAAGCGGCGGCCTTCCAGTTCAACCAATAAACTGGAATGGCCCAACCAGGTTATACGCAACGCCTTTGATGGAGGCTGCGCCAATAAATGGTCATCAACCTTAAAATCCGGAAGTCGCTTGCGGGGTTCACGATGGGCGCCGCCAGCCATCATTTTTGGTAAGAGACGAAACGCCGTGCTGGTTGCCATCATTTCGGTGGGCACGGGATTCAGAAATATCTTACCGTTGAAATGGTCGGATGGGGACATGCGCCGAATATAACCTACAAAGAAGTTGATCAGTTGACAGATTGATAAGTGTTGCACTTATAAAACACTATCAATTGCTTCAACAACCTTCCAACTAACAGCCGCCTAAAGCCCAATAAATAAGTACAAAAACGATGATCGTTCCTAAACAACCGCCACCCAATTTGCTGGCGCCGTAACCGGCAATTAAAGCTCTTAACCATCCTGGCATAATAAATAATTTATTGGTTGAGTTGTAAAAACTATGCCATTGAGCGGATGTTGTGTAACGAATAAAGGGCCTCGTTGCTTGAGTAAGGAATTGATCTTCTTAACGAGAACATAGCGATAGCGATTTCCGTCGTGTGCTTCGTGGGTCTTTGTGTCCTTCGTGGCCCGGTGTTTTGGTCACAACCAAATCAATCAAACAGGCAAGGTTGCATTACCGGTTGGCGGCGGCGGAAACGGCGGTGTGGTTTAGCTATCAGCCTTTCTTTCAACAAAGCTTCAGCACCTGTAGTCAGCCGGTACAACTTGCCAAACGAATCAGTGTGATAAGCGGCGATCAATCCCTCGCCAACCAAGAAGGTAAACTCTTCCGGTTCCAACCGGTGCGGGCCGCAGATGATGACTTCCGGGAAATGATAATAGAATTGGATGGGCAGGTTATACACCCTCACAAAAAGCTGAAGCAATTGCCGGTTGGCTGCTGGTGTGTTCATTGGAAACTTACGCTACTGTTCAGGCCCGCTAAATCACACGAAAAATAATGCCATGGCGGGTTTCGGCGTGCAATTGCATTGGCATTTTTTTGGAGGGCCTCCTGTTAATCAAACTTCAACGTCATGGACCAAACAAAAAAAGCCCGCAGCGGCAGCCGAAGCAATGAAGGCCGCGGCTCGGACAACAGCGGCGATAGCCGCCAAACAGCGCAGCCCGGTGCACCGCAAAAGAGCAATCGCCAAACCGGTGGCAGCAATCGCCACGAACGCGATGATTCCAACGGGGGCGCCGATCGCAACACCACCAAAAAGGGTGCGAACGCTGTATAAAACAAACACCAAAAGACAAGAAGCAAAATACAAATGGCCTGTCTTAAACAGTGAGCGGCCTTGGCTTTGCCTCTTGTCTTTTACTTCAACCTAAAACTGGCGAAGGCCTCATCGCCAAACTCCAAAATCTCCGCTGTCATTTTAAACCCGCTGCCGCCAAAACTTTTGTTGTAAAGGTTCATGTCGTACTCCTGCCGGCCATAATAAGTCCCACCGGTAGCGGCGCCCGAACCGCGTTCAAAATTGGAGAGGTACATCAATTCCCCTAAGCCGGCGTTCATTTTGCCGCACATCTTTTCCGCGGTCTTTCGTGCGTCTTCCAGGGCCATCAAATTCACTTCCCGCAACAGGCTGTCGGCCTTGGTGTGGCCGTACCGCACGTTTTCGATTTTAGAGATTTTGGTGGCCAGCAATTCTTCGGTAAAGCGTTCAATCTGGCTGATGTTTTTCAGCGTTACCTCCAATACTTGTTCGGCATCATAACCAATAAACTGGTCGCTGTTATTGCGGTACTCATACGCTTTGTTGGTGGAGATGCTGCTCACTTTTATATCCGCAGGGTCGGTGACGTAGCGTTTGCATACGGCGAGAATTTCATTGACAGCGGTTTGGGTTTCGGCAACGGCATCCCGCATGGCCGGCTTTACCGTGTAAGCCCGCAGCGACACCTCTACCATATCGGGCACCACCTTCATTTTGGCAGTGCCGGTAACGCTGATGCTGCGGGGTTCGTTTTTGGATTGGCAAGAGAAGAAAAGCGGAAGGATGAAGAGAGCAGGAAGAATTCTCATACAGGGTTTGTTTTGGGTGAGATGAGGCGAGGATGTTTTTTCCATAAAGCGCAGCGACGGGTAGTTTATTGTTTGCGGGTAACGTTTACCGTGCAGTTATTAAATAGTTGTGGTGATGAGTGGAGAATAAGACACCGGAGGTGTCGAATGTGAATAGCCCCCGGTGAAACCGGTGGGACAGTAAACGGGAATGCCGCCACGACCCCGGATGGGGTCGAATCTGGCCCAGATGGAGTGTAAGCAATCAATGAATCGGCTGTGATGAACAACACACCTTAAAATTGCTTTTTAATTAAAGCGGTGAAAATCCACATGCAGAACAATCGCATTTCGCTCAAGCCACATTCGACCCCATCCGGGGTCGGTGTTCGTGTCTGCGTTTCTACCCCCGGCCGCTGCCGGGGGCTATTCGCATTCGACCCCTTCGGGGTCGCTGCTTTTATAACCATAAACTGTTCATCGGTAAGGTGAGGACATAGATCCTAACCATTGTATAATCAACAGCGGCTTTACTTCATCGTATAGCCCAAAAACCATCAACACTGTTTTCTTATTTTTATCCCATGCGCATAGCGGCCATCATTTTCATTATTACAACCCTGGTTGCCAACTTCCTCTTCGACCATTACCTTATAATGTTGCTGGCCATGCTCTCTTACCCTGTGTTGCTTTGGCTGCTGCTGCGCAAACGCCGCACAACGCAACCTGCTAAAAACAAC
>QQTW01002699.1_pt1 | contig 12974 bp, 8 predicted proteins | sample 1904831 | NCBI WGS metagenome assembly QQTW01 (sample SAMN09435610, study PRJNA476489) | Subsurface metagenome, whole genome shotgun sequencing project. | reverse complement strand
TATTGATAACTTTTAAAGCCTGAATAATTTTGGTAAGGTCATTCTGTAAAGCTTTGTCCTCATTAATATGAACACCCTTAACCTGCTGATATTCAACTTCAGCACGCCTTTCTACGTTGATATAGTTATAATCCCAGCCTGAGTCATCAACCACATAGGCACCGTAGTCTTGCATTGCATAAAATACCTTCTTTCCAACCAAAGTTGTCAACCCTAGCTTTTTAGGAGTCACCCCGGTGGGGATTGCTAACAAAGATCCCATAACTAGCCCTGAGTAAGAACCTTTGTACTGATTAGCTGCACCAGCGTCAGCTAATCTAGCAGGCCAACGACGACCGGGAGTAGCTGAATTACGATTGTAGTGCAGCCAATTGCCCCAGAGAACTATCTTCAATGCGTGAGGTATAGGCTTGTCATTCAGCAACTCGCCCTTGCGAATGCTGCCGCCGATGCTCGACATTCCGGAGCCCCCATGTCCGCCATCAATACCATTGCCGTAAATATCGTGCTCTCCGAACCAGTTGCCGTAGAGCGGACCACCCGGAACACAGCGGGTGGTACCATTAAACTCCACCAGGGTTTTGCCATCCGGTTTTAAAAATGCCGAGGAGTTATTTGGCGTCCATCCCGGTCTAGCATCAGGGATGATGCGGTCGTAAGGCACTTTAAGCGGCTGGTTTGCCGCCGGATGCCATTGTCCTTGCTGCTGAGGTATAGTGCCTGTACAGCGCCCTTGACCCCAGGTAGGGATCATATAGGTTGGCACAGCCGGATCACTCGTTTTGGTCGTAATGAACCAGTCGGTGTCAACTCCAACGCCCTTTGAGCCGATATAAATGTCAACGTATTTTGCTTTGGAGCCTATGGGGGTGTTCCATATGGATGTGCTGGAAAAAGGTTGTTGGTATTTGTCCCTTGCCTGAACTATGCTAGGGTCACACGTAATGCCTATGATTCCTATAGCAGCAAGTGCTAATTTAATTAAACGCATCTAAGCCAATTGTTTCAGTACTTGTCACAGGTTAAGTTGTATTAAAATTCCAGACATCGAGAATAATACTGAAATTCTGATGTGCGGCATTTCCTTTTCTATTTTTGTTTCCTCCCGTCCGAAGATGAATACCGAGTAAATACGGTTGTCTTGGCTGACAAGACTGGCTAACTCAGAATTTACGGTTAATCCAGACGCAGCTGCGGCTACCGTTCCCTCAGAACAATTACTTTATTTTAAGCTCAGAGACAATTCAGAAGATAAATTACAATAAAACGCAGCAAACGTGTAGCGATTGCCTAGAATGTGGAAGCGGGTGCATGTTAAGTAGCTCTAATTATAATCCAAAAGTGTAGGAATGGCAACTAAGCTTTTCGATAGAACCATCATAGGCAATGCAGAGGAGACGGTAAATTTCATTAGTAACATCCTCGAATCGTCCACCGAATATTCCATTATTGCCAAAGACCTCGACGGAAAAATTTTGCTGTGGAACGAGGGTGCACGACGGCTGTATGGCTACGAGGCAGAGGAAGTTATCGGCAAGGCAAGTTTGTCCATCCTCCACACACCCGAAGACGTGGAATCTGGCATGCCAGGTGCGATTATGGAAAATGCCCGCAAGGGCGGCAAGTGGGAGGAGAGGATCACTCAAGTCCGCAAAAACGGCGAGCATTTCACCGCCCACGTAGTCATTACCCCCCGCCGCGACGCAGCCGACGAGCCTATCGGCTTCCTGCTGATCTCGAAAGACATCTCAGATGAAATCCGCCTCACAGAAAAACTCCAAACCACACAGTTTTACACTCGCTCGCTGATCGAATCCAATATCGACGCGCTGATAACAACCGACACCCTCGGTATTATCACTGATGTCAACCAGCAGATGGAGGCGCTCACCGGAGAATCGCGCCAAGAGTTGCTCGGCACGCCCTTCAAGAAATACTTTACCGACCCGCAACGAGCGGAAGACGGCATCCGACTGGTGCTGCGCGATTCTCAGGTAACAAATTACGAACTCACCGCCCGCTCCCGAGATGGACACACGACCGTCGTCTCGTACAATGCCTCTACCTTTCGCGACGCTGAAGGGAAACTTCAAGGAGTGTTCGCAGCTGCCCGCGAAATTACCGCCCAGAAACAACTTGAACACCAACTTCGCGAGAGTCAGGCATACAACCGGGGGCTAATCGAAGCCTCGGTGGATGGATTGATTACCGTGGATCCCGAAGGCATGATCTCAGACGTCAATGAACAGATGTCCCGAATGACCGGCTACTCCCGCAAGGAACTGATTGGGACGCCGTTTGCCGACTACTTCGTGGATTCTGAGCGTGCGACAGCCGGAGTTAACGAGACGTTCGAGAAGAACTTAGTCACCGACTACGTTCTCACCCTGGCTACACGCGACAGGGGGCAGTTGCTGGTGTCGTTTAACGCTTCGGTTTTCCGCGACGAAAAAGCGGGCGACATACGCGGCATTTTTGCTTCCGCGCGCGACATTACCGAGCAGGCTCGGCTACAAACCCAGGTAGGCGAACAGCAAGCCTACAATCGCGGTTTGATTGAGGCTTCCCTCGACGGCTTAATCACCGTAGACCCGATGATTATAATCACGGATGTCAATGAAACGATGTGCCGCATGTCCGGTTACTCGCGCTCTGAACTCATTGGCTCCGCGTTCCAACAATACTTTACCGAGCCCAAGGTAGCAGCTGCGGGTGTGCGCCTGACGCTTGACAAGGGAGAGGTGACCAATTATGAACTCACCCTGCGCACGCAGGACTGGCGGGAAATTTTAGTCTCGTTCAATGCGGCCATCTTCAAGGATCAGTCCGGTGCAGTGCGTGGCATTTTCGCTTCTGCGCGCGATGTCACTGATCAAGTGAAACTGCAAACACAGTTAGCCGAACAGCAAGCCTACAACCGTGGCCTGATTGAAGCCTCGGTGGACGGCTTGGTGACGGTGGACGAGTCGATGACCATCACCGACGTTAATGACACTATGTGCCAGATGGCAGGGCGACCGCGCAGTCAACTCGTTGGCTCGGCATTCCCCACATATTTTACTGACCCCGAACACGCAGCCGAGGGTGTGCGGCTGACCTACCAAGAAGGCTCGGTCACAAACTACGTGCTTACTTTGCACGGCGTCGAGGGTCGCCACCTGCCCGTGTCGTTCAACGCTGCCATCTTCAGAGACACGGTGGGGAACGCGCGCGGCATTTTTGCTTCTGCGCGCGATATCACCGAGCAAAAAGAACTCGAAGGGCAACTGCGCGACTCGCAGTTCTATAGCCGCACGTTGATCGAATCCAACATCGACGCGCTAATGACTACCGACCCGCTCGGTATTATCACTGATGTAAACCCGCAGATGGAAGCGCTCACCGGCTACTCGAGCGAGGAGTTGATTGGCACGGCCTTCAAGGTGTATTTTACCAACCCAGGGCAGGCAGAGTCAGGCATCCGACAAGTGCTGCGCCTCGGGCGAGTGACAAACTACGAACTCACTGCACGCTCCAAAACCAGGCAGGATACCGTAGTCAGTTACAACGCTACTACCTTCTACGATGCAAACGGGAAGTTACAAGGTGTGTTTGCCGCCGCTCGCGATATTACCGAACAGAAAAAACTTGAAAAGCAGTTACGTGAGCAGCAAACCTATCTGCGCGGCCTGATTGAGTCGTCGGTGGATGGGCTGATTACGGTGGATCCGGAGAACTTCATCACCGACGTCAACGATCGCATGTGCCTTCTTAGCGGTTACAGCCGTGCGGAACTCCTCGGCACGCCCTTCCCCGACTACTTCACCGATCCGGACTGTGCCCGTGCAGGCGTTCAGCAAACGTTTGAAGCTGGCTTTGTTACCGAGTATGCGCTCACCCTCGTCGCCCGCTCGCGGCGGCTGCTACAGGTGTCATTCAACGCCTCGGTATTCAAAGATCAGGGTGGGCAGGTGCGCGGCATCTTTGCCTCAGCACGTGACATTACCGATCGCGTGCGGCTCGAAGAGCAAGTAAGCGAGCAGCAAATCTATCTACGCGGCCTGATCGAGTCGTCGGTGGACGGGCTGATTACGGTGGATCCGGAGGGCTTCATCACCGATGTCAACGAGCAGATGTGCCGCATGACGGACTACGCCCGTGAGGAATTAATCGGCTCGCCCTTTAAGCCATATTTTACCGATCCGGAGCGCGCCAACATGGGTGTCAAACGCACCTTCGCCGAAGGCGTGGTCACCAACTACGAACTCGTGCTCAAAACCAAGACCGGGCACAAGTCCACTGTTTCCTTCAACGCCTCAATTTTCCGTGACGCAAATGAACGGATACAAGGCATCTTCGCTTCGGCACGCGATATCTCCGAACAGGCGCGGCTACAAACCCAACTGACCGAGCAGCAGGCATATAACCGCTCGCTGATCGAGGCCTCAGCTGACGCGCTGTTTGCGATCGCCCCCGATGAGACAATCATCGACGTGAATGAGGAAGCCACCCTGCTGACTGGCTATTCGCGCAAGCACTTGATCAACTCGCGCTTCCCTGACTATTTCACCGAGATGGAGCGGGCGCGCTCAGGCGTGCAGCAGACGCTGGCCGAGCGGCGCGTGCTCGGTTATGAACTAGTGCTGATCACCCGCTTCGGGCGGCGGATTAGTGTAAGTTTCAACGCCGGTGTTTTTACTGATGCGACCGGCACGCCACTGGGCATCCTGGCCGGAGCGCGCGATATCACCGAGCAGAAAAAACTCGAAAAACAATTGCGCGACTCGCAGTTCTACACGCGATCGCTGATCGAATCGAACATTGACGCGCTCATGACCACTGATCCGCTCGGTATTATAACCGATGTCAATCGGCAGATGGAGGCGCTCACCGGCTACTCGAGCGAGGAGTTGATTGGCGAGGCATTCAAGCAATACTTCACCGACCCAACTCGTGCTGAGTCAGGCATCCGGCTAGTGGTGAGCGAGGGGCGGGTGACGAACTACGAACTCACCGCACGCTCCAAAGACGGACGCGAGACTGTTGTTTCTTATAATGCAGCCACATTTTACGATCGCGAAAATAAACTTCAGGGCGTATTTGCTGCTGCTCGTGATGTGACCGATCGCAAGCGTTTTGAGCAAACGCTGCAGGAGAAGAACCTCGAATTAGAAAATGCCAGCCTTGCCAAAGACCGCTTCTTGGCCAACATGAGCCACGAAATTCGCACACCCATGAACGGGGTAATTGGCATGACCGGACTACTACTTGATACCCAGCTAACGTCCCAGCAGCAAGACTTTGTTGAAACAATCCGCAATTGTGGAGATGCACTACTGACGATCATTAACGACATCCTAGACTTCTCCAAAATTGAGTCCGGCAAGCTGGATTTGGAGGAACAACCCTTTGAGCTGCAAGCTTGTATCGAGGAGGCGCTTGACCTGCTGGCTTTTAAGGCGGCGGAAAAAAATCTTGAGTTGGCTTACCTGATCGAGCCACAAACCCCGAATACAATCGTGGGAGATGTCACCCGACTGCGCCAAATCTTGGTGAACCTGCTCAGTAATGCAGTCAAATTCACAGAGGCTGGAGAAGTCGTGGTTGCTGTAGAGGCAAAAGCCAAAGGGCAAGAATACGAAATTCATTTTGCCGTCAAAGATACTGGCATTGGTATTCCTAAAGACCGGATGGAGCGCCTATTCAAATCCTTCAGCCAGGTCGATGCCTCCATCACCCGACAATATGGTGGCACCGGACTGGGACTCGCCATTAGCAGACGCTTGAGCGAATTGATGGGTGGCAGGATGTGGGTCGAAAGTCTTGTAAACCACGGCTCCACTTTTCACTTTACTGTACTAGCCAAATCCGTTCCCGGCTCATTGCCAGTTGACCAACCTTATTCCCAACCTCAGTTGGCTGAGAAACGACTGCTGATTGTAGATGATAACGCCACTAACAGGAATATCTTGACGCTGCAAGGGCAGTCCTGGGGGATGCTCACCTGTGCTGCCGAGTCCGGTTTTGAGGCTCTAGAGTTGCTCCACCAGGAAGAGCCATTCGACATCGTGATTCTAGACATGCAGATGCCGGAAATGGATGGTTTAACCCTAGCGGCAGAAATCCGCAAACAGCCAAACTGCCAAGAGTTACCCTTGGTAATGTTGACCTCTTTGGGTAGGCAAGAGATAGGTATCCAACCCGATAACGTCAATTTCGCGGCTTTTCTAAATAAGCCGGTTAAACAATCTCAGCTTTACAATGTGTTGCTCCAAATCTTCGGTGGTCAACCGATTAAAGCGAAGCTATCCCACCCCAAGCCACCCCAGATTGACCCACAATTTGCCTCACGGCTTCCCCTACGAATTCTGTTAGCAGACGATCATTTGGTGAACCAGAAGCTAGCGTTGTTCATTTTAAAAAATATGGGGTATCGAGCAGATGTGGCTGGCAATGGCCTGGAAGTTTTAGAAGCTCTACACCGCCAGCCCTATGATGTTGTACTAATGGACGTGCAAATGCCAGAAATGGATGGATTAACAGCCACACAACTTATTTGTCAAGAGTGGTTGCCAAAGGAACGTCCTCGAATCATTGCAATGACGGCAAATGCTATGCAAGGCGATCGCCAAGCGTGCCTAGATGCAGGCATGGATGACTACGTCAGCAAGCCTATCCGAGTGGAAGAGCTAGTCCAGGCTCTAGAAAAGTGTCAGCCGCAGAGAGAAGGGGGAGCAGGGGGAGCAGGGGGAGCAGGGGGAGCAGGGGGAGCAGGGGGAGCAGGGGGAGCAGGACGTAAAGACAATCTTTCTTTCCCCCCCTCTGCCCCTCTTGATACCAAGGTACTCCAGACATTCCGCGCCACGGCAGGTGAAGATGCCTCCGCTTTTCTGGCTGAGTTAATTGATTGTTATATTGAAGAGTCTCCCAAACAGCTGCAAGCAATGAAGGCAGCAGTTGCTCAAGGCGATGTGAATGCCCTACGAAGGGAAGCCCACATTTTGAAGTCAACCAGTGCTGCTCTGGGTGCTACAACCTGCGCCACTATGAGCAAAGAACTAGAAGAAATGAACTCTACTGGGGCTATTGAAGTTGCATCAGAGAAAGTCTTACAGCTTGAGGCTGAGTATGAAAGGGTTAAGGCAGCTTTGCAGATAGAACGACAGCAGGGTCAGGTATGAACAATTCTTCCGCACAGCCAGATTCTCCACTCATTCTGATCGTAGACGATGACAAGTTCACGCGTCTGCAAATTCGCCAAAGGATGCAAAAAGAAGGGTATCGAGTCGAAGAGTTCAGTAACGGAGAACAGTGTTTAGCTGCTTACACCTGTCTCGATCCAGATATTATACTGCTCGATGGCATGATGCCCGTGATGGATGGCTTCACTTGTTGCGCTCAACTGCGAACACTTCCCGGTGGAGAACGTATCCCCGTTTTGATGATTACTGGCCTTGAGGATCAAGCATCGGTGGATTGGGCTTTCGAGGCAGGTGCCACTGATTACATTACCAAGCCCATCCATTGGCCAGTACTGCGTCAGCGCGTGCGTAGTCTATTGCGGGAATTAAAACTCTCTCAACAGTTGGAGCAAGCGAACCAAGAGTTACAACAGTTGGCCTTCTTAGATAGCCTGACTCAATTGGCAAATCGTCGTCGTTTTGATGCATACCTCGATCAAGAATGGAAACGGATGGTCAGGGATAAAATGCCTTTCTCGCTCATCCTGTGCGACATTGACTTTTTCAAAGCCTACAACGACACTTATGGCCATCAGGCAGGGGACCACTGTTTGCATCTGCTCGCTCAGGCAATTAACTTAGCAGCGAAACGCCCTGCTGATTTGGTAGCCCGTTATGGAGGAGAGGAATTCGTTGTGGTTCTACCAAACACAGACGACGAAGGAGCGTTGCGAGTCGCCGAGGAAATCCGCTCCAATGTCGCAGCTTTGGAGATTCTTCATGCTACTTCTAAAGTTAGTCCCTATGTTACCCTTAGCTTCGGAGTAGCAAGCACTATCCCATCTGACGAGTCCTCTTCAGAAATGCTTCTTGGTGCTGCTGATAGGGCACTTTATCAAGCAAAGGCCAAAGGCCACGATCGCATAATTTTAGCCTTTTAGCTGGGACTGCTACTTATAATCCCAAATCCACAGCAACGCGATGGGCACAAGCAAAACCCGAAAACGCCACCGCATTTAACCCTTGACCCGGAAACGTACTATCTCCCACGCAATAAAGCCCCGGAACAGCTGTTCGATTAAACGGCATTCCCAACAACCCCAACAACTTGCGGCGGGGTATTGGTCCATAAGTGCCATCTTCACGACCCAAGAAACGCCGGTGTGTGCGGGGCGTTCCCACCTCCAGATAGTCTAGTCCTGCATCTAAGCCCGGAAAAATTTTCTCCAGCCGCTCAATGATGCGCCCAGCTGCCTCCTCCTTCTTTCGTTCGTACTCACTCGGAGATAAACCCTGCCAATCTTCAATCGAACTAGGCGTGAACGCGTGAATAATATGATACCCAGCTGGTGCCAAATCCGAGTCTAGCAATGTGGGAATTGACACAAAGATAGTTCCCTCCGCACCCGCCATTTTTCCCCAATCTTCGAGCAAGATGTGGTGGCACTCCGTACCCTTAGGCAGTACTTCCGCCTTTACCCCCAGGTGCAAATTGAGAAAACTAGACGACTTTTGGTAGCGTTGCTGCCATTTCCGCTCAGCACTTGGCATTTCCTCAGCCGGTAGTAATTTCAGGAATGTATCCCAGCGCGTGGAATTAGAGACAACCCGCTTAGCTTGGTAGACTTTTCCAGAAGCCAACTGGACACCCACCGCTCGATTATTTTCTGTGATAATTTTCGTCACTCTAGCCCCGTACTGAATCTGCCCCCCAGCTTTTTCCAATCCCTCCACCAGTTTCTGCGCAATTTGACCGACGCCGCCCTTGGGGTAGTTAATTCCCCCATAGTGCCGGTCAGAAAAAACCATACCGGCATTGATCATAGGTGTCAGGTCAGCTGGTACTACCGACCAGCAGTAGCACTCCATATCGATAAATCTCAATAGCTGTGTATCGCTGATGTAGCGCCGCGCTACGTCACCAGCGTTCTGCGGCAGGTACTTTACGAGACCGAGACAAGCCAATGGATGTTGGAAAAATACTCGCGTCAAATACCGAGGTTCTTCCAGCGACAGCAAGTCCATCCGGTTCAGGCAGTTAAAGACTTTCCAGCACTCATCATAAAACCGGCGGATGCCTTGGCGTTCGTGCGGAAAGTAAGCCGTCAGCTCTTGCAAAAAATTCTCATAATTATGGTGAACTTTCAGGTCTAACCCGCTGGGAAGGTGATAGTGAATTTGCACAGGGTCGGGAATCGTTTCCAAGCTCACATTCACAGCATCAAGTGCCTTGGTAAGCAGGTTGGTGGTGCCTTGAGTGCCAAACCCAAAAATCATCGACGCACCGACATCAAATCGGTACCCTTCTCGCTCGAAGTACCCAGCGCTTCCGCCTGGAATCACATAGCTTTCTAGTACCAGCACCTTAGCGCCCTTCGCCGCCAGCTGGGTTGCTGTTACCAGCCCTCCAATACCAGAGCCGATCACAATGACATCAAACGCCGGTACAGAAGAAATGGCGGACTGGGGTTGGATGGAAGCAACAGACATGGAGTCAGCAACCTCAAAGAATTTCCTGGATGTACAGTGTAACGCTGTCTGTGGTCAGGAGTCAGCAGGGGAGCATCTGCCTCTTACCTCTTATAAAAAGGGGGACTAGTCTGCTGTTGCCGACCAATCCCGTCTGCCGATCCTTAAAGAGAGGAGAACACTGAAAGAAAATATAGACGGAGTTGAGAATAAATGTCAATAGTTAATAAAAATTATTTTCAATAAAGTGGCAAGCTCCCCATCAACGGCAATGCTCAAGCCGCACTCGGAGAGAGTATGATGAGTCAAACCAATACCATCGCCATTCTAGGCTATGACGCTTCAACTGCGTGTATATGTTCCACCCCACCCATTGATTAAGCACTGGCTGGGTGTTGCCCGTGATGCTGCCACACCTTCAGTCCTTTTTCGTAGCGCGATGACTGAGCTGGGGCGCTGGCTGACTTATGAGGCAGCTCGAGACTGGTTGCCCACCGAAGAAACGATGGTGCAAACCCCCTTGGCTACCTGCCCTGCCACTCTGATTAATCCAGAGGTGCCGGTGGCGGTGGTGCCGATTCTGCGGGCGGGGCTAGCCTTGCTAGAGGGAGCGCAGACTTTGCTACCTTTGGCATCGATTTACCATCTTGGCCTGATGCGGGATGAAAAGACACTCTTACCGATTTCTTACCTCAACAAATTGCCAGAGCGGTTTAACCCCCAAACAAGGGTTTTAATTCCGGAGCCGATGCTAGCAACGGGAGGTACGATTATGACCGCAATGGCAGAATTACAAAAGCGCGGAGTTGATCCAGCTTTGACTCGGATTATTTCCGTGGTGGCAGCTCCCCCAGCTCTACAAAAATTGAGTGCTTGCTATCCTGGGTTAATCATCTACACCGCAACCATTGACGAAGCGGTAAACAGCCAAGGGTTTATATTGCCTGGGTTAGGGGATGCAGGCGATCGCGCGTTTGGCACTAATTAATCCCTTAAAAGCGATTAATTAGTACCTAAGAGCCCAAGTTCTTCATTACAAAACCTTTTAGAACGGAGATTTGTCACAATCCAATACTAAATTGGAATCAGTTAGGACAACTAGCAGTTAATTTGAAAAAAGTTGCAGCATTTCCGGGAAGGCGGTAACAACATGAATCAGCGCGATGGTTTTACAGGCGGATTTTTAGCTGGGACAATTGTGGGGGGCTTGGTGGGTGGAGTTTTGGGGGCGCTTCTTGCTTCTCAACGTGCTAATGAATCAACAGTGGACGCCGAGCCACTACGGGATGCCAGCCTGTCAGATGGTAACAATAGCAAGGGGAGGCGACATCAGCTCAAAGCATCTGACTCTGAGGCAAGTATCGAAGCGGCGCGTCGCAGCCTGGAAGACAAAATTGCTAAGCTAAATGAGACTATTGACGAAGTGCGCCTTACTTTGGGGGACGTGAATCGAAATCAGCTTGAGGGGAACATCCAGCGATCGCCCACGAGAGACTCCTGAGCCCGTGGATGTCGCCACACCCATCCTAGCTGTTTGAGCTCCGAAAACAGCTGCGATCGGCTAAATTAGAATCATTCCTATCACTGTTGAAATTTAGCAGGAAGCTGACCCATCCATGAATTCAATTGCATTGCTCACCAATACGCTGGCTACTTTTATACAAATTTATACGTATGTGCTGATTATTAGGATTCTCTTGACCTGGTTTCCCAACATCAGCTGGTCTAACCAACCATTCTCGGCTTTGAGTCAGTTGAGCGATCCTTACCTCAACCTGTTCCGCTCAATCATTCCGCCACTGGGTGGTATTGATATCTCCCCCATGTTGGCTATCTTTCTGCTCCAGATAGCAGGTGGTCTCCTCGGTGGGCTGTCATCAGGAGCATTTGTATAGGTCAAACCCCTAACTTGGAGTGAGGAGTGCCAGCCTTTATCGGGGCGTAATCTCCCTATCTTCCTATCAGCGCTCACCGTCGAACTTGAGCGCTAAAACCAGCTGCCTTGAATTGCTTCAGTTGAAGGGGTGTAGGCTGATTGGCAGGGACAGAAATTCTCAGTTCAAAATCACTGACACCTGGTGGTACTTCTGCAATCGAGCCGAGACGGGTGCGGTTTTGCATCACGGAGTCATTGTTGGCATCGTAAATGCGCCCAAAAATATCAGCGTCGTAGACCGATTTGCGGGAGTTATTTTCGGCAATGCCTGTGACAATAAAGCAGTTTGCCGACATTGTGGTTCCACCACTCGTAACAGCTCCTTTAGAAAATTCCGCTGGACACTCGTGATAAGTAACGTTGGATAGTTTAATCTGGGTCAGCGCTAAAGCGGGGGGAGTAAACACCCAGGTGATTATCCCCATGATGCAGGTTACCAGGATAACAGCGAAGGCTTGAAAACGCATAAGTAGCACCATGAAAAATCCGTAAGGGCAACCTCAGCTTAGCCCGAATTTATGCATAAAAGGGTTTGGTTCGTTACTATTAAACTTTTGTCATAATTAGGGAAACGGGCCTTGAAACGCTATTTACTATGAGCCCAGCTGAGCTCGAAGCAGCGATGCAAGCAGCCTTTAGCCGCTGTGATGCATCTAATTGCCCTCTGACTGATATGCAGAAACAAATACTGCTGCAACTGGTCGAGGAACTTACAAGTAAACAGCTAGAGTTGCTGGATACCAGTGTTGAATCAGATACTGCTAATCCCCTAGACGAACTCACCCCCGACCAACGCCAGAGCTTTTTGCAGTTCGTCAAAGAACAGGAGGAACAAAATAGCCTTTGGAAAATACAATTACTGAATGATTGGCTACAGGAGCGCGACTCCGGGCCAATGCAATTCATCCGCGATCGCTACGGTCCTCAATGGCTCAACCGCATTCAGCCGATTCATTTCGGTAAGTATGCAGAATTGGAGGGAGAGGAAGCGCTAATCCTGAAAGTGGGCTCGCGCATTGAAGTATCCAATGGTCTGTGGGAGTGGGTGCAAGAAACCGGCCCTTGCAGCCGTGAATGGTTTCTTTGCACTGTGATTCAGGTTAACGAAACTGGTAATGGTGACGGCGCTTCCACCAATTGCATCATCCGCTTCAATAATGGTGCTGAATACGAAATTCAAGGAATGTATCAGTGGAATCGTTATAACTGGCGCTGGCCGCTGGAGTAGGGGGAGCAGGGGGAGTAGGGGGAGCTGTTCTTGAGCAGGGGGAGTAGGGGGAGTAGGGGAAGAATTATATAGCTCTCCGCCTACTGCCCACTCAGATGCTGTTGCAGAGCCCCGCGCATGACTTCCACCGGCACTGATTGCTGCAACCACATTTCTAAAGGCTATTTTGTTCCTCCTGTTC
>QQTW01002698.1_pt1 | contig 12977 bp, 10 predicted proteins | sample 1904831 | NCBI WGS metagenome assembly QQTW01 (sample SAMN09435610, study PRJNA476489) | Subsurface metagenome, whole genome shotgun sequencing project. | reverse complement strand
CTTCATATACTGGGTTATGACAACAATTGGCGCCTTCGGCGCCGGGGGCCTTTTGCGTGTTGCAACAATAACGAGTACACCAAAATCTTGCATTCTAGATAGCAATAGCAACACTAGCCATAAAATGAAATTCAATAGCCCGTCATCTTATCCTCTTCCATCAATAACTGCCTGAAGACGTTCAGGCATCGATAGAACTTGCCTATCGATGAATTTTTGAGACACGCTGTCCCAACCCTCAAGGATGAGCCCCCGGGTCGTTATATCGTCCCAATGAGGGTATTTTTTGAGATGCTGCTTTGGCGGCTGCCAGCAGTTCTCAATAGAAGCCAAATCAGGTGAGAAGCACAATTGAAGTAGCTTTTCAATTTGTGATCCTTCTTCCATGTACAGACGATGTTTTTGGGCCCTGTTTCATGCCCACTATCATTGTCTTCTTCCAAAACAAAGTCATGCCCTGCATCCAACCACGGCTTAACCATTGGCTCAAGGATCTGGTCGATATAGGCTCGCTAGGTCATCTTTCCATTGGTGTTTGTCGGAATGTCGTAGAATTGAATTGCAGACTTAAACTGATAATCAAGTGCAGCCCAGCAATGAAATTGTTTTTCGTCGTGAGGATTGGGTTTATCTTCATGTTGAATACAATCTTGACAATATCGTTCTCCCGGTTTGCGTATGATGCGTAAGGTATGCTGTGGACCTCAACCAAAGTGCACTTCATCGCTGAATTGTATATGCTTCCAATCGTTTTTATTGGGACAGCTGTCGAGCATACGTCGAGCAAACTCTAGACGTCGGTTGGTGATTCGAGGGTCCACCCATTCTTTTTTACATGCAATACACTTATGATAATCCATGGTTCCCATAGTGCGTTGCACTGTTCGTCCACTAGCTTTGACATTAGCTTCAAAGCCAAGTTGCTCCCACGTTAAAGCGCGGCCATGAAGACCTTTCGTCTCTAAAATGTGCTCCATCTCCTTACTTTGATCTTTTGTAATGATATTTTTCCTTCTTTGATGCTCTGCTACATCCAGCTGGTTGTGATGTCTTCTATTTGTATCGCTATCAAGCATAGCGTACCCTTTGCTATGCGACACCCCAAAAAAGCGAAAAACCTCCTCATTTTTGCCGGTAACGCCTTGGCTTTGTAGGTACTCAATCGTACCCTGGACTTTTGCCTTTATAGGCGTCGGATAATGGCAGAATTCATTGTTGCGAGGCTCGAGGAGTGGAGTGCGTGGGCGGGCCATTGATGCGTGAATGAAGATTTGGTGTTGCGAAATTTGGGTGTACTCGTTATTTTGTCACCCGCGTGGGAACGTCGGATGAATCATTTCAATAGTTTCCGGAAGCGAAAGAATTGAAAAATTTCGGAAATCTACAAATGCGCGTCCCGAAAGTATTGCCGCACAGGTAAGGGTTAATCCCATTATCCAAAACTGCTGGGGGTAGTTAAGCCAGCCGCTAAGCTTAGCACTTATGTACCTAATCCTAGGCTTTTAATTTAGGCGTTCCGGGGCCCTGTGCTAGTGGGGTGCGGCAATACTTTCGGGACGCGCCTTCGTAGAAAATTGGTTGAAACCTTTCAAGCCCTGCGCCACAATGGTAGACGCAAGCCACAGAGCTCAGCCATAGAGCTAGTAGTACGAGCCAATCAGAGCATCGGTCAGCTCTCGCTTAGCTACTTGAGCCTCATGAAAGATTTCATCTGTTTCCACTTAAATTTCACGGGTTTCTGAAATCTTTCCGAAACTTTTTATATATCTCGGAAATCAACGCACCCTATAAGGGGTCGAGATCTTCCGGGAATGGTGACTTCTCCTAGCACTTCATCCAAGGACATTATGTAAATTTAGACCCGGTAAGCTGCCAAGCTCGAGCGTATGATAAGCCCCGAGAGTATGGCCGTAGTGAGAGCTCATGTGGTCACAGCAGAAACATTAGTGGCGGTAGCCAATCGCTATATGGCAATACCCCGTAGCGGCTGCATAAATTGGTTGACCGTTTCCGGTGCAGCAGGTTTACTTTCCCGATGTCACACCCCTTTTACGGTATCTCAGCTCCTGGCAGGAGTACGATTGACAACGCATCACTTCATCGGCTTCACGATGGCTAGGTACGTGTCCTTCCGCACCCAACGCTGTATCTGCAGCCTCGGCTCGAATTAGTTGCGAACCCTATATGCTCCATGGGGACTTCTGCAGCCATCTGAACACGTCTTCGGATCCTCATCCGATGCTTAGGTGATGGGAGGTACGCGCCGGTTAGTCCAGGATCCTGCAAGACTTCAGCTACCATTGTTCTGTTCCAGCCAATGCCCAAATGATCTCTCCCAAAGTCCTCCAGAGCAGTCCAGACACAACGCAGCATAGCCTCCGCGACCTCTTCAGGCATGACCCATTCGTGGAGCATCTCATCGAACAGAGCTCTCATTCATCTATTGTCTGCACCCAAGGCGAACCTGAGCCAGGACACGGGCTGGTGCCGCCGGGGCGGCACCACCTCTGATTGGATCTGTCCTCTGGATTCGGTGCCAATCACGAGACAACCCCATCGGCACTGGAGCCTGAAGCCGTCGAGTCGCTTCACCGTTCCGGAGCTGAAGATTCATGCCCGCCGGTGGCGTGAGGTGAGTTCCTCCGCGGTGATACTCGAACGGTGGCCTCACGGCTCCGGGCAACCATTTGCGTCTGGGATTCTTGATCAATGAGCCGGTAAGGCCATAGACCAAATCATGTTGTGTCGGCTTTCTGCTCTCCCAGCAAGCGCCGGATTTGCTCAAGGACGCCATGCAGTGTGATGCTCGAGATCACGAGCATCTACACATCGGGGATACTCCTTCTCTCAACCGGGCTGGCTAGATCTTCAAGGACAACTCTCTTGAAATATTTTCCACATTGGTGCAGCCACGGGCGATCCATCTGCATAAGGCGCTCCGGCCCGTCGATGCCCGTCGACGAGACTGTCAAGTATATATAAGCAGGCTCAAGGTCTCCCGTGAGCCTGGCAGGAACGTGCAACTCAGGCCACTCGAGCCAAGAAAGACAGCCCCTTTGCCCGACGTGCAGTTTGATCCGATCTAACAACTTCAACGCTTCCATCTCCTCCTGCAGACAGCAAGTTTGACCATGTCGGAAAAGCATGCTCCCGTCTCTCGATCCGCTACCTTCCGTCGTCTCTTCTGGCCGAGACATTTGAATGTGCCGAGTCGCCTCGTCCTGGCCATCGTCTTCTGTGCCAATCTTGTGGTCCTTGCCCGAGCGTCTCCTGCTTCAATCGCGTCTCCACGCCACCACCACTACCGTGACGACAAGCTTCTGCGTTCTCGTGGTCTTGCTCCTCCCGGCGGCGATGGCACTTTTCATCGAGAACTTCAGTGCTACCTCCTTCCTACGGCTGGATTGGGTTCATCTCCCATCTGTTGACCTACTACCAAATGATATGCCTTGGCCTTCTCCGACCTCCTCTCATGCCTTGGCAGGATCATCTGGGATCGCATATCCGATGTTGCTGTGAACGGGTTGAGCTTGCTGGTCACTACACCGATCGCAATATGGACCATTGTTCGCTGCTATCAAAGCTGGGAACGGGTCCTGGTGTCCGTTTAGATGACCATCTTGGTGATTACGCAAGGGTGTATGGCCATCCATGCTTCGTTGGCGAAAGAAGTAGGGCATCCGTTTCGGTGGCTGGCTTTCTATGTTCTTGGCATTGTGGTCGGCTTGGTGGGCATCATCACCATCGCGCCCAAACAACTTCGAGTCGGAGGGCAAGAGGCGCAAAATGTGAAGATCATCACAGGCAGTTTTGGAGGTGTGCTCGGCGTGGTGGCGGTAATCAATATCGTTGTCTTGTGCTGCAGTACGCACGCTGGCGGTGGAGATGTGTTGATGGTCATCAGCGTGGTGTCGGCCACTCTCAGCATCTTATCAGCCTTCTACAGTGATATGATCATCGCGGCTGTCGCAAATCACTGGTCTGGGCCGCCTCATCGCTTTCAAACCTGGTACTGGCTTTTTTTTGCGGCGAAGAGGTTTCCGTTGTTTTCGGTCTAGGCCGCATGTGGTTGATGTCGGGGACTCGAGTCGTGGCCATGGTTCGGCTAAGTTATTGCCAGATCTTCAAATTGTTTCACATCTTGCATCTAACAACTGTTCACCCCTTTTACATCTATTACCCTTGGGACTGCTGTACTACATCTGTTTATCTTCGGGACCCGCTATTTCCACATAGCGATCTGCTGCGGCCACATGTACTTTTGCTACGGCCACATAGGTTTTTGCTGCGGCCACATGCAACTTTACTAGGGCCACATATTGCTCTAAGTTTAGTGAGCCAGAGCCCCTAAACGTTAGGCTAATTCTCGCTACGACTAGAGTATTTCTAACCTTAGGATTGTAGGAGATTGGTGATCACGTGCCAACTCTAGGGAATCTCCATATAGCTAGATAGACCTGAGTCACACACACGACTCACACAATACAACACATCGCTCTCAACCTTCGATTCCTTCCCTAGTTACTACAAGGATAAGGGATTGAAATGCAATGGCGGCTTTCCACTACCGTTCAAGGTGATACTACGTTAGATTCTACCTTGTCTCATTAGAAAGCTCCTCTTAATAGAATAGCTTTTACTTTGCTAAGTATATCGTCCAATGTCGGTATGTGGATGTAATGCGCTGCTCAATTTAGTATGTGGTTACCCGAGTGTATGTAGCCGTAGCGAAAACCTATCTGGCCGCAGCAAAAGTACATGTGGCCGTAGCAGATCGCTATGTGGAAATAGCGGGTCCCTCTTCTTATGACAACAGCGCTATCTCAAAATTGTAGTGCGTGAACGGCGATCAAGATGCGTATTAAAAAAGCTAGTCAGTGCGGGTGATGAGGGCCTCTGTGAATAGATGTTCATCATCAGAGCATAACAGGAGCCTTTCTCCTGCTGCCATCATCAGTATAATGAGAAGCGTCTGTTCTTGTCAATCAAACGCAGAACCTCATCCAACTTGGTCGTCTGTGCGAGAAAAACTGGGGAAATTAGTATTGTCAGTTCAAGGGAGTAAAATCCTAACATCATCTCGAATTCCTCCGCATGCAGGAAGGTAGACTGACTATGACTTCGCCGAGGATTCCGCCGAGGCTGATTAAATACAATTAGATGCAGGCAACGATTGCCGGCAGCTGATGAAGTGGCGCATCAGCCCCCGGTTAGACATTAACGTTCACAGCGTAAACGTGGGGCGAGCCGCCTGGGCGCGGGGCCGAGCCGTGGCGGCGTAGCGAGCGCGTATGCAGCCTTATTACCCTTTATGGGGATATCCCAGTCATGCGTGTCAAGGGGAGGCGGGAGAGCTACTGTAGCACTGGGGAGACCGTTACTCCCTTCTAGCTTAGATGCGAACGACTGTGTCTTGTCACCGCGAGTATGAGCTGTTAGCATTGTTATAAACGCAAAGGTATTGGCAGTCGCCGTCTGTCTACAAGTCCTACGCACCTAGACTCAGGTTTGTCATTGACAAACCTTCATGTCCTACTTCGGGTTCTTCGACGAATAGTACGGCTACGGGCCAAACCGGGCGGCATAGCGAAGCTCAACCATCAGCCCTAGCTTCGCAAAGGACCATCCACACGGATTTCCCGGTCTTGAATTGGCTTGAGGCCAGCCAGACTTGATTGCGGCTGAGGACGCATCGCCTTCTTCGCAAAGATGCAGACTCTCTGCCGCCGGCCATATATGCGGCCCCCGGAGGCGACTGGCTTTGGATGCCTCGAAGTGGAGCCGCCGACCTTCAGCCTCGTTGTGCGACTCGGCCATTTTCCCGGACGACTCATCTTTGGGACCCGTCGTGATCATTTTTCTTATTTTACCATCTCTCCATACCTTTACCCGGCATTCACGGTATCAGCCCTTGAAAACCATCATTTTGGAAAGCACTGTCTCAGATTGTGCGACTTTGGTAGTCAGGGGAAGCGCCAGTCAAGCTTCGCTCGCCTGTTCAGAGCAGTCGGGCGTCGGTTGGACATGTTATACTTAAACGACAGCACTTGATCACCTATGAGATGTTCAGACCCGCTGAACATCCTTTCATTTCTGAGTTGGAGACCAGCCTATTGTACTTCTCGCCTGCCAGAGGAAGATCTTTCGGAGCCATACAGCCATGAATCCTCCTACGGTCTGGAACCCCTACCGGGTTCTCGACATCACCACGCCGAATAGTTACAATATGTTCTGTGTCGGTCGGGCCACATCGAGATGGAACGCACGCTGCCGCTGGCACATCGAGGGGGCCACTTACGCCGAAGTTCTCTCCATTCTCCACGAGATGGCCACCAGACAACCGAGCCAAGTTGGGGACCTGCTCCCACAGTTAGCACAGCTGAGCCTGTGTCAGGACTGGCACCGAGGCCAACGCTACGAAGTGGTTGCTCGATGGACGGCCCTCATTCGAGATGTGGCGGAAGAGTTCGAGCACACCTCAGCTCTTCAAGAGGAGAACGGCCAGTTGAGAAACCAGCTGGCCAGCTCACATCAAGAACGTGAACGATTGGAGCAGCTGCTGAAACAGAAGCGGAAGGTTTCGTCGATCGAGGTACATGAACTGGAGTTCTCTCTCTACTGGACGTGTTCTGATCAACCGACTCTGGTTCCGCAGACTAGCCTTCGAGCGCAGCTCACAGCAGAGCGAGAAGCGCGAGCCAAGCTGGAGGACGAGTCCAACCGAAATGCAGAGAAGTTGCATGCTGGGCTCGATCATGCCCAAACACAACTCGCCTCCGCGCGCCAGACGACAGAGCAGCAAGCCGGCGAACTGCGGACAATCCAGGAGCAGAGAACAGCAATATCGGCCCAGCTTTCCAGCACTCAAACCCTTCTAAAGCGCATTCAATTCGAGTTGGAGCAGAATCAGAGAATTCACGAGGAACAGCTGGCTGGTGTCCTCGCTCGCAATGCAGCGCTACTGGAGCAGATCCGTCAATTGGAGGCTCGCCTGTCAGACACTGTCCTCGATAGGTTCTGCCGCTACATGAAGAGATGTACCGCGCGTGCCGCAGGCTGCATGCCGACGCTAAGACCAACGCCTGCGAGATGGCAAAAGGTTGATTCGGACTTCCAGCTCAGATGAATATGGGCTGTCGTGAACCCTTCCAGTAATCGATTTGCTTGTCTGCTCTCAATTTCTGCCCTGACAGATGTTACTTCTCGTGGTGATCAGCCGAGAGAGACACTACGTTGGCTAAGCTCAATACGGCCGTATGTCGTTCAGTCCGCATGCGGACCAACACTAGATGAGCACCCAGAGGCCCCCCGAGACCGTCGATGAGCCCCTCAAACTTACACTTATCGGTCAAGTACAAAGATGAATCAAGCAAGAGGCCGACTGACTTCAGGTTTGAGGACCAAAACCCAGGGGAAAAGTGCAGGCATGCGCAGGGGTATGGAGGGCGCCAAATCGAACCGGGTCAAGTATAGAGTCCTCGGCGGCTAATCGAAAAGCAAGAAGTCCAACAAGAGGGGGCGCCAGCCCAACATAGAGTTAAGATAGTGTTATCAGGAAAAACATACAGCTCCTGGTCAGGGACTTGCTTGCTGCTTTGTGGGTCTCAACTTCTTAGTACAGTAGCTCGATCTGTTTTGGATGTACGTTTCTGACTTCGTAGGAACACCAGTTGCAGTTCCATGTGAGGTGTGATACTCCTAGTCCAGTAGTGTTAAGGGCTAACGGGCGGGTACGAACGGGACTTCCATTCATTTTAGTTAATTCAGCTGACTCCTGTCAAACCTTCCGCGATTGCTGGTCTTCAGGCTGGTCGACTCGTGTTATACGCGACGCGATCTTCCGATTATGGAGCCTCCTAGAGATGGAGGACCTCGAATTTCGCACAATCGATTACTACAGCGCTATTGCACGTCATCCGAATCGAGAATAGGCTATTGGGCTTTCTTGGGACGTACAAGGCATTTTGGATACTATGATGTCGATACCCATTGGCCATTCCCGATCAATGGGTCTTTAAGAGCAATGGAAGAGCATCTCGTCCAATCTCTCAATCTGCCACCGGGCGCTACCGTTCTCGATGCCGGATGTGGTGTTGGCCATGTCGCAGCATATCTGGCGCACAAAGGACTACGCGTCCAAGGCATCGATGTGGTGGACCATCATATCGAAAAGGCACAGCGGATGAAAAAGCAAGAGGCCTGGAAAAGGCTGTTACGGTGCGGAAGATGGATTTCAGCATCTCGACCTTTTTCCCAACGAATCGTTCGATGGTGTCTTCACCATGGAAACATTCGTGCATGCCACCGAGCTGGAAAGAGCCTTGGACGAGTTCTATCCTGTTCTCAAATCGGGAGGGAGGATTGCACTATATGAGTACGACCATCACATGACGAAGGACTCATCCCAACATCTGAGGACCTCATGGGACCGCATCAACGAGTACGCCGCTATGCCCACCAACGCCCGTTTTGACGAAGGGGTACTGTCCGACATGCTGGAAGAGGCGGGCTTTCGAGAGATCAGGGTACAGGACCTGTCCCGAAATATCAGACCGATGTTACGACTCTTCTTCATCGTCGCCTACATCCCGTACTTGTTGATCACCCTTCTTGGACTTCAAGCCTATTTTGTCAACACGATGACTGGAGTGGACGGCTACCGAGGAAGACACCTATGGAGATATGTCGCGGTTACGGCAAGAAAGCCTGCTGATGCAGAAGACGGCGTTGGCAGCGGCGTTCGCGAACGGAAGATGGCTCGATAAGATGACGCCAGACCAGAAGGCCAGGTTTCATTGTATGTGGGTTAGGTTACGGAGACCGTGCTTGGATACTGAGATGTACCCCCATGACTCCGAGAACCAAGCAGCCCGGACGGAGGGCTAAAAAGGTCATGAATGTCTACGCCACACCCAGGAAGCCATGTCATGCTCGAAATAGAAAAACGGCTGCAGTTACGAATCGAAAGATCTTTTTTTGGTGTACAAAAGAGTATAAGCACATTTCCCCATCACACGTATACCCTCTAAGGTGCGATTCATTTCTTGGCCGTGGCCTTGCAGGAGGTAGTATCGTGCGGGATTGGGCCAGCTGGGCGGCTCTTGCGGTTGTCATTATCTAGGGGACGTGCGAGTAGTCGTTCGAGCTATCGTTGCCCCAATCACTATTCCAAGTCTCTTCATGATCGCCCAGGTGACAGCTACAACCTCTTCGGAGACTGAACATGCTCTCTTGATTTTCCAGTCGAAGTTCAATTCAAATTCCCGTGGATCCCTTTCGTCTGAAGTGGTCGAAGGTCACAACTGTTAGACATACAGTACAATTTTTATTTTACAAAAAACTTTTTGAAGTAGGTGTTCGGATATAGTAGACTTTTGTTAGGTCCTGGATCAAGCGTCCGTTCCCTTTCGCCATCTCACATTGTTGCATTTCCTCCTCAGTATAGTGGGCTGAAAATCGCCTTGCTTGTCAGATATACCGCGCATCTTCACGGGTTGGAATAGGAAAGAATTGACTGAAACGACCCTCTGGATCATATTTGCGCTTGAGCTTGATCAGCCGCTGGAGGCTGTCACCGTAGACGGCGTCGAGAGATTCATCTCCATGGGCATAGTTGACGTATCTGCACATGTCAGCAGCAGTACACGGTGGTTCCATTGATATAAGGCGAGTCGAGCAATCAACTTACACTTTCAACTTATTGTTGTCGGAATCGGAACCTTGCACGAGCAGACTCCGAACCCTCTTTCCCCATTCTTCGGCTGCAGCATCCAGTGATGCGTTTTGGTACGCCGGGGCGATGATGACGTCGTATTCAAGCTCGCGATGGGGGTATGCGCCAGCATCCTGGGAATCTTTTCCTCGGGAAACCGTCGTTTTACCTGGAAAATACTCCCATAGTATGGCCGTAGCCTCTGTCCCTGGGTTTCTTTCCAAGAATGAAGTCCACTCGTCCCATGCTCTCGCAAGGACGGCGGGCTTATACTTTTTCAGGGCGGCTGAAAACTGATACTTCCGACCTCCTTTCCCGCAGAATGAGTCCTGGACTGCGTTGAGCTTATTGTAAGGAACGATGGCGGTCGTATCGGTCAGTGGCGAGAGCGCAAAGAGGGGAGCAAAAGCAACCCTGGCCTCAGAGATGGACGATGTCATGTATGCCGGCGACACAATGATGCTGGGCTCGAACCGGGAAGGATCCGATTCGGATGGGAGCGCCGCGAACGTCAGTATACCTGACATGCCCGGCAAAAACTCAAGGTCGTTCAATGTATCAACCACGGTCCGGAGTTTCGTGGGAGGAAAGATCAGATCGCCGCCCCAGCCCTCATTATTGGAAGGAGCCCGGTGAGTACGCATCTTCAGGGAGGTCACGATACCAAAATTGGCACCCGCCCCTCGCAGAGCGAACCACAGGTCTGGATCCGAGTTGGCGGTCACCGTTTTGAATTGACCAGTAGCGGTGACGAGGTTGACGGAGAGGAGATTGTCAATTGGCATGCCGTAGAGACTCATTAAGCGGCTAAGACCGCCGCCCAGCACATGGCCTACGCCAACGCAGTTGCATACGCCCGAGACTAATGGTCATCAGCTGGACGTATCATAGCTTCGATTGTAATAGAGACTTGCCTACTCGAACACCATTCTGATAGGCGGCCTCGACCAGCTCGCCGACGACCGAGCCTCCTCCAAAACTGATCTCATCCTTGGTCGTGTCAACAGTAACCTTGTTAAGGCCCCGGAGATTGATGATGACGTCTTGCGTGATGTTAAACGTGATGGAAACCCCATGTCCTCCGCTCTGGGCGAGGAAAGTCAAGTCCTTCTCGAGGCAGTATTTGACCTTGGCCCGATTAGCGAAAGGCGCCAGTCATTCTAGAGTGATAAGGTGAACTGCGACATACTGTCTCTTCTACATCTCTTTCTTCCGCTACGTTGATGATCGTCCCCGCCTTAGGGGTGTAATAGTCGCTCCACCGTGGAGCAGCGGAAGGGTCATGGACAACTGACGCTCCAGAGGAGAGCCTCGGTGCTAGTTCTTGATCGATCCGACCCCCTTGAGCCCACGCCGTTGAGGCTGCAAAGATATAGAGATATGCCAAGATCGATGGAGACGACATGGTCAACTTGTTGTCAGTGCGTCCGATACAGCCCCGTCTGTATTCTCACTCGAGCGTCCAGATGCACCCTGCAACGACAGCAGGCAGCAGCTCTATCTCTATATCCACACCATGCCGACGAGCTCAAGAGCTTACCCCACTCGGGAGGGCTGATGCAGTCAGCTTCAAGCACCTCGCTGCCGACCCGACCGGCCGCCGGGCAGCGATTTGCCGAGTAAACATTCACCGGAAGATCACTCATCATTGTGAGTGTAAGGTGGTATGGCTGCAAGTCATTGCACTGTTCAACATCCGATATGTGAACAATTACCCTTCCCTACCTTTTCTCCGATATCAGATCGATGACCGGTATCTGGTATCCGGGAGTGCACCCCGAGCTCTAAAGCATGGGCCGTTCGGGAGTTCGGGACCTCGGAAGCTCGGCGACCGAGAGATCGCGGGGGCAGAAGAACGCCGTTGCCATCTCATTGACGATCTCAGACTGGTCTCCAACCAGATATCTGGACTCTAATTGTCGAAGACTCAGAGACAATCTGGGAATTCATAGAGCATTGTTCTGGCTAGGAGAATAGAAGACGTCTAAGTAGACTAAATAGCAAGGAGAAAACACGTGATTCACTTAGTCATTAGTATCTGACAGCATCGTCTCCTGGATGATTTAGCTCAGGCAACGTGACTAGTGGAGTCAAGAGGGTAAAAGCAGCTAAGCACTCTTAGACTGCTCGCTGTATATCAGCCGCTGATATAGTTGAATTAGCAATTGGGGTTGAATCCTCGGAAGATCGCCCCAGTTTGGATAGGAGTCATCCAAGGAAATCGCGTGACCAGGCACGTGAAGTCACGTGGAGCTGTGAGGCTCAGGCGAGGCAAGAGCAAGTGGGCGATCAAATTGACCTTTTTCCTATTCCAAATTGATTCTATATCGTATTATCGAACTAAGCTATATGGGGCCAATAGAGGCCTCATAGAGCAGGAGGCCCTCGGGACAACGTTAGTCCGAGGGTCTACGCTAGCTCCTCGCCTCGCTATATAGACCCCTTCCTACCCCCCTCTCTCTTTCTTTCGTGCGTGTGCGAGTTAGTCAGTATGAGAATGAGGTTATAGAGTCAGACTGAGAGCAATTGAGAGCCTATTACGAGTCTATTTGAGAGGACTCAGAGGAGTCCTATCCTGCCCCCCCTTCCACGCGACTCCTAGGAGTCCTAAGACTAGGCTCCGAGGCTAGCCGAATCAGAGGCGTCATATTTAACCTCCCCATCCTCCCGGTTCTCAGAGCACGAGGCATTCACGTGACCGAGCTGCACCATGTGCTAGATAGGGTTCCAATCTTCAATAAAGCTTACATACCCCACATAGAGTTCATGCACCTTATTCAAAACCTCCTGCCAGCGGCTCAACTAAGGCACCGGGTTGGTACTCATACAGTAGATGTCTAGTTCAGGTACGTAAGGTTATTACCCTCTTCTGAGACGGCCACTAATCATAGTACTTCGTAGCACGTCACCAAGCTACGGAGTCGTTCTACTGATCAGTGGGCTGGTTGATCACTCCGAGCTCAACAGTTACAGTAAGACAAGAGACATAAAAACCAAAATACATTGCACCGAGAAAGACTTGAAGTGCCAATCCGAGAGCCCGAGAAGTCGATATTGGCCATCGTCTGACTTCATCCGCTCGTAAATTGATGGTCTAAGAGCTGGGAGTTGATGCGGATTCTTTCACTAATCCAAAGTCGATCGAGTGATCGACTTTGGTTGTTGATTATAGCTGGAAAGTCGATTCATCATGACGGCAGCCATCGACCAACTCCTCAACGGACGGAGCACTTTCTACCAGCTAGAACATGCTCTATGAATTCCC
>QQTW01002697.1_pt1 | contig 12978 bp, 13 predicted proteins | sample 1904831 | NCBI WGS metagenome assembly QQTW01 (sample SAMN09435610, study PRJNA476489) | Subsurface metagenome, whole genome shotgun sequencing project. | reverse complement strand
GTTTGATTACTTAGTTGTCGAGATTGGAGAGAAAGAAACCTTCCTTATGCAAAACAGTTTGTGCCGGAATGCTTGTTCGCAGTTGCTCTGTTCTCATCTACAACTTAATCTAATACCTATGCATTCTTATTCCCGCAACCACCAATTGTACCTCGCCGAAAAGAGCGACTGGCTCGACCGCCACGTAACAAAAACCAGCCAGCGGGCTTTAATGAAAATTGAAAGCTGGAAACTAATCCCCCAAACCAATGAGGGCCATCAACAACTCCGGCTGGTTGAGAAACTCCTAAAAGATTCCTTGCTCACAAGCATTCCGGCACAAACTGTTTTGCATAAGGAAGGTTTCTTTCTCTCCAATCTCGACAACTAAGTAATCAAACTATTTAAAACAGAACGGCCGCTCAATGAGCGGCCGTTTGCACTATTTCAAACAAAAAAATTAAGCGGCAATTGCTTTTTTAGCACGCTTTGCCTTGGCTACCGGCACCTCTGCTTCAACCACCTCGCTGCGCTTAAAACTGAAAGCCTGCCACACATGGTCAAGAGAAACTAATTCATCCGTTTCGTAACCCAAATCATTCAGGCGGTTCCAACAACCGGCACGGTTCAGGTCAGTGCTGATTTTAGACGTCACTTTTGGATGCGCTACCCAAAGTTTTGAATCGTCTTTCAAAGCAGGTGTAATGTCATTTAGTATGGTGTTAAGCTGGTTTTCATTAACGGTGAAGATGAGTGCGAAGTCAATCTTCCTGGATTTCAACAACGGAGTGAGATTCTTAGCAAAGGGAACTTTCACAAACTGCTTCTCAATGGACGAAGGCAGCCCCTGAATCAAAATGTTTTTTTCGCTTTTCAGGTTCAGCTTTTCTAAAATGGTTTGCGACATACGTTGTTTTATTGGTTAACAATCAATAAACAGGAAGAATTTAAAAGAACTGGCTTTTAAAGATTTCGCAAAAGTAGGCCATACGGCTGCGCTTTCCAATTAAGAAAAATGAAAAATCCCGCCAACAGTGGGTTTGGCGGGATCAAGACATCGTTATGTATGAAATTATCTGGAGGAAACGGGCTTATAATATTGCAAAGCCTCGTCCATATATTTCTGCAATTGTTCAATACGGCGGCCTTCTGAAGGGTGAGTGCTTAAGAATTCAGGTGGCTTTTGTCCGCTGCTGGTTTTCTCCATTCGCTGCCAAAGCGCAATGGCCTCGCGTGGGTTATAACCGGAATTGGCCGCAAAAATCAATCCGTACCGGTCGGCTTCCAATTCCTGATTACGACCGAATGGAAGCAACAAGCCAACTTGGGTACCAACGCCATAGGCATTCAAAAACAAATTTTGTGTGGCTGCTGGTTTGCTGGCAACGGCTACTGAAAGCGCTACGCCGCCAAGTTGCTGGGCTAGGCCTTGGCTCATGCGTTCCTTTCCATGGTCAAGTACTGCATGGGCAATCTCATGGCCCAGTACAGCAGCAAGTGCCGCTTCGTTTTGGGTAATGGGCAGCAGACCGGTGTACACTACTACCTTGCCGCCAGGCATAGCCCAGGCATTTGCAGCATTGTCTTGCACCAGGTTGAATTCCCATTGGTAGCCGTCCAATAAAGCCTCTTGGCCTTTGGAAGCAAAATAAGAACGAATACCGGTGGCGATGCGGTTGCCGATGCGGCGAACCATGGCGGCATCCTTATCAGCGGAGGCGCTCACGACTTTGTTCTGGCCTAAAAATGCCTGATATTCTGTTTGGGCCATTGACCGAAGCTGTTCTTCAGGAACAAGTGAAAGCTGACTACGGCCGGTGATTGGGTTTTTTGCGCAGGCGAATATGCCGGCGGCAACAAAAAATAGGGCGACGATTTTCCGTACCATGTGTAAAGATTTAATGGCACAGATTCAATGATTATACCAAACAATAAGGTGGGAAGCGGGCGGGACTGTTAAGACTGCTCTTCTTGTTCCTTTTTGCGCTTATCGCGATGGCGGAAAATAGGCAACCGGCTTTCATCACCTCTCAAGATGCGGCCGATATTCTTTTGGTGGGTAATGAGTACCAGTAAAGCCACAATAATGGCGAATATGCGGTATAGGTCCTCGGGTTCGTTGAAAATGAAAAGGATAAAAACCGGGAAGGCAATGCTGGCGAGAATGGAGCTAAGTGATACCCAACGGGTGAGATAGAGAACAATAGCAAAAATTGCAACGCAGCAAAGCGCCACATTCGGTTGTATGCCGAGCACCATTCCAAACAATGTAGCTACGCCCTTACCACCCCCTGAACTCTGCCCAAACCGGAAAAATATGCCCAAGCACGGCGGCCAATCCAAGTCCTATCTGCACATTGGTTATATAGAAATCGCTATGATTATGGGTGGAGAGAAAAAAAGCAAGTTTTACTGCCGCAAAGGCCTTGGCCATGTCCACAATCATCACGAATGTTCCCCATTTTGGGCCAAGTATCCGGTAGGTGTTGGTGGCCCCGGCATTGCCACTGCCGTAATCCCTAATGTCGATACCAAAGGAGAGTTTGCTCGTCCATACGGCGGTAGGTATGCTACCAAGGAGATAGGCGATGAATATCAGGAAGATTTCGTTCATGCTTTGCTTTCAATTGGTGGGTGAAGGTAGTCCTGCCACCCACGGGTTCAAGTTAAAATACCAATGCTGTCATGCTGTGGTTACAAAACGCAGCGCTATCCACCCCTGCCGTTCAGTGCGCTGTTCCAAACTGAGTTGATGCTGATTGGCGGCAGCAACAATCACAGTTTCGTCCTGCACCATTAACCCACTAAACAAAATGGTGCCGAAAGGGTTGACCGCTTTCTTTAGGGTGGGCATGTATTCCAAAATCACATTGCGGTTGATATTGGCAAGAATGACGTCGAACATTTTGTCCGGAATACCAGTTGAGCGAGCCAACCGGATTCCCGTAATGTCATTCCGCTCAAAATTTTCCGCCGCATTCTCCACGCTCCACTCGTCAACATCTATGGCTGCAATATCGCTCCCGCCAAGTTTATATGCAAGGATGGCGAGTATGCCGGTGCCGGTGCCAAAATCAAAAACGCTTTTGCCGGTAAATTCAAGCCCTCGCATCGCCTGCACCATCAGGTAGGTGGTGGGGTGGTGGCCAGTACCAAAACTCATTTTTGGTGTGATGATGATTTCGTGCTGCACACCAATTATGGGTTGATGAAAATCTGCCCGCACGGCGCAGAAGTCGTCAACTATTACCGGCTGAAAGCTCCGCTCCCACTCCTCATTCCAGTTGCGCTCTTCTACTTCGGATGTCTTGTAGTCAAATCCTCCGATAATGGCCTGCACTCCTTTCGCATCAAACTCATTCGCATCAAAATAAACTACCATGCTTTCATCTTTCTGCTCAAAACCGGTTGGTCCGTAATCATCCAACAAGGCAATCAATTCTTCCTGTTGATGCTCATTTGCCGTTATCTCAATCCGGATATGTTTCATCGCTAAGAAATAAAAAGGCCGTCCGATATCACCGGACGGCCACAGTTTATAAGACTTTTTGCATTACAGGGTTTCCTCGTTAGAGCCATCCTGCGGTTTTTCTGACTGTTCGTTGTTCTGTCCGCCGGCGTTGCGTTGCAGTTTCGGACGGTCGCCTTGCGGGCGGTCATCGCGGCGGTTTTCAAAACGCGGCCGGTCATCGCGACGGTAGTCACCGCCTTCGCTTCTCTCCCGCTCACCTCTTTCAGGACGCTCCTGGTAACCTTCCGGCTTGGGCAGTAACGCCTTTCTCGACAACTTGAATTTTCCGGTTTTAGGGTCGGTGCCGGTAAGTTTCACCTTCACCTTATCGCCTTCGCTCAACACACCGTCAAGTGTATCGAGGCGCTTCCAACTTACTTCCGAAATGTGCAGCAAGCCTTGCTTGCCGGGTATAAATTCTACAAAGGCGCCGTATGGCATTACGCTCTTCACGGTTGCTTCGTACTCATCACCCTCCACTGGCACAACCACAATTCCTTTTACCCAATTATGGGCCTTTTCCACTTTTTCTTTCTCTGTACCAAAGATGCTAACCTCGCCTTGGTTATTGACTTCCTCGATGTTGATGGTAGTACCGGTTTCACGTTGAATTTCTTGGATGATTTTACCGCCGGGCCCGATAACGGCGCCAATGAACTCACGGTCAATGTACATCTTCACCATGCGTGGAGCATGAGGCTTCACCTCGCTGCGGGCTTCCGGCATAGCGGTGTACATGGCATCCAAAATATGCAGGCGCCCTCTACGGGCCTGTTCCAGGGCGTTGCGCATAATCTCCATGCTCAAGCCATCAACCTTAATATCCATTTGGATACCGCAGATGCCTTCGCGGGTACCGGTTACTTTAAAGTCCATATCACCCAAGTGATCCTCATCGCCAAGAATGTCGGTGAGCACCGCGTATTTGCCTCCCTTACTGATAAGGCCCATGGCCACACCTGCTACGTGCTTTGGAACAGGCACACCGGCATCCATTAACGCCAGCGAACCGGCGCAAACCGTTGCCATGGAAGAGGAGCCATTGCTCTCCAAAACATCACTCACCACCCGCACGGTATAGGCGTAATCGCCATCAGGCATCATTTGCTTTAAGGAACGTTCGGCCAGTTTGCCGTGGCCTATCTCGCGGCGGCTGGCGCCACGCAAAAACTTCACTTCGCCAGTGGAAAAAGGCGGGAAGTTGTAATGGAGATAGAACTTGGAATCAACCGATTTGCCGGCTGTTTCCACCAGCAATTCATCCAGCGGCGTACCCAGCGTAACCGTTGTGAGCGATTGCGTTTCGCCACGGGTAAATAGGGATGAGCCGTGCGGTGTTGGTAATACATCTATCTCCATATCCAGCGGACGAATGTCTTCCAACCCGCGGCCGTCGAGGCGGATGCGGTCATCAAGAATCATATCCCGCACAACATCGTACTGTAAATCAGAAAGGTATTTTCTGACAAGTTTTTTTATGCTGCCTTCAACCTCTTCGCCTTCAGGCAAACCGGCTTCCTGGCTCAGCGTCGTTACAATGTCTTCATAAATACCCTTGTATGTGTCTTTGCGTTCTTGCTTGGGCAAGTTGCCTTTGGCAAGCGCCTTCATGCGTTCGGTACCGAAGTCGTACACCCGCTTTTGCAAGGCTTCATTTGTTTCCGGTTTGGTATAATCACGTTTGCCGGTCACGCCAACCATTTCACGCAGCTCAATTTGTGCTTTAATCTGAACACGCACAGCTTCGTGAGCCAGCTCAAGCGCATGCACTAAGTCTTCTTCACTACATTCTTTCGCCTCACCTTCCACCATCATGATGTTGTCTTGCGTGGCGGCGATGATGAAATTCAGATCGGCACGTTCGGTTTCATTGCGGCTTGGGTTGATCTTGAATTGGCCATCAATGCGGGCAATGCGCACTTCGGAAATCACCTCCTGAATTGGAATATCGGAAACGGCCAATGCCGCCGATGCGGCCAGGCAAGCCAAGGCGTCGGGTAACACTTGTTCGTCTGAAGAAATTAGCGTCACGATGACTTGTACCTCACAGAGATAATCTTCGGGGAACAACGGACGGAGAGCCCGGTCAATCAGGCGTGAGTTAAGAATTTCGGTATCGTTCAAACGGCCCTCGCGTTTGAAGAACGAACCGGGGATGCGGCCGGCGGAGGCCATTTTTTCCATGTAGTCAACGCTCAATGGAAAGAAGTCCTGGCCCTCCTTTGGTTCGCGGGTGGCGCAAACGGTGGCCAGCAAAATGCAATTGCCCATGCGAACGGTTACGGAACCATCGGCCTGGCGGGCCAGGCGACCGGTTTCAATCGTCACTTCGCGGCCATCGCCTAAATCGAAAGTCTTGCTTATTTTTTGGGATAACATGGTTTGAAGTTGAGAAGTTGTTTGGCGATGGGTGTAACGCATCGCCAACTAAAAAAGACTAAAAAGCAGGGCGTTGTAAAGCAAAAAGCCCTTCCGATGCGGAAGGGTTTCTGCTAAAAAATATGCTTACTTACGGATGCCCAGTTTTTCGATGAGGCTGCGATAGCTCTGGAGGTTGTGCTTTTGCAGATAGGTCAGGAGGCGACGGCGCCTGCCCACTGACTTCATCAGCCCACGGTGTGTAGAGAAGTCTTTTTTATTTTGTTGAAGATGGCCGGAGATGTGCGCAATGCGTTCTGTGAGCAGTGCAATCTGGCCTTCAATGGAACCAGTGTTAGCGGTAGAACCGGCGTACTGCGTAAAGATGCCGGCTTTCTTTTCTTTGGTTAATGACATCGTTGCGATTTTTGATTGGCAACCGCATTAGTTGCCCTGTTGTTTTACTTTATTTTGGCGGCGAAGGTAGGGGAAAACAAATTTTAGCCCAACAGCACTACCGCCTTTATCAACGCGTTGGCAAATGAATAAAGCCATGCATCAACCCATTCAGCAATGGAAACTCATCCAACGGAAATAATCTCAAACGATACGAGGGCAATCCTTGGCCTTCAATTGCCTACCGACCCGCGGTGGGTGAACCTTGCCCAAATCTCATTGGAAGCCATCTTAACCGACCATGCCTATTGCGAACAGAAGGCTGCCACTTCCTGCATATCATTAATTCAACGGTACAGTCGCCGAGAAGAATTGGTAACGGCGCTGGCGCCAATTGTTACCGAAGAGTGGGGACACTTTCGACTGGTGTTGGCCGAGCTGCACAAACGTGGTCTGAAGTTGGGCAAGCAACGCCGGGATGAATATGTGGCGGCACTGATACAGTTCTGCCAGGTGGGTGGCGATGAAGAATGCCGACTGCTTGACCAGTTGCTGATGATGGCGATGGTGGAAGCCCGCAGTTGCGAACGTTTTAAGCGCTTGAGCGAAGGATTGAATGATGATTACCTGCGGAAGTTCTATCGGCGTTTTATGGAAAGTGAGGCCGGCCATTACACCCTATTTATTGAATTGGCGGAAACCTACATTGACAAGGAGAAAGTGCGCAGCCGCTGGCAGGAATGGTTGGCGTATGAAGCTGGCATTATGCACAACTTAGAAGTCCGCGGCGACCGGATGCATTAGTAGGGCCATGCCCCTGGCATGGCCGTTACGATGGTGGTTAATTGAAGAAATCCATCTCCTTTTGAAAATTTAGATACGGATGCTTTTGTTGAAGTGCCGCCACTTTGTGATAGTTCACCTGCAAAAAGCGTTTGTGCTGCTCCGATGCCGGGTTAAATGGTTTATGCTGGTAAGCCAGGTTGATAGTGTGAATCTCCTGCATCAAGGCCTTGGTTTTTTCATCCATGCAGGCGCCCACTAATTTCTCCCACACATACTCCGTAGCGAGGTAGTTCGGGTGAACCAGGTCTTCGGAATAGAAACGATAATCCCGCAAATCATCTATCACCAATTCATAAGCCGGAAAGTAGTACAGCTTGTCAAACTTATCTACCAGGTGATGCACGGCTTGAATCAATACCGCTTTACTACGGTTATTCTCCACAACGCCTTCCCGCAAATGCCGCACAGGACTGATCGTAAAAATGAGTTGCAGCTTTGGGTTGAAGTGGAACAGGCGATGGATGCAATTGTCCAGCTCCCGCAACACATCATCGGTTGTCATCAACCGGCGGCTAAACCAATCGGCTGGCGCTTTGTGGTTGTTGGCGGCTACCTGTCTGGTTTTAGCATTAGCGGCTTTGTCGGTTAGCGCATACGTCCAGGCAGACCCCAGAGTGATGAAAACATAATCTGCATCTTTTAAGAATTGATGAGCGGCACTATACGATGTGTTTATTTTTTGAACTGCTTCACCAGCAGTGATACCCGAGAAACGACTATGGTGCCGCCAGCTATGCCAGGCCTCATTCAGCGGGAACAAGTCTGTTTCTGTAAGCTGTTTTCCTTCCACATAATCCGTCAATGCATCGGCTACACTCACCGGGTTAAACAAAATGCCATTTGGGTTTTGCAGCGTGGCGAACTTGTAGCGGTCCAGCTTCTCGCCGATGTTTTCCGTAAAGCAGGAACCCATCAACAACAATTTGTGCCGATGGGTGATGGGCTGCGGGAGCTTTTTTATATCGAATTCAAAACGAAACTTCAAGTAAACAATAATTTGATGACGAATTACACGAACCGGACCTAAACGAAGATTTCAGTGGCTATACGAAGGCTTTCATTCAACGCTTCTTTGTTCAACTTGGGAAGTGATGATGCTTCTTCCAAACAGCTGATGATGTTCTCCGTATTCATGTTGCCAACTAACGCATCACCAGCCATGGGACAGCCGCCAATGCCTTTCAGGGCACCGTCAATACGGGTACAACCGGCATCAATTGCTGCAGCTAACTTCTTCCGCCAATTGGTTGATGTGGCGTGAAGGTGGACCCCAATTATTGTTTCGGGATATTTTGGAATAAGAGCATTCAATGCCTGGCTTATTTGTACCGGCTCTGCTAAGCCAACCGTATCCGCCAAAGAAATTATGTTGATGCCTCGCCGCACCATCTCATCTGCCCATCGCAACAAAATCTCACTGTTATAATCATCACCATAAGGATTGCCAAAGCCCATGCTTAAGTAAATGACTAACTGCTTGCCAGTTTTTAAGCAAAGATTTTGGATGGCTTCTACCCTACCCAAGCTTTCCTCGATTGAGCTATTAGTATTGCGTTGCTGAAAGGTTTCTGAAATGGAAAACGGAAAGCCCAGGTAGCTAATTTCATCATAGCCAACTGCTTCCCCTGCCCCACGCTCATTGGCAACAATGGCCAGCAACTTTGTGGTTGACCCGTTTAGTTGTAACCCTCTCAATACTTCCTTCGTATCCGCCATTTGCGGGATGGCTTTTGGCGAAACAAAGGAGCCGAAATCGAGGGTGTGAAAACCAACTTTCAGGAGTGCGTTGATGTAGGCAACTTTTTTTTCAGTGGGAATGAATCGTGGCCAGCCTTGCATTGCATCGCGGGGGCATTCCACAAATTGAAAGGTTGATGACAAAACCGGTGTGTTGGTGGAGTCATTCATCGGCTGGCAGTTTTGGCAAAGCCTCGTTGCTTCATCGCTTCATACAAAATCATTCCGGTGGCCACCGAAACATTTAGTGACTCAAAATCACCCGCCATTGGAATCTTGAATTTCTCATCCGCCGCCTTCATCAATGCCGGATAAATGCCCTTTTCCTCGCTGCCCATAATTACGGCGCAAGGCTCATTAAAGTCAATTTCATTCACCGTTTTTGTTGCTGTCATCTCGCTGGCAAAAATCTTCAACCCATGCAGGTGTAAATCATCAATGGCTTTCAGCAGGGACGGCACCCGGCAAACGGGCAGCTTCTCCAACGCACCGGCCGATGTCAGTAGCGCGTCTTCATTCAGCATACCCACGCCCCGCTCCGGAATGATGATGGCATGAACGCCGGTGCAAAAAGCCGTGCGGGCAATGCCGCCGATGTTGCGGATGTCGGTGATTCCATCGAGCAGCAATAACAGCGGCGTCTCTCCCCTATCCATCACTTGCGCCACCACATCGCCTAAATCCTGGTAAATGATTTTAGACAGCACCGCAATGCAGCCGTCATGCTGCCCAACATTAAGTGTCTGGAGCTTTTGTGCCGGAACCCGCTGCATCGGCACACCGTAGGTAGCAGACAGTTCCATTAAATCAGGAACCTGCTTTGGAAGCATCGTGTTTAACAGGTAAATTTTTTCCAGCGCACGACCATCCCGCATTGCCTGCACAATAGCAGCCTGACCAACCACCAATGTATTTTTCTTTGGCCGTGCCTGCGAACGAAAGTTTTTCAAGCTTATAATTTGAGTCTTGTATCGAATGTAAATGGCTCCACCGCGTTAATCACCAATTGATCAAACTTCACGGCTTTGGGATTCAACATGTAATTGTATTCCATCGGCATCACCACCGATGGCACTGCAAAGCAAGTGCAAGTTTCATCGGCAAGCAGATCCGCTCCAAAATCCTTGCTGGCATTGGTTGGCGGCACGGCATTCCAATCGGGTGGCAAGTCGTCTACATTAATTATGCGGCAAAGTTTATCAGGTAGAAAATATTCGGTTATTGCCAGTTCCGACGGCATCAGGTCGCTGCTAACATTGGCCATGTATTCTAACAGGCAAAGGGATCGTGTGGCCGACGTATAAATGCAGGCACTGCCAACGCGGTTCCAACGACCGCCAAAGAGCCGGGCACCTTCGCCATTCAATTGGCGGGCATAACGCGGATTGCCGATGTGAAAGAGTTGCATTAGCTGTAAACGCCGTAATCTATGCGGCCAATCAGGTTCTTAATTTCCTCCATACCATACACCGTATCGGCAAGGCTTAATGGCGGTACGCCACCCAAAGCCCGGTTGGGAGCCTTCATCCACTGGTTGAATTTTTCCCGCTCACCAAAAACCTGGTAACCGTAGGAATAAATATCGGCCAGCAGCAGAATCCGTTCGCTTACAAAAGCATCAAACTTTGCTTTGCCTTTTTTACTATGCAATGTGGCCTTGGTAACGGCCAACACTTTGGCCAAAACCGTATAATCAATCTCGGCCTGGTCTTTTAAATTTTCCAATTCTTCTTTCGACACACCTTCCCGAATAGTTTCTATCTTTTGGTACGACGTCCATTCGTGCATGGGCACCACCTTGGCGGGAATGTTTTTAGCCGTTACCCGGTGCAAGGGGTTTTTGGTACGATAGGCCACCGCCGGCTCTTCAACCTTACTCATAGTAAAATTTTGTACCAAGGTAGGTAAATATTTTTACAAGCTACTTGCCACCAAAAAAAATGCCGTCTAAAAGACGGCATTTTGAGAATTTATAGTTTGAAGGCTTCCTTCACTTTGTCCACATAATCCAGTTTCTCCCAAGTGAACAACTCCACCTCTTTGGAGATGGTTTTGCCACCAGGTTGCCTAAATTCTTTGGTTACTGTTTGTGGCTTGCGGCCCATGTGTCCGTACGCAGCCGTTTCTCCGTAGATGGGGTTGCGGAGTTTGAGGCGCTGCTCAATAAAATATGGCCGCATATCAAAAATGCCTTCCACCACCTTACTGATTTCGCCATCCGTCATTTTCACCTTAGCTGTACCATAGGTGTTCACGTTAATGCTGGTTGGCTGGGCCACACCAATGGCGTATGATACCTGCACTAATACCTCGCTGCATAAACCCGCAGCTACCAAATTCTTGGCTATGTGCCGGGTAGCGTAAGCCGCAGAACGGTCAACTTTTGATGGGTCTTTACCGCTGAAAGCTCCACCGCCGTGAGCACCTTTTCCACCGTAAGTATCAACGATGATTTTACGGCCGGTTAGGCCGGTATCACCATGCGGACCGCCAATTACAAATTTGCCCGTTGGGTTGATGTGATACTTGATATTATCATTGAAAAGCTTAGCATACTTGGTGTACTTGCCTTTCACACGGGGAATAAGAATGTTGATGATGTCCTTCCGGATCTTCTCCTGCATCGCCTGCTCATCGCCAAAATCATCGTGCTGGGTGGAAACAACAATGGCATCAATGCGCACCGGCTGGTTGTTATCATCATACTCCAACGTTACCTGGCTCTTTGCGTCAGGACGTAAGTAGCCAATCTCTGCCCCTTCGCGACGAAGCGCTGCCAGTTCCTGCAAAAGCTTGTGCGCAAGGTCAAGGGCAAGCGGCATGTAGTCATCGGTTTCAGCCGTGGCATAACCGAACATCATCCCCTGGTCGCCGGCGCCTTGTTCTTCTTTCTTCTTCTTGTCAACGCCTTGGTTAATGTCGGATGATTGCTCGTGAATGGCCGAAAGAATGCCGCAAGAGTTAGCCTCGAACATATACTCGCTCTTGGTATAACCAATGCGGCGAATCACATCGCGGGCAATCTCTTGCACATCCAGGTAGGCTTGCGATTTTACCTCGCCGGCTAATATAACCTGACCAGTAGTCACCAAGGTTTCGCAGGCCACTTTAGATTCGGGGTCGAAGGCAAGGAAGTTGTCAATCAGGGCGTCGGAAATCTGGTCGGCTATTTTATCAGGATGGCCTTCCGATACACTTTCGGAAGTAAACAAATACGGCATGAAAGAAGGGGTTTAGAACGGTAGTGAAAGAATGGTTTGGCCTATAAAAACAAAATCGGGTGCGAATATAAGCACCCGATTTTAGTATCATAAGTTGGAGTAGATGATGCGCAGTCGCATTCGGGTTTGGGCGTTAGCCAGCGCCGGACTCGCTAAGACTACCCTACCTTTTGCGATGTAATCAAGGTTGGAAACGGTAATTGTTTGCACGATATTTTTTGCATAAAGGCTAGCCCGAAGCGGTGCGTATAGACGCAGACTGTCGTTTCGCTCTCCCCGGGTGACGATGCCCTGCACATAGCGGGTAAGGTTAAAGCGGTAAGAGTTATCGGGCCGTAGATTACCACCAAAGGCGGCAAAATTCAAGGACCCATCACCGCCTACTTCCAAATCATTTTCAAATGTGTAGGCAGAATCCGTAGTGCCGGTTGGTGGCTTTCTATCCAATAACAATCGGTTTGGTACGGAGAAGATATTTTCAGATAAAGAGGGCAGTTTGTAAACAATCAATTCCGCACGGTGAATGACCTTGTTTGGAAAAGTGCTCAATACAGGAATGTACATGCCAACATAAGAACCCGCAGGTGATGATTGCAGGTAAAAATTGCCGGCATTTGCGTTATTGAGATTGGCCAAATACTCACCGGCGGGGTTACGGCTTATAGCGTTGGCCTCGCCTATATTAATAGGTCTGCCAAGTTGCGTGTAAACAACATTGTGTGTAAATGTTGCGGCTACTGTATCCTTGGTAGTGCCGGTTTCACTGCGGTAATAAACAACTAAACCTGTGTTGGCAGCGTTGGACAAATTGAAATAGCCCAATGCTCCTAACCCGGCGCTGTTGGTTGTTCTGACTGCAAGGCCACGAAAGTTTCTGCGAAAGAGCGTATCACTTCTAAAACCACCATTGCCCATAACACTTGTATCAAA